>Ga0081538_10006387_pt1 | contig 10386 bp, 6 predicted proteins | sample TabmetS5T2R1_FD_71022 | JGI IMG/M metagenome (GOLD analysis project Ga0081538, IMG submission 71022) | Tabebuia heterophylla rhizosphere microbial communities from the University of Puerto Rico - S5T2R1 | ecosystem: Host-associated > Plants > Roots > Rhizosphere ...
CGGCTCGTCGTCGGCCGGACGCCCTCGAGCGATGGCTCGCGAGCTGCGAGGGGATGGGCGGGCTCTGGGGGCGGTGGAAGCGGCGCGCCCGCGCGCGCCGGACCACTCCGTGATCACCGCCCCGGCCGCCACGCGCGGCGGACGGGGCGCATGTCCGGCGTGAGCGGATGCTCCCAGCGCGTGTGGAGGACCCGCTCCACCCACAGCTCGAAGACGATCTCGGACGGATCCCAGTGGTGCCGGGCGGCCTGGAACACCGCCGCGCGCTCCGGGGCCTCGGTCACGAGCACGGCGCGCCCCGCCACGTAGAACTCGTCGCCGGCCGGCTTGGGCTGGGGAAATGTCTGGAGGGCGAAGCGGCCGTCGCGCTCGAGATCACCGCGCTTGGGCGAGTCGGGGGTGATGAGCACGTGCAAGCGCCCGTTCGCCAGCACCGGGCAAACGGGATGGAGCCGGGGGGCGCCGTCTCGGCGCACCGTCGCGAGGAAGGCGAGCCCCACGCCGCCGAACTGCTGGAGAAGGGCTCGGCCCGTCTCGGCGAGATCGGGCGCATCGCCGGCGAAGGCCGCCCAGCGCACCAGTCGCCGGCCGTTCTCGAGCCGTGTGTCGAGTGAGTCCGCCATCGCCGCCCTCGCGCGCCCGATACTGGGGCGGCGAGGGCGGCGCCGTCAAGGGGTCAGAAGCCCTGGAGATCGGTCACGGCGACCTTGGGCTCGCGGCCGAGGATGCGGGCCAGCGTGCGGGTGACAGTGTCGCGGTCATTGTCGAAGCAGCCGTGGGCGGACGGAATCGACACCCGGCCGTTGGACACCGACGGCAGGGAGAGCTCGCGGGGCCGGTTGCCGGCGCCCCAGAACGCGAGCCACTTGTCCACCTCGCCCGCCAGCTCTGGGCTGCCGAAGGCGTCCACCGCGTCGCTGGCCTTGCGCGCCCAGATCGACGCCATGCCGAGAATGGGCGTCTTGTGATGGTCCTCGAGCGCGCGCGACACGAGGTAGAGGAGCGACTTGCCATACGGCCCGACGCTGTCGCCGAGCTCGCGCTCGTCGCTCAGGATGTCCAGCGACAGCGCCTGGCGGCCGAGCACGCCGGCCTCGATGGCCGGACGGTAGTGATCGAGAGCGAAGCGTACCGTGCAGGCCGGCGCGAAGAGGGAGCAGCTCCGCGCGGTGAGGGACACCCCGGGCAGGAGATCGAGGAAATGCCCCAGCAGGATCGCCCCCGCGGAGTGCCCGATGAGATGGAGCTCCCGCTCGGAATCCTTGGGAATGAGGTTGCGGAGATACTCGGCGGCGAGCCCGAGGGTGGGCCGCGGCTCCCGCGCGGCGGCCTGCGCGTTCTGCTTCATCTGGCTCCACACCGCGCGCACCAGCACCTCCTGGCACGCCACCTCGATGGCGCGGTCGCGGGCCTCGCGCGCCTGATCCTTGATGGATTTCCAGAGATCGCTCCAGATGCCCCGCGTGGGGATTCCGGCGATCTCGTCGCCCACGATGCCGGCCAGGCTCTCGAGGAAGCCCGTCCGCCACACGAGGAAGATGGGATAGATGCCATTGGCCTCGAAGTAGGGCCCCAGCAGACGCACGCGGTCGAGCGCACCCTCTTCCGAGTTGAGCCCGCCGTGCGCGTAGACCGCCACGTGCCGGGCGCCGCGCGCGGCGAGCCAGGCGCGCGGCTCGTCGAGCATGGCCTGTCGGAGCGAGCCGAGGCCATCGCCCGCGGTGAGGCTCCGGTTCAGCACGATGCCGTTGTTGCCCATCACGATCGAGTGGGCGTAGGCCTGCTCGGTGGTCCACGCCGGCACGTCCCGCCGCGCCGGCGCCGCCTCCGCCGCCCCCGACTTCAGCGGCACGCGGTCCAGCCCCTTGCTCACGCCCTTCTCCAGCGCCACCGGCACGTGATAGCGCGGCGCGGCCGCGCCCTCCATGGGCGCGCCCATGACGGCCACCCAGGCGTCGCTGCCGCGCTGCACCCAGTCGGTGAAGGGCAGGATGGCGAAGCCGCGCACGCCCCAGTCGGGGCCCCAGGAGTTCTGGACGACGAAGCCTTCACGCGTGTAGCCGACCAGCGCGAAGGCGTGCCCGCCCACGTTCTCTCCATCCTCGGGCACCTCGATCACCGGGAGCCCGATGGGCGCCATGCGGCCCACCGGCTGGAGGAACCAGCCCTTGTGCACGGAGGCGGAGGCGTAGATGGCGCCCACTTCGATGATGGCCGCCTGCATGTCGGTGATCGAGCTCTTGTCGATGCGATAGTAGGCGCCGAGGGGGCGCGTGGCGGCATCCGTGTTCCAGCCCGGCTCGGGGGACACGAAGGCGACGTTGCCCTCGGCGTCGCGGTAGCGCCAGAAGCGCTCCGAGCACACGCCGTGGCGCTGCCAGCCCTTCATGGCCCCGCGGCAGCTCGAGCCGTCGTAGTCCTCGCCGGGCCACTCGTCGTAGAAGCGGGCGAGGTGATAGAGCATGCGCTCGCTCACCCGATCGGGCGCGTCCTCACCGGCGTCCACCGCCATCTTCCAGCGCAGGTAGTTGACCACCGCGGCGAGGCCGAAGCCGGTGCATGCGCCCTCGCTGCCCTGGTCGAGAATCATCCCGTCGGCCTCGTAGCGGGCCAGGTAGCGGGTGATGTCGTCGGGCGGCGGATACTGCAGGGGAAGCGATCGGAGGCGCGGCTGATAGGGACGGTCCCGAAGGTCGACTCGATCGGGCCGCGCATCCAGGGTGCGGTTCGCGTAGGTCGTGGTGGGCATCGCGCACCTCCTTGCGGGGGCTCGCCCGCTGGCCGGGATCCGCTGCCGCGAAGTCAGCAAGTCCGGGACCAGCGCCGGGCGGCCGGCGCGCGCGGCTGGAATTTCAGCCAGTTCTCCGCGCGAGCGCCGAGCCGGGCGCGCCCGCCGGGCCGCGCGGCGTCGGGCGCTGTCCCCGCCGCCGGGCCGAATGCCCTCGCGTCCCGTCCCGCGCTCGGCGCATAACTGGGGTATATAGGTGTGGGTGCCCGTCGCCCGACGGGAGCGCCGAGGAGGAGCGGGGATGAGCGGACTCGTAGACTTCGAGAAGCACGACGGGCTCGCGCTCGCGGAGCTGATCCGGCGCCGCGAGGTGACGCCGGCGGAGGTCCTGGAGGCGGCCATCACGCGGATCGAGGCGCGCAACCCCGCCCTCAACGCGGTGGTGACGCGGCTCTACGACGAGGCGCGCGCGGCCATCGCCGCCGGCCTCGCCGACGGGCCGTTCACGGGCGTCCCCTACGCGCTGAAGGATCTTGGCGCCCTCTACACGGGGGCGGTGACGAGCTACGGCAGTCGCTTCTTCGCCGACAACCGCGCCGATCACGACAGCGAGCTGACGGCGCGCCTCAAGCGCGCGGGACTGGTCATCCTCGCCAAGACCAACACGCCGGAGCTGGGGCTGGCGCCCTCGACCGAGCCGCGCCACTTCGGCCCCACGCGCAATCCGTGGAATCTCGCCTTCTCCGCCGGCGGCTCGAGCGGGGGCGCGGCGGCAGCGGTGGCCGCCGGCATGCTGCCGATGGCGCATGCGACCGACGGCGGCGGCTCCATCCGCATTCCCGCGTCGGCCTGCGGACTCTTCGGTCTCAAGCCCACGCGGGCGCGCAACCCCATGGGTCCCGATCAAGGGGAGGGCTGGGGCGGGGCCTCGGTCGGCCATGCCGTCACGCGCAGCGTGCGCGACAGCGCAGCGCTGCTCGACGCGACGTCCGGCCCCGACGTGGGCGATCCCTACTGGGCGCCGCCGCCGGCCGGCCCCTTCCTCGCCGAGGTGGGCCGCGCGCCGGGCCGGCTCCGCATCGCGCTGTCCGTCACGCCATGGAGCGGTGTCTCCGTGGATTCCGAGTGCGCCGAGGCGGCCCGGGCCGCCGCGCGGCTCTGCGCCGGGCTGGGCCATCACGTGGAGGAGACCCGGCCCGAGATCGACGCCCAGGCGCTGGGGCTGGCCACCCGCACCATCGTCGGCGCCCATGTCCGCGCGCAGCTCGAGACGCGGGCCGCGGCGCTGGGACGCCCCCTCACCGCGACCGACGTCGAGCGGATGACCTGGGCGCGCGCCGAGGACGGCGCGAGAGCGACGGCCGCGGACTATGCGCGCGCGATGAGCGTCGTGCACCGGACGGGGCGCGCGGTCGCGCGCTTCTTCCTCGCGCACGACATTCTCCTCACGCCGACCATGTGCCGGCCCCCCCATCGGCTGGGGATCCTCGACATGGAGAGCCGCGACGACAAGGCTTACCTCGACGCCGTGTTCGCCAGCATCGGCTTCACCTCGCTGTTCAACGCCTCCGGGAACCCGGCGATGTCGGTGCCGCTGGCGTGGTCGCGGAGCGGGCTCCCGCTGGGCGTGCAGTTCGTGGCGCCCTTCGGCGCGGAGGCCGTGCTGTTCCGGCTGGCCGGGCAGCTCGAGACCGCCGCCCCCTGGGCGGACCGTCGGCCGCCGCTGCCCGCCTAGCGCCGGCAGGCGCAACTGGTCGCTGCGGGCTAGCCGGTGTTGCGCAGGCCGGCCGAGATCCCGTTGATGGTGAGGACGACGATCTCGCGCAGCCCCTCCGCCTCGGGCCCGTCGCGATCGGGCAGGGCGCGCAGCCGCCGCAGCATCTCGACCTGGAGATAGTTGAGCGGATCGACGTAGGGGTTGCGAAGCTGCACGGAGCGCTGGATCACCGGATCGCCGTCCATGAGCGCGGCGCGGCCGGTGGCACCCAGCACCGCCTCGCGGGTCCGGGCGTACTCGCTCTCGATGCGGGCCCACACCCGCGCCGCCAGCGCGCGATCGGGCACCAGGCTCGAGTAGAGCGCGGCGATACCCAGGTCGGCCTTGAGAAGCGACATCTCGGCGTTGTCGAGGAGCGCCCGGAAGAAGGGCCAGCCCTCGTACATCTCCCGCAGCCGTCCCCGCTCGATCTTCGCCAGTCCCGTACCCAGGCCGTACCACCCGGGCAGGTTGAAGCGGCTCTGCATCCACGAGAACACCCACGGGATGGCCCGCACGCCGCCCCGGGTGAGGGCGCCGCCACGCCGTGCGGTCGGGCGTGACCCGATGCGCAGCCGGCTGATCTCGTCGATCGGGGTGGCGGCGCTCCAGTACTCGAGGAAGCCGGGCGTGTGCTCGACCAGGGCCAGGTACTCCGCGCGTGCCGCCTCGGCCATGGCGTTCATATCCTCGCGCCACGCCGCCGCGCTGTCGCCGCGCGGCGCGTCCGCGGAGGCCAGGAGCACCGCGCTCACCATCTGCTCGAGATGGCGATGCGCGAGCGCCGGATCGGCGTAGTGCGATGCGATGGTCTCGCCCTGCTCGGTGAGTCGGAAGCGTCCCCGCACCGTGCCCGGCGGCTGGGCGCGAATGGCCCGGCCCGCGGGTCCGCCGCCGCGCGCCACGGTGCCGCCGCGTCCGTGGAACAGTGTGAGGCGGATGCCGTGCGCGGCGGACACCCGCGCGACGGCTTCCTGCGCGCGATAGAGCGCCCAGTTGGCCGCGAGGTAGCCGCCGTCCTTGTTGCTGTCGGAATAGCCGATCATCACCATCTGCTCGTCGCCGCAGCCGGCAAGATGCCCTCGATACACGGGCAACCGGTAGAGCGCCTCGAGGATGCGCGGCGCCGCGTCGAGGTCGTCGAGGGTCTCGAAGAGCGGGACGATGGCGAGCCCGTCGGCCCCGCCCGCCCATCGGGCGAGCAGCAGCACCGCGAGCACGTCGGCGGGCCCGCGCGTCATGGAGATCACGAAGGGCCCGAGCGAGGCGCGGCCGTAGACGTCGCGGGCGCGCGCGAGCAGGCGGAAGAGGCGCCACGTCTCCGCCGCCGGTTCCTCGCGTGCGGCCGCCGTCACCTCGGTGCTCTTGGGCGGCGGCGTCTCGAGGAGGGCGATGATCCGCCGGGCCCGTGACGTCTCGTCCCCGTCGGCGAAGCCGGGCGCGCCCCCCAGCCCCGCGAGCAGACCGTCCAGCGCCGCGGCGAGGCGGCCGGATTCTTCCCGGACGTCCAGACGCGCGGCGTGAAGGCCGAAGGCCGCGAGCTGGGCGCGCAGCGGGCCGAGGGTGTCCTCGACCAGCTCGGGCGGCAGGCCGCGCGCGACGTCGTTCACCACGCGCGCGATCTCGTGGGCGTCGGCGAGCGCGCGGTGGGGCGCGTCGTCGAGCAGGCGGGCCGCCATGTCCTCGCCGGAGGCGACCTCGAGGTCGGCGGCGAGGAGCGAGAGCGCGAGACGGTACGGCTCGTCGGCGTAGCGGGTCTCGAGATTGGCCACGCGCGGGGGCAGCGGCCGGCGCGCGTCCAGCCACGCGACGAGGGCGGGCGGGGGCGGGCAGCGGCGCCCGCTCACGCTGAGCCGCCGTGCCGCCTCGCGCAGCGAGCGACGGTGGCGCTCCACCGCCAGACCACGATGCAGTCGCAAGGTCTCCGCGGTGACCGCCGCCACCACGGACGGATTGCCGTCACGATCGCCGCCGATCCACGAGGCCACCGTGAGCCAGCGCGGCGGCGGGGCGAGCTCGGGGAAGTGAGTCCGCAGGGCGGAGGCCAGCTCCGCGGTCAGCCGAGGCACGGCATCCCAGAAGATGGCGTCCACGAAGTAGAGCCCGGTGCGCACCTCGTCGGTGACCGCCGGCTTGGTGGTGCGGGAGCGGTCGGTGAGCCAGAGCGCGGTGATCTCCGCGCGAAGAGCCGCGGTCTCGGCCAGGCGCTCCGCGGGGAGGAGATCGGGATCCTCCAGCCGCCGCAGGAGCTCCGCCACGCGCTGGAGCTTCGACAGGATGGTGCGGCGTTTGGCCTCGGTCGGATGCGCGGTCAACACCAGCTCTATCTGGAGATCCGCCAGGAGCGCGCGCATGGCGTCGCTGCTCATGCCCTGCGCCTTGAGGCGGGCGATGGCCGCGCCCACCGACTCGCCGATGGGCGCTGGGTGCTGGGCGCGCTCGCGCGCGCGGAGGGCTCGGATGCGGTGCCCCTCCTCGGCGAGATTGACGAGGTCGAAGTAGACGGCGAAGGCGGACGCGGTGGCCCGGGCCCCGGCGAGCGGCAAGGCGGCCACCGCCGCGGCGAGCTGGGTGGGGGCCTCGCCGTCGCCGGCGCGCCGCGCCTTGGCGAGGGCTCGGATCCTCTCCTCGGTCTCGAAGAGCGCGGGGGATTCCTGGGCGCGCAGCACGGCCCCGAGCGTGTCACCCAGGAGATTGATGGTGGTCGAAAGATCCACGGCGCTGCCGGTACCCGTCGGGGTCCTGGAGGAGAGTTAGCGGCCTCGGTGGCGCGAAGTCAAGAGCGGCCGGCCGCCTGCTGGGGATCGAGCCAGTCGCGCAGCCCGTCCGCCACCATGTTGAAGCCGAGCACCGCGGCCATGATGGCGAGACCGGGGAAGACCACCATCCAGGGCGCCTGCACCATGAAGCCCCGCCCATCGGCGAGCATCAGGCCCAGGGAGGGCGTGGGCGGTCGCACGCCCACGCCGAGAAAGGACAGCGAGGCCTCCACGAGGATGGCGATGGCCATGAGCACCGAGGCCTGCACCAGGACCGGGGTGGCGGCGTTGGGCAGGATGTGGCGCAGCACCAGGCGCGAGACCGGCGCGCCGAGGGCGCGGGCGCCGTCCACGTACACCTCCACCTTGGCGGCGAGCACCGCCGCGCGCACGACGCGCGCGACGACGGGCGTGTACACCACCGCGAGGGACGCGGCCACCAGCGCCACCCCGGTGCCGAAGACGCTCATGAGCGCGATGGCGAGCAGGATGGCGGGAAAGGACATGAGCACGTCGAGCGGCCGCATGATGAGCTGGTCCAGCACGCCCTCGGCATAGCCGGCGATCAGGCCCAGCGGCACCCCGGCGGCGAGCGCGAGGAGCACGGACGCGATGGCAACCCCCAGCGAGACGCGGTAGGCGTGGGCCACGCGACTCAGGATGCTGCGGCCGAGATCGTCCATGCCGAAGGGCTGCTCGAGGGTGGGCGCGCGGAGGGCGTGGTCCTTGGCGATCTCGGTGGGGCTGCCCGGCACGATCCACGGCGCCAGCGCAGCGGTGAGGGCGAGGGCGGCGATCACGAGGAGCCCCGCGAGGGTGACGCCGCGATGCCGCGAGGGAAGCCAGCGCGGGAGGCTCACCGGCGCCGCACCCGCGGATCGATCCAGCCGTACAGCACGTCGGTGATCAGGTTGACGAGCATGAACATGGCGCCGATCACCAGCACCGCGCTCTGCACCACGGGGTAGTTGCGCTCGAGGACGGCGTCGAGCGTCATGCGCCCCACGCCCGGCAAGGTGAAGATCATCTCCACCACGATGGCGCCGCCCAGCATGTAGCCCACCTGCAGCCCCAGCACGGTGACGATGGGGATGGCGGCGTTCGGGAGCACGTGCCGGATCAGGATCGCGCGCTCGCCGAGCCCCTTGGCGCGCGCGGACTGGACGAAGCCGCGATGCATGGTGTCGAGCACGGCGGCGCGGGTGAGCCGGCCCAGCACCGCGGCGCGGGATACCGCCAGCGTGAGGGCCGGGAGGGCGAAGTGCAGGAGGTTCTCCAGCGGGCTCTCCGAGAACGGGACCCAGCCGCCCGATGGGAGGATCCCGGCCCCGAGCGAGAGGCCGAGGATCAGCATGATGCCCAGCCAGAAGTCGGGGATGGACACGCCCACCAGCCCCACCGCGAGCGCGGCGCGATCGGCGGCGCTGCCGCGGCGCCCGCCGGCGAAGAGCCCGAGCGGCACGCCGATGAGGGCGGTGCAGAGGGCGGCGAGCAGCGTCAGCTCCAGCGTCACCGGGAGGCGGTCGAGGATCATCCGGCCGATGGGCTCGTTCTGACGGAAGTCGAGGCCGAAGTCGCCGCGGGCCACTCCGGCCAGCCAGCGGAGATACTGCTGGATCAGCGGCTCGTCGAGATGGAATGCCTCGCGCAGGGCACGGATGCCCTCGGGCGTGGCCTTGAAGCCCAGGACCACGGTGGCGGGATCCCCCGGCACCACCCGCATGAGCGCGAAGACGAGCACGCTCATGCCCAGGAGCAGCGGCACGGCGAGCGCCACTCGCCGCGCCGCGTAGACGAGCATGCGTGGAGGCTAGGCCAGCCAGCTGTCCTCGAAGCGGAGCTCGAGCGAGGACAGGGGCACCGAAGCCTGCACGGCGGGCTTCATCCAGTAGCGCTGGATCTCGTTGCTGAAGATCAGCAAGGAGCCCTCCTCCTGGAAGAAGCGCACCAGCTCCGGGTACATGCGCTTGCGCGCGGCCGGGCTCGCGGTGGTGCGGAACGCGTCGAGCCGCTTGTCGGCCTCCTCGGACTTGAAGCCGGTGAAGTTCCACCCGGAAGAGGAGTGCTGCATGGGGTAATAGAACATGTCGGGGTCGACGGTGACGCTCCACCAGGCGCCCGCGATGTCGTACTTCTTGCCCACCAGCTCCTCGAAGTACTGCCCGGATTCCAGCGGCCGCACCTCCAGCGCGATGCCGACCTTCTTCAGCTGCTCGCGCAGGATCTCGCCCGTCTTCACCAGCACGGGGACCTGGGACTTCACGAGGTAGGTGAGGCTGAGGCCGCTGCCCTTGCCCGCCTCGGCGAGGAGCTGCTTGGCCTTGGCCAGATCCGGTCCGCCCTTGTGCACGTTCACGTTGGTGGCCCAGGGGCTGGGCTCCGGGGTCGGCTCGGCGGTGATGGTGTGCGAGTCGTAGTAGACGAGCTTGACGATCTCCTGCCGGTCGAGGGCCCAGGCGATGGCCTGGCGCAGCCGCTTGTCGTTCAGCGGCGGGCGGCTGGCGTTCAGCATGAAGAAGAAGGGGAAGTACGGGCGGCCCGGTGAGGCCTTCATGGTGCGCAGCCGCTCGAGCTCGGGGATGCGCTGCGGCGGCACGGTCTGTATCCAGTCGTAGCGTCCGGTCTGCAGCCCGGTGAGGCGCACGGTGTCGTCGGCGGGAGCGTAGAAGATCACCCGGTCGAGGTAGGGCTTGCCCGGGCGGAAGTACTTGTCCCAGCGCTCCAGGGTGACGTGATCGTCCTTCACCCACTCCACGAACTTGAAGGGGCCGGTGCCGATCGGCACGAGCTTGGGGTCCTTCTCCTTGAGCGCCTTCTCGTTCACGATCTCGGTGGCCTGGGTCAGCATCGCCAGCAGGGGGCCGAACGGCCGGCTCAGATGAAAGCGCACCTGGTAGTCGCCCACGGCTTCCACGCCCTCGACCGGCGAGAAGAAGACGCGCATCGGCAGCTTGTTCTTGGCGTCGAGCAGGCGGGTGAACGTGAAGACGACGTCCTTGGCGGTGAACGGCTCGCCGTTGTGGAAGACCGCGTTGTCGACGAGATCGAACAGCCAGGTCTTGTCGTTCTCCTGCTTCCAGGCCTTGGCCAGACCCGGGATGAACTGGCCGGCCTCGTCCACGTAGGCCAGCTTGCTGTAGACG
>Ga0081538_10006388_pt1 | contig 10385 bp, 10 predicted proteins | sample TabmetS5T2R1_FD_71022 | JGI IMG/M metagenome (GOLD analysis project Ga0081538, IMG submission 71022) | Tabebuia heterophylla rhizosphere microbial communities from the University of Puerto Rico - S5T2R1 | ecosystem: Host-associated > Plants > Roots > Rhizosphere ...
GCCGCTTCCACGTCCTCCGACACACACGACAGGATGTACGGCGCCACGTCAATGGCGTCGAGGGTACGCCCGACCCTTTTGGCTCCGCTCTCGATGTCGCGCTGAAAGCCGGCGAGGTGACTGGCGTCAAGGTAAATCGGCAGCCAGCCATCGGCTAATTCCCCGGTCAGATGCAAGTTCTGCGGGCCGAGAGAGGCCACATAGATCGGAACCTTTGACCGCACGGGCGTGAACGGCAAACGAAACCCTTTGAGCTGAAATATCTTGCCCTGATAGTTCACCCGCTCACCACTGAGGATGAGCCGGATGATCTCGATGTACTCGCGGGTGCGCCGCAGCGGCCGATCGAAGGGAAGGCCGTGCCAGTTCGCGATGACGATCGGACCACTCGTCCCCAGGCCAAGGATCACGCGTCCCTCGGAGATTTCATCGAGGGACGCGGCGGTTTGGGCGATGAGTGCCGGGGAACGGCTATAGACGGTGGCAATGCCGGTGGCGAGCTTGACGCGGCTGGTGTGGCAGGCCAGTTGCGTGAGCCAGGTAAAGCTATCGCGCCCCCACGACTCGCCGACCCAAACTGAGTCGTAGCCGAGCGCTTCGGCCTGTTGGACGACCTCAACGATCTCCTTGCGCGGCAGGTCTTCAGTGCGGGGCAGTGTCAAGCCGATGCGCGCCATGAACAATCCTTTCCATGCGATGAACTCACCAATGGCCTGTGGTCAAGGTCCGGGGGGTCGCGTCTGAAGGGCATCGTTCGCATCGGTTCAAAGCCATCGTCCGCCATTTTTCTCCCCCGTGGCGGGGGACGATTCAAGGGGGAGGGAAACTAGGCCTTGGAAGCAATGGATGTCCCAACCATCACATGAGCTGTGGTCTTACCTCAGCTGCGAAGCGTTCGACCTGCCGTAACATCTCCTGACCATCGGTGGTGCGAAACCCCAGCACCAAATGGCTGACGCCGATCTGTTCATAGGCACGAATGTCCTCCGCCACTTGCTCGGCCGTGCCGATCAGCGCCCGCCGCGGGCCATCTGCGGGCCGATCCAGGATTTGCATGGGACGTAGCAGCGTGATGCCCAGCGTGGCAGGATCACGCCCGGATTTGGCGGCGATAGCCTCAAGTTCCCGCCGCTGAGCCGCTAATTGATCGGGCCGTGACCATCCCGGATGCCAGGCGTCGCCGAGTTCGACGGCGCGTCGCATGGCCCGACGACTGTTGCCGCCCACCCAGATCGGCGGGTGAGGCTTTTGGACGGGCTTGGGCTCGAACTTCACCTTCGCAAACGAGTAGAGCTGGCCGTGATATTCGGGGTCGCCATCCATCCAACAGACCTTGAAGATGCGAATCCACTCGTCGGTCTCCGCGCCACGCCGATCGAAGTTCAGGCCCAGCGCGTCGAATTCCTCACGCATCCACCCCGATCCGACACCACAGATGACGCGCCCGCCGGAGAGGACATCGAGCGTCGACAACACCTTCGCCGCGTACAACGGGTTGCGGTGCGGCACGATGAGCACGCTGATCCCCAGCTGGACACGCGACGTGCAGCCGGCGAGATAACTCAACAGCGTCAGCGGCTCGAGGGCTGATTCTTCGGGCTTGAAGGGTGGAGTGCCGGTGGGACTATAGGGATAGGCGGAGGCGATCTGCGTAGGGATAATGATGTGATCGCCCACCCAGACTGAGTCGAACCCGAGTTCATCGGCGCGTGTCGCCAGACGCAGCAGGGTGGGAATATCGCCCGCGACCTGTCCGAAGTTCAAGCCATGCACTCCAAATCGCATGCGCAACTCCTAGAAAAGTGATGGGGATGGCATACCGAATGCGTGTTAGCGCGGTAGTCCGGTGAGACGGATCCCCGCCCCCTTCACCTTATAGCGAATATTCAGGCGAATCAGGATGGACGTCAGTCCCTCCACCACGCGGGCGCTCTCGGCTGGGCCCACGTCATAGGCGTGCAAACCCATCTTGGCCACCAGGCTCATGACGGTCTTTTTGGCCTCGGCATCATTGCCGCAGACCAGTACATCGCAATCGACGGCATGCTGGGGGTCGCGCAGCAAATGGGAGGAGACGTTTTGGAAAGCCGCCACCACTTTGGTTTCCGGACCGAGGAACGCCTGCGCCTCCTCGGTCGCCGAACCGGCGGGGGGCATTTTCATGCGCCGTGGGTTGTCGGGGTCGAGGGGCACCGATACGTCGACGAAAATTTTGCCCTGCACCTGGGCCTTGACGCTCTCCAGTGTGCTGAGGTGGGCCGAGTACGGTACCGTCAAGGCGATGATCTCTGCCGCCTCCGCCGCCTTAGGATTTTCAAGACCGCGGATGCGCGCTTGGCCGAGTTCGGCATTCAGCTCCGCCGCCACCTTCTCAGCGCGTTCCTGGCTCCGTGAACCGATGATCACCTCTTCTCCGGCCATGGCCCAGCGCAGCGCCAGCCCCGGCCCCTGTTCGCCCGTGCCCCCCAAGATCGCGATTTTCATCGTCTTCCCCCTCGTCACCGAAATAGGTCTCTTTCGGGCGCACGCACGAGCTGCGCGGCGGTCCCATCGCCGGGCGTATAGGGATAGCCCCGGATCAGCGCCACCGGGACTCTGTCCAGCTTGCCCATGACCAGCTCCGCCGCCGCCGCCAATTCATCGGCCACGGCCAGAGTCGTGACTTTCAGGATACGCCCTTCGGTGTCCGGCAAGCCGCGGTAATCTTTCAGCGGCTCCAGGCCTGCGACGCCGATGGCGACATTGACCAAACCCTCGCGCCACGGCCGCCCGAACGTATCCGAAATGATCACCGCCAATTCGACCCGGGTGCGCTCGCGGATGTCCTGTCGCAGTCGGCGCGCCGAGGCATCGGCATCCACCGGCAATAAGGCGACGGTCCCCTCCCCCGCGACGTTCGACTCATCCACGCCGGCATGGGCACAGACGAACCCATGATGCGTCTCGGCGATAATAGTGCGCTGTGCCATTTTCACGACGCGTTTGCTTTCGCGCAGGACCACCTCCACGACCTGTGGGTCTTTCGCCTGTAGCTTGGCGACCTGCACCGCGAAGGGAGAGGGGGTCACCGCGTGGAGATTCACCAATCGGCCCTCGGCCTTGGAGACGATCTTCTGGGTCACGACCAGAATATCGCCGCTGGTGAAGCTGAGGTCCTGGGCCTGCGCCGTCTCAACGATGACCTGGGCGAGATCCATCCCCGGCGTGACGTTTGGTAGACCCTGCAAGCCGATGATGCGGACTTCGGAAGGCATAGTTATTCACCAGTCTTCACCCTCATGTCACCGTTACTTTCTTTCCTTGAGGGAAAGAGCCGGGGTGAGGGTGAAACATTGTAGCCACCTACCCATCCATCCTTCCCCTACTAGAGGAAAGGCCCTTAAAGCATGATGCCCACGATTATCAGTTCACCGCCAATGACGCTAGAGCCCCTGTAGGCGGTGCAGGAGCCCCATCTCCTCTAGCAGCGCATAGCTTCTGGTGCCTTTCGCCTGGGGTACTAGACGCGCCAGGTCCTCCGGAGTGTCGATATCCAGTGCCACGCCTGGCCGTCGCACGACCTTGTATGATAGCCCTTTGCGTTTGGCCTGCTTCACATGCGGGAAAAAACTCCAGGAGCCAAAACGCAACTGCAGCGCGTCAGGCGGGCGCATAAGAACAGCATTGGTGCCGCGGCTGTCCCAGGACGGCACGATAACGACGTCGTGTCGCAGGCCATGCTGCATGATGACATCGATGTCAGCCGCGGTCAGCAGCGGAATATCTCCGGGAATCACGGCCAGCGCACTGGCCCCCCGCTCGCGGCATATTTTGACCGCTAACTCGACCGCGCCCGTCTCACCACGCCCTGACCCTTCATCGACCACCTCGAACCCCCATTGATCTGCCAGCGCCAGGGCGTGTGCGTCCGTGGTCACCAGCGCGATGCGATCCAGCGTCGTGGCCTGCCTCAAAGCCGCCAGCACATCATCGAGCAACGCCGCGGCCAGGGCATGGCGTTCAGCAGGAGAGAGGAGCGGTGATAGCCTGACCTTCGCCTGGGTCAAATCCTTCACGGGCACCAGTGCATAGCGCATGACTGACCACTACTTTCCCCCTCACCCTGCCCCTCTCCCAGGGTGAGAGGGAATTGGGGAGATCTCTCTAGAGCCGGCTTGGCTCGGCTAACCTGGCCCTCATATCCCAGGAGCGAGAGGGGACGGCGAGCAGCCCCGCTTGTCGCCTGTTCCTCCTCTCCCTGCAGGAAAACCCGGGGTGAGGGAAAATCTATAGCATCTCGACTACTGCCTTCGCTAAGGCGTATCGTTCCGCCGGCCCGCTCATGATCGTGTTCACGGCGCACACCTCGATACCCTGGCGAGATACGGACTCTTGCAACGGCTGGTCGAGGCGGTCGAGGACGAAGCCGTCGAGCAGCGACCCATAGTAGCGGGTCACGCCCAGTGCACTGGCCTCATAGCCGAGCGCGAGCATGAGTTTGTCCGCCGGACCCTTCAGCGTCGCGCCCTGGATGATCGGACTCACCGCCACGACCCGCCCGCGTCTGGCGGCCAGCGCTTGTCGAATGCCGGGCACCGCAAGGATCGTCCCGACGCTGACAATGGGATTGCTTGGCGGGATAATGATGCCGTCCGCCTCCTGGATGGCTTCACACACACCGGGAGCGGGCCTGGCAACCTCGATGCCGTCATATATCACACCACGCGCGGTGGGTTCCGTACGGCGCCGCACCAGATATTCCTGAAAATGGAGCACTCCCTCATCGGTGACGATCCTGGTCTCCGATCGTTGATCGGTCATCGGCAGGATGCGCGGCACCACTCCCAAAGCCTGTCTAATCTCATCCGTGATGGCCGACAGCGGCCAGCCGTGCCGCAGGCGCTCGGAACGGTGGATGTGCGTCGCCAGGTCATAATCGCCGAGGTTGAACCAGATCGGATGCCCATAGCGACCGAGCAGTTCGAGTGTATGAAAGGTATCCCCCTGGATGCCCCATCCTTGCTCAGCGTTGTGAATGCCGGCCAACGTGTAGGTGACGATGTCGAGGTCAGGGGAGATGTGCAGGCCATGCAGGTCGATGTCATCGCCGGTGTTGCCGATGATGGTCAGCTCGTGCGGAGCCACCACCTGCACCAAGCCTTGCAGAAATTTCGCCGCCCCAACGCCGCCCGCCAGCACTGTGATCATCTCATTTTCCCCGCCCGCCATCCGAATAGGCGCATTGTAGCTGCGGCGGCAAGGGAGGTCAAGCCGATGCGAGGTTGGCACCATTCGTCAAGGCCCTGGGATGACCTCCACGTCGGCACATTCGCCGAGGGCTCCGGAAAGCCGGATCGTGACCGGCAAAAATTTCTGAATCGTGGCGATATTGGTGAGGAGGTGCTGGGTGACCCGTGGCGTCCGCATCACGGAAGGTCCGCTGGCCAGCGCCATCGGTAGCACGAGCTGATCCGCCAGGTGTTCGTCGACGGTGGCATCCGAGCGCAGGAACGCCAGGAATGCCCGGCACGCCTCTTCGGCGACTTGCTCTGCACGCTTGCCCCTCTCTCCCAGCGCGCTGTAGCATACCCGAGTGCGTTCAAAGATCCCTGTCACAGCGCACACGGTGTTGCGCGACAAAGAGGGAAGCTGTGTTTCCACCACGATAGGCTGCAGACCTGCCTGGCGCAGCAAGTATGCGGCGGCGCGCGCTTGTCGGCCGGCGACCTCATCTTTAAGGTTGGTATGGGCGGAAAATACCCGCACCTCTTGCACGGCGCCCCGAGTAGGTAATCTGAGGGGTTGAATGGCCGTGACCGGATCGATTTTGGCAGCCATCTCCCCGCCGCCGTGGGGATAGAAGCCAGCCCGGAGGAGCGTGAGCTCTAGCCGCAACCCCATGGCCTGGAGGCAGGGGAGCCAGGCGCCAGCGAGATGATGGTAGGTCGGGCTCCACGGCACATGGGTACCGCCGCGAATGCGGACGGTTGAGGGCTGATCACAGAGACTGAGCGGGAGATAGAGCGTGTGGAGAACCAGGGAGGCGGCCCCAGCCGTGCCGATGTCGAAGCGATAGTGGCCACTGCGCGGCTGCCCAGGGGTGAAGCGCACATGCAACGAATCCTTCTGACCGCCTTCAAGCATGGCTGCGCACATTTGTTGGGCGGCTAACAGGGCTTGTAGATGCTGGGCCTGCAGTCCAGGATGGGGTCGCTTGGCCCGGATCTGGATCATCTCGAACGGTCGCGCTGTCAGCATCGATAGCGTCAGTGAAGTTCGCAGCAGTTGCCCGCCTCCCTCCCCTTCCGAACCGTCGATCTGCACCCATGCACGCGTGCGCATCCGCTCCACCCTCGTTCGTAGCCCGCCGTGACGAGGCTGCCCCCCACAGAGGCCAGCCGCTGGGGGCGCTTTCCGCTACCTTTTCCACTGATTTCTCAGTATAGTATGTGCCCATGGCGTAGCCAAGCGGACGCGTTCCCGTGAGGCAAAAGCAGGGCTGTCCTTCACCCTATCCACTTCCGCCTTCGGACGAGGGAGGCATGGGCTGAGCGTGTGACGAATGGCTGCCATCGATTCACCGTATTAACTATAAGAGGGAGGGCCTATGACGCTGGCGGAATTTCGGGCACAACGGGACCGACGTGCGACAGAAGAGGCGAAACGTGCCTGGGTACAAGAGGTGTCTGACCCCGAGAGCCTGCCCGAGGGCATGATGCGCTTTACGGTCTACGAATGCGGCGAGGCCGGCCTGAATGTGATCATCGATCGCTACCTCGACCTGGAACTCATCTACGATCAGCCCTCGGATCGCTTGCATGATGCCGAGGATATCGCCGTGCATCGTACCGATCCGGTGGCAGAGTTCGATACCTGGGAAGAGGCACTGCACAAAGACCCCGTCCTCCCCCGCATGGCGGCGGCGCTGCGGCGCGAATGTATTATCTAGCAGATTGCTGCAACACGTTGCGTGTCATCGGCCGCGATGCCTGCCTCCCTGGTCCCCCCACGCGGCTGAGGCGATGCGGTAAGCCTGCCGGGAGGACAGATCAACAAGCGGCTGATCGGGTCGCCTCACGTCGTCCCTCCCCCACTCCTACACATCCATGCGCCTGGATACGAAGCTTCGGGGAGCATATCGTCCCCCCAGTGGCAAACCGCGGACGAGAGCTAACGCTTTGACATGCCGTGCAAACTTGACTATGATCAATGGAGTGAGATGTACGGTTGACAGCTTCATGGGTGCAGACGATTGCCGCGGGTAGGCCCGCAGGAGGTGGCTTATGACCCATCGTCCCACCGGTCCGATCACATCCGCCTCTCGACGCCGGTTTCTCCAAGGTACCATGGCGGGGATTGCCGGACTACCGGCCTGGCTCTACGGCTGGCGGCCGTTGATGGCGGCCCCTGCCCAAAAAGACGAACCCAGCGGGCAAATGACGTGGGCGATTCATGTCACCATCGCGCCGACGTGGTTCGACCCGGCCGAGACCACCGGCATCATTACGCCCTTTATGTTTCTCTATGCCATGCACGATGCGCTGGTGAAACCGATGCCGGGCAATCCCCAGGCACCGTGCTTGGCCACCAAGTGGAGCGAGAGCGACGATGGCTTGACGTATGACTTCGAATTACGCCAGGGGGTAAAATTTCACAACGGCGATTCCTTCACCGCTGAGGATGTGCAATTCAGCTTTGAGCGCTTCAAAGGGGCGGGGTCCGGGGAGCTGAAAAAGAAGGTCAAGGCCGTTGAGGTGGTGCAGGCGCACCATGTCCGCTTCCGCCTGTATGAGCCCTGGCCCGATTTCATGACGTTCTACGGCACACCGGCGACCGGGGCGGGGTGGATCGTGCCGAAAAATTATACGCTCAAAGTCGGCGATGCGGAGTTCAAGAACCACCCCATTGGCTTGGGACCGTATCGTTTCGTCAGCCATCAGCCCGGCATAGAGGTCGTTCTGGAGGCGAATGCCGACTACTGGCGCAAGACGCCACACATCAAACGCCTGGTCATGAAGAGCGTCCCAGATGCCACGACTCGCCTGGCGATGCTTAAGAAGCGCGAAGCCGATGTCACCTATGGGATCTACGGCGCCCTGGCTGAGGAGGTCCAGCGCGATCAGAACTTAAAGCTGGAAGCCCCGGTCATTGCAACCCAGTGGATCGTGTTTACCTATGAGCAATACGATCCCAAGTCCCCGTGGGCCGATCAACGGGTGCGCCTGGCGGCGAACCTTGCCTTCAACAGACAAACGGCCAATGAGGCGGAGACCCTCGGGCACTCGATACTGACGGGGAGTATTATTCAACGCCCGTTCGAGTATGCCTTACCGCTCGAGCCGTACCCTTATGATCCCAACAAAGCTCGGCAATTGCTCAAGGAGGCCGGGTATCCCAACGGCTTTGACGCAGGGGAATGCAGTGTCGATAGCGTCTATGCCGGGGTGGTTGAAGCCTTGGTGAACGATCTCAGCGCCATAGGCATTCGTGCCAGAGTGCGACCGGTGGAGCGTGCTGCGCACCAGGCTGCGCTGCGGGAAAAGACGTACAAAAACCTGGCCTTCCAGGGAAGTGGTGCGTTCGGAAATGCGGCCACCCGCATCGAAACCTTCATCCATAGCAATGGCGGGCAATCGTGGATTAAAGACCCGGAGATCGACGCCTGGTACGCCCAGCAGGCGGTCGAACTCGACCGGAAGAAGCGAGAAGCCTTGCTGCATAAGATCCAGCAAAAAGTGTACGATGAAGCGCGCTTCATCCCCATCTGGGAGCTGGCGTTCTTGTGTGCCTCGGGGCCGCGGGCGGCGGTTTCGGGCATGGGTTTGATTCCGATGTTTGCCTACTCGGGTCCTTATGAAGATGTGCGGCTGAAGTCCTAGAGGGAGGCGATGAACTTCTGTGCCGTTCTGCACGGGCGGCACGGCATGGATACAGTTCCGCTCCCACAGCGCTCCGGTAGGCTCGGCACGCCTGGGGCGGAGGTTGACAGGGTGTCGATTTGACGCTACAGTACTGCCGCATTGGGCGAAACTGAAGCGGTTGACCCTGAACCCTGCCAACCAGGGAGGACGCATGCGGGCGAACAAGTGGAGGGCCATATTGGCCTGGCTCGTGGGCGCGCTGTGGTTGCTGGATGCTGCGGCTCATGGCGGCCAGACAGCGCTGTTCAACGTCGAGCGTCTCACAGCGGAAGCGGAAGGGCTGTGGCTTCAAGGCCGTGCCGAACAGGCCCTGCAAAAATTCGAGCAAGCTCTCACCCAAGTCCGGGAGATCGGCGAGCGCGGCCGTGAATGGCAGATCCTCGACCGTATGGGGCGGATTTACCTGGAAGGCGACCAATTCCAGCCCGCCCTCGAACACTTTCAGCAGGGGTTGAATGTCGCCCTCGACCTGGGGGATCGCTCGGCACAGGCTGTGCAATTGGCGGCATTGGGTGAAACCTACAACCTGCTCCAACAACCGCAGCAGGCCATCGCAACCTATGAGTCGTTGCTCAGGCTGGAGGAGGAGCGGCAGGATCATGCCGGCCAATGGCGTGCGTTCTATGGCCTCGGCTTCTCGCATAAGGCGAATGGGGCCCCAGCGCAGGCCGTGCCATACATCCAGCGCGCCCTCGAGCTCGCCCGTAGCCTCAAAGATCAAAGCCTTGAATTGGCTGCACTACAAGAACTTGAGGCCGATTACGCGGGGTTGGGCGCTTATGCCGAGGTGGCACGGTACAGCGAAGAGATCGTCCAATTGGCTCGTGCCATGGGCGATTACGGGCTCGTGGCCGACAAATTGGCCACGTCAGGTTATGCCTATGAACAGGTGGGGAATTTCCAGCGGGCAGCCGCGCAATATCAAGCGGCGTTGGGTGCCTATCGCGACCTCAGTGATGCCCGAGGCGAATGGCGTGTCGTGGATGATCTGGGTCGTCTGGCGGTGAAACAAGGCGACACCACCGCGGCGGTCACTCGCTACCAGGATGCCTTTCAGGTCGCCCAACGGGCGGGACTGCGCGAGGGCCAGGTGAGCGCCTTGGAACATACAGCCGCAGCCTACCGCAGCGCCAAAGACTACGAGAAGGCCACGCAATACTATCAGCAAGCACTCAAGGCCGCCAAGGAGGCCGAGCTTCGCGAATACCAGTGGCTGGTGTTGAGCGACCTTGGCGGCATGTATGGCGAGATGGGGAACCCAAAGGGGGCCGTCGCGCATTACCAACAGGCGCTCGCCATCGTCCGCCAACTGGGCGACCAGGAAGCCGAAAAGCAGATACGCGACGCGTTAGCCCGTGTCGACCAACAGTCAGGCGGCAAGAACGCCAAGCCCCCGCGCAAGCGATGAGTGGGCGTGTTGGGCAGGTTGATGGCTGATTGTATCTTTTGCGACATCATTGCTGACCGCAAGCCAGGCGTCAAAAT
>Ga0081538_10006389_pt1 | contig 10384 bp, 10 predicted proteins | sample TabmetS5T2R1_FD_71022 | JGI IMG/M metagenome (GOLD analysis project Ga0081538, IMG submission 71022) | Tabebuia heterophylla rhizosphere microbial communities from the University of Puerto Rico - S5T2R1 | ecosystem: Host-associated > Plants > Roots > Rhizosphere ...
GGCGGCAACACCCGTCACCTTATGGGCGCGAAGATTATCCATCATGAGGAGTTGGCCTGGACGCAGCTGCAGGTTGACAACCGCCATGGGTATCATTATAGTGGCGGGCCGTACATTGGCCCGACGTTGCCGAGACCCTCGGGGTGGAACCACGAGCCGGATGAGCTGAGGATGCCCTGGCGTGGCGCGTCGCACGATATCGGCGGGGCGGGGTTTTACGCAGCCAGATGCTCCCAGCGGTCACTCTAAGGATGGGACGCACCTTGCGCTGTAGCGGTGGGGCCCTCAAGCGGAACTAATGATCCTATGCCATATCTAGAGCTTCCTGGCGTTCACCTTTGGTACAACGACAGCGGCGGCGACGGCGTGCCTGTAGTTTTCATGCACGCCGCGTCAGGCACCTGCGAGAGCTGGGTGTACCAACTGCCGGCATTCACCGCTGCAGGTTATCGCTGCATCACCTACGACCGGCGAGGCTGGGGCCGCTCGCGACCCAACCCGGCGGGGGAGCAACCCGGCTCTGCGAGCGACGACCTTCACGGCTTGCTGGATCACCTGAGCCTTGACCGTGTCCACGTGGCCGCGACGGCGGCCGGGGGGATCGGAGCGCTGGACTATGCGATGGCGCACCCGGAACGGGTCCGAAGCCTTGCGGTGGCCGACAGCATCGGCGGCGTGCAAGACCCAGAATACCTGGAAGTCCAACACAGACTCAGACCTCCGGAGATTCAGGCGCTGCCGTGGGAGCTGCGGGAGCTCAGCGCTGGCTATCGCGGCATGCATCCCGAAGGCACCCAACGCTGGAGAGAAATCGAGCGCGGCAGCCGCTTAGAGGGGGCACAGGGGCTGGCACAGCAGCCGCGGACCCCGCTGACGTTGGCTCGGCTGGAGACGATACGGGTGCCAACGCTCATCCTCGTCGGCGAAGCCGACCTCGTCTCACCGCCGGCGCTGATGCGGATGCTGGCGGCGCATATCCCCAATTGCCAGTTCGCGACCGTGCCCGAAGCCGGACACGCGGCCCACTGGGAGCAGCCGGAGATCTGGAACCGTCTCGTCTTGGAGTTCATCCGCCAGCATTAGCCATCACTCGTTAATCCTGCTTCCCTCCCTTCCGCTTCGGACCTCCCTGATGAAAACTCCGCCATTCCGGCCTACACTTGAGCCCCAAGCTGGAGGCGACGCTGGCGGCGGGGAAAACTATGCCGGTTCAAACATCGGCAGCGACAGCTCGCCTTCGCCCTGGTCCTCCCAACGCAGCTTGACGCGCATGCCGCATTGGATGTCCTTGGTGGGATCTTGAACCCCGACGATGTTGGTCATCATGCGAAAGCCCTCGTCGAGGTCCACGTAGGCCACTGCATATGGCCCTAATTCGGCGAAGGCTGGGTGTCTGCTCTGCATGACGACAGTGAAGGTATAGACGCTACCTTGCCCCTGTGAGCTGCGCCGGGTCAGTTCGCCCGAGCCGCACGAGGTGCAGTGGCGCCGTGAGTAGAAGACAACGGCGTGGCATTTATCGCACGTCTGATAGGTTAATTCATGACGTTTCGTCGCCTCCCAGAAGGGCTGCGTATCGGGCTCGGGGAAACGTGGCTGTGGTCTCTTGGCCGGCATCGTCTGCTGTCTCCTCACGCATACCTCAACGCTCAGCACCTGCTCTCAGTCCGCGGCCAGGATGGTCACAGCGGTGGCGTGGCGCGCACCGAGTTGGCCGCCATTGCCCACCGCAACGGCCAGCCTGGCATCCCTGACCTGCGACGTCGATTCTCCACGCAACTGCCGCGTGGCTTCTAAAAGTAAAAAAATGCCGCGCTGGCCCGGATGATTCGACGATAAGCCGCCGCCGTCGGTATTCAGCGCTGGCTTACGCGGATCGTCAAAGACCAGGTGGCCATCGCCGACGTAGGCGCCGCCCTCCCCCTTCTTGCAGAAGCCCAGGTCTTCGATGAGGCACATGACGGTGATGGAGAAGGAGTCGTACGCCATCAGGACATCGATCTCGGCGGGCGTCACCCCGGCTTCACCGAAAGCGATGGGCGCCGCCTGGGCCCCGGCACTGACGGTGATATCGCCGTTGTTCTCACGGTACTTGGTGGCCTCGCCGCAGCCGATGATCCATACCGGCTTCTTGCGGGCGTTACGGGCCACGTCGGGCGAGGCGATGATCACGGCACCGCCGCCGTCGGACACCATGCAACACTCCAGCAGCCGCAGAGGATAGGCGATGAGGCGCGATTCGAGCACATCCTGCACGGTGATGTCGCGCACGCCGACGAACTCGAGATCAGTCATCGCCTTGACCGCTTCAGGGTTACGCATCGCGTGCCGTCGCGTGGCCACAGAGATCGCAGCGAACTGCTCGTTGGTGCTGCCATACTGGAACATGTGCCGGGTCTTGACCATGGCGTAATTGCCGATGAGGGTGAGACCCCAGGGGTCTTCCATATTGTTGACGGGGCTGGCGGGACCAACACCGGTGGCGCCGGCGGTGCCGATGGCTCGGCGATCGGAGTGGGCCGACGAGCCGTAGGTGAGCAAGGCCACGTTGCACTTCCCGGCGGCGATCATCGCGCGGGCGTGGTTGGCATGGAACTCGAAAGAGCTGCCACCGACGTAGGTGGTATCGATGATCCGGGGCTTGATGCCAAAATACTCCGCAATGCCGAGGCCGCCGATGCCCTGATCGCCGCCGGTGTCATAGACGGCATCGACCTCACCCCAGCGCAGGCCAGCGTCTTCGAGGGCCTTCGAGGCGGATTCAGCTTTGATTTGCAGAGGGCTCACGCCCGGAGCCACCCGCAAGGGGTACTCGTGGATCCCAACGATGGCGGCGTCTCTTCGCTGCGGCATAGGCAACTCCTTTCTGAGTGGGAACACCTCGACGCAGAATCCGCCGCCACGGTAACACACGGGCCTACAGCAGGTCAACGATAAGGATCAAGCCCGCAGGCTTGACCGGTTACCGGCGCAACGACTCGTAGCAAGCCATGCCGATGGCCATCGGAGACGGGCCACACTCTTCTTCCCAGCTCCACTGCACGGCAAGAGACTTCCGCCATTCGGGCTGAGGCGATCGCGGGGGGCATGAAAACCATGTTCCAGGATGGGGTCGCCAAAGCTTTCTTCGGGGAGACTACCCTGGAGGAGGTCTTCCGCGTCGCCCTCTGAGCCCACGTGGCCCAGACATCTAGCCTGCAAGTTTTGCCTACCATCTCAGCGCGAAATCTGCTAAGTTCGCCTCGAACCACCGACGTACGAGATCTGCATGTCGGGGTAATTGCTCATAGTGGCGACCTTTGTCGCGACGCGGTGGGGCCAGTGCCGGGAGGCAGCAACAGGAGCACATCCGTATGGATGACAAGCAGGCGATGGTTTTTGAGGATCTGCCCATCGGGGAAGAATACGCCGACGAGTACGTTCTCACCGCTGAGCTGGCGCGGGACTATGCCGAAGGCATCGATGACCCAAATCCGTGGTACCTTGAGCGCTCCCCGTTTGGCGGTCCTGTGGCCAACCCGATGTTGATCGTGGCGCAGCACGCCCGTCTATTCAAGACCAAGTATCTCACGGCGGGAAACGTGCACACGCGCCACGAGACGCAGTTTTTGAATCCCGCGCGCCTCGGCAAGGTGATCAAGGTGTCCGGCACGCTGGTGGAGAAATATCGCAAACGTGGCCGCGAGTACCTGGTCATGGAGTGCCGGTCCGTCGACGAGGATGGCATCGAGATCTGCCGCGACCGCCGCACGATCATCACGCAGTACGCCAAACGTCCCGAGTGAGGAGCTGCGTATGCCTACTACCACAGACGACCTGGCCATTGGCCAGGAAATTGAGCCCACCGTCAAGCAGATGACGCTCGCGCGGATGAGCCGGCCGCTCATGGCCGGGGGCAACCCCATTCACGATGATCCGGTCTTCGCCAGGGACGCCGGGCTCCCAGCGCCGATCGCGACTGGGGTGATGTCGTCCGCCTTCCTGTCGGAGATGCTGACCAAAGCCTTTGGCATCGAGTGGATGCGCAGCGGGTCGATCGATGTGAAGTTCATCCGGCCGATCTATGCCGGCGACACGGTGACGGCGCGCGGTCGGATCACCGGACGGAGCGAGACCAGCACCGGCGTGCGCATCGCCCTGGAGATCTGGTGCGAAACCCAGCGGGGCGAGCCGGTGACGGTGGGCACGGCAAGCGTGGTGGTGCACTGATGGCAACGGATGAATCACGCCCAGATGCCCCCTCCAAGCCGCCACGTCTGAGCTTCTTCCGTGCTGCACCCGCCGGGGTCAGTATCGTCCCCCAGGGCCGACGGCTCGGCATCCTGAGCGCGGCCTTTAACCCCATCACGCGGGCGCACGTGGCCCTGGCGCAAAGTGCGTATGACCACTTTCAGCTGCACGAAGTGCTCTTCGTCCTGCCCATCGTCCAACCCCACAAATTGGTTCATGACGCGCCCATCGAGGCGCGGCTGCGGATGATGGACCTGGCGGTGCAAGGCCACCGTGCCTTCTCGCTCGGCCTATGCACCCACGGTCTGTTCATCGACATCTGTCGCGCCGCGATGGTGGCCTATCCGCCAGCGACACGCCTGTGGTTTATCAGCGGCCGTGACGCGGCAGAGCGTATCCTGACATGGCCTTACCCTGATCCTGCGAGGGTGCTCAGCGAACTCTTCGCGCAGTCGGAGCTTCTCGTTGCCGACCGAGAGGGCGCTTTTGGGCTGCCGGCGAGCCCCGTTGTCCGCGACCACGCGAGTCACATCCATCACCTACCGCTGCCGGCCGAGTACAGCCATGTCTCGGCGACGGACATCCGCACCCGCCTGGCCAAAGGGGAAGAGGTCATCGATCTCGTGCCGCCTGCGGTTTTGGCCTACATTCGAGAACATCATTTGTATCGAGACGCGGAGGGGTGAGGGATGTTTTGGGCCCCCTTCAAGGGGGAAGAGGGTGGTCTGGGTCAAGCCATCGGCTGAGCAGCCCGGACGCTGGCTCATGGATGAAATGGCATCACCCCGCCGATGCGTTCATGGGCCTGGGCGGGCTCCTCAAGGGACACCACGTTGCCCAGCAGGCCGTCGTTGATCACCACCGACGGTTTGCCCTGGACGGTCGGCAGCTCGTTCCTGCTCACATGCGTCAGCACCTCATTATCCGTCGCTTCCTCTCGGCCTTCCGCGACGCCGCCCTGGACAAAAATGGGGATGTCTCCAACATCCTCGACGCGATTGCAACTAATAAGCGCACGCACGCGATTGTCATGGGCGCCATAGCCACGATAACCGATGCCCCCGATCACCCGCACCGCATGCCCCTTTACGGCGCTGATCAGGTTGCCCACAATCGTCGCCTCCAGCTGATTGCCCTCGGCTGGTCCGAAGCCACCGAACAGCGCGATGCCCTCAGCGCTGCGGTGACACTCATTATCGAAGATCTGGACCCGGAGGTAGCAATCGCTGATCAGCGTCGTCGCGAGTGGCCGGGCCGCCTGCGCGACGATGGCGTGCTCAGTGTTGTCACGAATGACGTTATGGCGCACGTCGATCATCACCCGATGACGCGGGGCACTGCACGAGGCGGCGATCGTCAGCCCTCGACGCTCGCTCTGCTCGATCAGATTGTCGACGACGTTGGCATGCATCGACACGCCGTCGGGTTCATCGAAAAGCACTACCATGGCAATGCCATCCGCGTAGGCGCGGGTCATGGTATTATCGACGATGAGGACGCGGTTTTCCGCGCCCCCTTTACCCTGCACGAAGATATGATGTCCTTGGCGGCCATGCAGGCCACGAGGGGTCACTGGTGAAAATCGCTTCGTGCCGTTGTCCACGAAGATATTGTCCTTGATCACGGCCTCATGCGGTCCGGAAAGCAGCACCCCATGTTGGCCGTGGCTACGGATCGCGTTGCGTGTGATCAGAACCCGCGCTCCCGGTTGGTTGCTGATCCCGTTCCCACCGCTGTTGATCACGGCCAAGCCGCTCAGGACGCTGCCATCTCCCAGGAGTACGAGGCTCTCTCCCTCGCGCACCGGGCGAAAGGAGATATCCATGGCCCCCTCACCGTCGATGCTGCTGTCGCTCTGCCCCATCCCGGCCAAGGTGACGCCTGGCGGCACATACAGGGGGAACCGCTCGCCGGTTTGCGAAGGCGAGTAACGACCAGCGCCTACTAGGACGGTATCACCGCAGACGGCCTGCCGGAGCGCGGCACTGATCGAAGCATGGGAGGCAGTCCTGTCACTGGCTGACACATACAGTAGACGTGGCATTAAGGCAGGCATGTCGCGGTGCTCCTCGGTGTTGGTCAACGCTGGAGGCGATAGGACCAGCCTTGGCAGGTCATCTGTCGATCGCGGTAACGCTCCGTCCGGATGACCGCTGCCTCGCCCGAATGTGTCGGGACAGGACAGACGCTGGCCATGGAGCGCATCGTATCATAAGGAGGGCTCCCCAGGAAGCCACGCTGGAAAGCCGTGAGCGGAGGAGGCGGGAGTGGGCCTCCAGCTTGCCAGCATAGCGCCAGCACTCGGACGCTTGTACCGGGCCGAAGAGCACGCGTCACCGCTCTGGTCGCTTGTCGTTGCCGCGGCCGCGTTCGATCTGTTGCATGAGGGGCGGGTGCGTTTGAAGCGGCTCAGGACTGTCGCCATCACCTGTGGGAGGTCTCGCTCAGCACGCGCTGCACAAGCTCCCGGACCATGTCCAAGGTAAACGGCTTGCTCAGGCAGGGCACGGCGGTTTGTGCCAGGAATTGTGCGGTTTCAGGACTCATGATGTCGCCGGTCAAAAAGATGAACAGTGGTAACAGGTCAGGATGGCGACGCTCGACCTCCCGATACAGCGCGGGGCCGTCAAGATCTGGCATATGGACATCACTGAGGATCAGGTCGTATCGCTCCGCCGCCAACTTCGCTAACGCCTCCTCCCCATTGCCCACTATCTCGACCACATGCCCATCCAACGCAAACACTTCCGCTAGCACCTCCGCGATCCCCGGTTCATCATCCACCACCAATATCCGCGCCCCCCGTACCACCTGGTTCACCTGCACCGCCGATCGCTCCGGCGATTCCTGCTGTGCCGACGCCAAGAAATCCCTCATGATCCGCGCGCACTTGTCTGCCGCCTGCACAATCTTTTCCGCCTGTTCTACGTCGGGGGTGTTCGCCAACGCCTGGCGCAGGATCGTAGCACGGCTGAGGATCGTGGAGAGCGGGTTGTTGAGTTCATGGGCGACATCGGCTAGCCATTCCCCCACGGTTAACCCCTTCGCATGCGGCGGCATCGGGTCGCTAACCGCTCGGCTTGACTCCTCGGCGGCTTGCACCGCGCGGCGCTGGCGTGCCGTCTCCAACGCCGAGTGCACGGCGCTGGGCAACTGAGCGAAGTGCCGGGGTGATTTCAACACATAATCGTCGACTCCGGCCTTCATGGCCGCCACGGCGAGTTCTACGCTGCTCGTACCAGTGAAGATAATGACCGGACAGGTGGGGTCTATCTTCCTAACCGCCTGCAGGATGCCCAAACCGGTTGTCCATTGCAATTGATAGTCCGTGATCACCAGGTCACAAGTCCCCTCGGCCAGCGTTTTGGCAAAGCTGGCGTGATCGCTGATCTGCACCACCTCCAGCGCGGGAAATTCCCGACGGAGTTCGCGGATGACGAGCGCCCGGTCGTCCGGATTATCGTCCACCAATACGAGGTGCAGCGTGTCGAGCATAACCAGCCTCCAGTGCCCATTCCCTCATTCGGCCCTAGGGAGATCTCACTAGGGCCGCCTACGCCTTTGCGTTGCGCCTGAATGCTCTGGTGTAGCCCTGGGTGTTGGCGTTAGGGGTGGTAGCCACCCCTCGCACTTTCTTGTGTCTGCAGAACCCGTCGCACGATTTCACGGACATCGCTCAAAGCAAATGGCTTGCTGAGACATGGCGCGCCGGTCTCCTCCAGGAACCCTCGTGTGCTGGGACTGAGCGTATCGCCGGTGAGGAAGATCATGCGTCGCAGGAATCGCGGGTCGCGGCGTTCGAGTTCCCTATACAAGCTCGGTCCGTCAAGCTCTGGCATGCGGATATCGCTGAGGATCAGCTCATAGCCCCCGAGGGCCAACTTCCCCAACGCCGCCTCCCCATCGCCCACCGTCTCCACCACGTGGCCATCCAGCTGCAACACCTCTGCCAAGACACCTGCGATCCCCGGCTCGTCATCGACCACCAGAATCCGTGCCCCCCGTGTCGCCTTCGACGTCTCGGTCACCACCGCCGCCGTCCCCTCAGGCCCCGCTACCGGCAACTCCACCCGAAACACCGCCCCCCTTCCCTCCCCGGGCACGACCCCAATTCTCCCCCCATGCCCTTCCACAATTCCCTGACACAACGATAACCCCAAACCCGTCCCCACTCCCGGCGGTTTCGTCGTAAAAAACGGCTCAAAAATCCGCGCCTCCAACTCCTCCGGCACCCCGGGCCCGGTATCCCGCACCTCCACCCACACCCGGCTGCCCCCCGTACTCACCCCTGTCGCCACGGTTAGCCGCCGCGGACCTGCCACCTCCCGCATGGCCTGATGCGCATTCGCCACCAAATTCACCACCACCTGATGCAGCTGATGCGTATCCGCCCACAGCACCGGCACCTCCTCCGCCAACGCCCATACCACTTCCACACTATCGACCCGCAATGGATACGCCAATAACTCCACCGCCTCCCGCGCCACCTGATTTACCTGCACCGGATGTCGCTCCGGCGGCCGCTGCCGCGCCAACGCTAAGAAGTTAGTCACGATCCGGGCACACCGCTCTGCCGCTTGCACAATCTTCTCCGCACGCTCCTTTTGGCGCTCATCCCGGGCGGACTGCCGCAACAATGCCGCTTGCCCCATCACGACCGATAACGGGTTATTCAGCTCATGGGCGACCCCCGCCAATAATTGCCCCATCGTTGCCAGTTTCTCACTCTGATAGAGAGCGTCCCGTTGACGTTGGAGTTGCTCTTCAGCCTGCTTCCGCTCGGTGATGTCACGGGAGATGCCGATGATGCCGATGATGTTGCCTTGATGGTCGCGATGCGGCGCCTTGGTCGACAGAAAGATGCGCGTCGCGCCCAAGACCGCGCCGGTCTCTTCATAGTTCTGGGTGTCTCCGGAGGTGAGCACGTGGCGGTCATGTTCCCGGATTTGGTCGACTGACTCGGCAGCAAAGAGTGCGGTATCATCTTTGCCGATCACATCCTCTGGCGACTTGCCGAAGACACGCGCTCCCGCGGAGTTGATCATCACATATCGTCCCTGCAAATCCTTGACGAAGATCGCGTCAGAGGTACCCTCAAACACGGCCTGCATGATCTGGTAATTTTCCTGCAGCGTTTCCTCGGCCCGCTTGCGCGCTCGACGCACATCCGCCTCCCGCAACTCGCGCTCTACGGCGGGGATGAGGCGGGCGAGGTTATTCTTCATGATGTAATCGTGGGCACCGGCCTTCAGGGCGGCGACCGCAATATCTTCGCCGATATTGCCGGACACGATGATGAATGGCAGGTCAAGAGCCCGCTCCTTCACGACGCTCAGGGCGCTCAGGCCATTGAATTCCGGCATTTTGTAGTCCGCAATGACGATGTCCCATGTCTGTCGATCCAGTGCGGCGTTCAGCGCCTCAGCGGTGTCGACCCGCTCAAATCTCGGGTCATAACCCGCACGCCGCAATACACGCTGGAGCAGCAGTGCATCGTCTTCCTGATCCTCCACGATTAAGACACGCAACTGCATACCCATACCAGCCTCTCTAAACCGGGGGCATCTCATTCAGGACAAGCCAATACAGGCCTAGCTGGCGCACCGCTTCGACGAATTGGACGAAGTCCACAGGTTTCCGAATGTAACTGTTACATCCAAAGCTGTAGCTATTAATGAGATCCTGTTCCCCTTTGGAGGAGGTCAGTACGACCACTGGAATGCATTGCGTACGTTCATCGGCGCGTAGACGACGCAGCACCTCCAAGCCATCGATTTTAGGCAGCTTCAAGTCCAAGAGGATGACCACCGGCTTGCGCCGCGTATCACGCTCGGCATCTGCTCCGGTGCCAAACAGATAGTCCAGCGCCTCGACCCCATCGCGCGCCACCACCACCTCATTCTGAATATTGTTTTTCCTCAGGGCCCGGAGTGTGAGTACCTCGTCGTCGGGATTATCTTCCACCAGCATGATGATCTTGTGCAACATGGATGAGTCCTTTTGATCAAACAGTCCAGCATCACGGACGATGATCACGGACGATGATCTGGGCGACACCCGCGCAGCACCCGGAACGATGGGATCTGCGCGCGCGTCACATCTCCTCCTCTGATGACCGGCAACACCCCAACCACAGCCTCCAAAACCCTCAAAA
>Ga0081538_10006390_pt1 | contig 10384 bp, 10 predicted proteins | sample TabmetS5T2R1_FD_71022 | JGI IMG/M metagenome (GOLD analysis project Ga0081538, IMG submission 71022) | Tabebuia heterophylla rhizosphere microbial communities from the University of Puerto Rico - S5T2R1 | ecosystem: Host-associated > Plants > Roots > Rhizosphere ...
CCAATGACCTCTTCTACAGTGAGCGCGAGACCGGAGTGCTTCCCAGAACTCAGGAAAGGATTTCGTTCTCCTTCTGGCTCTGGGGCCGCTGGCAAATACTCCTTTGAGGCAGCGCCACTCATCAAGGATAGGGTCATGTACGTCATCACGGGCAATGACGATGTTTTCGCGCTGAACGCCAAGACGGGTGGGATCCTGTGGGAGTACTGGTCTGGCATTGATCAGCGCATCGCGACCGTCTGCTGCGGCTGGGTCAACCGTGGGCTGGCCATGGGCGAGGGACTGTTGTTCTTCGGTCAGCTCGACGCCAATGTCGTGGCGCTGGACATGAAGACGGGGCAGGTGGTGTGGAAGACTCCTATTGAGAAGTGGGAAAATGGCTACACCATCACCAGTGCACCGCTCTATTACGAGGGCATTGTCTATAGCGGCATCTCCGGTGGGGAGTTTGGTGTGCGTGGTCGTCTCACTGCCCTGGACGCCAAGACCGGCGCTATCCTGTGGCGGTGGTATACGCTGCCAGGGCCCGGCGAGGTCGGCAGTGATACCTGGCCGCCCGGCACCGATCATGCGATGCGCGGTGGGGCAGCGATCTGGAACACGCCAGCCCTCGACCCGGAACTCGGCCTCGTCTACTTCGTGGCTGGCAACTGCGGACCGGATTACGACGGGTCAATGCGCAAGGGTGACAATCTGTTCTGCGCCTCGATGATCGCCTTGAAGGCCAAGACCGGCGAGTACGTCTGGCACTTCCAACAGGTACACCATGACATCTGGGACTACGATGCCGCGAGCCCGGTGGTCCTCTTCGACACGGTGATCAATGGCCAGCCGCGTAAAGGTATTGCCGAAGCCGGCCGCACGGGCTGGGTGTATATCCTGGACCGCACCAACGGCAAGCCCTTGATTGGTATTGAGGAGCGCCCAGTGCCCCAGGATCCGCGGCAGAAGACGGCCAAGACGCAACCGTTCCCAGTCGGCGATGCGACTGTGCCGCAATGCGCTGACGTGCTGCCTGGCTATGACAAAGCCGGCTGTATCTTTGAGCCCTTCTGGGAAACTCCGGTGCTGATCCAGCCGTCGGGGATCGGGGGTACGAACTGGGCGCCGGTGCCGTACAGCCCCGACACCGGCTATTTCTATGTGCCCGGCACGGTGCGCACCAGCGCCTTTACGCGCTACGAGAGTAAGTTCTTGCTCGGGAAGCGCTACACCAGCGGTACCCAGGCGGCCCCGATCGGCTCACCAATGAGCGGCACGTTCACAGCTATCGACAGCAAGACGAACAAAATCGCCTGGCAGCATACAACGCCATATCGCATTGGCACAGGAGGTGGCTCGACTGTCACGGCCGGGGGCCTCGTCTTCCGTGGTGAGCCTGATGGCAACTTCCTAGCGCTCGATGCCAAAACGGGTGAGGAGCTGTGGCGCTTCCAGACCGGCTTTGGGGCTGACGCACCGCCCGTGGTCTATGAGGTGGACGGCGAACAATACGTCGCCATCGCTACCGGTGGCAATCAACAAAGCGGCGGCGCCTATGGTGACGCGGTGTGGTCCTTCTCCTTGACGGTAACCTTCACCAATCATAGGCTGTCCCCACCGCGCCAGGGGCAGAGGCTAGGTGCTTCTCTGCTGGCTACTTGACCTCCTCATAATTGAGACCATCGAAGCTGTAACGGGGTATTTGTACCCACGTCCCCGCCTCCTGCTGTGGGACCTTGTGGACCCGCACCTCACCCACAGTCACTTTGCCGCTCTTGTCATCCAGCCAGAAGTCGATATCGTAATACTCATCCTGACTACCCTGGCGACGGAAGTCAGTGCACGCAAAATAGCGGCCATCCTGCTGCAGCTTCCGTACTGGCTGGTGGATCTCCACGAACTCGAGCGCGAGTTTGGCGCCGGTCTTGTCGTCCGTAAGTTGATAGATGCCGTTGTGCTCGCGGCGCTCTCGGGCGATGTGCTCATGAATCGCAGACATCACCTCCCAGGCGCGTTTCTCCTCGGTCTCTCCGGGATGTTCGGAAGCCGGGATCCACCACCAGGCAACTGGCATCCGGGTCACCATAGTCCAGGTGTTGCCCTCCTTCTTCGGGCCCTTCTGGATACGCATGTCCACGAGTTCCAGCCCCTCGCCCTTTGGCTTCAGCCAGAAGTCGAGGGCGTATTGCTTCTCAGGCATGTCTTTGGCGTGGAAGAGCACGTTGGGAAAAAAGCCGTAGCCGTGGATGCTGCGCACGAGGCGTATGTCTTCGAACGCGAGCGGCAAATTCTCGCCTGTTCGACTGTCCCTGAAGACAAACACACCACCATGCGCCTGCATCTGCTTCTCGACGACCGCCCTGACAGCGGCGCGCACCTCCTCCTGGGAGATCTGGTCCATGCTGCGCTCTGCTGCAACGCCAACCGCTGTGGCCAGCACGCTCCATAGCAGGCCACTGAGGCACAGTGTTTGCATCCGCATGACGTCCTCCTCCACATTGCAGGAAGCCTCTCAATACCACGAGAGTGGGGCCAAGACAGAACGACTACCAGTCGATTTTGTTCGGGTCGCCCTGATACAGAGAGCGGACGAAGGCGATGATCTTCCAGATCTCATCGTCCTTGAGCACACCCCCAAACGCTGCTGGCATGGTTTGCTGTGGGAGCTCTCCTTTGATCAACTTGACCAGGGTGAGATCATCACTGCCAAATTTCCATTCGTCGTCGAGGAGGGCTGGGCCCATGCCACCGCCGCCGCCGGCACCGTGGCAGGCAGAGCAGCCATTCTGAAGGTACAGCGTGCGCCCTTGCTGGATCGCCTCAGCATTCCCTGTATACGGATTTAATTTCTCTGGCTTGGCTGACCCCTCGGCCGCCACCATGCTGAGGTGTGCACCGAGCAGCCCCACTACGAGAAGTCCAACGAGCCAGCAGAGAGGGACTTGTTTAGTGACGATGGGATCCTTCATGCTGATGTCCTTCTCGCTGGGCCTCTGGTCCTTTCTCTTCAGTGGGAGAAACTTCTGCGGTCACGAGCGGTACGCCATACGCCTCCAGAATAGTCTTGATGTCGGCCGTCTTGCGCTTGAGGGCCTCTTCTAACTCGGCTTTGAGGGCCTTGTCGCCTTTTCTGACCCCCATCGAGATGTCAAAGGTAAAAGGCGTAGCGCGGCTACCACCACGCAGGGGCACCAACTCGAGAGGCGCAGCGCGTTGGGTGACAAAATAGCCAGCCCATGGTCCCCAGACGAGTGCCACATCGATCTTGCCAGCCAGGAGATCTTCGAGAGGTTTGCTAGGGCGCTCGTCCGGGTGGGGTTGGGGCGTATAAAACAGCCGATAGACGACGACATTATCGCCCACAATCCCTCGTTGCGTGAGCGCGTCATGCGGTGGGGTGTTGACATGGACACCGATCTTGAGCTGTGACAGGCGTGGATCATCCAGCGAGGTGATCTGGAGACCCCGCTCCTTTACAGACGCAATGACATAGGCCGTGCGATAATACGGGGTCGTCCAGAGCACCGGATCGTACCCTTTGGGCACGCCGATGAGCACATCGCACTGATCCTGATTCAGCGTGCGACGAATCAGTCCGCGCTGGTGTGGCCACCAGGTATAGCTGAGCTGTGCTCCCAAATCCTGCGTCACCAGCTCGGCGATCTTGTTCTCGAACCCTTCTAATTTGTCATTGGAAAACGGCAGGTTATCCGGATCAGCACAGACCCGCACGACCTTTGGCTCTGCGCCTCCAGGACTGCCGCCACACAGTAGCATGAGGGCGAAGAAAAACCCACCGATGAGGCTTACCCCTGCACGCCGCACAATATGTCCCTCCATGACCCCGCTCGCCAAGCGGGACAAGAGTAGAGCCAGGCATGTCCAGCCCCCGCTGGCGCCAGGTGAGGCCAAGCACCCGACGCCAGGAGGCGCGTGCAGACTTACTCGAGCTCGAATACGTATAGCATACCACCCAGAGTGGTCATGCGATCCAGGCCTGTCTGGTAGGCGACGCCTACTGCGCCCAGGGCCCCAAAGGGATCGCCGGGTGGGAGCCCAGCAGCCACAGGCAGAGCGTACCAACCACCGACGCCTGAGTACACCGCGACATACTGTTTACCATCCGTCGGACCCAGGAAAGTCATCGGGGCGGCGATAATGCCAGAGCCCGCCTTAAACTTCCAGAGGACTTCACCAGTTTTGGCATGCACGGCCTTAAACCAGCCGTCCAGGGTCCCGTAGAAGATCACATCGCCCGCCGTTGCCAGCACGCCACTCCAGGCTGGCTGCGGCTCTTTAATCCCCCACACTTGTTTGCCCGTCGTCGCATCCCAGGCGACCAATTCACCCAAGTGGCCGCCACGGCCTGGAAACATCAGGACGTTGGCACCAACATAGGGTGCCCCTGCCGTGTACTTGACCTCGACTCCTTCGTAATTCATACACATATTGTTGGTTGGCACGTAGAACAGGCCGGTGCGCGGCGAATAGGCGGCGGGCTGCTGGTCCTTGCCGCCCATGGCACAGGGACAGATTTCCTTCGTGTCAGCCCCCTGCTTCGTGCGTTTTGTTGGATCCTCGATGGGGCGTCCCGTCTTCTTGTCGATCCCCTTGGCCCAATTCACATAGACAAAAGGCTCGGCGACGAGCAGCGTCCCATTGGTCCGGTCCAGGGTGTAGCCAAAGCCATTCCGATCAAAGTGCACGAGGGCTTTGACGGTCTTGCCATCCATGTTGAGATCGACCAGGACGTTTTCATTCACGCCATCGTAGTCCCAGGCATCCCACGGGGTCATCTGATAGCCCCATTTCGCCATGCCAGTATCGGGATCTCGGGCGAAAATCGTCATGGACCACTTGTTGTCCCCTTTGCGCTGGTCGGGGTTCCACGTGCCCGGATTCCCCGTCGCATAATACAGCAAATTCAGCTCTGGGTCGTAGGAGTACCAGCCCCAGGTGCAGCCTCCCCCTTGCTTCCACGCTTCACCAGGCCAGGTCTTCGTGCCCTCGCCGGCCTGTCCATAGTGCGGATTCGCCGCATTGAAGTCAGACGCCAGCAGCAGCTCCGGGTCCGGGCCCATGCTATAGGCCCGCCAGACCTGCTGGCCGGTGTTGATGTTATAGGCCGTGACGTGGCAGCGCACTCCGAACTCACCACCGGAGATGCTGGCGATATACTTATCTTTGATCACCAGGCCGGCCCCCGTCATGGTCTCGCCCTTCGCCGGGTCGGCGTTTTTCGCCTTCCAGAGCTCCTTGCCCGTATTGGCGTCGAGCGCGATGATCTGTCCATCCAGCGTGTGCATGATGATCTTGCCCTCGACGTAATTCAGACCGCGATGGACCACGTCGCAGCAGGCCACGGGCACTGCCTTGGCATCCTGCTTCGGAGAGTAGTTCCACTTAATGGCATAGGGCTGCTTCGTGAGGTCCAGGGCATAGACGTGGTTCGGGAAGGCCGAGTGGACATACATCGTGGTGCCGACGACCAACGGGGCCCCTTCATGGCCCCGCAGTGCTCCCGTCGAGAACGTCCAGGCCACTTTGAGCTTCTTGACGTTATCAGCGGTAATCTGGTTGAGATCGCTGTAGCCAGTTGCCGCGTAGTTCTTCCGCTGCATCACCCACTGACCAGGGTCTTTCTGGAGCTTGAGCAGTTCGTCATTCGCATAGGCTGCAAGTGGTAGTAGCAGCAATACGAGCAATATGGCTGACCACATAGTGCGTTGCATGGCTACCCTCCTCTCTCTCAGGGTTGACCACCGACACAAGTCGGTGCACAGTGGGGACATGCCTTAATACCCCCACCGCTCTCTGCATCCTTAGGCTGAGCCTCTATAGTGCCAGCCTCCGCTCAGACTCACTTCTCGGCCGTGTGATACCCTCACATCCAGGGACGTCATGTCCCACATGGGGGAGGAATGGCTCACTGCGTGCTGCAGTGGCAACCTTGCCCTGCGTTGCGCTCTCGGCGTGTTGGCAGGTTTCCGTATATAACGGTATGCTTCCATTGTCAAGAAAAATACACGCTGTTCCAGGGTCAATGGAGGATCCTGGTAACATCTTGCCACAATGAAATGCGGAGCTACTGTGCAAGGAGGACGATATGAAGGTGCTTATAGCCTTGACGCTCGCAGTAAGTTTGGTTGGATGGATGGCAATAGCCGGGGCACAGCCAACCAGTGGAAGTTCGCCCACCACTGATGTGGAGAGGCTGGCAATTGATTGCCCGCCAGCGAAGGTGCAGGAAGCTGTGCCTGCGCCTTCTGGTGGGATGGGGACGCCGTCGGGCACGGGTACGGGCAGCGGGATCGCGGCACGACCGAGCGAGGGCGGTCCTCAGCGCGTGGAGGGCGAAATCAAGCAAATCGAGTCGACGCGGACAGAACGAGGTATCCTCGTGGGGAACGTGCAGCTCTGGGTGGAGCCAAACACGGCGGTCCTCGTCGGTTGCGAGAAGGCTTTGACCAACGACCTGCAGCAGGGTATGCAGGTGAAGGCCGCCTACGAGGTAAAGGACGGCCGGAATGTTGCAAGGGTGATCGAAGCGGAGAAGAAATAGCGTGAACTGAAGATGATGCGCCCAGGTACTGGGCGCATCTAGCATACGAGGGAGAGGGGGGCTGGCACGGCCTATTCTCTGAGAGCGAAGACCCACAGCACCCCACCCTGCGGCACCCAGGTGGTGGTGCCGTAGAACGTATCGAGCCGTCCTTGCATGCGCTGTGCGTCCACGCCCCAGCCAGACTGCACGGCAATGTACTGCACGCCATCCACTGCATACGTACTTGGGACCCCCGTCACCCCAGAGTTGGTGCGGAATTCCCACAATACCTCGCCGTTTTTGGCGTCAAAGGCCCGGAAATACCGGTCATTCGAGCCACCTGAGAACACTAACCCGCCAGCCGTAGTCAACACCGGTCCCCAGTTCTGATATTTGTACTTGTAGGTCCACACTTTCTGGCCGGTCTTCAGGTCCCAGGCCTGCAGCTCACCAATATGATCGGCGCCTTCAACTACATTCATCTTCGTCGCCTGACGGTTAATACCCAGGAAGAGCTTGCCAGGTTCATACACTGGGTATTTCTCTTCCGCCTGCAACGTGGTGCACAGGTTCTCATGCGCCGGGACGTACAGAAGACCCGTCTGCGGACTGTACGCCGCCGGCGGCCAGTTTTTGCCACCCCAGAGCGAGGGGCAGAAATTGACCGTCTTGCCCATGGTCAGCTGACGCGCTGGATCGTAGGACGGGCGTCCAGTCTTGGGATCGATACTCGTAAATACGTTCTGTTTGACAAAGGGTTTGGCGTCAACGAACTTGATCGCATCAGCCGTGCGCTCGAGCAGCCATAGATAACCGTTGCGCGCGGGATTCACCAAACTCTTGATAGTGCGCCCGTCGCGCTGCACATCAATAAGTAAGGGAGCCGAGATCTCATCCCAGTCCCACGTGTCATTCCAGTGATACTGATGGTAGCCTTTGATTTTGCCGGTATCCACATCGAGGGCGAGCACGGACGTGGCATAGAGATTGTCCCCCGTATGCATATCCCCTGTCCAGGGCGCGGCATTCCCCGTTCCCCAATAGGTCAGGTTGAGCTGCGGATCGTAATTACCTGTGCTCCATGCCGATACCCCGCCAGTCTTCCAGGTCTCCCCAGGCCAGGTGTCGTGCCCAGGCTCGCCAGGCCCTGGGATGGTATATGTTTTCCAGGCCTCCTTGCCCGTCTGCGCATCATAGGCCGCAATGAAGCCGCGAATACCCAGCTCACCTCCAGAGGTGCCCACTATGACCTTGCCCTTGGCTACCAGTGGCGCAAGCGTCAGGTAGTACCCCTTCTTGTAGTCTTCTACGGTCGTATCCCAGACCACTTTGCCAGTTTTGGCGTCCAGAGCGAGCAAGTGGCAATCGACGGTCGCCAGATACACCTTGTCCTCCAGGAGACCGACGCCGCGGTTGGTCGGGTGCAGTTGGGTGAGGTCCTCCGGTAATTCTTTCTTATAGCGCCACAAGATATCCCCAGTCTTGGCATTGAGCGCCAGCACCTGATTTTGCGGCGTGGTGATGAACATGACCCCGTTATTCACGATGGGCGGCGACTCGTGCCCCTCCACCATCCCCGACGACAGGGTCCATACTGGCACGAGCTTCTTGACGTTGGTCGTCTTGATCTGGTCCAGAGGACTGTACCCCCAGCCATCATACGTGCCGCGGTACAGCAACCAGTTCTGGGGTTCTGGTTTCAGCAGCCGCGCCTCGGTCACCGCACTGTAGTTGTCGATCCCTTGTGCCATTACGACCCACGGCAGCAGGCCGATGACACAGGCCACCGCGACTGTGAGGAGATTCCTGGTGGAAATCATACACGCCCTCCCTATTCTTGTTTGAAACCTACACGACCTGCAAAACCACCAGCGGCCATCAAGACCCCATCAACAATCTTCAGGGGCAGCGTCGGCAGCCGCCTGGGGGCTGGTCCAGTGACAACCCGGGCCCCATCCTTAGGGTCAAATTCCGAATCGTGACAGGGGCACTTCAGCGTTTTCCCCTCTCCCTGCCACAGCCATACATCACAGCCTTCATGCGTACAGAACGCCGAGTACGCCACGATCCCCTGTGGCGCGTGCGCGCGAGTAGCCTCGGAGAGCTCTGCCGGATCGAGATGGATGAGGAGTATCTGATTGAGACGTGATCCATCCCGTATCACCCCCGTGTGCGGATCGGCGGGGTAGGCGGTCACTGGGGCATGACCTAGAGCCAGATCAACAGGCATGATCGTGGCTCCCTTGCGCTCGCCAGTGGCGAAGACAAAGCGGTCTCCCTCTTGTGGACGCGCGTGGCGCGGCTCGATGTCCTGCGCCCTGGTATGCTCCGCCAAGAGGAGACCCAATCCCGTGCCCAGAGCCGCATGCAAGAGCATACGCCGCTCATAGCATGGCCGAGAGCCCGCACCCGTATCGCCTGCGTCACCCACTCTCCTCCCCCTTTCTCTGGCTGTTCGTCGTCGAGAGGGTCCCGATATATAATGGGATGTTACCTTTTGTCAAGAGCCGATAGTGCGAGTACGATACGATCCTCCATAGGCCATGAGAGGAGACAGATGGCAGACCATCACATTATTCTTGACACAGTCCATAGATTGGGAGTACTCAAGGTACACAAGCGTTGAGCTAGATAGCCTGTTGTAGAGGCAATCTGGTGCCAGGGGCACACGTCGGTTCACGCTGTCCCTAATCTTGGGGAGAGGGGGTAAATTATGCACGCACGCCTGAGACGCTGGATGGTTATGCTCATCATGGTGTCGCTCGTTACGGTACCAATGACTCTCCTGGCAGCGGAGTGGTCTGAGGTGACGGACGGGCGGCTGCTGGAAGCCGACAAGGACGCCAACAACTGGCTCACCTACTATCGGACGTACAACGGCAGCGCGTCTCGAGTTTCCGGTCAGCGCGGGCGTGCGACGTCGTGACCGCGACCTCGCCGAGGCCGTGGATCATGCCCTGGAACGGCTGCAGAGCAGCGGTGAGGCACAAGCAGTGCTGGCGCGTTATGGTGCCGTTGCTGCGTCGCTGGCTCCCCCTGAATCCAAAGCAGCAATCCCCATATTGGCCCCAACGTCGAGCGAGGCAGGTCGGTCACTCTTCTCTACGGCGTGTTCACACTGCCACAGGGCAGAGGGCATCGGAGGAGGGATAGGTGGTGCCATTCCTACCATTCGGAATTACGAGGGTGGCCAGGAAAAATTCCTGCGTATCGTCCAGAACGGCAAGAAGGGGACACCTATGGGAGCATTCAAAGGCATTCTGACAGAAGACGAAATCCTGAGCATCTATCAGTATCTCACATCCCTCCCGCGTCAATGACCCTGGGTCAGTGGGGAGGTATGTCGCCATCGGCTTCGCCATGAAGCGGGTCTTGCTCGCGGGGGCAGTGCAGGACGATCCGGAGCCTGCAACCTTTGAGAAAGTGAGGCCACAGCCGCATGTAGATATGGGGATATCTACATGCGATCGTTGTAAGGAGGTAGAGATATGAAGGGCGCAGTGCTGTATGGGGCACATCAACCGCTGGTGGTAGAAGAATTGCACCTCTTGCCACCCCAGGCCGGTGAGGTACGGGTCCGTTTTGGCGCCAGTGGCGTCTGTCACAGTGACTTGCATTACATCAAAGGGGATCGTGTTTGCCCCATGCCGGTCGTGTTAGGGCACGAGGGTGCTGGGGTGGTCGAAGAGGTGGGGCCTGGCGTCACCTATGTCAAACCGGGGGATCATGTCATTCTGTCACTGGTTCCAGCCTGTGGACGCTGTGCCGACTGCGTCGCCGGGCGGCCGAATCTGTGTGAAGTGCGCTATACCCTCAATGGCAATTTACCCAATGGCACCACCCGGCTGCGCAAAGGCA
>Ga0081538_10006391_pt1 | contig 10384 bp, 10 predicted proteins | sample TabmetS5T2R1_FD_71022 | JGI IMG/M metagenome (GOLD analysis project Ga0081538, IMG submission 71022) | Tabebuia heterophylla rhizosphere microbial communities from the University of Puerto Rico - S5T2R1 | ecosystem: Host-associated > Plants > Roots > Rhizosphere ...
GAGGGCCACCACCTGGTCCACTGGCTGGACGGCGGCCCCACCGACCTGGCGAATCTGGCGTTGCTGTGCCGGGCTCATCATCGGGTGGTGCATGAGGGGGGCTGGCAGCTGACACGAGGGCCCGACGGCCGCTTCACCGCCACCCCACCGGATCGACACCACCGACACCACCGGCGACATCCCACCGCCGCCTGAGCTGGCCGCAGGGACGGGTGTCCGTCGCTGCCTCGGCTGTCGACCCCGTCGCGTCAGGCGAGCGCGTGGGGACCCGCGCATCCTTTGGCCACCGTGCCAGGTGTGTGCCTGGGGCTCGACCACCCCGACCCCCGCGCCAGGCAACTACATGGGGCCCGAGCACCCGACCCACCGCCTCAGGCGCGCGCAAGGCCGCCTTGCCCATCTGGAGCGAGACCACCGGCGGGCATGGGACCGGCGTCAGCCCCAGAACAGGTTGTGGGCGCCGAACAGGGCGGCCGGGTCCCAGGGGACCCGGGGGCCGCGGTGCATCCGGACGGTGCGGTAGCGCTCGGCGAAGCCGGCCGCCTCCAGGAACTCCACGGCGGTGGCGTTGGCCGCCGGCACCGACAGCGAGACCTCGTCGCCGGGGGCGGCCCGGACCGCGTCCAACAGGGCCAGGCCGCTGGCCGCATCGGCGGCGATGGTGGCTCCGCCCGAGCGCCAGGGCGAGGCCAGGTGGTAGCCGAGGGGGCGGCCGTCGCCCGCGGCGACCAGGCCGCCGGCCGGCCACAGGGCGCTCAGCAGCCGCCGCCGGTCCTCACCGGTGGCCGCCCCGTCCAGGGCGACCACCGCCTCCAGGTCGGCCGCCCGCCCCGGCCGCACCCGCGGGCTCCGGGCCGACCGGGGCAGGGTGGGGCCGGTCACGGTCAGGTAGGCGGTCTCGGGGACGAAGCCGAGGCGCTCGTACACGGGTCGCCCCAGGGCGGTGGCGTGCAGCAGGACGGTGGCCACCCCCCGGTCCTCCAGGAAGGCGATGATCGCCTCGGTGAGGGCGCCGCCCAGGCCGACCCGGCGGTGCGCCGGGACCACGGCCACGCCCCCGACCCAGCCGGTGCCGGCGAACACCGCCCCGGCGGCCACCCCGACCAGCTCCCCGCCGGTGTCGGCCACCACCACCTCGCCGTCCAGCCGGGCCTTGGCGAACCCCACCACCCCGGCCAGGCGGGCCCCGAACCCGGCCTGCTCGTACAGCGCCCCCAGCCGTCCCAGGTCGTCCGCCCGCGCCGGCCGGATCGCCGGCCGCTCAGGCACCGGTTGGCTCGGGGGTGGCGACGGCCCCGAAGCGGCGGTGGCGGCCCTGGTAGACGCGCAGGGCGTTGAACAGCTCCTGGCGGTTGAAGTCGGGCCACAGGACCGGGGTGAAGTGCAGCTCGGCGTAGGCGATCTGCCAGAGCAGGAAGTTGGAGATCCGGAACTCGTTGGAGGTCCGGATGAGCAGGTCGACGTCGGGCATGTCGGTCGCGTACAGGTGGCGGGCGATCGCCCGCTCATCGATGCGGCGGGGGCCGCGGCCCTCGCGGACCTCGGCCGCCAGGGCCCGCACGGCCCGGGTCAGCTCGTCACGGCCGCCGTAGTCGAGGGCCACGGCCAGGGTCATGCGGGTGTCGCCGGCGGTCAGCGCCTCGGCCTCCTCGATGCGCCGGCGCACGTGCGGGGGGATCCGGTCGCGGCGGCCGATGAAGCGGATCCGCACCTCGCGCTCGTGCAGCTCGTGGGAGCGGCGCACCAGCAGCGACTCGTTGAAGTTCATCAGGAAGCGGACCTCGGAGGCCGGCCGGCGCCAGTTCTCGGTGGAGAAGGCGTACACGGTCAGCCAGGACAGGCCGGCGTCCAGGCCCCCCTCGACGGTGTCGAACAGGGCCGCCTCCCCTGCCTCGTGGCCCTTGTTGCGGGGCAGCCCCTTGGCACCGGCCCAGCGGCCGTTGCCGTCCATGACGATGGCCACGTGGTCGGGCACGGTCTTGGGATCGAGGTCGGGCGGCAGCGCCCGCGGGTTGCGGCTCGGCATCAGCTGGTCGCCGTGGGATCGGGGTCTCGCGGAACTGCGGGCCGGTGACGGTTGGTCATCAGCGGGCCACCAGGGGATAGGCCCGCAGGCGGCGGTCCAGATGGTACTCGACATACCCCTTGACCAGGGCGCCGGCCTCGCGCCGGGAGGAGGGGGTCGGGTCGGTGGCGGCGGTGGTGTCCAGGTCGTCGCCGAGCAGGGCGGCCAGCAGCGGCATGGTGGCCGCGTCCAGGGTCGACTCCTGGCCGCTGCGGCAGCGCTCGCAGAGGCCGCCGCCGCGGGCGATGGAGAAGCAGCGCGGCGGCGGCTCGGACGCCCCGCAGCCGGCGCACTCGGCCACCGCCGGCCGGTAGCCCTCCAGAGCCATCAGCTTGAGCAGGAAGGCGTCCAGCACCACCGACGGATCGCGGGGGCCGCCGTCGAGCGCCCGCAGGGCCCGGACCAGTAGCAGATACAGCCGGATGGCGGCCTCCCGCTCCTGGGCGACCTGGTCGACCGCCTCCAGCATGGCCGCGCCGGCGACCACCCGGTCGTAGTCCTCGCGCAGGGCCCGGAAGGGGTTGATGACCTCGGCCTGGGTGACGATGTCGAGCTCGCGGCCCCGGTACAGCGACAGGTCGACGTGGCTGAACGGCTCCAGCCGGCCGCCGAAGCGGGACTTGGTCTTGCGCACCCCCTTGGCCACCGCCCGGACCTTGCCCTCGCCCTGGGTGAGCAGCACGACGATGCGGTCGGCCTCGCCGAGCTTCCAGGTCCGCAGCACCACGCCCTGCTCGCGGTAAAGGTTCATTCCGCTCAGTCTATCCGGGTGCGGCGACGGGCAGGGGCGCCTCGGCGACCCGCCCGGCGACCACCTCCAGGCGCCGGTCCAGGCGCAGGTTGGCCAGCAGCCGCCGGTCGTGGCTGACCACCACCAGGGTCCCGTCGTAGCCGGCGAGGGCCCGCTCCAGCTCCTCGATGGCGTCCAGGTCGAGGTGGTTGGTGGGCTCGTCGAGCAGGAGCAGGTTCGTGCCCCGGGCGACCAGGATGGCCAGGCCGGCCCGGGAGCGCTCGCCCGGCGACAGCGCCCGCTCGGGCCGGGTCAGGTGCTCGGCGCCCAGGTCGAACTTGGCCAGCAGGGAGCGGGCCTGCTCGACCGACAGGTCGGTGCCGGCCCGGACCGCGTCCAGCAGGGTGCCCGGGCCGGGGGCGCGGTCCTGGCCGAGGTGGCCGGCGACCACCCCCGAGCCGAGCCGGACCGTGCCCGCGGCCGGGCGCAGCTCGCCGGTCAGCAGCCCCAGCAGGGTCGACTTGCCGGCCCCGTTGGGACCGGTCAGGGCCAGGCGGTCGCGCCAGCGCAGCTCCAGGTCGACCGGGCCCAGCCGGAAGCGGCCGCGCTCCACCACCGCCCCGGCCAGGCTGGCCACGACCTCGCCGCTGCGCCGGCCGCCCTGCAGCGACAGGCGCAGGTCCCAGCCCTCCCAGGGCTTCTCGGGGTCGCCCAGGCGCTCCAGGCGCCGCTCGATCGCCTTGGCCTTGGTCGCCCCGGCGGTGGCCCGCTCCTTGCGCCGGCCGGCCAGGCCCCGGTCGTTGTCGGTGCGCCGCTCGCCGCGGCGGCTGGCCGCCCACTCCCGCTTCTGGCGGGCCGCCTCCTCGAGCCGGGCCCGCTCGGTCCGGGCCTCGTCGTACTCGGCGTAGGCCTGCTCGCGCCGGCGGCGGCGCTCCTCCACGTAGGCGTCGTAGCCGCCGCCGTAGGTGGTCAGGCGGCGGCTGTGCAGGTCCAGCTCGGCGATCCGGGTGGTGGTGGCGGACAGGAACGCCCGGTCGTGGCTGACCAGCACCACGCCGCGCTCCTCGCCGGCCAGGAACCGCTCCAGGCGGGCCAGGCCGTCGAAGTCGAGGTTGTTGGTCGGCTCGTCCAGCAGCAGCACGTCGAAGCGGGCCAGCAGGACGGCGGCCAGGCCGGCCTTGACCCGCTGGCCGCCGGACAGCCGGGCCAGGGGGACCTCGAGGAGGGCCGGGTCGAGGCCGACATCGGCCAGCACCCGGGGGGCGCGGGCCTCGTGGTCGTCGCCGCCCAGGGCCAGGAAGCGGCCCAGGGCGTCGTCGTAGGCCTCCAGCTCGGCCGGACCGGGATGCTCGCCGACGGCCCGCAGGGCGGCCTGCATGGCCTCCTCGGCCACGGCCAGCCCGGTGCGCCGGCGCAGGTAGGCGGCGGCGGTCTCGTCGCCCAGGGGGTCGGGCTCCTGGGCCAGGTAGCCGACGCTCAGCCCTGGCGGCGAGCGCTCGACAGTGCCAGAGGTGGGCGCCTCCAGCCCGGCCAGGCAGCGCAGCAGGGTCGACTTGCCGGCCCCGTTGCGGCCGAGCACGCCGATGCGGCTGGTCCCGTCGACGACCAGGTCGACGGCGTCGAGCACGACCTGGGCGCCCCGGACGACGGTGAGGTTGCGGGCGGCGAGCATGCCCCAGCCTGGCACGACCGGGGCCGGGCCCGCAGCGCAATTCCGCGATCAGGCGGTGGTCGGGCGGCGGGTCAGGCGGCGGGCGAGCCGGCGGCGGGCGCGGCGCTTGCGGCCGGCCCGGACCTCGGCTGGGGCGTCGACAAGGGCGCGCTCGGGAACCCGCTGGCCGGCGGCGCGGGCCGTGTGGATCAGGTGCGTGGTCACGACGGCGTGACGCATGGTGAGCTCCTTCGCTGGCGGTGCCGCTTGGTTGGCTTGCCGGGCTCAGCATGACCGGCGGGCCCGGCGCCGGCCGTGCCGCCGGTCACAGTCTCGATGTGACGTTCGCCACGTGCCAAGATCGGTCGAGCGACCCGGAACGGGGCAAGGAGGCGCCATGCAGGTCCGGCCCGAGCTCACCGCGCTGGGGGTGTCCGACCCGAGGCTGCTGGACCCGTACCTGGAGGGCCGCCGCTACGCCCCCGGCGAGCGGATCATGGCCCAGGGCACGCCCGGCGCCGAGTGCTACCTGATCACCGAGGGCGAGGTCCGCCTGGAGGTGGAGCGCCCCGACTTCGACTCCGACGGGATCATCGCCTACCTGGGCCCGGGGATGCTGTGCGGCGAGTTCAGCCTGCTGGACGGCCGCCCCCGCTCGGCCAGCGCCTACGCCCACACCGGGGTGGCCGCCCTGGCCCTCTCCGAGGACGGCCTGGGCCGGCTGTGCCGCGACGACCCGGCGACCGGCCTGGCCGTGCTGCGGGCCCTGGGCCGCGACGCCGCCGCCAAGGCGAGGGAGACCCGCCGCCACCTGGAGGAGTACGTGTTCGCGGCCGACATCGACCCGGCCGTCGACACCGCCGTGGCCCGGGCCGCGGCCGCCCAGGAGGTCCTGGCCGGCTGGCCCGAGGCCCGGGTGGAGGCGCTGCTGGACGGCATCGCCGCCGCCGTGGCCGGCCAGGCCGAGGCGCTGGCCGCGGCCACCGTGGCCGAGACCGGCATCGGCAACGTCGCCGACAAGACCTTCAAGAACCGCTTCGCCAGCCTGGAGGTGAACCGGACCCTCCAGGGCCGGCCCGGGATCGGCCCCCGCCCGCCCGACGACCGCGAGGTCACCGAGATCGCCAGCCCGGTCGGGGTGGTGCTGGGCCTCATCCCCATGACCAACCCGGTGGCCACCCTGGTCTTCAAGACCCTGATCTGCGTCAAGGCCCGCAACGCCCTGATCGTCAGCCACCACCCGGCCGCCGCCGCCGTCGGCGCCCAGGCCGTGGGGCTGATCGGGGAGGTCCTGGCCGTCCACGGGGCGCCGACCGACCTGCTGCAGTCGGTCGAGCGGGCCAGCCGGGCCCGGACGGCCATGTTCATGCGCCACCCGGGGGTGGCCCTGATCCTGGCCACCGGCGGCACCGCCATGGTCCGGGCCGCCTACAGCTCGGGCACCCCGGCCATCGGCGTCGGCTCGGGCAACGTGCCCGCCCTGGTCTGCGCCGACGCCGACCCGGCGGCCGCGGCCGCCGCCGTGGTCCAGAGCAAGGCCTTCGACAACGGCATCATCTGCGGCTCCGAGGACAACCTGGTCGTCGAGGAGGGCGTGGCCGCGCCGCTCCTGGCCGAGCTGGAGCGAGCCGGGGCGGCGGTCTGCTCAGCAACCGAGGCGGCCCGGGTGGCCGGCCACGCCTTCGACCCCGGCGACGGGCACCTGCGACGCGAGGCCCTCGGCCAGAGCGCCCAGGCGATCGCCGAGGCCGCCGGGGTCCGGCGCGACCAGCCCATCCGGGTGCTGGTCCTGCCCCAGCCCCTGGAGCAGGTCGACGGCCCCCTGGGCCGGGAGAAGCTGGCCCCGCTGCTGTCGCTGTTCCGGGTGGCCGACGGCGACCAGGGCCTGGAGATCTGCCAGCGGCTGCTGGCCAACCAGGGCGCCGGCCACACCGCCGTGATCCACACCGGCGACCAGGCGCTGCAGCAGCGCTTCGCCGAGGAGGTCCCGGCCAGCCGCATCCTGGTCAACGGCCCGGCGACCCACGGCTGCATCGGCGTCGGCAACGGCCTGACCCCGTCCCTGACCCTGGGCTGCGGGACCTTCGGGGGCACCTCCACCACCGACAACGTCACCTACACCAACCTGCTCAACATCAAGCGGCTGGCCCGACCGCTCAGCTCATGATCAGGGCCGCGCCAGCCAGAACGGGCTGGCGTAGGCGATCGCCCGGCCCAGCCGGGTCCAGTCGCCGGTGGCCCGCGGGTCGGGCGGGCCGGCGGGGTCGGTGACCCGCAGCACCACCCAGTCGCCGTCGGCCGGGTCCAGGTCCAGCTCGAGGGAGGCCACCGGGGCGTCCTGGGCGAGGGTCACCTCCAGGGTCGCGGCCAGGGTCGGCAGCCGGCCCCCGGGCCGCAGCACCTGGACGTTGAGGCGCCGCCCCTCCCAGTCCGGGCCCCGGTCCAGGTCGACCTCGATGCGGGCGCGGCCGCCATCATGGATGACGGCGGTGCCCATGCGGGCCCGCCGCGGCGGCCCGCCGCCGGCCAGCGAGGTCATGGCGGCGTCCAGCCGCAGGCCCTTGACCCGGCTGGCGAAGAACCGCCGGGCGGCCAGCGCCTCCAGCGCCCCGGCCCGGGTCAGCTCGGTGACCCACAGGCCGGCCCGGCCCTTGCCCTCGGGATGGCCCCAGTCCGGGCCGTGCTCGTCGGTCACCCCGAGCAGGCCGACCCGCCAGCCGGCGTCCAGGCACTGGCAGAGCGGCGACTGGCTGCCCTTGTCGGTGCCCTTGAGCAGGTAGTCCTCGAGCTTGTTGAACAGCTCCAGGCTGACCAGGCGCTGGGCCATGGCCGGCCGATAGGCGAACCCGCCGAAGCGCAGCGGGCCGGTGCCGGGGTGGTTGAACCCGGCCAGGCCGTCGTCGCCGCGCCGCTCCAGCCAGCGCCAGAAGCGCCCCATGGTGGGGACCGTGCGCAGCGGGTCGGTCCAGTCCCGGCTGTTCCAGACGTTCATGTGGCCGTAGGCGGCATGCGACCACTCGAACCCGTGCAGCGCCACGAACTCGCCGTCGGCGTTGGCCGCCTCGGCCAGGGCGATGGTCTGCCGCCAGGCCCGCCCGTCGATCCCGGTCCAGCCGGGCGCCTTGCGGGCGCCCAGGAAGAGCGACGCCCAGCGGCTGTGGTCGCTCAGGGCGGCCACGTCCAGCCCTGCCTCCCGCATCGAGCCGAAGGCCAGGCGCGGGTCGCCGGCCCCGTCCGACAGCCAGGTGTGGTTGTGCAGGTCGGCGTGGGCCAGCCACCACCCGGGGAACAGCCGCGAGGCGCGGCTGGTCCCCCAGGCGTCGGGCAGCTCGAGTCGTCGGGACGGCGCCATGTACTGACGATATCGCGAGCCGACCGTTGATCCGGTTCCGGTAGGCTGCCCGCGTGCGCTCCTATGTGGTGACCGGCGGCGGCCGGGGCGTGGGTCGGGCGCTGGCCGAGCGGCTGCTGGCCGACGGCGGGGCGGTGGTCGCGATCGAGCTCGACCCGGACGCCCTGGCCTGGACCGGCGGCCATCCCGCCGGCTCCCGGGTCATGGGCGTGGCCGGCGACGCCGCCGACCAGGCCGTGACCGAGCGGGCCGCCGACCTGGCCGAGGCGGCGGCCCCGCTGGCCGGCTGGGTCAACAACGCGGCCGTGTTCCGGGACGCCGCCCTCGACGCCGACCCGGCGGCGGTGCTGGAGGCGATCCGGCTGAACCTGGCCCCGGCGGTGGTCGGCAGCGCGACCGCGGTCCGGCGGTTCCTGGCCGCCGGCGCGGGCGGGGCGATCGTCAACGTCTCCTCCCACCAGGCCCTTCGGGCCGTCCGCGGCGCCCTCCCCTACGCCACCGCCAAGGCGGCCGTGGAGGGCCTGACCCGGGCCCTGGCCGTCGACTACGGCCCCCGCGGCATCCGCGTCAACGCCGTCGCCCTGGGCTCGATCGACACCGAGCGCTACCAGGCCCTGCTGGCCGCCCAGGACCCGGCCGGGGCCGGCCGCATCCGGGCGGAGATGGCCCAGCTGCATCCGGTCGGCCGGGTCGGGCGCCCGGAGGAGGTGGCGGCGGTGGTCGCCCACCTGCTGTCCGAGGAGTCCAGCTTCGTCAGCGGGGCCGTCGTCCCGGTGGACGGCGGCCGCTCGGCCCTGGGCGGCGACCCCGAGGCCCGCGGGCCGTCCTAGCGGGGGTCGGGGCGGTCCAGGTTCCAGTGGCGCCCGACCGAGGCCAGCCAGGTGGCGCCGTCGCCGGAGGTGAGGGCGAAGCGGCTGACCATCCGCTGGCCGCCCTCGTGGTCGCCGTAGAGCAGCTCCACGGTGAGCTGGCGGCGGACCTGGATGGCCTCGCACATCTCGTCGTAGCCGGGCTCGGCCGGGTCGCGGAACGCCCCCTGCCAGAAGCCGACGTCGCCCGGGGGCACGTACAGGTCGCGGGTCAGGGTGCGGAACCGCTCGGGATCCTCATGGGGCGCATCGCCGCGGACCCGCTCGGGCGACGGATGCCAGCCGTGCAGGACGGCCATGCCGCTGCCCACGTTCCGCAGCGACACGGCCAGGTAGATGACGCCGTCCTTGATCTCGACGGCGGCCCGGCCGCCCTCCAGGCGCGAGTAGTGGCCGTCCACCCACATGACCTTGATCAGCGGGTCCTCCAGCCGCGAGGGCACCAGCAGGGGCCGCAGCCCGACCTGGACGGCTTGCTCGGCCGTGCGGGCGGCCCGGTTGGCCGACCGGACGGAGGCGAAGGTGGCCGCCGCCAGCACCAGCGTGCCGCCAGCGGTGGCCAGCGACGAGATCGTCACCCAGTCCGCCATCACCGGACAGGCTAGCCCCCGGTGGCCGAGAAGTGCATCAGGTCCCGGGGCGAGCGCCAGGTGCCGCCCCAGGTCCAGCCGATGTCGGCGAAGGCGGCGGTGACCACGTCGCCGGGGCGGACCATGCCGGGGCGGCGGCGGTCGCGGTCCAGGTAGGCGCCGGCCAGCTCGGGCAGGACCAGGTCGCCGCGCCGGTAGGGGTTCTGGAACGGGTTGACGTCCACGGCCAGGCCGTAGGCATGGGCCGACCAGCGGGTCTGCTTGCGGGCGGCCCGGCAGGCGAAGGCGGCGGTGTTGTTGCCGTCCCCGGTCGGGCGGGCCGTCAGGTCGGCCCCGGTGACCAGCCGCATCTGCTCGATCGGGAACCGGGCCCGGTAGAGCCGGGCGAACACCGAGACGATCCCGGCGGCGACCCGCTCGTGCACGACCAGCTCGCCGGTGTGGGCCCGGCCGTCGAACCCCCGGAAGCTGACCGTCACATAGCGCAGGTCGGCCAGGCCGACCGGGCAGCCGGGCCTCCAGGCGTCCCCCATCCGCGCCCGCACCGCCGGCCCGATGGGCCGGATGGTCGAGCGGAACCGCCCCCCGGGCGGCGGCGGCAGCCGGTCGGTGGTCGGCAGCCGCCGGTCCCGCAGCGCCGCCGGGGTCGGCAGCACCTTCCCGAACCCGTCGGGTCGCAACGGCAACGGCCGCGCCCCGACCCGCCACGCCATGGCCTCGGGGGCCCGTGTGGTCGGGCCGGCGGGGGGCTGTGGATCGGCGCCGGCGCCCCCTGCGCTGCTGGCGGTCGCCTCCCCCACCGGGGGACCCGACGACGGCGGGATGGGTTCCGGCGCGGGTGGGCGGCCAGCGCAGGCGGTGAGGGCCGCGCACACCAGGAGAACCAGCAGCGTCTGGCGGGCCCTCCGGGGGGTCACGGCAGGGAGACGCCCTGGGGGCGGAAGCGGGTGGCGTCGCCGCCGGCTTCGGCCCGGATCACGTGCATGACCGCGTTGATGAGGGCGAGGTGGGTGAAGGCCTGGGGGAAGTTGCCGAGGTGGCGGCCGGAGCGGGGGTCGATCTCCTCGGCGTACAGCTGCAGGGGGCTGGCGTACGACAGCAGCTTCTCGCACAGCTGCCGGGCCCGG
>Ga0081538_10006392_pt1 | contig 10383 bp, 9 predicted proteins | sample TabmetS5T2R1_FD_71022 | JGI IMG/M metagenome (GOLD analysis project Ga0081538, IMG submission 71022) | Tabebuia heterophylla rhizosphere microbial communities from the University of Puerto Rico - S5T2R1 | ecosystem: Host-associated > Plants > Roots > Rhizosphere ...
GACCTCAAAGAGGTCGGCATCGAGGCGGAGCTGAAGCTGCAGGAGTATGGGGCGTATCAAGCGACGACGGGCCAGGGCAAGTTCGAGGGCATGGCCATGGGCCCCTACGGCGGTGGCTGGGAACCCGACAGCCCTCTGTACGGCCCGTATACGCCCGATCAACCGCGCAACCGCGGCCGTGTCAACGACCCGAAGCTGGCGGCGATGGTGCAGGAGCAGCGACGGCTGAAGGACCCAGAGGCGCGCAAGCAACTCATTTTCGACATTCAGCGCTATGCGGCGGAGCAACAGTACTACGTGTACCTGTCCTCGCAAGTCGTCACGGCCTCCTGGCAGCCGCATGTGAAGAACTACGCGCCGAACCTGAGCGCCGATTTCGGCAGTCGCGTCGCCGCGTTGTGGTTGGATCGATAGGTCACTTCCTACCCGCCCCTACCTTAACCGTGACGACAAGCAGGTGGACGCGTTGATCGATCGCGTGAAAGAAGCGGGGACGGAGGGGGTCTTCCTGCAGGCCGGGCACGACTTCCAACGCAACATCGCCGAGAACATGATGGCCACAATGCCTTGTTGCTTAGCATGGAGCAGGGACTTCCATCCACGGGGAAACGTACAGTATGGTGTGCTGACTATCGCGGCCAAAGGGGCGTAGGATGGCTGAGGAGCATAACATGATCATCGATATGGATTCTCACCTGCGGGAAGGCTACTTCATGGACCAAGTGTACAAACTCGAGCCCCCCTTCGAGGACTACACCCCGGTGTGCATCAGGGAAGGGACGCCCCACGAGCGGCGCTTTCAGACCAAGTGGGAACGGCTGCACGCCAGGGGCGAGGGGAACTCCCAGTTCTACAACCACAACTACATGTACGACCCCAAGGAGAATTGGCGGGGCGGCGAGACCGCCCGCCGCCAGGTGGTGGGCTACGACATGGCGAAGCGGCTGGAGGGGAACGCCTTGGAAAGCCTGGACAAGCAGATGCTCTTCCCCACCGGCATCTCGCTGCCGGCCGCCACGCCGGGCCCTCTGGGCGCCGCGCTGTGCCGGGCCTACAACAACTGGGCGCGTCATCTGGTGCGGGGCTACGAAGACGCCCTGCTGCCCGTCGCCATGATCCCCGCGGGATGCCCCGAGGCGATGCCGGGCGAGCTGCGCCGGGCGGTGAACGAACTCGGGTTCAAGGCGGCCCACCTGGTCTGCTACGACGGGGAGAAGAACTTGGACCACTCGGATTTCTTCCCTTACTACGAAGCGGCCGAACGGCTGGACGTGCCCCTGTTCTGCCATCCCAACGGCAACTGGGGGTTCATCACGCAGCGCTTCGACAACTTCCTGGCCATGCACGTGCTGGGGCGCCCCACGAACTGCACCCAGGCCCTGGTCGGCCTGGTATGCGGTGGGGTGTTCGAGCGCTTCCCCAACCTGAAGGTGGTCTTCTTCGAGTGCAGCGCCGAGTGGCCACTCTACTGGATGCACCGCATGGACGACGACTTCGAGTGGATCAAGAACGACCAGCACCGGCACCTGCGCATCCACCTCAGCCGGACGCCGTCGGAGTATGTGAAGCGCAACTGTTACGTGACCCTGGAAGCCGACGAGGTGCCGGGTGCCCTCCGGATGGCCCTGGAGGAGTTGGGGGAGGATCACATCCTGATGGCCACGGACTACCCCCACTTCGACTCGGAGTACCCGCACACGGTCGCCAAGCTCAAGGGGAACAACGTCCTGACGCCGATCCAAAAGGAGAAAATCCTGGGGGAGAACGCTAGGAAACTGCTGAAGGTCTAAGGAGGCTGAGAAATTCACCTTTGCGGCATCAAAGTGGGCCCAGCCCTTGGCTGATGCCGAGGTGCGAGGGCGGCAAAATGATAGGTGCCGGCAGGCCGGTTGTGGTAAACTAGCGCCCCGGAGAACGGATACCGCTGGACAACGCTCGGCTTCGTAGAGACGACAGGAGCGGACCAGGTCGAGCACCACCAAGGCGGACCTGCTGCGTGGCAGCTTGCCGGAGGGAATGAAGCATGCACGACCTCGACGAAGACCATGAGCACCCCGATTTTGCCGACATAGGCCCGGATGCCGTCATGGAGGACATCGAAGGCCTGGAAATGTTCACGCTCAAGAGCGTGGGCATCGACATCGGCTCCTCAACCTCTCATTTGGTGTTCTCCCAACTGACCTTAAGGCGGGAGGGAGCGTCACTCTCGGGACGCTTCAAGGTCACGGAACGAAAGGTCTTGTTCCGTTCCACCATCATGCTGACCCCCTATCTCTCCGGCTCCCTGATCGACGTCGAGAAGGTCAAGCACTTCATCGAACACGCCTACCGAGCGGCCCGGCTACAACCGGAAGATATCGACACGGGAGCGGTCATCATCACCGGCGAAGCCCTCAAGAAGGAGAACGCCCAGCCGATCGTCGAGTACTTTGCAAAGTATGCAGGAAAATTCATCTGCGCGGCGGCGGGTCACAACCACGAGGCCCTCCTCGCCGCATACGGTTCCGGCGCCGTCGATCTCTCGAAGACCGAGCATAAGACCGTGCTCAATGTTGACATGGGAGGTGGAACGACGAAGTTCTCGCTCATTGACCATGGGGGCGTGACGCACACCGCTGCGATCAACATCGGCGCCCGGTTGATCGCCTTTGACGAGTCCAACGCGGTGACCCGCATCGAGGATGCCGGCAGAACGCTGATGGCCGAGCTCGGCCATACCGTTGAACTCGGGAAGAAGATCACCAAGAAACAACAGGAGGCGTTCGCCGCTTTGATGGCCGGAGTGCTTTTCGAGGTGATCACACAAGGCCCCACGTCCTCGCTCGCAACGCAGCTCATGGTCACCCCACCGTTCATGAGTTACCGGTTGGATCGGGTCGACCACATCGTCTTCTCCGGCGGCGTCTCCGAGCACGTCTACGGCCGCGACCGGACGGCGTACGGGGATGTCGGTCCCCTCTTGGGCAAACATGTCAGGGATTATCTGAAAAAACTCCCCAAGAAAGATATCCTGCGCGAGCCGATTGAGGGCATCCGGGCCACGGTGATCGGGGCCGGTGAGTACACCGTCCAGGCCAGCGGCACGACGAGCTACATTTCGAACCCCCGGGTCTTGCCGGTGTTCGGGCTCAAGGTGGTCCGGGCCTCGTTAACACAAGGACAGCCCGTGATTGAGGCCTTACAGCAGTCGCTCGCGAAGTTCGACCGTAGCTCTTTGACCTCCGGACTGGCCCTGTCCTTATCGCTCGACGGACAACTGGACTATAAGACACTAAGGGCGGTGGCGGACGGAGTGGCGGCCATCTGCAACAGCGCAGAACGCCGCAAGAGCCCGCTCTACCTGGCACTGGACCTTGATGTCGCAAAATCGCTCGGCGGTATCTTGAAAGAGGAGCTCGAGTTGGACCGAGAGGTCATCGCCATCGACGGCATTGAAGTCGGGGATCTCGACTATATTGACATCGGTGAACCCATGGGGATCACAGAAGTCATCCCCGTCACGGTAAAGTCATTGATGTTTCCCGGAACTAAGCTGAAGTAGAAAAGCCAAGGAGAACAATCGATGGCAAAGCCTGCATTCAAACCGGAACGGACCATGTGGAGCAAGAAGTTTACCTACGATTACTGGATGGAATCCACCGGCGTTCCCATCCACAAAGGCTTTTTCGTCGAGGATCTGAGAACCGTGGAACTCGGCTGGTGGGAAGAGCGCCAATGCCTGTCCGCCTTTATCCAGTTGATGGGCTCAGAGGGCGTGAGCTCTAGCCGCATCACGGAGATCCCCGCCGGTGAAAGCACGCGCTCGCTGAAGTTCGCCCTCGATGAAGTCGTATACGTGGTCTCGGGCAGGGGTCTCACCACGATCTGGTACGACAACAACGCCGCCAAAAAAAGCTTCGAGTGGCAGCAGCACAGCATGTTTTTGCTCCCCCATGGCTGTCACCACACCTTCAGCAACATGCAGGGCGACAAGCCCGTGCGGCTGTTTCACTACAGCTACCTGCCACTGGCGCTGTCAGCCGTTCCCGATCCCGACTACTTCTTGAATAACCCCCGCCAAACGCCGGATGACCTGTCGGAGCAGGAAGAGTTTTACTCGGAAGCCAAAATGCTTCAGTCGCTCGAGCGCGACGAAGCGCTTGGCATGCGTGTTTACTGGTACGGCAATTTCTTCCCGGACATGCGGGCCTGGGACAAGCTTGAGGCGAATGAGAGACGCGGCGCCGGGGGCAAGAGCGTCTATATTCAGTTTCCCAACTCCGAGGTGTCGGCCCACATGTCGGTGTTTGCGGCGCAGACATACAAGAAGGCTCACCGGCACGGCCCCGGTAGGGCCATCATCGTTCCCGCCGGAGAAGGCTACTCCATCATGTGGGAAGAAGGAAAAGAAAAAATCGTCGTCCCATGGCACGAATGCAGTCTCTTTGTCCCGCCCAATCGGTGGTTCCACCAGCACTTTAACGTCGGCGGCAGTCACGCCCGATACCTGGCCCTGCATCCCCCCATGCAGTTCCATGGACATGCGGAGAAGGTTGAAGATCGGGCCAAAGACCAGATCGAGTACCCGGATGAGGATCCGTTCATCCGCAGGAAATTCGAGGAGGAGCTGGCCAAGCGCGGCGTGAAGTCACTGATGCCTGACGAAGCCTTCACCAATCGACACTACGAATGGTCCAAAGCCATGGGGAAGCAGTAAGGCTTGCTGCTCATCGGCGGCTGCTTCCATCGGGCGTCGCATGACGGCGGTGGGAGCAGCGGATATCCCTCTCCTATTCGCCAGACAAATCCACGAATAACTCAAGGATCAGATGGGCGACATGCTCCTGCGGACGTTTCTCCATCGAGATGGCACCCGCCTGCATGGCCTGCTGTACCTCCGCGAGCCACGCCGGGTCCTCCTGGGCATCAGCGATGAGGTCTTGGAGCTCGGCGATCTCGTCGCCAAAATCGCCATCGACCTGGGCGAGCATCGTCTCAAGGACGGGATACAGTTGGGGGGAGAGCGGCTTCATCAGCAACCGCAGGCCGGCGGGATCAGCCACGCGTAAGGCCATCGCCAGGCAGACCAGGCGGAGGGTGCCGGGATCCGCGGGGGCGCCGCCCCGGGCGAGCTTGACTTGGATCCGCCCCCGCAGGTCATCCAGGTATTCCACGATGGTAAGGTCTTCGCTCATCGCGATAGCCGCTGACGCGGTGATCGGCTTGGGCTCGATGCAGGCGCTGTCGGCTCCAGGAGGGCGATATGCCCCGCCAGTTGCACCAGGATGACATTCACCTGCGTCACTATCCCTGGTTTTCCAGATTGCCGCCATTGTACCATATGGGGCTATCTGTGTGTTGCCCCCTTGCCCCCGACTTTCCCATTGTCAAGTCCCCTCCAATCGGCATATGATGGACATAACCAGTTGATTTGCTGAGCGTTGGGAAGTGCCTCATGAGGTGAGGCCGGCGCACATACAGGCGAAGGGGGGCAGCCATGCTGGGACAACTCGTGGAGTATCGAGTGGAACATGGGCTGGCGATCATCGAACTCAATCATCCCCCCGCCAACACCTACGGCTACGAGATGATGCGCGAACTCGACGAGGCGATTCTGTCGGCACGGATGGACGAGGCCGCGCACGTGCTCATCGTGCGGGGCAAGGGCGAGAAATTTTTCTCGGCGGGAGCCGACATCAAGATGCTGGCCAGCGCCACTCCGCGCTTCAAGTATTATTTCTGCCTGCATGCCAATGAGACGCTGGTGCGCTTGGAGCAGACCCCGAAGCTCGTCATCGCCGCCTTGAACGGTCACACCGTCGGGGGTGGGCTGGAGATCGCCATGGCATGCGACATCCGCATCGCCCGTCGCGACGCCGGGCGTATCGGTCTGCCGGAGGTCAACCTGGGGGTTCTCCCGGGCACCGGAGGCACCCAGCGGCTTCCCCGCCTGGTCGGTCGCTCGCGCGCCATCGAGCTCATGGCCACGGGGCGGACCGTCTCGTTCGAAGAAGCGCTGGAGATGCACCTCATCGATGACGTCTTTGACCGAGATGAATTCTGGAAGCAGATCCTCGAATACGCCCACCAGTTTGTGCCCCCAAACAAGGCCAGCAAGGCGGTGGGGCATATCAAGCGGGCCGTGTGCACTGGCATGGAGATTCCCTTGGCCGAGGGGCTGGCAGTGGAACGCGAGCTGCAGCAGCGGCTCTTTGAAAGCAGCGACGCCGCGGAAGGCATCGCGGCGTACGTCAATAAAACCGTGCCGCGGTTCAAAGGGGTCTAGGTGGGGAACGACATGTGGGTGCAGCGTAGTTTCAGGAGATGACGACTCATGCCTAAAATCGCCACCTTTGACGACTGGGTCGATCTGTTTCGACAGTGGCAAGAGGACATCGGCGTCGATCGTGCGGTGACCGGCGACTACCGCTTTGAGGCCAAATTCGGCGATCTCGACTCGGAGGAGATCGAGTTCGGCGCCTTCGCCGGCGCGCGCAAATGGGAGACGGTGTTGCAAATCCCCGACCAACGGATTCGCGACGCCCTGCTCAATTACCTCATCGTGCAGGGCGACACCGAATTCGCCTCCGTCGAGCAGCAACGCCACCTCATCGCCACCGCCCCGAACGATTATGATCGACGTGCCCTGGTTCGCATCATGACCGAGGAGATGCGGCACGGCTGGCAGATGAGCTATCTCCTGGTCACCCTCTTCGGCGGCTCCGGCCGCGTTGAAGCCGAGAAACTCCTGCAGCGTCGCGCCTTCAAACGCAACCGCCTGCTCGGTGCCTTCAACGAGGAGGTGCGCGATTGGCTCGATTTCCTGGTCTATACTGAGTTCCAGGACCGTGACGGCAAATACCAACTCACCATGTTCCGGCGCTCCGCCTTCGCACCGCTGGCCCGCAGCATGGCGCCCATGCTCAAGGAAGAGGCGTTCCATCTCGGCACCGGCCACAATGGCCTGAAGCGCGTAGTCAAGGCCGGCAAGATCCCTTCCACGCTGATTCAAAAGTATGTTCATAAATGGGTCCCAGCCTGCTACGACCTGTTCGGCTCCGATGGCTCGTCGTCGGCGCGCTGGGCCTATACCTGGGGGCTGAAAGGTCGGTATAACGAAGGCGCGACGCCCGAGCCGGCGGACCTCGATCATCTCAACGAGATGGCGCGAAACCTGTATGTGCGCGAACTGGAAGAGCTCATCGCCGACCTCAATCGCGCCATCCCCGCAGATGAGCCTAAGCTGCGCCTGCCCGACCTCAAGTTCCGGCGCCGCATCGGGGACTATGCGCGCCAACCGTATGCCGTCGACGGCACTTTGCTGTCGCCGGAGGCCTACGAACGACATCTCCAGGAAGTCCTCCCGACGCGTGACGATCTCAAGCTCATGGATGCCTTGATGAAGGAACCGGACTGGATCGAATCACGACCCGTCAAAGCGTGAGGGCTGACCATGCAGGCGCCGACCATCCAACTGCCAGACGTCTTCAACGCCGCCGTCGAGTTCGTCGATCGCCACGTCACCGAAGGACGCGCCGGCCGCATCGCGCTGCGCTGCGAGGGGCGCACGCTGACGTATGGTCAGGTGGCGGAGATGGTCAATCGGGTGGGGAACGCCCTGCACGGCCTAGGCGTGGACATGGAGAACCGCGTTTTGCTCCTACTCTACGATGGCCCCGAATTCGCCGCTAGCTTCTTCGGGGCGATGAAGATCGGCGCAGTGCCCGTCCCGGTCAACACCATGATGCGCCCCCAGGATTATGAGTATTTTCTCAACGACAGCCGGGCCAAGGTATTGATCGCGCATCGTCCGCTCTGGGATGAGGTTGCGAAGGTGCGAGGCGACCTCAAGTATCTCAAACACGTCATCATCGTCGGCGAGCCCGAGTCGGGGCAGCAGGGGTTCGACCAATGGATCGCCCAAGCCTCGACGGAACTGGAACCGGCGCCGACCAGCAAAGACGATGCGGCATTTTGGCTCTATAGCTCCGGTAGTACGGGCTTTCCCAAGGGGGCGGTGCATCTACAGCACGATATGGTCTACTGCGCCGACCTCTACGCCCGCCCGATCCTGGGCATCGGCCCGGAGGACGTCACTTTCTCGGCGGCGAAGCTGTTTTTCGCGTACGGCCTCGGCAATAATCTCTACTTTCCGTTTCGCGTCGGCGCCTCGGCCATTCTGTACCCCGGACGCCCGCTACAGGAGGCGATGTTCGAGATCATCAGCCGCGAGCAGCCGACGATCTTCTTCGGCGTGCCAACGTTGTACGCCGCCATGCTGGCCGTGCGCGATGCCGAGCAACGTTACGATCTGTCGTCGTTGCGCCTCTGCGTCTCCGCCGGGGAGGCCCTGCCACCGGAGCTGTTTAGGCGCTGGAAGGAGCGCTTCGGCACCGAGATCCTCGACGGCATCGGCACCACTGAGATTCTCCACATCTTCATCTCAAACCAGGCCGGACGCGTGAAACCCGGCAGCTCTGGCCTGGTCGTCCCCGGCTATGAGGCTCAGATCCTCGATGAGGGCGGACATCCAGTCAAACCAGGTGAGATGGGCAATCTGCTGGTCAAGGGCGATAGTACCTGTGCGTATTATTGGAATCAGCACGAGAAGACCAAGCAGACGATCAAAGGCGAGTGGATCGTCACCGGCGATAAGTATTACCAGGATGAAGATGGCTACTACTGGTACGCCGGCCGCGCCGACGACATGCTGAAGGTGGGCGGCATCTGGGTCTCGCCCATCGAGGTCGAGAACACGTTGATCCAGCACCCGGCGGTACTCGAAGCCGCTGTCGTTGGACATGAAGATGACGATCGCCTGGTCAAGCCGAAAGCCTTTGTGGTCTTGAACGATGGCTACACAGCTTCCCCTGCCCTCGAAGACGACCTCAAGCAGTTCGTCAAGGACAAAATCGCGCCATACAAATACCCACGTTGGATCGCCTTTGTCCCCGAGCTCCCCAAGACCGCAACGGGCAAGATCCAGCGCTTCAAATTACGGGAGCATTGAGCAGAGCCCTAGACGCCTACACGCCGCACAAGGAACACTGCTGGCCTGATTTCCCTCTTCCTCCGGGAGAGGGTGAGGGGGAGGGATGTTACTCGTCTCCATTGACGGCCTGATCAAGCATCTTCCGCTCCAGCCCGGCGAGAAGCTCTATAAGCTGTTCGTTGTGCCGAGCGGTTTCGCCATGGTCGCGAAAGCCATGCCCAAGGGCTGGATCTCCTATCGCATGGGGACATTCCAGTTCTTCGGAGCCAACAAAGAAGTCATGCAGTATCGAGAATTCGCCGGGATTCGACGCAATGCCGAGCTATTCGAGGCGTTTGTCCGTCGGTACCAGACGTTGGCCGAGGACAATGATATGGATTGGGTTGTCGAGGACCTCCGCGCCTTCGCCACGGCAGAGGCGCAACAAGCCTATTTGGCTGAGCGGGGGTATCTCGACGAGTAAGCAGTCATGAGGTGTGACGGTGCGACGCTGGCATTTTGAAAAATTGGTCGTTGAAGCGCTTGACGAACTGCCGCGGCGCTTCCGTCGGCGTCTGCGGAACATCGCTGTGGTGGTGGAGAGCGAACCGTCGCAGGCATTGCTTGAAGAGATGGGGTTATGGCCCCGTGGCACACTGCTGGGGCTTTATCAAGGCGTGCCGCTGACTGAGCGCGGGTTCAGTTATGGCAATGTGCTCCCCGACCGCATCATTATCTTTCAAAAGCCCATCGAGGCCATGTGTCGCACGACGGAGGAGATCAAGGAGGCCGTGAAGGATACCGTCAAGCACGAGATCGGCCACTACTTCGGCCTCGACGACGAGCGGCTGGAAGAGCTGATGGAAGAGTGACAGCCGATGTGCGCACAAACTATACCGCCGAGAGCATCACAGGGATGAGCCGCATGGCGGAGGAGTTTTTCGCGCGAGAAAGTCTCACGTATCAGGGACAGTATAACCACATCTCCCAAAAGACGGCGTCCAAGCCTGCTCCCAAAATTGGAATAATAGGCTCTTTCGGTTCACGCACAAACTGTTCCGTGAACTCCTGCCACCACAAGCTCAGTCCGCTCGATTGAGCCCGGCTCTGCAGTGCACCACCACCGTATTTGATAGGCCATCTGCCATAATGATCCTCGGGACGCTGCTGATCACGTCAACGCAGGTCCGCGTGCACGGTCCCATCTGCCATTTGTTGACGCGTCGCATCCACACCGCTATGGGCGGACCGTGGAAGATCTCCCATGGGCCCACGACCGCGTCGTGGTCCAGCCCTGCGTCCGGAAATTTTTCCGCACGAACACCCGAGGCATGCGCCGCATGTTCACCGAGCGGTGGCCGGGGCTCGTGGCGCCGTGAGCGCGGCGAACGCCGCGGATGGCCGCAGGGCTTGCCCACATGGAGATGGCCCTC
>Ga0081538_10006393_pt1 | contig 10381 bp, 10 predicted proteins | sample TabmetS5T2R1_FD_71022 | JGI IMG/M metagenome (GOLD analysis project Ga0081538, IMG submission 71022) | Tabebuia heterophylla rhizosphere microbial communities from the University of Puerto Rico - S5T2R1 | ecosystem: Host-associated > Plants > Roots > Rhizosphere ...
CAAGCGCGGGGCTCGATCCGTGGCAGCAGGCACGCCTGTTCGGCCTGCTCAACATGGCCCTGGCCGATGGCTACGTCGGCTCGTTCGAGACCAAGTACCACTACAACTATTGGCGCCCGGTTACCGCGATTCAGGGCGCCGAGAGCGACGGCAACCCGAGAACGAGCGCCGACCCGGACTGGACGCCGCTGGTCCCGACCCCGCCGATTCCCGACTACGACTCGGCACACAGCGTCCAGGGCGGAGCCGCCGCCGAGGTCCTCCAGCGGTTCTTCGGCACCGACCACGTCGCCTTTGCGACCTGCAGCCTGACGCTGCCGGCCGGCAGCACCTGCGACGGCTCGTCGCCCAAGCTGCGCAGCTACACGAGCTTCTCCCAGGCGGCGGAGGAGAACGGGCTCTCGCGAATCCTCGTCGGGTTCCATTTCCGCAAGGCGGTGGACGAGGGAATCGAGCACGGCGGCAAGATCGGCAAGCACGCCGTCAACAACTTCCTGCGGCCTGTGGGCGGACACGGAACGTCTGCGGCGGCGAGCTCCCAGGCAGCGGGGGTGTTCACGGGGGAGAACGGCAGGATCGCGTTCCAGAGCGACCGCGAGGGCGGCGACAACGACATCTGGACGATTCGGCCGAACGGGAGCGACCTCGTCAACCTGACCATCGACTCCACGGCCAACGACGAGCTGCCCTGTTGGCGGGCGGACGGGCGGAAGATCGCGTTCGTGAGCGACCGCGTGACCCCGCGCAATCCAGCGCTTCCAGACTTCGGACGGGCCGACTACGAGCTCTTCGTCATGAACGCGGACGGGTCAAACCAGACCCAGATCACGTTCAACGAGCTCGACGACGAGCACCCCAGCTGGTCGCCGGACGGCGAGAGAATCGTCTTTCAGCGGGACTTCATCCCTGCGCCGGGCGAGGTCGACTACGACATCCTCACGATGAGGTCCGACGGCACGAGCGAGAGGAACCTCACGAACAGCCCCGGCGTGATCGACCGTCAGCCCGACTGGTCGCCGAACGGCCGGAAGATCGCCTTCGCTCGCGCCCCCAACATCGACAGCAACCACGACATCTACACGATGAGCCCGGACGGCTCCAACCTGCGACAGCTCACGGCCGACGCTCTCGACAACGAGTTTCCGGACTGGTCGCCCGACGGCCGGCGGATCGCCTTCAACAGCAACCGCGACGACCCCGACGAGGCGAACTTCGAGGTGTACACGATGCGCGCCGGTGGCGGTGACGTGAGAAGGCTGACGTTCAACCCTGCCGGCGACGGCCTGCCGGCCTGGTCGCCCACGGGGCGCCGGATCGCCTTCGGCAGCGATCGCGACGGCTCCCCGGACGTCTACACGATGCGTGCCGACGGTCAGAACCAGGTCAACCGGACGGTCGACGACGCGTTCGACTACGCGCCCGACTGGGCGGGCGCTCGGCGGACGCGATGACGCCCCCGTAGCTCAGTGCCCCAGCGAGACGCCGAGCCACACGATTGCCAGCGACCCCAGGAAGATCCCGCCCTCGAGCGCGTGCAGCTGCGGGCGGCGGATGTGCCACGCGACCAGCACGGCGACGCAGCCGACGAGCGCGAGCTTCACGTGGAGCGTCGTGTTGCCCCACTGATTGAAGTGGAACGCCAGCGGGATGCCGGTGCCGATCAGGACCGCTATTGCGATGAGCGTGCCCGCTCCGAAGCGGCGGGCGATCGTGCGCAGCCGAGCGCGCTCCGCGTCGCGGCGGAGCGTCGGCACAACCACGGCGGCGAGGAAGATCTGCCCGCCGACGAAAAACGCCATTGCGAGCAGGTGCAGGTAGCGAAGGAACGTCACTCGCCGGCGGCGTCGGCCCGCTCGACGGCGGCGGCCAGGCGCTCCAGCTCCTCGGTGGGCAGCGCCTCCTCGATCATCGGGAAGAGGACGCGCTCCTCGTGGCGGATATGTCCCTCGAGGCGCTCGCCCAGCTCGTGGAGCTCGGCCACGCCCGGCTCCGACCCGGCTGCGAGGTCCTGCGCGCGCCGGCGCAGATCGACGTGCTCGACCAGCACCCGCACTACCGCGTCGCGGTCGGGCTCAACCCGGCGCGCATAGGCCGGGAGCAGCACCTCCTCCTCGACGCGGAAGTGCCGAGCGCCCTCGCGCTCGAAGAAATTCAAGAACGCCTCTCGCGCCTGCGCCGCCGTGCCGGCGTCGGCACGTTTCAGCTGCAGAGCCACGAACAGCCCCTGATGGTGGTCGCGGGAGAGGGGGGCGAGAGCCTCGCTGCGCTTCATGGTCACGACCATAGTCGTGCGGCCGATCTGGCGTGCAGCCCTCGCCGCGGATCCCTGAAGGACACTGTGTCGGTGGACAACGGTCAGATTGCCGACCGCCTGGAGGCGTTCGCGTCGCTGCTGGAGCTCGCCGACGCGAACTCGCACACGATCCGCGCCTACCGCCGCGCCGCCGAGACGATCCGGGCGGCGGCGGTTCCCGTCGCCGAGCTCGTGCGGGCGGGGCGGGTGCGCGAGCTGCGCGGGATCGGCCGGGGGATAGAGGCGCGGCTGCGGGAGCTGGTCGAGACCGGCGAGATCGCCGAGCTTGCCGAGCTCGAGCGCGAGCTCGCGCCCGATCTCGTCGGCCTGGGGCGCTACCTCGGACTGGGCGCGAAGCGCTCGGTGGAGCTCGCCCGGGCGCTCGACATACGCACCGCCGACGAGCTCCGCGAGGCGGCGGCGGCGGGCCGGCTGCAGACGGTGCCGGGAATCGGCCCCAAGATCGAGGCGCAGATCCTCGAGGCGCTCGCCCGCGAGGCCGAGCCCCGACCGCGGCGCGGGCTCCTGCTGAACCGCGCCTGGGAGCTCGTCGGAGGCGTGGCGGCCGCCCTCGACGGCGAGGCGGCCGGCGACGTGCGCCGCTGGCGCGACTCCTGCGAGCTGCTGGCGGTGGTCTGCGCCGCGTCCGATCCGCGCTCGGCGCTCGCCCGGTTCGGCGAGCTGCCCCAGATCGTCGCGGTGGTCGATCAGGACGAGCGGCGCGCCGTGGGCGTGACGGTCGAGGGCGTGCCGGTGGAGCTGGTCGCCGTGGAGCCGGAGCGATTCGGGGCGGCCCTCGTGCGCGCGACGGGCTCGCCCGCGTACGTCGCCGCGCTCGAGCCGCTGCCGGACGCGCCCGACGAGGCAGCGGTCTACCGCGCGCTCGACGTGCCGTGGTGTCCGCCGGAGCTGCGCGAGGAGCCGTTCCGCGGGGAGCCGCCGGCGCTGGTGGGGCCGGACGACGTCCGCGGCGACCTGCATTGCCACACGACGTGGTCGGACGGAAGGGCGAGCGTCGAGGAGATGGGCCGGGCCGCCCGTGATCGCGGCTACGACTACCTCGCCATCTGCGACCACACGCCGGCCGTCGGCGCCGTGACCGGGCTCACCCCGGACGACGTCCGCCGCCAGGCCGAGGAGATCGCCGCCGCCAACGAGTTGCTGGCGCCGTTTCGCGTCCTGCGCGGAATCGAGTGCGACATCCTGCCCGACGGACGCCTCGATCTTCCCGACGACGTCCTCGCCGAGCTCGAGTGGGTTCAGGCGAGCGTGCACGGCGGGCAGCGCATGCCGCGCGCCGAGATGACGAAGCGCGTCGAGGAGGCGCTGCGCAACCCCAACGTGCGCTGCCTCAGCCATCCGACGGGCCGCTACATCAACCGTCGGCCCGAGAACGCCCTCGATCTGGAGCGCGCGTTCGAGGTCGCGCTGGAGGAAGGCGTCGCGGTCGAGGTCAACGGGCTGCCCGACCGACTCGACCTTCGCGGCGAGCACGTCCGCGACGCGCTGCGCGCCGGCCTGCAGATCGTTTGCTCAACCGACGCACACTCGATACGTGGGCTCGAGAACATGACGCTCTCGCTGGCCACGGCGCGCCGCGGATGGGCCACGGCCGCAGACGTCGTGAACACCCGGCCGTTGGACGCGATCCTCGCGCGCGGGGATCAGCGACGCAGCCGCACCGGCGCGCCCTCGATGGGCGTCCGGAGGAGAGCGTAGGGCGGCTCGCGCAGGTCGGTGCCGCCCTGGAGGAGGGGCTGGCGGTGGACCTGGTTGACGGTGTAGTAGATGTGGCGGTCGGCGGCGACCGACAGCGTGTCGACGAACACGAGGTCCGCCCGGTGGACGAGGACCTCCCAGTCCCCGCCCGGCCGGCGGACGAGAATTGCTCCGTGCTCGTAGTTGCTCGCGTAGATTCGCCCGTCGGCGTCGGTCTCGAGGCCGTCGGAGGCGCCCTTCTCGCCGAGGTCCTCGAGCGTCGCGGCCACCGCCTCGTCGCCGGCCTCCTCGTCCGCGAGCGCCTCGACGGAGACGCTGTGAAGGCGGCGGCTCGACAGGGGGCAGACGTAGAGTCGCTCGCCGTCGGCGGAGATCGCAATGCCGTCGACGCCGATGGCCAGCCCGGGCATCGGCCTGCCCTCGATGATCGCGACGAAGCCTTCGACGGGCCGCATGGCCGGGTGCCCGGTGAGCTTGCGCCAGCTTCGCCCGGAGGCGAGATCGACGACGATCAGCCCGTTCGGCCCCGCCCGCGTGCCGGAGTCCGTGATGAATGCCATGCCGGCGTCGCCACGACGCATGTCGAACCGGATGTCGTTCAGGTAGGTGGTCTCGAGCGCGACCTCGGGCGGGAACCGGATGGTCTCGACCACCCTGTCAGCCTCGGGATCGACGGATACGAGCTTTGGTCCGCCCGGGATCGTCGGGCCGAACTCGATGGAGCCGGTGTCGAGGAGCCACAGCCGCCCCTCGGGGTCGACGACGACGCTCTGGACCGAGACCAGACAGTCGGCCGGGCGCTGCTCGTCGAACACGTTGAAGTCCGCTGCTGGGTAGGCGACCTCCTCGCCGTCGCGCAGCTCGGCGACGGTGAAGTCAACGGGGTCGCCCCAGCGCGGATAGCAGACGAAGATGCGCCCGTCGTCGGCGACGGTGACGCCGGTCGGCATCTGATTCGGGAAGGCATGCACGGGCTCGGCGCTCCCGACTGGCCGCACCGTTGGAAGTTGACCGGACATGCCCTCGGTAGTCATCGCGCCGCCGGCCGGATGGGAACGGCGCCCTTGGGTCGCAGGGTGATCCCTTCGCTGTCCACCGGCACCTCCTCCAATTCGCTGTCGATCCGGAAGCGCTGCAGCAGCACGGCCACGGCGATCGTGGCCTCCAGTATCGCGAAGTGGGAGCCGATGCAGGAACGCGGGCCGGCCCCGAACGGGAAGTAGGCGTAGCGATGCCGCGCGGCCTCTCGCTCGGCCGTGAAGCGGCTGGGGTCGAACCGCTCCGGGTTGTCCCAGAAGCGCGGATGGCGGTGGGTGGCGAATTGGCTCACGACGACGAACGAGCCGGCCGGGATCGAGTAGCCGCCGATCTGCTGGTCGCTCTCGGCGCGCCGGCCGACCGCGTATGCGGGCGGATAGAGGCGCATCGCTTCCTTGATCGCCCTCGCTGTGCGCGCCAGCGCGGGCATATCGTCGACGGTTGGCAGCCGCCCGTCGAGGACGGCGTCGATCTCGTCGTGGACCAGTTGCTGCTCGGCCGGGTGGCGGCCGAGCAGGTGGAGCGTGAACGTCAGCGCGGTGGACGTGGTCTCGTGCCCCGCCAGCAGGAAGATCAATGCCTCGTCGCGGACATGTTGGATGTCCATCGCCGCGCCGGTATCCGGATCGCGAGCGCGGAGCAGCCGCGAGAGGAGGTCGTCGCCATCGGCCCCGGCCCGCTCCCGGTCCGCAATCAGTTCGTCGACGACCCCGTAGAGCGCTCGCCGGGCCCGCGCGGCTCTCCGGTTGGCCGGGGTCGGCCAAGCTGCGGGCGCGGCCAGGGGCGACGTAGCGCGCCGGGCCGTGTGCCGATTCAGCACCGTGAAGGCGTGGTCGAGGACGTCGCGGGCCTTGGCGACATCGTCGCCGAAGATCGCCCGCCCGACCACTCGCAGCGCCAGCCGGACCATCTCGGAGCCGGCGTCGACGACGCCGCCGTTGCGCCTCGCGCGCTCCCAGTGCTCAGCGACCGCCGCTGCCTCCTCGGCCATCAGCTCCGCGTAGCTCGCGATCTGCCTGCGGGTGAACAGCGGCTGGATCAAGCGTCGCTGCCGCCGCCAAAGCTCGCCCTCACTCGTGACCAGCCCCCAGCCGAACGACTCCGCGATCTGACGGTAGAAGCGGGTGCCCTTCGAATAGCCCTCACGAGAGCCCGCCAGCACGGCCTTCACGTCATCGGGATGGAACACGCAGTACAAGTCGAACCGCACGCCCGGGGGGCCGACGACCAGACGCACCATGTCGCCGTGCTCACGCATGACACGCTCGTAGGTCTGGATTCGGCTCTTTCTCAGGTCGAGCGCCGAGCCGAACAGCGGGTTGGCCCGGGGAGACGGTGGCGGTTCAGTGATCATGGATCCGGCGAGCGGGCGCCGACGATCCAGCTGGAGGCCGGCGCCCGGACCCGCGTTCCGTCAGCCTCCGCCAAGTCGGCGAGCGCCTCGCGGAGGGCAGCGGTGATTTTCGTGCGGCGTTGCACGGCCTCGATGCCGGCGAGGCGGATGAGCTCGCCCGCGGGACCGAGCGCCATGACGAACTCGACCGCCTCATCGAGGTCGGCCCCGATCGCGATCGGGCTGTCGCAGCGATGTAGAGCGATGTCCTCGAAGCCCGCCCGCCGGAGCACGTCGCTTGTCGTGTCCGCACTCGCCATCGAGAACGGGCCCGGCCCGCAGGTGGGCTCGTCGGTGGCCTCGGGCCGGGTCAGGAACCGCTTGACCACGCGCTCGGCGCCGTGCAGCCACTCGTTGTCGAGCCTGTGCCGCCAGACCACCATGCAGAGATGGCCTCCGGGGGCCAGTGCGCGCCGGACGTTGCGCAACGCGATGACCGGATTGGCGAAGAACATCGTCCCGAAGCGCGAGAAGGCATAGTCGAAAGTACCGTCGAGTTGGCTTGCCTGGACGTCGGCGACGAGGAAGCGTGCGTTCGCGACCCCCGCCTCCGCCGCCTCCCGGCGAGCAACGGCGACGAAACGCTCGGCGGCATCGACGCCGACCGCCTCGCCCTCGGGTCCGACGAGCTCGGCGAGCCGCAGAGTGGTGTCGCCAAAACCGCAGCCGACGTCGAGCGCTCGGTCGCCGGGGTAGGGCGGATGCAGGCGGAGCCCCTGCTCGCCATGCGCACCCAGCCCCGTGGTCACGATGTCGCGGAAGCGCACGTAGCGGTCGAAGAGGACGCCGTTCCAGGCCTCGATCGCCTCCTCGTTCGCGAGGGCGGAGGTCACGGGCGGGCCTCCAGCACGAGGTTGAACGGGGTGTCCGCACGGCGCGCCCTCATCCGAGCGCTCCCGCTCCGTACGCCGAATACAGGAGCGTGATGGAGGCGGCGCCGAGCAGCGCCACGCCCGTGACCGGGACGGCGCGCGCGCCGAGTGGGCGCGTCTTCTCGTGGACCATCACCGCCGTCAGCAGTGCCATCACGGCCAGGCTCGCGACGCCGGCGGCGAACATCACGAGCATGAGCGCCCAGCAACAGCCGACGCAGAAGAGGCCGTGGCGGGCGCCGAGGCGAAAGCCTCCCCGAATGCCGCGCTTGTAGAAGCGCAGAATGAAGGCGCCGGGGTCCCGGCACTTGTCGAGGCAGGCTTCCTTCAGCTTCGTGAACTGGAAGGCGCCGGCGAGGGCCAGAAGCGAGCCGCCCAGGAGCCACTCGTGCTCATGGAGCCAGGGGCTCGCGTCGACGGCCGCGTGCACGCCGAGGTCGAAGGTGAGCGCGAGCGCGCCGAACGCCGCCCACATGAGCGCGTAGCCGCCGAGGAAGCCGGCCATGGCCGCGCGTGGGCGGGACTGCCCCGCCGACGCAGCTGCGAACAGCCGCACGAGCGGCAGGCTCGAGGGCAGCATCATGGCCGCGACCATCACCTGCCAGGCGACCAGGAAGGCCGGCAGGGCGATCCAGAAGGCGGGCCCGTCGTCGATCAGTGCGTCGTGGTGGATCAGCGAAGCCGCCCCCGTCGCCTGTGCCGCGAGGACGGCGAGCCACGCGCCGGCTATGGCTGCAATCACGACGATCGGCACGCCGCGCAGGCGCCCCGCGCCGATCCCGGCGAGCCGTGGGGCGACCGACGCCTCCACAGCTAGGCCGCCTCGGAATGGACGAGCTTCCAGTCGGACTGGATTGCGTTGCTGCCCTCATACGACCACACCAGGTCGTCGTCGGGCAGTTCGGCCCGCAGATGGTCGGCCTTCGCCACGTACGCCGGCGAGCCCGGCACCGTGGAGAAGATCGAGTCCCGCAGCGTGGTGATCGTCTCGCCGTCCGGCGCCGTGTACGGGCGCATCTCGCCCGAGACGACGTCGCCGATCCGCAGGACGCCCCGGCCCTGCCGGGTCTCGTGCTCGATCGGTGCCCGTCTGACGTCGAGCACCTCGCTGAACAGGCCGGCGAGATCGGCGAGCGGGCCGCCGAGCCTGCCTTCGAACGCATCGCGGATCGCCGCGAACTGTGCGTCCGAGGCCTCGTCGCTGATGAACCACACCGCGCGCCAGTTCCCCGCGAGCACGTTGCCGGGGACGCGATGCACCGACACGAACGACAAGCCCGACACGTCCACCCCTGCGATCGCGCCTTTATCGAAGTGGTAGGCGACGACCGACTCGCAGGTGCCGCGGTCGGGATCCTCCCCGATCCAGCATGGGCAGAGCACCTCGCACGAGCACGCCTCGAGCAGAGATCCCTCGAGCTGGTAGCCGGTCTGGGTAGCGGTTGCCATGCGTTCCTCCTTTGCCAGTGGAACCATCCAGGCGGAGGCGCATGGTCGCGAAGGGCCCTTTCCCGAACCTTTCGTCGATCTTTCTAAGCGCTTGGAGTCGGTGGCGCGGACGGACGGCCCGCAAGTCGAGCTCCGCGGTCGGTGCCGGTCGCGCTAGTCCACGACCTCGATCCAGCTGGCGATCTCCTCGCGGGTCTCGGTCTCGGCGAGTTCGGGGTGGGCACGCTGGACGTGGAGCTCGAGCAGGTCGATGACCTCCTCATCCGTCTCTCCCCGCGCGACGTAGCCGCATTCGCACTTGATCTGCCTGGCCATCGGATTTCGCTTCTCGCCGATTGTCTGAAGGGACCCTTTCGCGTATGTTGACAAGTCCTTGGAGGTCGGTTGAAGGCCGTCCCGGCGACAAGAATCCAGCTCTGCGGCCTATTCGCCGTCGAGCACAAAGGCCGCCGGATCGACCGCAGTCTCCCGGGCCGCCAGGGTCGCCTCTTGTTTGCCTACCTCACGCTCAATCGTGGGCACCCCATCCCCCGCGATGAGCTGATCGACGCGCTTTGGTCGCGCGGAATGCCTGCCGCTCCTCCGGCGGCGCTCGCCGTCCTGCTCTCCAAGCTGCGGGGCACCGTCGGCGCGGACGTCCTGCGTGGCCGCCGAGACGTGACGCTCGCCCTCCCGGCGAACACGAGAGTCGACGTCGAGGAGGCGCTCGCCGGCGTTCATGCAGCGGAGTCGGCCGTGGCTCGCGGCGACTGGAGACGCGCCTGGGGTCCCGCTCTGCGTGCCCAGTTCGTGGCCGGCCGGCGCCTGCTGCCGGAGCATGAAGCCCCCTGGATCGACGAGTGGCGCCAGCGGCTGGACGACGTTCTGGACCATGCTCTCGAGGCATACTCGGCAGCCTGCCTGGGCATCGGCGGCGCCGAGCTGGCGGGAGCCGAACGCGCCGCCCGACGCGTTGTCGCACATTCGCCTCTGCGCGAAAGCGGCTACCGCCTCCTGATGGACACGCTCGCCGCACAAGGAAATGTCGGCGAGGCCATGCGCGTTTACGACCGCGCCCGCGGGACGCTGCGCGAGGAGCTCGGCATCACACCGGGGCCGGCGCTGCAGGAGGCACACGCCCGCCTGCTCGATCACGCTGCGCCACCAGGCTGAATCCGCGGGAACTGCGACAGCGCCGGCGAGGGTCTCTACTTCGGTTGGCCGAGCGCGCACGGCGGAGCGTTCCCCGCGGTGGCTCCGAACGCGAGCTGCGGCGTGACGATGTGGACGAACTCGAAGACGCGATCGTCGGCGAGGCTGTCCGTCACGATCGCCTCGCCGATCCGGATCCCGAAGTGGGTGATCAGTTCTTGGTGCACCGGGAAGACGTTGGCCCCCGCGACGGGATTGCCGGCCACCTCGACCGCCCAGTTGTCGGCGCCCACGATGGCCGGGCGGTGGGAGGCGAGCCAGCGTGCCTCGCGGAGGTAGATCCCCGGCTCCGACGTCAAGTATTTCTGATGGCCCGGATGGCCGGGATGGCCCGGATCGTCCGGCGCGTGGGGGCTCGTCGGGTCGCGCGGCTCGAGCAGCTGGTTCCAGCCGGTGCGGATCAGGATCGCGTCGCCGCGTTCGATC
>Ga0081538_10006394_pt1 | contig 10381 bp, 8 predicted proteins | sample TabmetS5T2R1_FD_71022 | JGI IMG/M metagenome (GOLD analysis project Ga0081538, IMG submission 71022) | Tabebuia heterophylla rhizosphere microbial communities from the University of Puerto Rico - S5T2R1 | ecosystem: Host-associated > Plants > Roots > Rhizosphere ...
TTTCATTTGACAAGATTCCCAAGATGCAGCAGTTGTCCCTGGACGAGTTCGACCGCAATCGTTTCGATCAGCCCGTGGCCCGCGTCGATCGCTGCCAGACCTGCCATGCGGCGATCAATCGAGCGGGTTTCGAGAACGAACCGCATCCTTTTAAGACTCATCCGCGGCGCGAGGTATTGCTCTCCGACAATGCCCATCCGCCTGAAAAGTTCGGCTGTACATCATGTCATGACGGCCAAGGTGTCGCGGTGAACAGTGTGAGCCAGGCCCACGGTGAGGTGCATTACTGGGAACATCCGCTGCTGCGCGGGGCCCAGGTCCAATCGAGCTGCACCTCATGCCACCTCGACGTGCAGAAGTTCCAGGATGTGCCGCTCCTGGCGCAAGGACAGATTCTATTCGAACAGGTGGGCTGCACCGGATGTCACCTGGTTAAGGGATACGAAAATATTCCCAAGATCGCTCCCAGCTTGAGAAAAATCAGCGCCAAGGTCGATCCGAGCTGGATGGTGCGATGGATTCAAAACCCGCACAAATTCCGGCCGCGCACGCGCATGCCCAACTTCGATCTAAACCAGGAAGATGCCTTTAGCATCGCCGCTTACCTCTGGTCAGTTTCAAAGGAGGAAGGCGATCAATGGAGCCAGCAGCATTCTCTGCCGGCTGGCTTCCGAGAAGGGGATGCCAATCAAGTCGGTAGAGGCAAGAAGCTGGTGGAGACGATCGGGTGCAAAGGTTGCCACGGCTTTGCCGAGGGCGAATTCAGCACCCCGCTCGGCAAAGAAAAGGATCTGGTTCCCAATCTGAAAGATATCGCGTCCAAAACCGGCCCGCAGTGGATTTATCATTGGATCAGAAACCCGCGCGGATTCGCGCCCGATACCCGGATGCCAAGCCTGCGCCTCTCGGATGACGAGGCCGCCGCGATTACCGCCTATTTGATGACTCTAGGTGCCAAGCCCGAGCCGATGGCCGGTATCCAGGAGAAGCTCGCGGATGCCAACGCGGTCAAGCGCGGCGAGTCACTGATTCGAAGGTGGGGTTGTGCCGGTTGTCACGACATCAAGGGGATGGAAAAAGAATCCCGCATCGGCGTCGAGCTGACAACCTTCGGCTCCAAGACCCTCGAAGAGCTCTTTTTCGGCAATCAAACCGATATCAAGCGCACATGGGACGACTGGACCTTTAACAAGCTGAAAACACCGCGGATCTATGCCACCGAGCGGGTGGAGCAGTTAATGCCGCAGTTCAATCTTGGCGACGAGGATATTCGGGCGCTCCGGGTTTTGCTCGCCGGCTTCCGGGAGCGCAAAGTCGCGCAGCGATACCAGGCGAACCAAGGCGATCGCGTCGTTCAGGTCGTCGAGGGACGGCGGTTGATGCATCAGTACAATTGTATCGGCTGTCATGAAATTGAGGGCCGGGGCGGCTTTATCCGCAAGTACTATCAAGAGAATCCGACTCTGGCGCCTCCCGTTCTCAACGGCCAGGGCGAGAAAGTACAATCGCAATGGTTCTTTAGTTTCCTAAAGGCACCGATTCCGATCCGGCCATGGTTGGAGATCAGGATGCCGACGTTCGGATTGTCGAATGACCACACGGGAATGCTGGTCGACTACTTCAATGATCTTTCCAAAGTCGAATTCCCGTTCACCTTTTTTGATGACAAGAGAGTGTCGCCGGAATATCTCGATGCGGCCAAGAAACTGGTTTCGAAGGATTACTTCAACTGTTTTAGCTGCCATCAGCAAGGCGACAGAAAGCCCGAAGGACCAGTGGAAGGCTGGGCGCCGGATCTGGCTCTAGCGCGCCACCGACTCAACCCTGACTGGATTGTCAATTGGCTGAAGGATCCGCAGAAGCTTCAGCCTGGCACGAAGATGCCATCGTTTTTCCCCGGCGGGCCCGACGATATTCTCGGCGGCAAGGACGACCGGCAAATCGAGGCCCTGCGCGATTATATTATGACCCTCGGGCGTGATGGCGGATCGGGTTCCCCGCCAGCTCCAGTTGCGGCCAGCCGGGGGAAACCTGCAGGTCGGTGAATTTCCAAAGGCGGTTGAACGTCCAAAGGTTAAAAGCTATGGTGTTTTCAAGGAGGCATTATGAATAAGTTGAGTTTAATAATTTTGTCGGCTTTGCTGATCGCACTGCCCGTGACTGGCATGGCGGCCTATGAAGGCGGCGATGTAAAGGACGGCGGAACGATCTCCGGAACGGTCAAGTTCAAAGGAACGGCTCCGGCTCCAAAGAAATTGGACGTGAGCAAGGACAAGGAAGTTTGCGCAAAATCACCCAAAGTGGATCAGTCCTTGATCGTCAATAATGGCAATCTCGCCAATGCGGTGGTTACGATCACCGATATCAAGAAGGGCAAAAAGATAGACGCAAAGAAAGTCACGCTGGATCAGAAAGAGTGCGAATACCGCCCTCATGTTCTCGCCTTTCCAGCCGGCACGACGGTTGAGATCCTAAACCCAGACGGCATTCTCCACAACGTCCATTCCTATAGCAAGGCCAATAGCCCGTTTAATATGGCCCAGCCGAAATTCAAAAAAACCTTGGAAGTGAAGATCGACAAACCTGAGGTTATTGAAGTTAAATGTGATGTCCATGGTTGGATGCAGGGATGGCTGGTTGCGACGGAGAGCCCTTACGTTGCCGTGACCGACAACTCTGGGAACTTTAAGTTGACCGATGTACCGCCTGGAACGTACAACGTAGAACTGTGGCATGAAAAGTTGGGCAAGACCAGCCAAAAGGTTACGGTCAAGGGGAAAGAAGACGCGAAGGTCAATTTCGAAATGGCGGGCAAGTAGTAAGCTATCTCAAGTTAAGTTCGCAAAAGCACGGCACCCGGAATGGTGCCGTGCTTTTTTTTCGCCTAGGCTCTAATTTGCTTAACTCGACCCGGCCCGCCTTTTGAAAAAATTCCAGGCTCGCTCCAAATCCACCGGCGGAAGGGCTTCGACCTGGCGCTGCGCCGATTCGGCGGACGTTAGCGGGATGGGTGTGCCGATCTGGAGCGCGCCGTAAAGAATCTCGGCGGCCTCCTCCAAATAGATCGCCATCATGACCGCCTCGGGAATAGTTCTCCCCACGGTTACCTGGCCATTCCCCCTCAACAACAGGGCGGGAGCGTTAGAGAGAGCTTGCACAACTTCCTCGCCTAGTTTTTGGGTGGTGATGAGATCCGGCTTAGAGAATACGGGAACGCCGCCTGTGAAAAAACTGCCGTGGTTGTGCACCGGCTCGAGCTTCCTGCCAGTAACCGAAAACATATTGGCGACCCGGGCGTGAATCCGCGTGATCGCGTTGATTTCGGGTTTGGCCTTCATAATGGCCGTGTGGAGCCAGGTTTCGGAAGGAGTCGGATGGCTGCCTTCGATCACTTCGCCTTTGAGATTCATGGTGAGGAGCTGGGTTTCTTTGACCAGAGCGAGGCCGATCCGCGGCGTCATCAAAAAGAGATCGGAATCAGGAATACGCGCGCTGACATGACCGAATCCTTCGATGAGTTTCTTATGAGAGAGAATGCGACATGCACTGATGATGTCTTTTTTGATTTGGCGGGCTGATTTCATAGAACTCCTTTGAATTTTGTTAAATTTAAGTTATATTAGGTCGGCGCGGTTAGGCAAAGAGAGTTTAACGTGAAAATTAAAGTGGAATCACTTCCTGACTCCAAAGGGCAAGAAACTCCAGCCAGGTTTTTGTTGGGCACCCGAACTGTTAATGTTGGGGCGGTGGTGGATCGTTGGTACGGAGAGCAAGCCTGCTACTATCGTGTCTTGGGTGACGATGAGAACTCTTATATCCTTAAAGGACCGCTGGAAGATAGCTCTTGGGAGCTGGTCTCTTTCACACACAAAGATTCGCGCGGCACAGAATTAGAGTACGAAGGCAAAAGGGAGCTTCAGTAGAAATCTCTAGATTCTTGCCGCGTGATCCGGCCGGGGTTTAGGCTCTAAGACCGGGCCGGTTTCCAATCAATATTGAAATTCTAATTGCTTTGCTAACTTGGGGGTATGGACGCCAGGAAAATTCGTCTTACCGTCGGTCAGCAGTCGGATAAGGGATGGTATGGCTGAAAAGAAGGTCGGAACCGTAAGTTACTGGCGATATTCTTCTGATATCCTGGCGGTATTTCGCCTCTTTCCGGAAGACGCCAGCAAGTTTCCGGGTTATAAGGCCGGTCAGTACATTGCCTTGCAGCGCAATGATTGCAGGCTGACGAAGAAAGTTGTTCGAGATGGAGGCAAAGTAGAATACCCGAACGTTCTCGATGCGCAAGGCAACCCCAAGCGCGGCGCGGTTACGCACTCCTATTCGATCGCTTCCGCACCCTTTGAGACCGAGGAAAAAGGTTACTTGGAGTTTTACGTTATTTTGGAGATCGATGAAAAGGGCGTGAAGGGAAGGCTGACCGAGTCGATGTTCCGGATGAGCCCCGACGCAGACAACAAGATGGTTTACTACGAAAAGATCGCGGGAGATTTTACCCTGGACAAACGAGCGGCCGGCTTTAAGAATGTTATTTTGGTCGGGACGGGAACCGGCTTGGCGCCGTTTATCTCCATGGCGAAGCAGCTGGACTTTGAGGGGAAGTCAGGCAAGAACAATTCCGTCAGGTACACATTGCTCCATACGAACCGGACTTACGAAGAGCTGGATTACTATCAAGACTTGCTCGATATCGAAGCCGCGCAGCGCTTTGATTTCGTCTACGTTCCGTCGGTGAGCCGGCCGACTCAAAGGGACTGGGACGATCCGAAGCTCGGCAGGGCACGTGCGAATAACATGCTGCGCTATCTGCTGGAGATGCCGCTCAAAGAAGAACAGGACTTACAGGAGATGGCGGCAAAAGGTGGCGATGTCGCTAAGGCGAGGGCGGTCCTAGAAAAGACTGTTAAACCGGCGTTGCCAAAGCATCTAACTCGCGAAGCTCTGCGTGACCGGATGGACCCAACAACCAGTGTGGTTATAACATGCGGCAATCCGTGGTCGATGGAAGATATCAAATATGCCGCGGAAACCACCGGCATGCGATTCGAAAAAGAAGACTGGTAGCCTTATTGTTGTTTATTGTGAGAGAGTATTCACCGCAGAGACACGGAGTTCGCAGAGATGGGAGTATTTTTTGATCAAGAACTCTTGCTCTGCGCCCTCGGCGCCTCTGCGGTGCAATATTCGAATTCCTATCCCCCCAGCGACGGTCGGGACTGCCGCTCCGCTAACTGTCCAGCGGCATCGCTCGCGCCCGCCGGCGTAAGAATTCCACTAGCGGTTCCACGTTGGCGTCGACGCTCATGTCGTCCAAGGTCTTTTTCGCAGTTAAGCCCTCACCCTCGACGGCAATTTCATAATTCTGTAGATCCCGCGCTTTCTCGCTTCGTTTGGTCTGAATTTTTTCCAGGTTGGCTTGTTTGACGAGTCGGATAAGCTCCTGCCCTTCGGCCGGAGGCAGGGTGCTCGTATCGAGATCACAACCCAACACGAGCCCCCCGAAACCACCAGTTTGGCGAAAACGAATTTTCATTTAAAACCCGACGCTCTTCCAAGCTTTAGTTACGGCCTTGTGTTCACGGCTATTATTGCCATAGAGCGTGGCAGCACTCTCCGTGGAGGTTTCTACCATATCATCAAACTGACTGGTAGCGGTCAACTTGAGCATCGTCTTGTACCAAATCTGCCCCGTTCTTTCCCATGCTTTACCGCCGATTTCCATGGCGGCGAGGTAAAAGGCGTGATTGGGAATACCGGAATTGATATGCACGCCGCCGTTGTCACCGCTACCGGTATACTTGTTTTTTAGATGTTTGGGTTGAGGATCTGTTCCCAACAGAGGGTCGTTCTCGTAGGCTTTTTCCGCCTTGAACGTGCGCAACGACTTTGCCGTGGTCTCGGGTCCCATGATGTCTGCACCGATCAGCCAATCGGCTCTCTTCGCCGTTTGCCGCTTGCGCCATTGCTTGACGAGCGAGCCAAATACATCAGCAAAGTGCTCGTTCAGCGCTCCCGATTCATTGGAATAAACCAGGTTGCAAGTAAAAGAAACCACGCCATGAGTCAACTCATGGCCGACCACATCCACCGACTTCGTGAACCGGATAAAGATCCGTCCATCGCCGTCACCATAGCACATCTGCTCACCGGTCCAGAAAGCGTTATTATATCTACGCCCGAAATGCACGCTTGAAATCATTGTCATACCGTGGTCGTCGAGCGAGTTTCTGCCAAGGACACTCTTATAAAAATTATACGTCGATCCCGCGTAGTTATAGGCTTCATTCTCTGCAATGTCATCGGTCTTGGGATCGCCTTCGGAACGAATCAATTGGCCCGGCAGATCATTGAATTCGCCGTTTTTCACGTTGTAAACAAGCCGGTGGCGTTTAAAAGCGGGAGAAGGCACGGCCGCCAGAGCCGGCATCATCGCCATGGTTGCGCGTACCGCGCGCATCGTTGATGAGTTAGCGATTGTGTCTACGGCCATTTGCCGAATCTTTGCATCGCTGGATTGCACGAGGTGATCAAGAACATAGGGAGGAATGATGCAGCATATCCCCGCGCCCACATTCGATAATGGCTTTTTCTCAGTAGTCATCGTTCAAGTCCTCCTATTCTCCGCAACCAGGTAAAATTTTAGATCCGTTCAGTCGTTTGCACTGGGTGGTGTTCGGTCTCTATTCGTCACTTAGAGCAATCGCAATGCCAGCTGGGAACGCGCGTGCAATTAAGTGAGAAAATCTGCGCGCTGAGGACTTGGTTTGCGATTAATCGAAAGCGGCAGCGGATACATTTAGATACGATCAGTGTATCCAAGTTTTCACCAGGCGAGTTTTAAAACCACGTTCCCCCTTACCACCCTTCACTTGCCTAGAAGTTTTTCCATTCTTTCAATCAAGTCCCGGTTCGCCGAGAGAACCTCTTTCGCCAAAGCCTCTAGATCTTCACCTGGCATCGGATCTACTTCCAGCCTTTTTTTCTTGGCTTCATCCAGGAGTTCGGGATCCTTGAGGGTCTTTGCGAAAGCGTCGCGCAGCAATTTGACTCGCTCGGCTGGAATGCCGGGTGTGGCGATAATCGGACGACCGAAGTCCCCGGAAGCCAACATCAAGCTTGCCAAACTCCTCATCGTGTCCGGAGTTTTATATTCCTCCATCAGCTCGTGCACCGTCGGGACTTCGGCTAACCTCGGGTCGCGCTTCTTGCCGGTCTGGGTCAGAATGCGAACGAAATTTTTCTTGCGCCAAGTGTGAAATGGCTCGCGCGCAAAGAAAGTCGTAATCGTAAAGGCGCGACACTGGACCTCGTTTTTTTCCACAGCAAGATCGATTTCCTGTCCTCCCTGGTAGCCGGTGACGATATTGAACTTGGTTCCGACCGCATCATTCAAAAGCCTGATGAGGTAATAAGAGGGTGAGCCGGTTCCCGTCGAGCCGCACTTGGGCGGGTCTGTGGTTTTTGTCACGTCCTGGATGGTCTTGAACGGAGTATCCGCGCGCATGTAGAGCAAATTGTTGGATCGCTCGAAGCTTCCGAGCCAGACAAACTTCGTCCAATCAAACTGAACTTCTTTGCGCCGCAGGAGTTGATCGAAATAGAGGGAGGGTAAAATCGAGCCGAAGGTCAAGCCGTCGGGCTTGCCGATGTTGTAGACGTGATTGGCCGTGATCATCGTCGATGCGCCCGGCATGTTTTGGACGATGATGTTGGGATTGCCCGGAATGTATTTCCCCATGTGCGCGGCCAATATGCGCGCATAGAGATCGTAGGCGTCTCCCGCTGGCAGCCCCACCACAATTCTGATCGTCTTGCCTTCATAAAACCGGCGCCTGAGCGTGAACATGACAGAACCAAAGAAAGACAAGCGAAAACGCAACCGCGACTGTGGTCATGAGCGGCCTCCTCGATTTGGGCTAACGATAAAGAGCGTCGATAAAATCGCTGGCCTGTAGTTGGCGGACGAACCGGTCGTCGAAAAACTTGCCGGGGTCTTGTTCCTTTGCCTTGGGACTTCTCTCGCCCAGCTCTTCCAAAACCGATCTTACTGCGTCCGCAGTTGTCAGCGGCACCTTCATCATGTACTTGGCGACTTGAATGTCATAGGACTCCGACAGAACTTCCGCATCGTCGGTTCGTAGATACTTCGACAACACCTTTATTGTAAAAGCCCGGTCCTTTTTCATCAGAGCGATGGCTTCAACCTGAGCCGAAAGATAGCGTTTCACCAGGTCCGGGTCCTCGCGGATAATGTCTCCCCGGGTGGAAACGCCGGTGGACGCATAGGGGATATTTAGAGTCGGCAGATGCAAAAGCACGCGGTTGCCGAGCTTAACGGCCCGACTCGTCGCCGGGTAGCCAAACACCGCCCCTTGCACGCGGCCGCCTTGAAGCGCGCCGACAATCCAGTCGCCAGAGCCGATTTCGACTATGGCCACGTCTTTTCCCGGCTCGAGACCGAAATGTTTCATGGCGATGCGCGCGCCGGTGTGAAGCGAAGTGCCGTAGCGACTTATGCCGATGTTTTTGCCGCGCAATTGCTCTGACTTCTCAATCTCCGGACGCACGACCAGGTTCAGCAATAAGGTTCCAATTGTGGTGGCGACGATTTTTACGTCGGCGCCGCCCACCGCGGCTCCCGCCGTGGTTCCACCAGCTATCTGAACAAAGGCGACCTCGCCTGCGATCAGCGCATTGATTCCTTGAATCCCGCTGGGCATGGCGATTACTTCGACCTGCAAGCCGTACTTTTTAAATAGACCCGACTCGTGGGCGGCCCAGGGAGGAACCATGGAGCCCGAGATCGAAGTTATAGCCGCGCGAATCTTGCGGAGCGGCGGCGACTCTGCTGCACCGGCGGGCGTACTTACGCTTGTAAAACAAGCGACAAGATACAAATAGAAGGTGAGAACGAGCCTGTTTTTCCCCACGCGCACCCCCTCAGAGAATTTTGGCTGATGAGGCACAGATAGCCGATCTCAGTCTGTGGGTCAAATTCCCGCGCCAAGAATCTTCACCGCAACTAAAGCTTTTTCGGCTGCCTTGACAGGGTGATTGAAATTATATATCGATTATCTATCAAGACGAGGATCATTATGGCACGCTTTATGATTTCCATGCCGGACGACATGCTCAAAAAACTCGACGACGCGGCGCATAAAGAGCATCGTAGCCGTAGCGAACTCTTGCGCGAAGCGGCCCGGCGTCATTTGAACATGATTGGGCAGGTTGAAGCGGCCCAGGTCTCGAAGTCGGAGGCAAAGCACAAAATTGCAAAGAAAATCTCGAAGGCTTCTCTCAGGGAGCGTTTACTTGACCTTGGGGTCGGGCAAAGGGGTTGCCCCGGGCTGGACCGGTTAGCTGGACCGGTTACACAGAGTATTGATATGCGGCGGTTGCTGAAGATCAGCAAGAAGTTGACCGGTCTAAGCCGCGACATTATCGAGTCCCGTCAAGACCGCTGGTGATCTACTTCCTTGACACAAGCGCGCTGGCCAAACGATACCTCACAGAAAGAGGCTCCAATCGTCTTCGCCGCTTGCTAGAAAGGAAAGAGGATATATTTTATCAAACTTTTCTGACGCCCCTTGAGGTTGCATCGGCTCTATATCGCCGACTCCGGTCCCGAGAAATCTCACCGACGGAGCTGTCTTTCCTCCTTCGTGCCTACGTGGCCCACTGCCATGAAGACTATCTTTTGCTTCCCTATTCCGACCCTTTGATGGATAGGGCATCGGCTCTCATCGCGCATCACGTTTTGCGTGCCTTGGACGCTGTTCAACTCGCTAGCGCGCTCGAACTCAGAGACTGTTTGCCGGCCGAGGCACACCCTTTGACCTTTCTGTCCGCTGACGACGGATTGCTTGACGCTGCTCGTGCAGAGCATCTCCAAGCTGAAAACCCCGAAAGTTGGAGGTAGTCAGAAAAGTACGTTTCTTAGCTATGTCATGATTCTTCCGCCGTTGACGTGCAGCGTTTGACCGGTCATGTGGCGGCTCGAGTCGCTGGTGAGAAAGGCCACGGCCTCAGCGATGTCTTCCGGCTCTCCCGCGTGGCCGAGAGGAATTCTTTTAGCAGCCGCTTCCCACTCAGCGTCGGAGTAAGTCGCCCGGACGCGCGGGGTGGCGATGCGGCCCGGAGCTACCACATTGGCGCGGACGCCGAAGGGGGCGAGTTCAAGCGCTAACGTCTTGGAGAATCCGACGATGCCCGCTTTGGCCGCGGCGTAGGCCGAGCGGCTGGGATCTCCGCTGAAGCCAATGTCGGAGGAGATATTTACGATGGCGCCACTTTTCTGACTCTTCATTATGCCGATGACTGCACGGCAGCAAAGAAAAGTCGAGGTCAGATTAACTTCGATGACTGCTTGCCAGTG
>Ga0081538_10006395_pt1 | contig 10381 bp, 6 predicted proteins | sample TabmetS5T2R1_FD_71022 | JGI IMG/M metagenome (GOLD analysis project Ga0081538, IMG submission 71022) | Tabebuia heterophylla rhizosphere microbial communities from the University of Puerto Rico - S5T2R1 | ecosystem: Host-associated > Plants > Roots > Rhizosphere ...
ACTGCATGCCACAAATCCATTGGGCTGCTCGCTGCACCGCTTTGTCAAAAGTCTTGTCGCCGCTCTTGTGCATCGCATAAGCAACCGCCGCCGTGTCGTCCAGATCGGGATAGTGAGAATTTCTGAACTGAAAGGGCCAACCACCGCCCCGGACTTTAGGCCTGTTAAAGTTCCAGTCTTGAGGCTCTTCGAGTAGTTGTCTTTGCTTCAGCCAATGAAAGGCTCTTTTGACCGCCGTTTGGCTTTGCTCCTTACCGACCTGCTGGAGTGCGATACAGGCCCATGCGGTATCCCACACAGGTGATACACAAGGCTGACAGTATGCGCTGTGGTCATTGATTACCAGGAGATCCTGAATTGCCGATCGTTCCATTACCCGCAGCGGATGGTTAGCGGGATAACCAAGCAAATCCAGCGCCTCATAAGCATTCACCATTGCCGGAAAGATTGCACCCAAACCGCCTTTCCCGTTGAGCCGCTCTAGTATCCAAGCTTCCGCCTTTTTTATGGCGCGGCGGTGCAGACCTTTCGGAATCCACGGATAGAATTTCAATCCCAACCGATCCAGGATGAAGAAGGCGCGATTCAGGGCTGAGTGAACTGGAAAATAGTTGGTTTCTCGCCAGGGGTCGGTGATGAAGAGTTCCCGAATCGAGGCCTGCTTGGGATTTCGAGCATGCGCCTTAAACGTGTAGAGGACAAAGAGCGGGACCATGACGGTTCGTGACCAATAGGAGACCTTGGAGATGTGAAAAGGAAACCAATGGGGCAGTAACAGGCATTCCACCGGCAAGAACGGTACGGCACGCCAAGGAAGCTGCGCAAAAATTGCAAGCGTGATTCGAGTAAACACATTGGCCCGAGAAGCGCCACCCAAGCGCAGGATGGCCTGCTTGGCTTTGGCCATGTGGGGTGCCTCAGGGGCATCACCGGCGAGCTTCAATGCATAGTAGGCTTTGACCGAGCAGCTAATCTCAGCGGGACCGCCGTGATAAAGCGGCCAACCGCCGTCCGCTCCTTGCCGGGCGCGTAGGTAGGCGGCAAGTTTCCTCTCCAGTCCTTCGTCGATCTCGCCCTGATAGTGCATCATCAAGACATATTCGGCTGGAATGGTACAATCAGCCTCTAGCTCGAAACACCAATACCCGTCTGGGTGTTGCAGGCCGAGCAGCGCTTTCGAGCCCCGTTGAATGGCACGCTCCAGTTGGGACAACGGCTGCTCGTCTGTAAGACTTAGCTTACTTTCTCGGTTGTGCTGGTGAACCGTTTCGGTGGTGCCGTCCGGCATAGAGGGGAAAATTCTTCCGGTCTTATCACGGTGCCATATCTGCTTTACTTTCGCTTGTTCTCACCGAAGACCCGCTGGTTGCGGCGGATGCCGAAGACAATCCCCGCGCAGCGATAGAGAAGAGCACCTTCAGGAAGCGATCGTTTTGTACCGTTAGCCGTGTAGCCAGGATAGTTCCCTTGACGCTTAACCGTGATATCGTAACCTGACTTCCGTCCGTGTAGTAAAGATGCTTGTTGATCTTGCGTAGCGTCAACAGCGCCAGCCCGATTGCCCAAAGACAGAAGTTGCGAATCCCGGTCTCCTCTTTGGGGATCAGCAAGGAATAAGACAAGGCGTTTTTCAGGTGTCCATGCGTGATGCCAATCAGGCGCCGAACCCCGCGTTCGAACCCTGGCCGATTTCGCCCCGTGGTTAAGTCGGCGACATCGAAGCCTTCTTCGGCGAAGATCTTTCGGGGCAACCAACAGGCGCCGCGCTGATAATCTTCCCACACATCTTTAAGAATGTTCGTCATCTGCAGCCCCTGGCCGAAGGAAACCGCCAAAGCCATCAGGGACTTGCGATTTTGCGCGATTGCGGGCGAGTGGAGACAAAACAGGTTCGTCAGCATTTGGCCCACCACACCTGCGACGTGGTAGCAGTATTGATCAAGGTCTTCCAAACTTTGCAGCCCCTGCTTCTCGCCGCGTAGCTGAAATTGTCCCATGCCCTTAGCCATGGCATGGACACAGCGCTGCAACGCTTCACGCTGCGGCTCGGAGAAACTGCGGGTGATTCGAACCACACGCGGCACATTGCGGATCAGCTCGTGTTCGGCGGGCGATGTTTGGCTCGAGAGCGACGCGCATAGTTGGCGGGAAAACGTTTCAGCGTTTCTCGGAACGCTTAAGGTTCTCAAAAACTGCTGGCAAAAATAGTTTTTTCGCGCACCGCTTAGAGCTGGCTCGTCCTCGATCGTGTCGACAATGCGGCAAAGGAGATAGGCGTTGGAGACGACTCGACAAAGCGCTGCCGGAAGCTGCGGAATGGTCAGGGCAAATGTCCGGGAGACCCCGGCTAACATCTCCGATTGAAAAGCATCGATGCTGGGCCATAATTTTCGCGGTGCCAGTTCTGAACTAGAAGGCGAGGTGAGTTTAGACATGGCGCTTTCGCTTCTAAAAGGCCGCATGTTTTATCCGTCCTTTCGTGAGGCTACGATCACCTGGCAACCTTACCTCTATCATGCTGTTGATTCTAGCAACCTCCCCAGATGTCGACCGTAACCGATGTCTAGCTCCGTTAACCCTATTCATAGCCGGCTAACATTACAGCCAACCGACTAATGTTTCCTTTGAGCGACGTACCGAGCAATTTCTCGCAAAGGTTCCGCCGCCCTCCCGTAAGGTTGCATTTCTCTCAAGCACGCCGTTAAAAGCCCTTTAACACGTTCGCTCGCCCTCTCAGGCCCAGCTATAGATACGTAATTGGCTATCCCTTTGTGATTCGAGTTATCGCTCGAAACCTCGTCGGCATCTAAAATGTCATCTGTGATCTGGAACGCTAAACCCAAAGCTTGTGCATATCGCGTTACTCGGTCGAGATCTTTACGCGTTGCGCCGCCAATCATCGCTCCGACACGGACCGCTGTTTTGATCAAAGCACCGGTCTTCAAGAGATCAAGGCCCTCGAGGATAGCCGGCGTGACCTTGTGCTTAACCAATTCGAGCTCCGTACTTTGTCCGCCAATCATTCCTCTAATGCTGGCGGCGTCGGAGATCTCCCGAATCAGCTTTGAAATCAGCGGAGCATCTAAGAGCCGCGCCACCCGCGGATCCGACATGATGAAGAAGGCTTCAGTGAGTAATGCATCCCCGGCCAAAAGGGCTATCGCTTCCCCAAACCGCTTGTGGCACGATGGTTTTCCCCGGCGCAGATCATCATTATCCAGCGCCGGTAGGTCATCGTGAATCAGTGAATAGCAATGAATCAACTCAATGGCGCAAGCGAACGGCAACAAAACTCTCCGTTTGGCGCCAAACAATTCGCCAACCGCAAGAGTCAATATCGGACGGAACCTTTTGCCGCCATCCAAAACGCTATAACATACGGCTTGATGAAGCACAGACGTGTTGTGGTCTTTTTTGAGGTAATGATCTAAAGCACGGTCGATGAACAACCTACTTTCGATCAAATATCGTCCCACGTCGCAAGCGTTGCCAGTCATGCTGCTTTTTGATACCAATTCCTCTGTTAGAAATTCTCACGTTTTGAAGTTTTTGACTAATTCCAGGGTAGTTGCGCTTCATTAGCTTCTTGACCAGCCCCGGAGTCACCAAAGAACTTCAAGACTTAACAGCCTCTTACCGCAATCGGGACGTAGATGTCCAGCGCTTTCGGCCTTTGTTTTGGTTGACATCGCGCATCGATATCGCATAGTGTTGGCCTCGAAATGGCTAGCAGCGAATTGCTCTTCTTTGTCGGACTCACGATTAGGCTATGGCAAGCTGGACCGCCCGCAGGTGGTAGAGCGTGTTTTCAGCGATCCACCTCGATCTCGAAAGAAACAACTTCCGATCATTTTTCTGTATCACAAGGCGCCGCATCCAAACCCGCTGATGCGAGCGCGGAAAGGGGTTTTTGACATGCGTCACCGGGTATTCCACCTCATCAATCCCAAGACCGAATCGCTGACAACAAGGCCGTTGTATTTCAATCGGGCGCTCTACTCCCCGCTCGCAGGCTTAATAGCCGTGGCGGGAACCATTCCACGCGACCGTTATGAGGTGGTGCTTACCGACGAGAACATCGAATCGATCGACTTCGACTTGAAGGCGGATATTGTTGGCATTTCCGCGATGACGGCCTATGTCAATCGCGGCTACGAGATCGCCGATGCATTCCGGGCGCGCGGGGTGCCCGTGGTGATGGGCGGCGTGCACCCGAGCTTTATGCCGCAGGAGGCGCTTAAGCATTGCGACGCGGTTGTGATCGGGGAGGTGGAGCTTGTGATGGACAAGCTCCTGGATGATCTCGAGCGTGGCGAGATGCGCGGCACCTACAAGTCGGAGAAGTTGCACCCGATGGTAGGCTTGCCGATGCCGCGGTATGACTTGATCAAGAAAGACCGTTACGTAAACCGCACGTTCGTTCAAACCTCCCGCGGGTGCCACCAGGGATGCACGTTCTGCTGCGAGCCGCTGATGAACGGGCTCAAGTTTCGCTACCGTCCAATCGATGAGGTGATGCGCGAAGTGGAAGCTTGCGATTCGCGCATGATCTCGATCAACGATTCCGACTTTTTTGGCACGCCCGAGCGTCCGAAGGAGGTCATGCGCGCGCTCAAGGGTAAAGGGATCCACTGGCAAGCTGGGGTCACTTCAAAGCTGGCGCAGGATGATCGAATGCTGGAGCTTGCCGCTGAGAGCGGCTGCACCTTGATGAGCATCGGTTTCGAGTCGATTACGCGCTCCACCCTCACCAGCGTGCACAAGCATGTGAATCGCCCCGAGACATTTGTCTCGCTGGTGGAAAAAGTTCACTCCTACGGGATCATGGTTTTCGGCCTCTTTATGTTCGGGTTCGATGGCGACGATCCTTCGGTATTTGAGGAAACCGCAAAGTTCTGCATCGGCACCGGCTACGACGCCTGCGCCTTTTCCGTTCTGACGCCGTACCCCGGCACGCTAACGTGGTACGATTTAAAGAAGGCTGAGCGCATTGTATCGTTCGACTGGTCGAAGTACGATCAGTCTAACGTGGTCTTCCGGCCCATAAACATGACCGGCGATGAGCTCCGGCTAGGCCAAGAATTCGCTTACGAGACGTTCTACAAGCCCTCGTCGATCGCGCGTCGGTTCCCATTTCGCGGACCCCGAAATCGGCTGCAGTGGGCCATCTACAATTTATTCATGAAGAAGGGCGCGGCAACCGATCGCAAGGCTGCGGTTGCAGCCCCCACGGAGGCTCCCGTCACGGCGCCGATCCCGCCGGTAATGCCCAAAAAGCGCGAGTGGCGTGAGGCTGTCCTTGACGGGATAGCGACTCAGGAGTCTCGAGCCGCGAACTTCTAGGATAGCTTTCTAGGGCAACGATACATCACGGCAGGATGCGGCATAGTGCTTTGGCAATACTGGGAACCAGGCGAGGTCGCACCAAGCGTGCGTCGTAGCGATCTAACCGTCGAGCACTTTCCGCCAGACACAGTTCGAGAAAGCGGCGCGGGGTAATGTCCGTCGCGATCTGCTGATGGGCTTTCATCGTAAAATTTTTGTTCGTGCGCGCTCCCAGCGCGATCTTCAGACGCTTGTGTGCCTGTAAAACTCTTTCCAATGCTCCGCGTACCAGGCGACCGGGCCGCTGCCAGAGCGAACTCCGAACCTGGTGGTAGGCTTCCCAATTGACGAAAAAAAGCACGTGACGCGCCTCCTCCTGTATGACCGGCTCAAAGGTCTCGACTAAGGGCCGCGGGACCAACCCTGAGTCCCTTGCAATGGCGAAAAGCGCACAGGTGAAAAAGGCATCGAAACACTCGCTATAGCCGAAACGCAGGAATTCCCATTCGGCATCCACTGGGGGTTGTGGCGACGGTAAATCAGGCAGCGGAATGCCGTAGCGGGTCGTTAAACCTTGGATAATCGCAGCATGCCGCGCTTCTTCTCGGGCTAGGAGCGTCACCGCCTCGCGTATCAAAGGATCGGTCTCCAGAGTCGCGCAGCTCTGAATCGTGCACGTCCCCATACGTTCGGTCTCCATCGCTTCGGCCCACACGGGCAAGCTGTGGAGCAATTTGAGGCTGCCCTCGTCAAGTTCGGGCCAGTCAATAGCAGCGGGATCAAATGTGATATGGGTATCGATAAAGAAACGACAAAACAGTTCTTTGTGCTCCTGCGAACCAACCACCAAAGATTCTGGCATCCATAGTTCTTGTCGGCTATTATCGTACATAAAGCAAAGTAAACAGATCCGATTAAGTTCTAACGCCAGCCCGGAGTTTAGCCCGAGCGATCTCTCGCTTGGTCTAAAGAATTGAAAGCCTTTGGGCGGCTATAGTCTTGAAGTTTAAAAGCTCTTACCGCAATTCAGGCGTAGATGTCCAGCCCCGGATACCAACCAAGGCCAAGTTGACATCACGCATCGTTATCGAATACGTTTTGATCTAGTGGGAACCGAATACGTCAGGCGGTGCGTTAAAATGGCCGCGATCCTCTCCGTGTGGGTGTTTTTCTTCGGCGCGGTAGCCCTCGCCCACTTGTGGATAAGTGTGCTAAGACTTCCTAACCGCTGGAAGATCATCAGCCGACCGATACGAAGTTTTAACTTTTTCTTGAGAACGATTCTAAACATCAAAGTGACGGTGGAGGGCGATGAGGGGCAACTGGAACGCGGCGGCTATGTGATCATCAGTAACCACGTCGGCTATATTGACGGCATTGTTCTGGGATCTCTTTTTCCCGTAATTTTTGTCTCCAAAAGAGAAGTGAAGAGCTGGCCGGTGATCGGTCTGTGGACGACGATGTGCGGAACCATCTACATCAATCGTCAACGGAAAAGCCTCGTTTCATCAACGATTAAAGACATTAGGCGGAAACTAAAGCAGGAGGCCAATATCTTGCTGTTTCCGGAGGGCGCCGCGACGAATGGCGAACGGATGCTGCCCTTCCAAACCGCTCCATTGGCGGCGCCGTTAAGAAGCCGGTCGATTATCGTTCCGGTCACGCTTGCTTACGCGAGTATCGAGGAACAACCCGTCTCGGTGGCGAACCGGGACTTAATCTATTGTTACGGTGATATGGACTTTGTTCCCCATTTTTGGAAGCTTACAGGGTTGCGGAGCGTCGAGGCCAGGGTGACGATCCAGCCAAAGATCGAGTGTTTTCGATATGAAGACAACTCGTCAGGTAGGAAAAAACTTGCCGCGGATTGTTATGACCGCGTTTTGGGGCGAACTAGCCGCAGGGATACGGCTCGGGAACAGGGATACGGCTCGGGAAGATGAAGACGAAGCGACTCCGGAGAACTTGCGGGGGCTATTCTCCAGCTAACTCTGTCTAATCAGGTCCGCCCGTGGAGTCAAACGCAAAAATGCATCTCACACAAGGGCTTATTAATATGATCCGTAGGCTGAAGTTCATTTTCTTACTCGCCGCCCTACTATCGCAGACGGCATGCGCCGGCCTGTCGGTGCGCGGCAGCGTGGGCGGGCAAACCATCGAAACCCGGGTCGATTCGGAAGTAGCACGTTATTACCTCGGAAACTACCTGGCGGGAAAACGCAGCGATGCAGTACTCGATGAGCGGATCGATCGCGTTTACCAGAGTGCCGACGGTAATCTGCCCGACCGCAACGACCTAAAGCATCTAAGCGATGAATTCTCGGTTGATTTCGCAGCTTTATATTTGGCCGACCAGATCGCTCGTGAGCCAGTGAACCGTCGTTTTCGGAGCGCCTTCGATCAAGCCTACGATTACACACGCAAAGGCCTTCCTGCAGGTCGCGTTAGATTACCCTCTGCGGCCGCCGACTATGAAATCCTGTTGGTACCCACCTATCTCTACAAGCGGTTGACCTTCACGGGTGCCGATTTCGCCGCTCCGCGGGCTGCGCTGACCCGCGTAGGATTCACGTGCCATTTTGTTGAAACCCAAGACGACGGCGCCGTTGAGAAAAATGCTGAGATGGTGATCGCGGCTATTCGGGCTCGCGCCCAGAGCGGCCGCCGTTTGATGATCGTGAGTGCCAGCAAATCCGGTCCCGAAGTGGCGCTGGCACTGACGCGCCTGGGCCCGGCCGAAACCAGTCATGTCGCAGCATGGATCAATACGGTGGGTGCACTTCAGGGCACCCCGATGGCGGATGAAGGGCTAGCGCCGGAGTTAGAATATATAGTTGGCAAAATCGACAATGCGGGCAGGGAGAGTATCACTACCGCGCGCAGCCGGCCGCGATTCAATTCCTTTCGCATCCCCGAACATGTGCTGGTGGTCAATTACTTCGGCATCCCTGTCAGCGGCAGCATTTCCTTTTTGGCCCGCAGAGGTTTTTTTCAGTTGCGAAAGCATGGACCCAGTGATGGGGTTGTGCTGTTGTCCGACACGATTTTTCCAGGCGGCGTCACCTTGGCCGAGCTGGGCAGCGACCATTTTCTGCTCGGCGCGCATCTGGATATTACCGCAGTGGCTCTGGCGATTACCGTGATCCGCTGGTTAGAGAACCCTCATCACCAAGCATCCTCCACCCCGCGTAGCTGATGCGGCGCCTCATAAATCTCTTGACTTTGATTGTCATCCTGAGCGAAGCGAAGAATCTCGTTTGCTTGAGATGAAGCTACGCGCGGCCTACACGACCCTCTCGCCGAGGCTTCTCAGTGTACTGACGATCTCGTCCGGTAAAACCGGTGGAGCCTTTCCAAGTATATGGCAAGCAATGAGCTTGTCCGCGGTCTGCTCGATGATCAAGGTCAAGTCAGTGGCCTCACGCAAGCTCGCTCCACCGACGATGAGACCGTGATTCTGCATGATTACAGCGGAGGCGCCTTTGGCGGCCGCACCAACCGCATCGGCAAGCTCAGCGGTTCCCGGCATAATAAACGGCACCCGCGGGATCTCGCCGATAAATGCAGCTTCTGTTGAAATCGGCAAGAACGGCAGCTCCGCCAGGCCCAAGATCGTTGCCTTCGGCGCATGCGAGTGAATCACCGCGCCCAAGCGTGAGTTGTTGCGATACATCGCGCAGTGCAGCATGCGCTCGCTCGACGGCGCATAAGGGGAATCCTCGATCACATTTCCGGCAAGATCGACGCGCACCAACATATCGGCACGAAGCGCGCCCTTGAAGGATGAATTAGGCGTGAGCCAGATTTCGTCTTTGCCCGGAATACGCACGCTCACGTTGCCGCCCGTCGAAGTGATGAGTCTGTGCGCGTACATTTCTTCGACGGTACGAACAACCTCGTCGCGGATGTCAGCGAGGACTCGATCCGCGTTGACGACTTCGCCGCCGCGAGCCGCCGCAAGGGTTCCCTGAGGTGGGGGATCATCGTGCACAGGTACCGCGTGCGCAGCCGTTTCGAAAATCGCATCGAGATCTCTGACTTCGGCTCGGGCCTCGCTGTAGACACGGTTAAAATCTTTTTGAATGCGCTGTAATGACATCGCCTTGATGGTATCGCCGATAAACGATAGCTTGCCGCTCATCGCTGCTTTCGGACCGCTCTCACGCCCGGTAAACAGCTTGTCGAGAAGTTCGGCCTTCATCTTCAGTGTGACTTCAGGCTTTTCCTGCGGATCACCAACAGCGCAACGCACCACCCCCCGATCGAAGGTCGTATAGAAAGAGAGATTCACATCGGAAAGCACATAGCGCACCGTCACTTGCCGTCCTTCGGCGAACGAAAGGATCTTCTGATCTTGGCTTAACCGCCGGCCGAAGGTGTCCAAGAGTTGTTCCATCCGCGCGCGTACTACCGCCGATCCATCCGAAAGACCGCCGTTCTGGCGGTCATTGAGGTAGTCGTTTCGCGGGCCGGCAGCCGATTCAACAGCTTCAAAGCTCTCCGATCGACGGCCAAGAAAAGCGTTTTTGAGTCCGGATAGCAGTCCCTCTTTCTTTGCGGCGCGGGGCGTTTCGATACGGGAAACTGGCGCTCCCTTCGGAGCCGATAAGGGCCTTTCACTGTCGACGGGAAGGTCAGTCACCGCCGGCCGTGAGTTCCGGCGGAGCCGTTCAAGGGCCTCGGGTGAAGGCACGGGTCGCGGCGCCGTCCAACTGAAATGCTCGAGAGTTTCGGGATTAGCGACATTATGCGGAAACCCGCCGCGCAGAAGCTCGGCCAGATCCGCGGCGACGATGGTCCCCTGGTGCGAGGAAACTTCGAACGTGTTGCCGCCGATGTGCGGCGTGGCGATAACATTTTCAAGCTGGAGCAACGGATGATCTGAGCCAGGTGGCTCGATCGGAAACACATCCACCGCCGCGCCCGCGAGGCGCCCGTCCTTGAGCGCAGCGACGAGCGCGGCTTGATCGACCAAGGCCGCCCGCGCAGTATTGATCAGGTATGCGCTGGGCTTCATCTTCGCAATCTCCGCGGGGCCGAGCAGCGCCCGTGATTC
>Ga0081538_10006396_pt1 | contig 10381 bp, 8 predicted proteins | sample TabmetS5T2R1_FD_71022 | JGI IMG/M metagenome (GOLD analysis project Ga0081538, IMG submission 71022) | Tabebuia heterophylla rhizosphere microbial communities from the University of Puerto Rico - S5T2R1 | ecosystem: Host-associated > Plants > Roots > Rhizosphere ...
GTCTTACCGTTGCGGATGCCAAGCCCGAGGTGGTGGCTCGGGTGCACGAGACGATCCACCCGGGCGACGTGAACGGTGACGAGCCGGCGGTGACGACGACGCCGGAGAGGGCCGCCGAGCCCAACGATCAGGAAAACGGCGCCGAGCCGCAACAAGAGCAAGCCGTCCGACCGCTCGACGGGACGCCCAAGAACGCGCTTCGAATCCCCTTCCTCAGCGCGGTGTTCCCCGATGCCACGTTCGTGTACGTGTATCGGGACCCGCGCGAGAGCCTGGCCGAGATCGTGACCGACTGGGAGCGCGGGGCAGTGGTCACCTACCCGGATCTGCCGGATTGGCCCGGCCCGCCGTGGTCGTACCTCCTGGTTCCGGGCTGGCGCGGGTTGAGCGGCAAGCCGCTGCCCGAAATCGTCGCCGAGCAGTGGGCGACGACCACACGAACGCTCCTCGACGACCTCGAGAACCTCGCTCCCGAACGCTGGTGCGTGACCGATCGCGCGGCGCTCCTCGAGGACCCCAAACGCGAGATCGACCGGCTCTGCGGCTTTCTGGGAGTGGAACCGAGCGAGGAGCTGTCGGCTGCGCTGCGCGCCGCGCGCGAGCAGCTTGCCGAGCAGGCCGGACAGGCAGCGGGCGCCGGCGCCGAGGCGGTTGCGGAAGTGCTTCCGCGCACCGACGACATCGCGCGCCGGGCCCGCGAATGGCTCGCCACGCCGCCGGGCTCCGGTCGGCGCAAGCCGACATCGGCCGACTCACCCCTGCGCAGCGTCTACACCGGCAGCCTGCCGCCGCTGCTCGAGCAGATGGGTAGCTCGCTGCTCGTCTCCACTTACCAGACGGGCAAGCTGATCTGCGCGCGTTACGACCAGGGCCGCGTCAACACCCACTTCCGCAACTTCGACAAGCCCATGGGCCTTGCGGTCCACGCCGGCCGCTTCGCCCTCGGCACCCGAACCGAGGTCTGGGACTTTCGCAACATGGCCGAGGCGGCGCCGAAGATCGAGCCAAAGGACAAGCACGACGCCTGCTTCCTTCCCCGCAATCGCCACTACACCGGCGACATCGCGATCCACGAGATCGCCTTCGCCCAGGGCGAGCTGTGGGTGTGCGCGACGAACTTCTCCTGCCTGGGGACTCTGGATGCGCACCACAGCTTCGTCCCGCGGTGGAAGCCGCCGTTCATCACCGAGCTCGTTCCCGAGGACCGCTGCCACCTCAACGGCCTGGCGATGATCGACGACGAGGTTCGCTACGTCACGGCCCTGGGCGAGACAAACGAGCGCGGCGGCTGGCGCGAGAACAAGGCCGGCGGCGGGATCCTGATCGACGCCGAGTCGGGCGAGACGGTGCTCGGCGGCCTCTCCATGCCGCACTCGCCGCGCTGGCATCAGGATCGGCTGTGGTTGCTGGAATCCGGGAAGGGAGGCTTCTGTGTCGCGGATCTCGACACCGGCGAGGTCGAGACCGTGACCGAGCTCCCTGGCTTCACCCGCGGGATGGTGATGGCGGGACCGCTGGCGTTCATCGGCCTGTCGCAGGTGCGCGAGACCGCCACCTTCGGCGGCCTGCCGCTCACGGAGCGTCTCGACGAGCGCCTGTGCGGCGTCTGGGTCGTCAACGTCGAGAGCGGCTCGATCGTGGGCTTTCTGCGCTTCGAGGAGCTGGTTCAGGAGATCTTCGACGTGACGATCCTTGCTGGCACGCGATACCCCGAGATCGCCGAGGCCGGCAGCGAGGCGGTGAGCTACTCGTTCGCGCTGCCCAACACAGCCCGCTCCTAGCTACTGAATCTCGGTGTCCCTGCCGGGCCCGCCGTCGAGCTTGTCCTTGCCGGGCCCTCCTTTGAGCTTGTCCTTGCCCTTGCCGCCGCAGAGGTCTCACAACCGGCCGCGGCAGCCTAGTGGGGCCCGCGGATGAGTGTCAACCTCCTCGCTGACCGCGTTCGCCACACTGCCCGCCAGTGAACCTGATCATCGACGTCCTCGAGCGCTTTCCGGCCTCCAAGCCGGCCCTGCTGGCGATCGGCGCCGACGGCGAGCGCCGGGTCTGGCACTTCGGCGAGCTCATCGCACGCTCGGCAGGACTCTCGGGAGCCTTCGCGGCGCGTGGAGTGCGCCGGGGGGACGTGGTGATGACGCTGGCTGGCAACCGAGTGGAATGGGTTCTCTCGCTGCTCGCCTGCTGGCGAATGGGCGCGGTCGCGCTGCCGTGCAGCACGCAGCTCCGCCGCCGCGACCTGGAACTGCGGGTCGACGCCACGGATCCCCAGCTCTGCGTCGGCGAGGAGGAGCTGCTCGGCGAGCTTCCGGACGACCTGTCGGCGATGACGATGGCGGACGCCGCCGACGCCCTTGACGAAGATCGGCCGCAGGAGATGCCCATGGCGGAGGCGGATCTCGATCCAGAGGACCCGGCGCTGATCGTCTTCACCTCAGGCACGACCGGCGAGCCCCGCGCGGCACTGCACGCGCAGCGATACCTGACCGGTCAGCGAGCCCAGGCCGAGCATTGGCTCGGCGCCAGGAACGGTGACCTTGTGTGGTGCACCACCGCCACGGGTTGGTCCAAATCCGCTCGCAACGTCTTCCTGGCGCCGTGGCTACAGGGGGCGGCAGCCGTGATCAGCGACGCGCGCTTCGACCCCCACGAACGCCTCACCCTGATCGAGCGCGAGCAGGTGAGCGTGCTCTGCCAGGCGCCGACGGAGTACCGGATGCTCGCCGCGCGCGCCGACGTGCGGCCGCTCCCTTCCCTGCGGCGCGCCGTCTCGGCGGGCGAGCCGCTCGACGCCGACGTGATCGCAGCCTGGCGCGATGCCGCAAGCATCGAGGTCCACGACGGCTACGGCCAGACCGAGACGGGGCACTTGACCGGAAACCTCGTCGGCGACCCGATCCGAGACGGATCGATGGGCCGGCCCCTGCCCGGGTTCGAGCTGCGGATCGTCCCGGACGGCGGCGACGACGGCGATGACTCAGCCGGCGAGCTTCAGGTGCGGCGCGAGAGCTGCCCCACGTTCTTCAGCCGCTACCTCGACGGCGACCCGTTCACGGACGAGTGGTGGCCTACCGGCGACCTGGTCCGCGAAGACGACGACGGCTACCTGTGGTTTGAGGGACGCCGGGACGACCTCATCCTCTCGGCGGGATATCGGATCGGGCCGTCGGAGGTCGAATCGGCGCTGCTCACCCATCCGGCGGTGGCCGACGCGGCGGCGGTGCCGGCGCCCGACCCGGAGCGTGGGGCGGTGGTCAAGGCGATCGTGGTCCTGCGCGAGGGAACGCCGAGCGACGCGCTGGCGCGCGAGCTTCAGGATCACGTGAAGGGCGTGACCGCGCCGTACAAGTTCCCGCGCATCGTCGAGTTCGCCTCAGAGCTCCCGCGGACCGCCAGCGGCAAGCTCAGACGAGCGGCACTGCGTTCACCATGAACACGAGGAGGGCGAGACGAGATGCGCCCCTCGGCCGTCCTCCGTTGCCTGTGGTCTAGTCGGCATCAGGTGGCGCGGGCTCACGGCGAGGGGGGCGATCGCCGGGATCGTCGCCGGCGGCGCGGTGGCCAGCGCGGGCATCTTCACCACGCTGATCGCCGGACCCTTCGACGGCGTCGGCGGCGCGCTCCTCGCTCAGCCGGCGATGATCTCGGTGCCCGTCGCCCTCGCGACGATGGCGGCCGTCTCGGTTCGGGACCCCGAGCGGCCGCGAGACGTCGAGTCGCAGATGCTCGCCCCGGAGGAGCTCGGACTCGAGGCGCTGCGACCATAGCCGGGTGCCGATCGCGCGCCGCCCGACTCCGCCGCAGATCGCCTTCGCGGGCCTGTTCGCCGTCACGCTGCTCGGCCTGCTGTCGATCGGGGCCACGCTCCCGGTGCTGCCTCGCTACGTCAAGGACGAACTCGGCGGCGGCGACCTCGAGGTCGGCATCGTCACCGGAGCTTTCGCCATCACCGGCCTGGCGTGTCGTCCGCTCGCGGGGCAGTTCGCCGACCGGCGCGGCCGCAAGCTGGTCGTCACGCTCGGCGCGCTGCTCACGGCAACGGCCGGCCTTCTCTACTTCGTTCCCGCGGGCGTCGGCGGCCTGATCGTCGCGCGCCTCTTCCTCGGCGCCGGCGAGGGCATGGTCTACACCGCCGGATCCGCCTGGGTGGTCGACCTCTCGCCGCCCGGCCGCCGCGCGCGCCTCATCGGTCTGTACGGACTCGCGATCTGGGGCGGGTTGACCCTCGGCCCGCCGATCGGCGAGCTGATCCTCCAGGCCTCGAGCTTCGAGCTCGTGTGGGCCTTCGCGGCGATCGCGCCTCTGTTCGGCGCCCTGATCGCGACGCGCATCCCGGAGCGGTTTCACCCCTCACCCGACGCCGACTTCGAGCGCCGGCCGATCTCAATGGAGGCGTTGCGGCCCGGCCTCGGTCTCTCACTGACCATCGTCGGCTACGCCGCGGTAGCGGCGTTCATCGTGCTGCACCTCGACGAGCGCGGGATCGGCCACGGGGCAGAGGTGTTCACTGCATTTGCGGCCACGGTGGTGGCGACGCGGTTGGTGGGCGGCGGGCTGCCAGACCGCATCGGCCCGCTTCGCTGCGCGGCTGCCGCCGGGCTGATCGAGGCGGCCGGCCTGGTGACCATCGCGCTTGCGCATTCGCTGACCGTCGCGATCCTCGGAGCCGTCGCGATGGGCGCCGGGTTCTCGATCCTGTTCCCGTCGCTCGCGCTGGTGGTGGTGAACAGCGTGCCCGAGGAGCGGCGCGGCGTGGCCATGGGAACGTTCACCGCGTTCTTCGACCTCGGCATGGGATTGGGCGGTCCGCTCGTCGGGGGCGCCGCCGCGATCGGCGGCTACGAGGCGGCGTTCTTGCTGGCTGCGCTGTGCGCGCTTGGCACCGTGGCCGTCGCCGCCTCGCTCAGAACAGCGAGGACTGCCGCGGGCCCTTTCGCTCGCGACGTCCCGCAGACGAGGTAGTGGCCGGGCGCTCCTTCGCCGCCTTATCGCGAGTGCGCATCCGTCCGCGCATGTTGCCGATGTCGCGGGTTCGCCTCCCGCTTCGAACCATTCCGGACAGTCGATCGCTCTCGGCGCGCCGCATGTAGGCGCCGCGGGCGTAGAGGTCCTCGTAGCGGGGAACGAGATCGGGCCGGTACTGGCGCAGCCAGTCGAACCAGATGTCCTTCACCTCGCCGCGCAGGTGCAGGGCGACGCCACCGACGCTGCGCGCGCCGGCCTCGCCGACGAGCCCGAGCAGCTCTTCGACCTGCTCCGGCGAGTCATTGATGCCGGGCATCAGCGGCGCGACCAGGACCCCGGTGGGGATCCCAGCCTTCACCAGCTCCGTCACCGCCTCGATGCGCTTGCGCGGGTGCGGCGTGTGCGGCTCCGTCGCCCGCCACGCCTTCTCCTCCAGCGTCGGGATCGACAGGTTCGCGACGAAGTCGGTGCGCTCGACAAGCTCCTGCATCAGCTCTTTGTCTCGCAAGAGCAGCGGCGACTTGGTCAGCACGGAGCACGGGTTGGCGAAGTCGCGCATCGCTTCCCAGATCCCCTCCATGAGGCGGTAGCGACCCTCGACCCACTGGTACGGGTCGGTGTTGGTTCCGAGCGCGACGTGGTCGCCCTTCCACGACGGCCGCGCCAGCTCTGCGCGCACCAGCTCCGGCGCGTTGACCTTGACGACGATCTCGCGCTCGAAGTCCTCGCGCGCGTTCAGGTCGAGATAGGTGTGCGTCGGTCTGGCGAAGCAATAGGCCTAAGACGCACGCATGGGTGCAGCCCCGGTACGGGTTGATCGTCCAGCGGAACGGCATTCGCGAGCTCTTCGGCACATGGTTGAGCGCCGACCGCGCCTCGACCTCGTGGAATCTGATGCCGAGCGCCTCCGGCGCATCGAATGTCCGCACCACGGACTGACCCAAACCGGGCAGCAGCCCCTGCGTGCTGTCTCCCTTCTCTAGGTTGTCCCAGCGCACGAACCTATGTTCGCATACGCTGCGGCGGCGGGAGCTGGCGACTTCGTTCGGGTCTGCCGAAGGAACTCGCCGGGCCCTACAGCCGCTCGAGGTCGAGCTCGATCGGCACGACGCTCAGCTCCAGCAGCGCGTCGTCGCGCACCACCCGTGCGGTCGCCTCGCGGTCGATCAGCTCGGCGACCATCATCCGCTGGAGGTCGGTGGCGCTCTCGACGGGCTCGCCGTCGAGCTCATAGATGAGGTCGCCGACCCGCATCCCCGCGCGCTCGGCGGGGCTGCCGGCGACGATCTCGACCACCTCCACCCCACGCTCCGCGCCCGTGGCGGCGCGGGCGCGCGGCGGCATCGGCCGCGGGCCGCCCGCGACGCCGAGGTAGGCGCGACGCACGCGGCCGTCGGAGATCAAGGCGCTGACGATGCGCCGGGTGGACTCGTTGATGGGAACGGCGAGCCCGAGCCCGAAGCCCGCGACCGCGGTGTTGACGCCGACGACCCGACCACGACCGTCGGCCAGCGCGCCACCGGAGTTGCCGGGGTTGAGGGCCGCGTCGGTCTGGATCACATTGTCGATCACCCGAACGGCACGACCCGCCCGCGCAGGAAGAGCGCGCCCTAGCGCCGAGACGACCCCCGCCGTGACAGACCCCTCGAGGCCTTGCGGGTTGCCGATCGCGACAACGAGCTGTCCCACGCGAAGCCCCTCGGCGTCGCCGAGCTCCGCGGCGACGAGGTCGCCGTCGGCCGCCCGCACCACGGCGAGGTCGGACATCGGATCGCGTCCGACGACCTCGAAGCGCAGCTCCCGCCCGTCGGTGAAGCGGGCGATCCCGTCGCCGGGACCGGCCACCACGTGGGCGTTGGTGAGGATGAAGCCGTCGGGCGTGAGCACCACGCCGCTGCCGGCGCCCGCCGGCATCTGGCCACGGCGGGTACGGCGGCGCACCTGAAGGCTCGCGACCGACGGCGCCAAGCGCTCGGCGACGGCCGACACCGCGCGCGAGTAGGCGTCGAGGGCGTCATCGCCTGGGGCCGGTTCGGGCGAGACGCCGTTTGTCGCGCCGCTCCCGGCGGCTTCCGCGGCGCCGTCGATCAGCGTCAGTCTGGCCATGTCCTAAATCTAGCCAGCGGCTGACGTCGGCCCGAACGCCTCGGCGACCGAGCCGACGAGCGTCCGCGCCCTGTCCACAATCTCCGGCGGCAGCCAGTGCCCGGCCTCGGTCTCGATGTAGTCGACGTCGAGGCCGGCACCCTCGAGCAACTCGCGCGCCGCACGCCCGAAGCCGACCTCGATAATCGGGTCCATGCTGCCGTGGTGAATCAGCACCGGCAACCCCCGCCGGCTCTCGAGCTCCGGCCGCCACCCCTGAACCGTCGGCACGAAGCCGCTGAGGGCAAGGATCGCCGCCGGCGTCGGGCGACCCTCCCCCAGCCCGACCGCGTAGGACATCACCGCGCCCATCGAGAAGCCCCCGATCACGGTGCGCTCCCAGCCGATCTCGCTCTCGGCGAGGAATCCGTCGAGAAACGACGTCAGCGCGGCGTAGCTCGACGCGAACGTCACCGGATCCGGATATCCCACCCTGGGGACGACGTACCAGTGTCGCCCGCCCGGCGGGATCCCCGTCAGCGGAGCGCCGGGGGTAACTCCGACCAGGCGCCGGTCCGGATCGAGCTCGTCGAGCAGGGGATAGAGATCCCGCTCGTCTGTCGCGCGCCCGTGGTTGAGGATCAGGGCGCCGTCGGGCTCGCCCGCCGGTTCGCGGACCAGGTGAACCAGCTCGGCCAACGATTCAGCTCGCCGTCACCTGTCGCGGATTGGTGATCGGCGTGAGCTGCGCCTCGATCTCCGCGCGCTGGGTCTCGAGGAACGGCGGCAGCACGAGCCTCTCGCCCAGGTGCTCCGGGTCCTCGTCGACAGCGAATCCAGGTCCGAGCGTGGCGATCTCGAACAGCACCCCGCTCGGCTCGCGGAAGTAGACCGACCGGAACCAGAAGCGATCGATGACCGGAGTGGGTCGCGCGCCCGCCTCGATCACGCGCTCGCGCCAGCGCTCGTGATCGTCCATCTCAGAGGCCCAGGCGACGTGATGGACCGTGCCGGCGCCCTGGAGCCCGACAGCCTCCGGCGCCAAGTCGTAGCTGTAGAAGGAACCGCGCGCAGACCCTCGTGCCTCCCAGCCGTCCGCGACGGGCTCGAAGTCGAGCGCACCCTGAAACAGGGCCCGGCTGCGCTCCGGATCGTCGGTGTAGGCGCGCACGGCGTGGAATCCCTGGAGCGCGACCTCATGCGGAACCTCAGGGTGATCGGCGATCAACGGCGCGTCGTCAGTCTCGACGACCGCCAGCTCGAACTCGAGCCCCTCGAAGTCGCGGAACCGCAGCCGCTCGCCCTCGCGCTCGCTCTCGAAGCCCTCGCCGCGCAGCCGGTCCGCCCAGAAGTCGAGCGCCTCGGCCGACGCCACCCGATACACGATCCGGTGCACCATGCCGGCCCCCGCGCGCCCGACCGGGACATCGGGGAACTCGAAGAACGTCAGGTCCGCGCCCGGGCTCCCTTGCTCGTCGGCGTAGAAGAGGTGGTAGACGCTCGGCTGGTCCTGGTTGACGGTCTTCTTGACCAGCCGCAGACCCAGCACGCGGGCGTAGAAGTCGACGTTGCGGGGCGCGTCGGCGGTGATGCAGGTGATGTGGTGGATTCCTTCGAGCTTCATGAGCGGCTCCGGTCTCGATCGGGGGCGTGATACTCAAGGTACCCGGCTCGTCGAACCCACGAGGGCGCCAGGTCCGGGGCCTGCCGGCGTATAAACTGAACCACCGCTCAGATGCCCCCCGTCGAAGCCACCGCCCATGGAAAGTCGGCGATCGATCGCGTTCGGATCGCCGAGCTGATCGACCGCGAGCAGGCGAAGCTGGCCGATCGCACACCGACCTCCAGGCAGCGTTACGAGCGGGGAGTCAAGGTCATGCCGGGAGGCGTTCCATCCTCCTTCCAGGAAAACGACCCGTGGCCTGTTTACCTCGAGCGCGGCGAGGGCGCCCGCGTCTGGGACGTCGACGGTCACGAGTACGTCGACTTCCACAACGGGTTCGGCGTGATGTGCATCGGCCATGCGAACCCGACCGTTGGGGCTGCCGTCAAGGCGCGCATCGACATGGGAACGCACTTCGCCGCCCCCACCGACGGGTCGATCGCCGTCGCCGAGGAGCTCGCCGACCGGTTCGGCCTGCCCCAGTGGCGCTTCACCAACGCCGGCACGGAGTCGACGATGGACGCCGTGCACCTCGCGCGCGGAGCCACCGGCCGCGACGTGATCCTCAAGATCGAGGGCTCGTACCACGGCCACCACGACGCGGTGATGGTCTCCGTGTACCCGGACCTCGAGGACCTGGGCGATCGCGACGACCCGCGCTCGGTCCCGTACGGAGCCGGGTATCCGCTGGCGCTGACCGAGCTCACCCGGGCGGTCCCGTTCAACGACGCCGAGGCGCTGGCAAGCGTCCTGGGAAAGCTCGAGGGCCAGGTCGCCGGGCTGATCATGGAGCCGGCGATGATGAACATCAACATCATCCCGCCGGTCGACGGCTACCTCGAGCGGGTCCGCGAGCTCACCCGCGAGCACGGCGTGATGCTGATCTTCGACGAGGTCAAGACCGGCGCGACGATCGCTCGCGGCGGCGCCACCGCCCGCTTCGGGGTCCAGCCCGACCTGGTCACGCTCGCCAAGGCGACCTGCGGCGGCTATCCCGGCGGTGCGGTCGGTATGACCGACGAGCTCGCCGAGCAGATCTCCGAGGGTCGGGTGCACCAGTACGGAACGTTCAACGGCAACCCGCTGGTGATGGCCGCCGCCGAAGCGACGCTGACTCAGGTGCTGACGGAGGACGCCTACCGGACCCTTGAGTCGTCCAACAGCTGGCTCCTCAGTGCCTGCGACGACATCATCGAGCGCTACGAGCTGCCGTGCTATTCGGAAGGACTCGGCGCGAAGGGCTGCGTGATCTTCGCCGCGGAGCCGATCCGCGAGTACCGCGACTACCTCACCAAGGTCGACGGCGAGCTCTCGACACTGGCGTGGCTGTACCACATGAACAACGGCGTCTTCATGACTCCCGGGGTCGAGGAGGAGTGGACGCTCTCAATCGCCCACACCGAGGCCGACCTCCAGCGCTTCGTCGACGCGCTCGAGGCGTTCGCGCGCGACGTCACTTCCTCCTGACGCTCTGCTGCGAGGCTTCCGCGTGATCCGGCTCTACCGAGCCGAGTGGTCGACGAACTGCGAACGAGTCGGCCTCGCACTCGCCCACAAGGGCCTCGAGATCGAGTCGGTGCTGATCGATTACGCCGACCGCAGCCGGGTCGAGGAGGTGAGCGGCCAGGGGCTGGTGCCCGTGATCGAAGACGAGGGCCGCGTCGGCAACGA
>Ga0081538_10006397_pt1 | contig 10380 bp, 8 predicted proteins | sample TabmetS5T2R1_FD_71022 | JGI IMG/M metagenome (GOLD analysis project Ga0081538, IMG submission 71022) | Tabebuia heterophylla rhizosphere microbial communities from the University of Puerto Rico - S5T2R1 | ecosystem: Host-associated > Plants > Roots > Rhizosphere ...
TCTCCGACCTTGCTGCCGTCGGGGAGGGGAAGCACCTCCGCCTGGCCGTCACGGCCGCCGGCGCCCGCTCGGGGGCGATCGCGTTCGGCCGCGGGCCGGCGCTCGACCGCTACCGGCTGCCGGGACGCTACGACGTCGCCTTCAAGCTCGCCGCCAACCAGTGGAACGGGACGGTGACGCCACAACTGGTGGTCAAGGCGATCTTCGAGACGCCGCCGCACTTCGAGGAGCTTCGACGCATGCTCCTGGCGGAGTGGAAGGCCGGGCAGGAGCGGTGGAGCCCCTGGGCGCGGCAGGTCTTCGCCGAGCTCGGCCTCGACGAGGACGCCGACGGCTGGCGGCCGCTCGTCGAGTCGCCGACGTTCCTCGCGGCCCTCCGCGAGGAGCCCGCCGCCGAGGCTGCCTAGCCGGGCGGCGGTGGAAACGCTCAGTCTCGAGCGCGGCGACGTCTCGCTTCGCGCCTTGGACTTCGGCGGCCGCGGGCCGCCCGTGTTGCTTCTGCATGGCCTTGCCGGCTACGCGGGCGAGTGGGCCGACACCGCGTCCTGGCTCTCGGAGAGTCATCAGGTCGTAGCGCCCGACCAGCGCGGTCATGGAGCGAGCACGCGCAGTCCGCCAGCAGTCGCCCCCGCGGACTTCGTCGCGGACGTCGTGGCGTGGCTCGACGCCCTCGGCCTGGAACGGGCGAGCCTCGTCGGTCAATCGTTCGGCGGGCTGATCGCGTTCCTGGTGGCCGCTTGGCACCCCGAGCGAGTCTCACGCCTCGTCGTCGCGGAAGCCTCCCCGGCTCCCGACCCTCGCGCGGAGGCGGAGCTGCGGGACTGGCTGGAGTCCTGGCCGGCCCCGTTCGACGATGAGCAGGCGGCCAGGCGCTTCTTCGGTGGCGACTCGCTCCGGGGGCGTGCTTGGGCCGGCGGATTGGAAGAGCGGGGTGGAGGCCTCTGGCCCCGCTTCGACGCGGAGACGCTACTTCGGGCGCTTTGCGAGGCGGCGTCCGGGTGGTGGGATACTTGGAGCTCGCTCCGGTGTCCGACGCTGGTCGTTCGCGGCGAGCACGGGCTGGCAGCTGAGGAGGCGCAGGCGATGGCCGGCGCGTTGGACGACGCCATGCTCGAGACGATCGCCGGCGCGGGCCACGACGTGCACCTCGAGAGCCCCAGCGACTGGCGCCGCATCGTTCAGCCGTTTCTTGCCTCCAACGGGGGCTGAGCCCGTGACCCAGGGAGCTAAGATGAATCCATGGCGGGTCAGGTGCTCACCGCGTCCGCCGAGCGACACCGCGAGCTGTTCGACCAGCTCGTGGCCGAGGTGGCGGCCTACAACCCCGATCTCGATCGGGATCTCCTGGAGCGGGCGTACCGCTTCGCCTCGGAGGCCCACGGCCACCAGCAGCGCCGGAGCGGCGAGGACTTCATCCTCCATCCGCTCGGCGTCGCGCTGATCCTCGCCGAGCTCAGAAGCGACGACGCCACGATCGCGGCCGGGATCCTCCACGACGTGGTCGAGGACACTGACGCGACCATCGAGCAGGTGCGCGAGGACTTCGGCGACGAGGTCTCCCGGCTCGTCGAGGGCGTCACCAAGCTGACGCGGATCCACTTCCAGAGCCGCGAGCAGGCCCAGGCGGAGAACTACCGCAAGATGATCGTGGCGATGGCCGAGGACTACCGGGTCATCCTGATCAAGCTCGCCGACCGCCTCCACAACATGCGCACGATCGAGTACCTCGGCAAGCAGAAGCAGCTCCAGAAGGCGCGCGAGACGCTCGAGGTCTACGCGCCGCTCGCGCACCGCCTCGGCATCCACACGATCAAGTGGGAGCTCGAGGACCTCGCCTTCCAGACGCTCCATCCGCGCAAGTACGCGGAGATCCAGGCGATGGTGAACGAGCGCCGGGCCGAGCGCGAGAAGTACGTGGACGGGGCCGGCAAGGTGCTGAAGCGGGAGCTCGACAAGGTCGACATCCCCGCCGAGATCTCCTCCCGCGCCAAGCACTTCTACTCGATCTACGAGAAGATGGTGAAGCGCGGGAAGGAGTTCAACGAGATCTACGACCTGACCGCGATGCGGGTGCTCGTCGAGCGGGAGGGCAAGGAGGGCGAGCGCGACTGCTACGGCGCGCTCGGCGTCATCCACTCGCTCTGGAAGCCGATGCCCGGCCGCTTCAAGGACTACGTGGCCATGCCGAAGTTCAACATGTACCGCTCGCTGCACACGACCGTGATCGGGCCCGAGGGGAAGCCGCTCGAGATCCAGGTGCGGACGAAGGAGATGCACCGGACGGCCGAGGACGGGATCGCGGCGCACTGGCTCTACAAGGGCGCGAAGGGCAAGAAGAAGCGCGAGGCCGAGCTCGCCTGGATGAAGCAGCTGGCCGACTGGCAGCGGGAGGAGACCGACTCGCGCGAGCTCATGCGCGCCTTCCCGGAGCTGGCCTTCGACGAGGTCTACGTCTTCACGCCCAAGGGCGAGGTGAAGAGCCTCCCGGGCGGCGCAACGCCGATCGACTTCGCGTACTCGGTGCACACCGACGTCGGCCATCGCACCGTCGGGGCCAAGGTGAACGGCCGCATCGTCCCGCTCCACTACCGGCTGAAGAGCGGCGACTTCGTCGAGATCCTGACCTCGAAGCAGACGAGCCGCGGCCCCTCGCGCGACTGGCTCTCGCTGGCCGCGTCCTCGCGCGCGCGCAACAAGATCCGGCAGTGGTTCAGCCGGGAGACGCGCGAGGTCGCCGAGCAGCGCGGGCGCGAGGCGCTCGAGAACGCGCTCAAGCAGCACAACCTGCCGTACCGGAAGCTGTCCGGCTCGCCGCTCCTCGCCGAGATCATCCGCGAGATGGGCTTCAAGAAGGCCGAGGACTTCTACCTCGCCCTCGGCTCCGGGAAGCTCCAGGTCTCCCAGGTCGCGAACAAGGTCCTGCACCGGCTCAAGACCGACGAGGTCGTCGAGGAGGAGACGCTCCCCCGGAAGCCCAAGGCCCGCGAGGCGGTCGCCTCCCAGAACTTCGGCATCCACGTCCCAGGCGTCGAGGACGTCCTCGTGCGCCTGGCCAAGTGCTGCACGCCCGTGCCGGGAGACGAGATCGCCGGCTACATCTCACTCGGCAAGGGCATCACCATCCACCGGCTCGACTGCCCCAACGTGAAGGCGCTCATGCGCAACCCGGAGCGGTTCACGCCGGTCGAGTGGGACGGGGGCGCCTCCCAGAGCTTCCGCGTCCAGATCGCCGTCGTCTCCTGGGATCGCCCGCGGCTGCTCGAGGACGTCGCCAGGACCTTCGCGGAGCACGGGACGAACATCGTCGAGTACGGCGGTCACGTCGAGGACCAGATGGCGAAGAACTGGTACGTGGCCGAGGTGGGGGACATCAAGGCGCTCCGGGCCCTGCTCAGCGCCCTGCGCAACATCGAGTCGGTCTTCGACGCCTACCGAGTCACACCGTCTTGACGGACGAGCGCCTCGCGCTGCTCCGCGAGCTCGAGCGAACCGACGGGACGGTCGGGGCCGAGCTGGAGGAGCTCGACGAGCTCTATGCCTCCGTCGCGGAGGTCCGCGGGCGTGCCGTCGACCTCCGAGAGCTCTTCGCCCGGCTCCCCGAGGAGCGGAAGGCCGCCGCGGAGGCCGTCCAGGAGTCGGAGGAGGCCCTCGCCGACGCGCAGGAGTCCATGCGGCGGGCCGACGAGGAGCTGGCGGCTTCGCAGGCCGCCGGCGATGCGGAGCGGATCGCGGCGGCACGGCGCTTCGAGGTGCGCGCGCGCGACCACCTGCACATCGCCGAGCGCAAGGCCGATTCGGCGCGTGAGCACGCGTCGGAGCTCGAGGCCCGCGCCCAGGCGGGCACGCGCGAGACCGCCGAGCTCGAGGGCCGCGCCCGCGAGCTGACGGCCGTCCTGGAGGAACGGCCCGGGCTGGCCGACGCAGCCGACGGCCCGGGCACAGGCCCCGAGGGCGTAGCCGAGTGGGGAACGCAGGCGCGCGCCGCGCTGCTCGTGGCCCGGAGCCAGCTCGCGGCCGAGCGAGACGCCGTCGTGCGACAGGCCAACGAGCTGGGCGCGGTGCTGCTCGGCGAGGCGATCCCGCCGACGTCGGCCGCGGCGGTGGCCAGGCGCGTCGAGCGCGAACTCGAAGACCGCTAGACGCCCCCCGGTCGGGGACGCCGTCACCCGAGGCGTCACTCGATCGAGTGACCGGTCACCCGTTCGGGGGATGCGCGGCCCGGCGGGCCGGGCCGACACCGTGCGAGACGTCACATGCGGAACGGCCACGACCCACGCGATCGCGGCCTCGGCCGCCAGGCGGCGGGGCTCGAGCTCGTGATCGTCCTCGCGACGGTCACGCTCGTCGCCGCGCTCGGCCGGCCCGAGACCGTGGAGCGGAGCGACTGGATCGCCTTTGCCGTCCTCCTCCCGCTCGCCGCGATCGCGCATTTCCTCTCCGCGGACCGGACGAAGCACCAGGGCTCCGAGCTCTCGCTCGCCCCGATCTTCACGGTCGTCCTCATTCTGCCGCCGTCGCTGACGACGCTCGTGATCGCGTTCGCCGTCGTGCCCGCCTGGCTGCGCAGGCGCGGCGACTGGTACATCCTCGTCTTCAACGTCTGCAACCTCGTCGCGCCGGCGCTGCTGGCGCGGGCCGTGTTCGACGCGGTCGAGGGAAGCACCTCGGCCGGCTGGACGGCCGGCACCGCCCTCGCGCTCGTCGCCTTCCTCGTCCTCCACTACGGGCTCCTCGCCACCGTGCTCCGCCTCGCCCGTGGGGTGAAGGCCGCCGACACGATCCGCCTCGACTGCGTCCTCATCGACGCGGGACTCCTCTCGCTCGGAGCGATCGCGGCCGCGCTCTGGGACGATTACCCGGGCCTCGTCGCGCTGACGCTCCTGCCGCTCGCGCTCGCGTACCGCTCGCTCGCCATCCCGGCGCTCGTCGAGGCAACCCGCATCGAGCCCAAGACCGGTCTCTACAACCCGCGCCATCTCCAGGCGGCGCTCGGCCAGGAGCTCGGGCGCGCCGCGCGCTTCGACCGGCCGGTCGCGCTGCTCATGGTGGACGTCGACCACCTGCGGGAGATCAACACGGCCCACGGACACGTGGCGGGCGACCGGGCGCTAGTCGGCGTGGCCGACGCCCTCCGGCGCTCGACGAGGGAGTACGACATCGCCGCTCGCTTCGGCGGCGACGAGTTCTGCGTCCTCTTGCCCGAGACCGACCTCGACGGCGCGCTCGTCGTCGCGGAGCGGATGCGCGCCCTCGTCGAGGAGACGACGCGCGAGGCGGACGTCCCCGTGACCGTCTCCATCGGCGTTGTCTCTCACCGCGGCGCCGGAGTGAGCGCCGAGGACCTGATCGCCGTCGCCGACCGGGCCGCCTACCAGGCGAAGGCGAGCGGCCGGAACGCGATCGCGGCGGCGCCGCCGATCGACCCGGTCGAGCAGGCCGAGCGGATCCTGCGGGACTCGCTGCACGTCGATTGACGCCGCCCGTCAGGCGGGTACGTGCAGGAGCTCGAGCTTGATCCCGTCGGGGTCGTAGAAGAAGACGGCGTAGTAGCCCTCGCGGTAGTCGTACTCGGCCGGGCCGCTCTCGATCTCAGCTCCCTGCGCGCGCAGCCACGCTGCACGCTCGTCGACCTCCGCGCGCGAGGCGAGCTCGAACGCCACGTGGTGGACGCCGACGCCGTAGCGGTCGTAGGGGACGCCGTGGGCATCCGACTGCTTCTCCCGGAGCCCGACGGCGAGGTTCCCGCTCGGCGCCTCGCCAGGGCGGGAGATGTAGACGACGCGCTCGCCGCGCTCGCCCACGATCTCGCTCGCCTCCGTGAGGCCGAGGAGCTCCTGGTAGAAAGGCAGGCTGCGCTCGAGCGACGTGACGACGAGGTCGAGGTGGTCGAGCGCCTTGATCACGGTCGCCACGCTTCGCCTCCGGTGTCCCAGGCGACGAGGCAGTGCGGGGAGACGAGCAGCGCGACCCGCTCCAGGAACTCTCTGTCCTCGGGCCCGAAGGCCGCCGGGACGTCCGAGTCGATGTCGATCTCCCCGACGACGCGCCCCTCGTAGGCGATCGGGACGACGATCTCGCTGCGGGTGGAGACGAAGCAGGCGAGGTAGCGCTCGTCAGCGTGAACGTCGTCGACGATCTCGGTGACGCCGCTTGCCGCGGCCGCGCCGCAGATCCCTTCGCCGATCGGGATGCGCACGTGCTCGGTCGCCTGCGGGCCCTTCCAGGGCCCGAGCACGAGGTCGTCGCCTTCGACCAGGTAGATGCCGACCCAGGAGTAGGCCTCGACGCGGTCGTGCAGCACCTCGACGGTCTTCCGCAGGACCTCGTCGGCCTCGCTCTCGCGGTTGACGATCCGGTCGATCGCCTCGAGGGCGCCGCGATACGTGTCCGTCGCCGCGCTCACTCGACGGGGACCGCCTGCTCGACGTCGGCGCCCTCGAAGTCCGCGACCGTGCGCCGGTACTCGGCGGAGATCGGGGTCGGCCGCCGCTCCGGCACGGCCACCAGCACCATGGTCTGGTCGGACGTGCACATGAGGACGTCGTCGTCGACCCGGACCGCGCAGAGCTCGTAGGTGATGCTCGTCACGCCGATGCGCTTCACGCGGACGAAGACCTCGAGCAGGTCATCGAAGCGGGCCGGGGCCTCGTAGACGACGGAGCACGCGCGCATGACGAAGTCCTTGCCGATCGCCTCGCGCCGGAGGAGCCCCAGGTGGCGCTCGTACTCCACCCGGGCCAGGTCGAAGTAGGGCAGATAGCGGCCGTAGTAGACGATTCCCTGCGCGTCGGTGTCCGAGAAGCCGACCCGCGCGAAGGCCGAGAACTTGAAGGGCGGCTTGCGGTCGGTCGGCTGCCCGAGATGCACGCTCACCGAGCGCATCCTAGCCAGCGTCCTGGTTGCGATCGGCACTGACCTGTGGCAGCCTTTGCGCCGCAGCAATCCCGGGAGGGGAACCAAACAAAAGGGGAGTCATGAAACGCTTGCTGGTCTTGGGCTGCGCATGCGTCCTTGCGCTTGCTCTGAGCGGGACCGCCGGTGCGGCCGGTGTCAAGCTCAACTACTACAAGGCGACGGTGTCGCAGGACGTCTACCGCGACTTGCTCGCCAAGGGCACGGACATCGCCGCGGCGGAGCACGTCGCCGCCGGCGTCAAGCTCGAGCTCGTGCTCACCTCTACGCAGGTGAGCGGGCTGAGGAAGCAGGGCGTCAACGTGTCCCTGCTTCGCAACTCGAAGGGCCAGACGGCGCGCCAGGCGGCCGCCGCGCAGCTCTCGAGCGGGTTCGAGGTCTGGCGCGACTACGACGGAGCGGACGGGCTCCGCGCCTATCTCTACAACGTCGCGCGACGGAACCCGCAGCTCGCGAAGCTCGTCGTCCTCGGCCACACGGGCAAAGGTCGCGAGATCGTCGCTCTCAAGCTGACGCAGAGCGCCCGCGAAGTGCCCGATGGGACACGGCCCGCGGTGCTCTACACGTCGGCGCAGCATGCACGGGAGTGGATCTCGCCTGAGGTCAACCGCCGCCTGCTCGCCTACTTCATCGCGCAGTGGCGGGCCAACAACAAGGCGATCAAGGACCTGTTGAAGGAGAACGAGCTCTGGTTCGTGCTCGTCGCGAACCCTGACGGGTACCAGTACACATTCCAGAGCCCGGACACACGGCTGTGGCGGAAGAACCTTCGGGACAACAACAACAACGGGACGATCGAGGTCGGTGACGGCGTCGATCCGAACCGCAACTACCCGGAGCACTTCAAGTACGACGAGGAGGGCTCGTCGAGCGTCCCGTCGAGCGATACGTACCGCGGCCCGGGCGAAGCCTCTGAGCCGGAGACGCGGGCGATCATCAGCCTGTACGACCGCGTCGACTTCGCCTTCCACGTCAACTGGCACTCGGCGGGCCAGTGGTTGCTTTATGCCGAGGGGTGGCAGACCGCGACGCCGACCGCCGACGATCCGATCTACTTCGCCCTCTCGGGCAACCTGGACAACCCGGCGATCGAGGACTTCCATCCGGGTCTCTCGTCCGACGTCCTCTACGTCACGAACGGCGAGACGACGGACTACGCCCACGCACAGCGGGGGGCGCTTGCGTGGACGCCCGAGCTGTCCGAAGGCTGCCCGGGGTGCGGATTCGTGTTCCCGGACAACGAGGCGCTCGTTCAGGAGGAGTTCGTTCGGAACCGGGCGTTCGCCCTCGACGTCGCGAATTCGGCGTCCGATCCCGATGACCCGGTCTCGCACCTGGGCCTCGAGACGAAGCCCTTCTACCTGAAGAGCGACGACACCTACAAGACGGGCCTCCCGCTCGCGAACTTCACGTTCGACGTCTCCTACGGGGATCCGCAGGAGGTGCGCGTGCTGGCGAAGCGGGCGCTCGGAGCCGTGACGCTCAAGTACAGCATCAACGGTGGGCCCGCCCAGAGCGCGCCGACCGAGGAGTGGAACGGCGGCGAGCGCTACGGCGGCCAGACCGACGTCTACTACCACATCATGAGCGGGACCGTCACGGGCACGAGCCCAGGCGACAGCGTCGAGGTGTGGTTCGAGGGCGGCGGCGAGACGAGTGACTCGTTCACCTACACGGCCGCCGTCGAGTCGTCCAACGACGTGCTCATCCTCGCGAACGAGGACTACACCGGCGCATCCCCCGTGCAGACGCCCGGACCGCACTACCTGTCCTACTACGCGGACGCGCTGACCGCGAACGGCATCGGCTACGACGTCTACGACGTGGATGCCCGCGGCCGCAAGGCAGCTACCGCTCTCGGCGTGCTCTCCCACTACGACGCCGTCGTCTGGTACACGGGCGACGACATCATCACGCGGGAGCTCGGCTGGGGAGGCGGCAACGCCTCGCGGATCGCGATGGACCAGATCCTGAACGTCCGCGAGTACCTGAACGAGGGCGGCAAGGCCATGTGGGCCGGCAAGCACGCGGGCCGGCAGCACTCGAACAACCAAGCTCAGCTCTACGACCCGACGGCAGCGAACGCGCAGTGCACCGCGCTCCCGCCGAGCACGGATCCCCGGCGCTGCCTCGTCCTGCACGGCTCGGGCGATCTGGAGGGCGACGTGCTGGAGTACTACTTCGGCGCGTACCTGTTCAACTTCGCCGCCGGGCTCAGCGAGGACAACATCTTCGACGTCCTCGGCGTCGACACGCCGTTCGACTCGTTGACGCTCATGTTCAACGGGGAGGACAGCGCGCAGAACGGCGACAACGCGAACTCGTTCATCGCCACGAGCGGCATCCTGCCGCCTGACGAGTTCCCGCAGTTCGAGAGCTGGGTCTCGTCGCGGTACGACCGCCCCGGCGGGCCGTTCGACCCGCACACGGGCACACGCTACGCGTACTCGCAGATCGCGGATGTTTCCTACAAGCGCATCACCCGGACGATCGACGTTCCCGCAGGCGGGGCGACGCTCTCCTTCTGGACGTCTTACGACACGGAAGCGACTTGGGACCACCTCCTCGTGGAAGCACGCCATCCCGGTCAGGACGACTGGACGACGCTGCCGGACGTGAACGGGCATACGTCTCAGGCCACCGGCAGCGCCTGTCCGCTCGGGGTCTCGGGCGGCTGGCGCACGCTCCACCCGCACCTCGACCACTACCAGACCCAGGTGGGAACTACGGACTGCAGCCCGGTCGGGACGACGGGCGTGTGGAACGCAGGCGAGGGCAACTCGGGAGGCTGGGAGCAGTGGCAGGTCGATCTCGGGGCTTACGCAGGCGGGCAAGTCGAGATCTCGATCGCCTACGTGAGTGACTGGGCGACGCAAGGGCTCGGCGTCTTCGTCGACGACATCGTGGTCTCCACGGGCCAGGGCTCGACCTCGTTCGAGGGCGCGGATACCGGCGGTTGGGAGATCACCGGTCCTCCGCCCGGCAGCGCCCCGAACGTGAACAACTTCGTGTTCACGGACGCAGCCGGCTTCCCGGAGGGCGCCACGATCACGACCGAGGACTCGCTGCTCTTCGGCTTCGGGCTCGAGGCGGTCACCGGTGCCGACGCACGCGCGGAGGTCATGGGCCGCGCGATGGACTACTTCCTCGGCCCGTAGGGCGCGAGGGAGCGAAATGCCGCGAGGGCGGGGCTTCGGCCCCGCCCTCGTCGTCTATGCCGAGATGACGGCGAGGGCTTCGTCCCGCTTGCGCTCCATGAGCGCGGGATCGAGCGCCTCCAGGTTCAGGCGCAGCAGCGGCTCGGTGTTCGACGGCCGCACGTTCAGATGCCAGTCGCCGGCTGTGATCGAGATGCCGTCCAGATGGGAGACCTCGCCCTGCCCGGCGAAGTGCTCCTTGAGCCGCTGGAGCGTCAGTGCGACGTCGGCTACGGGCGTGTTGAGCTCGCCGGTAAGGAAGTAGCGCTCG
>Ga0081538_10006398_pt1 | contig 10379 bp, 11 predicted proteins | sample TabmetS5T2R1_FD_71022 | JGI IMG/M metagenome (GOLD analysis project Ga0081538, IMG submission 71022) | Tabebuia heterophylla rhizosphere microbial communities from the University of Puerto Rico - S5T2R1 | ecosystem: Host-associated > Plants > Roots > Rhizosphere ...
CCGGTGTCATAGAAGTCGCCCCGGAACGCGGCCGCGGTCGCCTCCGGGTCGTGCCAGTAGCCGCTGAACATCCCGACCGGGCGCTCCGGCTTCACCCGGACGGCCACGTGGCCCTCCTGGCCGGGGCCGAGGACCCGGCCCTCGTCGTCGATCACCACCACGTCGAAGCCGGGGGTGGGTTTGCCCATCGACCCGGGGCGCACCTCCAGGCAGCGGAAGTTGGCCACCAGGTTGACGGTCTCGGTCTGGCCGTAGCCGTCGTAGATGGTCAGCCCGGTGGCCTCCTGCCAGACCTTGATGACCTCAGGGTTGAGCGGTTCGCCGGCCGAGATGCAGTGGCGCAGCCGCGACCAGTCGTATCCGGCCAGGTCGAGCAGGACCAGCGCCCGGTAGACGGTGGGCGGGGCGCAGAAGGTGGTGACCCCGTGCTCGCCGATGAGCCGCAGCATCAGGTCGAAGTCGGGCTTGCCGCGGACGTCCCAGAGGAACACGGCCGCGCCGACCGCCCACTGGCCGAACAGCTTGCCCCAGGCCGCCTTGGCCCAGCCGAAGTCGCTGACCGTCCAGTGCAGGTCGGTCGGCTTGAGGTCCTGCCAGAAGCGGGCGGTGATCTGGTGGCCGATGCCGGCCGAGGCCTGGGTGTGCATGACCATCTTGGGATAGGCGACCGTGCCCGAGGTGAAGTAGAGCAGCATCGGGTCATCGGAGCTGGTCGGCTCCACCTCGGGGGGGCCGTCCCCGGCGGCGGCCAGCCCATCGGCCCACGAGACCCAGCCGCTGTCCTGGTCGAGCGCCTCGTCGGGGATGCCGCCGTAGCCCCCGCCGGCCAGGTAGACCCGGGTCCGGAGGCTGGGGCAGTCGGCGGCGACCTGGTCGACCTTGGTGGTGCCCTCGGCGTCGACCACGACCACGCTGGCCTCGGCGCTGTTGAGCCGGTAGGCGATGTCGCGCGGGGTGAGCAGGGTGGTGGCCGGCATCGGCACCGCGCCCAGCTTGATGCAGCCGAGGACCACGTCGTACCAGTCGGGCACGCGGGGCAGCATCACGAACACCCGTTCGCCCTTGGCGACCCCCTGGCCGGCCAGGAAGCGGGCCGCGCGGTCGGAGGAGCGGGAGAGGTCGGCGAAGCTGAAGCGGCGGACGTCGCCGCCGTCGGGACCGACCGCCACCAGGGCGAGCCTGTCGGGCTCGGCGGCGGCGCGGGCGTCGACCACGTCGCGGGCGTAGTTGTAGCGCTCCGGGACCTCCAGCCGGAACGACGCCCGGGTCGCCAGGTAGTCGGTCATGTTGGGCGCCAGGTCGCGCATGGTGGGCCTCCCGGTCCGGGGGAGCATCCTGACCGAGAGCCTAGCGCGCCGGCACCGCCTGCTCACAGGAGCGGGCGAGGAAGGCGTTGACACCGGACGCCTGAACGCGTAGGCAAGCGGCAGCCGTCGCCCGCCGGGGGCAGCCATGGCCGGCCACACCAGGAGGCTGAGATGGGGCAGCCGATCCTGTTCCTGGTCAACGACCGGGGCCGGGTGCTGGACGCGCTTGCCGGCGACCTTGCCAGGCGCTTTGGGGTCGACTACCGCATCCTCAGCGAACGCTCACCGGCGGCGGCACTGGCGACGCTTGCGCAGCTTGCGGCACAGTCGCAGGAGGTCGCCCTGCTCATCGCGGCGCAGCCGATGCGCGAGATGCCCGGCGTCGACTTCCTGGTGCGCGCCCACGAGCTGCAGCCGACGGCCAAGCGGGTCCTGCTGGTCGGCCGTCGGGACTGGTCGCCGACCAACCCGGCCGTGCGGGCGATGACGCTCGGGCAGATCGACGACTACCTGTTCGAGCCGTGGTTGCCCCTGGAGCGGTGGCTGAACCTGCCGATCAGCCAGGTCCTGGCCGACTGGACCCCCTCACGGGGGCCCTCGTTCGAAGGGATCCGGATCGTCGGCCCCCGCTGGGAGGCCCGCTCCCACGAGCTGCGCGACAGCCTCATCCGCATGGGCATCCCCCACGGCTGGTACCCGGTGGACTCCGACGTCGGTCGCCGGCTGCTCGAGGAGGCTGGCGAGGACGGCTCGCGCCTGCCGGTGGTCGTGTTCCACAGCGGCCGGGTGTTCGTGGACCCCTCCTACGCTGAGCTCGTCGAGGGACTCGGCTTCGGAATCCAGCCTGCGGCCGCCGCCTACGACCTGGCCATCATCGGGGGTGGGCCCGCCGGCTTGGCCGCCGCCGTCTACGCGGCCTCCGAGGGGCTCCACACGCTGGTGGTGGAGCCGCAGGTTGTCGGTGGCCAGGCCGGGACCAGCGCCCTCATCCGCAACTACCTCGGCTTTCCCCGCGGGATCAGTGGCAACGACCTCGCCAACCGGGCACTCGAGCAGGCGTGGCTGTTCGGCGCCAACCTCGTCCTTGCCCAGCAGGTCACCGGCCTGGACGCCCGCGGGGCCGACCGCGTGCTCCGGCTGTCGGATGGCGGCGAGGTCGTCGCCCACGCGGTGATCATCGCAAGCGGCGTGGCGTGGCGACGCCTGGGCGTACCCCCGCTGGAGTCACTGGTCGGCGCGGGCGTGTTCTACGGTGCGGCCGGGGCCGAGGCCCGGGCCGTGCAGGGCCAGGACGTCTTCGTGGTGGGCGCGGGAAACTCGGCCGGCCAGGCCTCCCTCCACCTGGCCAGGTGGGCGGCGTCGGTGACGATCCTCGCCCGCGGTGACGCGCTCGGCCAGAGCATGGCGGACTACCTGGTGCAGCAGATCGAGCGCGCCCCCCACATCATGGTGCGGCTGCACACCGAGGTGGTCGACGGCAAGGGCGGCAGGCGGTTGGAGGGCCTGTCGCTGCGGGACAGGCACAGCGGCGCGACCGAGGACGTCCCCGCCGCGGCGCTGTTCGTGATGATCGGCGCCCAGCCGCACACCGGGTGGCTCGCCGGCACCGTCAAGCGCGACGATCGTGGCTACATCCTGACCGGTCACGACCTGCTCCGTGCCGGCAGGCCACCACCGGGATGGCCATACCAGCGCCCGCCGCTGCTGCTGGAGACGAGCCTGCCCGGCGTCTTCGCGGCCGGTGACGTGCGCTACCGGTCGGTCAAGCGGGTCACCTCGGCCGTCGGGGAGGGCGCCGTCGCGATCCAGCTCGTGCACGACTACCTCGGCGAGCAGCCAGGCTGACGAGCCCCTAGCCGACGACCCGGTCGCCGCGGTGGCGGCCGAACAGGTCGGCGTAGCGGCGGGTGATCTCGGCCATCTCCTCGGCCGGCGGCCCCTGCTGCACGCCGTAGACCGTGCCGACGAAGTCGAGGGTCCGCTGCACCGCCGAGATCCCCGCGTGGTCGGAGGGGGGCAGGATGCGGGCCGGGTCGCCAACCGCGACCCAGCCGATCGGCACCATCGCCTCGTCGGGCAGGACGCTGTTGACGTGGACCACCCCGTTGATGCGGACCTCGGCGCCGGTGCCGATGCGGGCGCCCGGGAAGACGGAGGCGCTGGTGGCGATGAAGGCGCCGTCGCCGAGCACGGCCCCGTTGACGTGGGCGTGCGGGCCCACCAGGACGTGGCGGCCGACGAGCGCCGGGTGGCCGGCGCGGCCGCGGACCACCGCCTGCTCCATGACGATGACCCGCTCGCCCAGCTCGACGGTACCGCCGACCTCGGCGGTCACCACGGACCCGAACAGGATGCGGCAGTCCTCCCCGACGACGACGTCGCCGGCGACCACGGCGTTGGGGGCGACGTAGGCCGAGGCGGCGACCTGCGGCCGCCGGCCTTGGTGCTCGATCAGCATCTGGCCTCCTCAGAAACCGCACACCTTGCCAGTGGGTCGGTGCCTACCCGCTTCGAGCACCCTCAGGTTGACCAGCTCCGGAGCCCTACGGTCGCTGAAGACACCTGTTCCGGCCCGAGGGGGTGAAGCGTATCCCCTGGGATGATCTCGCTCGTTCGCCGCAACGACCCAGCGTGATGAGCAGGCGGGCACGTGAGTTTCCAGCTAGCCGGCATGCGCGGCGGCGGCCCGGCCTGCAATCCTTGGGCCATGCTCCGGTGCCTGATCATCGACGACAGCCCGCGGTTCCTGAACGCCGCCCGGGGCTTGCTGGAGCGCCAGGGCATCACCGTGGTGGGCGTGGCCTCCACCAGCGCCGAGGCGCTCCAGCGCGCGGTGGCGCTGCGCCCGGACGTGACCCTGGTCGACATCGACCTGGGCGGCGAGAGCGGCCTGGAGCTGGCCCGGCGGCTGCACCGCGAGCCGGGGCTGGCCGGCTCGCCGGTGATCCTCATCTCGACCCACGCCGAGGCGGACTACGCCGAGCTGATCGCGGCCAGCCCCGCGGTCGGGTTCCTGGCCAAGTCGGCGCTGTCGGCCGGCGCCATCCGCGACCTGCTCGCCGGCCACGGCGACCGCGGCCGCGGCGACCCGGTCAGCCGGCCTCCGGGAGGGTGACCTCCGCCGGCAGCGCGCCGGCGGGGCGCAGGCCGCTTCGGACGGGATCGCCGGACGGATCCCGCCCGGGACGCGACCGGCACGGTCACGGGGTGGACTCCTGGTCGCGACCGGCGTAGGCGGTGGTGCGCAGCGGCGCCCCCGGCGGCTAGCGGTACAGCCAGCCGTGCTCGGCCTCCCAGGCGTCGAGCTCCCGGTCGAGCTGGGGGAAGAGCTCCTTGCACAGGGCCAGGCAGCCGTGGCGGTCCTCGCGGCAGACTCCCCACTGTCCGCATGGGCACGGGTCCCACCCGGCGGACCCGTCCGGCCCGGCGGGGGCGGGAGGACCGGCGGGCGCCGCCGCCTCGACGGTGCCGGACGGCGACGCTGGACTCTTGCCCCGGTTACGGTCGCTGCTGCGGTCCTCGCGCTGGGGCCGGACCGGGGCGTTGGGCAGGGCCGAGTGCGCCAGCCCATGCGCCTGCCCGAGCCTGAACAGGGCGACGAAGTAGTGCTCGAGCATCTGGGCTCCTCTCCAGCTGCGTGGTGGGCGTCGGCCGTCCTGGTGAGGATGAGGCTGGAGCCGCCCGGCGGTCTGCCCGGCCAGCGCCCGTCAGGGCTCCTGGCAGGCTGGCATCTTGCGGTGCCTGCTAGCTGGAAGGGCGGTCGCCACGGTGGAGCGGACCGACCGGTGCAGGGGTGCGAGCAGGGCAGTGGCGACCAGGATGCGGCTCAGTGGCCTCCGTACACCGTGTAGCCACGGTTCCGCAGGCGCCTGGCGAGCTCCTGTTCCGCTGCGACGGCTTCGTCGCGCGTGGCCAGCGGATTGAAGCGCCGGTACAGCCGTGGGCGAAGGTGCTTCCCATGCTTGCGCACGTACCGGGAGGATCGGTAGCCCGCCTTGTGCTGACGAAGGCGCTCCTCCGGCGGCACCGCGCTCTGGCCGACGTACAGGGAGGGATACCCAGGGTGGCGGCGGGGACCGACTGCGTCGTCCAGCTCGACCACGTAGACGTAGTAGCGGCCCGGGGCGGTAGCCGGTCGGGCTGCGCGTGATCGAGCGGCTGGGCGGTTCACCATCCTGGCGCAAGGGTCCGCCTCACAGGTCCCGCCGTCGAGCCATTCCACCTGGCCTACCTGCTGGCCGGTACCGCTGGACTCCAGCAGGCGGGAAGGCGTTCCGGGCGCTGGCCGCGACGACACGCAGCCGTCGGCGGGCGATCCTGGTCAGCATGGACCTTGCCATCCCTCCGAAGGCACGTGAGGCCGCAAGAACGGGGAGCGCGACATGACGCAGGCGGAAGCAACTGCAACGACGAACTCGACCACCACGACCGGGACCCGCGGGTGGAGCAGGCGACCCTGGCTGCGCATGTTCCTTGGCGGCCTGGGGCTGTGGGTGGCGACGGTGGTGGTCACCTTCGTGACCGAGAACGCCAACCTGGTCCCGACCATCATCCTGCTGGGCAGCTTCCTGGTGCCGGTCAGCTTCGTCGCCTACGCCTTCGGTCGCGCCGACGAGGTGGTCACCGCCCAGCGGATCCTCAGCGCCCTGGTCTACGGCGGGGTGCTCGGGGTGCTCGGCGCCTCGCTGCTGGAGGCCGAGTTCCTCAGGTCCCCCTCGGCGGTGGCCTACCTGTACGTCGGGCTGATCGAGGAGGCGGTCAAGCTGGCCGCGCTGTGGCTGCTGGCCCGGCACCTGCCCCGCTACACCATGCGCGACGGGATCGTGCTGGGCGCGACCGTGGGCTTCGGGTTCGCCGCCCTGGAGAGCGCCGGCTACGCCTTCAACGCCCTGTTCACCTCCAGCGGCCTGTCGCTGCTCAACCTGGTGGAGACCGAGGTGCTGCGCGGCATCCTGGCGCCGGTCGGGCACGGGCTGTGGACCGGGATCCTGGGTGGGGTGCTGTTCGGCACCGCGGCACGCGGCGGGCGGCTGCGGCTGACCGGCGCGTTGGTCGGCTTCTACCTGCTGGTGGCGGCGCTGCACGGGTTGTGGGACGCCGCCCAGCCGGTCGCCGTCTGGCTGACCCTGCTGCTGACCGCGACCCCGGCGCAGTGGCAGCTGCTCCGCATCGGTCAGGTTCCGTCCGTGACCCAGGCGCAGGTGCACCTGTTCACCGCCCTGTACTGGGCCATCCTCATCGTCGACGCCCTGATCGGGCTGCTGGTCCTGCGCGGACGCTGGCGCCTGGCGACCACCGCCGACCGCCGGGAACCGACGGCGCCGGGTCGGCCGGGGAGCCTGCCCGCCGTCGCGCCCTTCGACAGCGAGGAGCGCCAGCAGTGACGCCGACCCCGCACGAGCCGGTTGCCGTGCTCGGCACCGGCGCGATGGGCCACGCGATGGCGACCAGCATGCTGCGCGCCGGCATCCCGACGATCGTCTGGAACCGCACCCCAGCGCCGACCCGGGACCTCGCCGGGCTCGGCGCCGACGTCGCCGAGACCGCCGCCGACGCCGCGCGGCGCGCCGCGATCGTCGTCACGATGGTGACCGACACCGACGCCGTCGTCTCGATCGCCCGCGACCAGGGCATGCTCGCCGCCCTGGCGCCGGGTGCCATCTGGGTGCAGATGAGCACCATCGGCGTGGCGGGCATCGAGCGCGTCGCGGCCATGGTGCAGGCCGAGCGTCCCGACGTGACGCTTCTGGACGCGCCGGTGTCGGGCAGCAAGGACCCCGCCGAGCAGGGCCGGCTGACCATCTTCGCGTCGGGGCCCGAGGAGGCCCGCCCGCGCGTCGCCCCCCTCTTCGACGCGCTCGGTCAGCGCACCATCTGGGCCGGCGCGGTCGGGGCCGGGTCGCGACTGAAGCTGGTGAACAACACGATGGTCGCGTTCGCGGCGGAAGCGGTGGCCACCTCGGTGGCCCTCGCCGGCCGGTTGGGGGTCGAGACCGGAACGGTGATCGAGGCCGTCAGCGGCAGCCCGCTGGTGTCGCCTTGGCAGGCGGCCAAGCTGGACCGGATCGCCAAGGGCGAGTTCTCGGCACAGTTCGCGCTCTCGCTCGCGCTCAAGGACGTGCGCCTGGCCCTCCAGGCGGCCGGCGACGACCGCTTCGCCGCGCTCGCGTGCCTGGCCGACGAATGGCAGCAGGCCGTGGACCAGGGCCTCGGCGACCAGGACCTCACCGTCGTCACCCGCGTGCTCCAGCGGAGCGGCGAACGGAGGATTCCCTCGGGCGGTTGAGGTCCGCCGGCGGGGAGCTGGTTCCGCTGGTTGGCGCTGGCGGCCCGGTGCGCGACGTCGGGTCGTCAGTAGGCGCGGCGGGCCACCCGGCGGGCGGTCCGCCGCGCGACGCGTCGTCCGCCCATTGGCGCGGCCACGACCGCGGCGGCGGCAACCGGGGCGGCGGCAACCGGGCCGGCTCCGACGTTGCGCCGCGCGGTGCGCCGCGCGACCCTCCGAGACGGTCCAAGCATCGCTGGTACCTCCTTGCGGTTCGTCGACGTGGGGCTCAGAGCGCGTCGCCCTCGACCGAGGCCAGCGCCTTGGCCTCCTCGGCCCCGACCAGCCCCACGGCGACGAGGTCGAGCGGGCTGATGAACTCCGACGCCAGCCGAAACCCACCCGCGCGCGCGATCGCGTCCCGCAGGCCGATCGCCCAGCGGTGCTCCAGCAGGATCAGCAGGGCGGCGGTGTCCTCCGGGATCTCGGCGAGCACGTCCCAGGCCGTCTCCTCGTCGAACACCCCGCCGCGCTCGGCGACGGCTTCGGCGCCGCGCTCGGCCCCGACCTCGAAGCCCTCCCGGCCGGCCGCGCCGAAGCCGACCAGCCCGCCCACCAGGGCGCCGAACGCCTGCTGCTGGTCGGCGCTGAGCTGGCTCTCGTGCAGGACCGCCACCTCGCCGTCGGCGTCCTTGCGCACGGCGAGCGCGTCGATCACGCGCACGAGGTCGTTGTCGCGGAGCCGGTCCAGCTCCGCCCGGATCTCGCCCTGGAAGTCGGGCTGCTTGAACCCGAGGACCAGCAGCTGGACGGGTCCGATCGCCATGGTGGGCCTCGCTCTCCTGGTGGTCTCAGTAGCGGTCGGTGGCGACGTCGCGGCCGTGGGCGGTCAGCGCCCAGATGACGAAGATGTCCAGGGCGATGACCGTCAGCGACCAGAAGGGGTAGTAGGGGATGAACGCGAAGTTCACCAGGGCGCTCAGCACGGCCAGGATGATGCCGACCACCCGGCCCCAGGTCCGGCCGGCCATGACCGCGAATCCGGCCAGGAGCACCAGCAGCCCGCCAAGCAGGTGGACCCAGCCCCAGGTGGTGGCGTCGAACTGGAACAGGTAGTTGCGGGTGGCGACGTAGAACTCGTTCTCGAACAGCGCGACCAGCCCGGCGAAGGCCTGGAAGGCGCCGGACATGACCATCATGATGCCGGCGAACAGGATGAAACCGACCGCCCAGCCGCTGGCCTCCTTGGCGCGGCTCGCGGCCCGGTACTGGGACGATGCCTGCTCGGTCACTGCCGATCCCTCCTCCTGGGTGCTGCCCGGCCAGCCGGTCGTGCCGGCGGACCACGGATGCTCCGTCGGGGCAACCCTCACAGGCGAGCAGGCGGACCCGCATCACCTAAACGGGTGAGATTTCCGTGACGGCAGCGCGTGATCGGGGGCCACACGGCCGGGGGGCGCAGCCCGGACGCTCGATCGGCGCCCGCGTCCAGCGGCCGGCCGATGGTCTCCGGTGCCCGGTGGGCCGCCTGCTCGGGTGGTGGCGCCGGCACCCTTCCCTCGGCTACTGCCGTGCCATGGCGATCTTGAGGCGCTCCCCCGCGGTGAGGAAGTGGTCGGCGTCGGCCGCGTCGTCGCCGAGGTCGATCTGGACCCAGTTCACCTCGCCGGTGAACGCGTTGCCGCGCGGCCCGTAGTCCTCCGACACCACCGCGCCGCCCTCCATGCCGACGTCGCAGGTGTCGTCGGCGGAGAAGACCATCGCCGCGGTGGCGCCCACCCGGCCCTCGCCGACCTTCTCGCCGTCCAGGAACAGCACGACGTTGCCGCCCTTGCCGAGCCCGCCGCCGTCGTAGGCGAACTCCATCCGCACCTGATGCTGGCCCGCCGGGATGGCCCGCTCGCCTTCGACGTAGAAGCGCTGGACGCCGAGCAGGTTGTAGCAGTACCTGGGCTTGCCGTCCTTGGCGTACACGCTCCAGCCGCCGATCGAGCCGCCCTGCGCGACGATCACCCCCTTCGGCGCCGGACTCGGGCACGACGACCTCGGCGGTGACCGCGTGGGACTTGTTCTTGATGCTGACCACCGAGCTCTCCGAGAGCCGCCCCATGCCGCCGAACAGCAACTGGGACTTGCCCTTGATCAGGGTCGGGCGTCCGGCCAGGTCCGGGTTGATGCGCTCGCCGGCCCGGTCGTCCAGCGGCAGCACGTTGTACCTGGTCGCCTCGATCAGCCACAGGCGCTGCAGCTCGTGCAGCTTGTCGGGATGCTCCTTGGAGAGGTCGCGGGCCTGGCTCCAGTCCCTGGTGGTGTCGTACAGCTCCCAGCGGTCGTCGTCGAAGGCGGGTACCTCCTCGCCGACCAGGAGCCAAGGCGTCTTGTGCCTGGTCACCGCCGTCCAGCCCTGGTGGTAGATGCCGCGGTTGCCGAACATCTCGAAGTACTGGGTCTCGTGCCGGTCGGCTTCGTTGGGGCCGTCGAAGGAGTAGGCCATGCTCACGCCGTGCAGCGGCATCTGCTGCACCCCGTTGACCATGGTCGGCTCGGGCAGCCCCGCGACCTCCAGGACCGTGGGGGCCAGGTCGATGACGTGGTGGAACTGCTCGCGCAGCTCGCCCCGGGCGGTGAAGCCGTTGGGCCAGTGCACGATGGTGCCGTTGCGGGTGCCGCCCCAGTGGGAGGCCACCTGCTTGGTCCACTGCAGCGGGGCGTCCATGGCGTGGGCCCAGCCGACCGCGTAGTGGTTGTAGGAGTCCGGCCCGCCGAAGTCGTCGAGCCGCGCGGCCATGAACTCCGGCGTCTCGATC
>Ga0081538_10006399_pt1 | contig 10378 bp, 8 predicted proteins | sample TabmetS5T2R1_FD_71022 | JGI IMG/M metagenome (GOLD analysis project Ga0081538, IMG submission 71022) | Tabebuia heterophylla rhizosphere microbial communities from the University of Puerto Rico - S5T2R1 | ecosystem: Host-associated > Plants > Roots > Rhizosphere ...
CTTCGCTTGGGGGTGGCGCTGGCGGTCGCTGTCGGTGCCGCTCACGTCATCGACCTCGGGCCGCACGGCTACTGGATAGCGCTGACGGTGCTGTTCGTGCTGCGCCCGCTGGAGTCGGAGACCACCCAGCGGATCGCGATGCGGGCCGCGGGGACCGTCCTCGGTCTCGTCGTGGGGACCCCGGTGGCGATCGCGCTCGGCGGCAGTCCGGTGGCCGAGTGCGTGGCGATCACCGTCGCGGCCGCGTTCTCGTTCGCCCTGCTGGCGATCGAGTATGCGCTGTACACCACCGCGGTCACCTGCCTCGTCGTGCTCATGTCGCACGCGCTCGGCCAGGATGCCTGGAGCGCCGCCGACGAGCGCCTGATCGCCACGCTCCTCGGGCTCGTAATCGTCGCGGCGGTGGTGACGATCGGGGGCGCGCCTCATTCGAAGGGATGAGGCCGGGAGCGCACCTCATCCGCTCGGGGGGATGTCGTTCCGCCCGCGGCCCGATGCGCGCGTGGGGTGTCGCTCGTACCGTCGTTCCATGACCTCCATCCCCCCGATCGAACACCGGTCCCCCGCGGTGCAGACAGCCGGTCTTGGCAAGCGGTTCGGGACGCGAGCGGCGCTCGAGGGCGTCGACCTCGAGGTTCCGCGCGGCTCTGCCTTCGGCTTTCTGGGGCCAAACGGCGCCGGCAAGACCACTCTGATCCGGCTCCTGCTCGGGCTGGCCGAGCCGTCCGCGGGGCGCATGCGCCTGCTCGGCCACGAGCTGCCAGCGGGGCGTATCGCGGCGCTCGCTCGCGTCGGCGCGATCATCGAGGAGCCGCGCTTTCACGCTCATCTGACGGGGCGCGAGAACCTGGAGGTGCACGCCGCCGCCCGGGACCGAGGCGCGCACGCACGGATCGACGGCGCGCTTGCGCGTGTCGGGCTCGCGTCGCGTGCCGACGAGCGCGTCAAGGCGTACTCGCTCGGCATGCGCCAGCGTCTCGGCATCGCGCGTTGCCTGCTCGCCGACCCCGAGCTGCTGATCCTGGACGAGCCGATGAACGGGCTCGATCCGGCCGGCATTCTCGAGTTCCGCCGTCTGATCCGCGGGCTCGTCGGCGAGGGACGGACGGTGCTGCTGTCGTCGCACCTGCTCGACGAGGTGGAGAAGACGTGCGACGTCGCGGCGATCGTGGACCAGGGGAGGGTCGTCGCCCAGGGCTCGATCCACGAGCTGGTGCGCGGCGGGCCGCGGGCGATCGACATCGTCTGCCACAGCCCCGTCGAGGCTGCCCACCTACTGGCCGCGGTTCCCGGGGTGACCCGCGCGAGCGGCCTTGAGGGCAGCCTGCGCGTGACCCTCAGCCCCGAAGCACCGGTCGATCGCGAGATCGTCACCGAGCTGCTGCGGCGCCTGCTGGACAACGGCGTGGCGGTGGAGCGGGTGACCCCGGTCGCCGCCTCGCTGGAAGAGCGCTTCCTGACGATGACAACCCGCGTGGAGGGATCCTGATGCTCGACCGACGACTCATTTCCGCCGACGTACTGAAGCTGCGCCGCCGGCGCGGCATGCTCTCGATCAGCCTCCTGCTGACGCTGGGCGGGACGGCGCTTGCATTCATCGTCATGGCGATCCAGCACGCCGGCAACCCGGCCGACTTCGGGCCCGCCGGCGGGCTCGAGAACTACCGGAACATCATCTCCTTCGCGGGCGCGATGGCCCTCGTCGTCGGAGCCATCGTAGGAGGCACGGCGGGGACTCAGGACCTCGAATCGGGTGTCTTCCGTGACCTGGCCGCAACCGGCCGCTCGCGCACCGCGCTGTTCGCCTCACGCGCGGCCGCAGCCTTGGTTGTGGTGCTGACGATCGTGGGGCTCACGGCGGCATTCACCGGCGCGGCGTCGGTCGCGCTCGCCGGCTCGCTCGCCGTGCCGAGCGCGGGTGCGCTCGTCGCGGGAACGGCGGGGGTCCTGGTCACCGGAGCGCTCAGCACGGCCGTGGCCGTCGGCCTGTCGGTGCTCGTGGCCTCACGCGGTCCGGTGATCGGCATCCAGCTCGCGTTCTACTTCGCGATCTCGCCGCTGCTGATCGGGATGGGCTTCCTGGGCAGCGCGCGCCAGGCGATCCCCGAGGTCGCCGTCAAGCGCATCGCCGACCTGCCGGGCGACCTGCACATCGGTCTGGTCACCGCGATCCTCGTGGTGGTCGCGTGGGCAGCGGCCGCGCTCGCACTCGGCGCATGGCGCACGAGCACCCGCGAGATCTAGATGGTTGATTCTGGATCCGCACGGGGATTTGGAATCAGCCATCTGGTCGACGGGAGTCAGGCTCGGGGATACGCTCAGCGCGTGTCCCTGGCCCTCCCCGCGTGGCTGGGCAAGCCCTCCCCCCGCCTGGTCGACACCGCGCTGGCCGTGCTGGTCGGTCTGGGGGTGCTGAGCGCCTGGCTCACCCACCCCACGTCCGATCACAGGCCGCTGGCGGGAGTGCTCTTCGCCGTGGCGGCAAGCGCGCCGCTGCTCGTCCGCAGGCGCTGGCCGTTCGCCGCTCTGGCCGCCCTCGTCGCGCTCGCGTTCGCCACCCCGGCCAACGGCGCTCTCACGCTTCCGCTGCTGGCGCTCGTCTACACGGTGGGCTCCACGCGCTCGTGGCAGGCCACGGTCGTAGCTGCCGCCATCGCGGTCGGGGCGAACACGATCTACGAGGGAACCGAGGATGTGATCAGCCCCGTGCTTTATTGCGCGGTGGTCGGCGCCCTCGGTCTCTACGTCGGCAGCCGGCGAGCCGGCATGGAGGCGCTGCGTGAGCGGGCCGAGCGCCTCGACCGCGAGCGCGAGCTGCTGGCCGAGCGGGCGGTCGCCGAGGAGCGGGTCCGCATCGCTCAAGAGCTCCACGACGTCGTCGCGCACAACGTCAGCCTGATCGTCGTGCAGGCGCAGGCGCTCGGCGCGACCGTCCCCGATAAACGCGTGACGGCGGCCACGACCGGGATCGCCGACCTCGGCCGCCAGGCGATGAGCGAGATGCACCGCACGCTCAAGCTGCTCCGGGCAAACGAGGACGAGGCGGCCCAGCGCGGCCCGCAGCCGGGGCTGGGCGATCTCGAGGAGCTGCTGGAGCGGGCGCGCGCGGCCGGCCTGCGGGTGCAGCTTGCCGTAGAGGGCGAGCCGCGCCCGTTGTCGCAGAGCGTCGACCTGTCGGCCTACCGGATCGTCCAGGAGGCCCTGACCAACGTCGTCAAGCACGCCGGGCAGGCCGACACGACCGTCACGCTCGGCTATCGGCCCGACGGGCTCGAGCTCACGATCACCGACAGTGGCGGTGCGGCGCCGAACGCAAACCTCCGCGGGCCCAGCGCCGGCGGGCACGGCCTGGTCGGCATGCGCGAACGCGCCGCCATGTTCGGCGGCACCTTGAGCGCCGGCCCCCGCGGCGACGACGGCTTCGAGGTGCGCGGCCTGCTGCCTTACGGCGACCGGGGCAGCGCGTGAGCAAGCTACGGGTTGTCATCGCCGACGACCAGCCCATGATGCGCGCCGGCTTCAAGGCCGTGCTCGAGGCCACCGGCAACATCGAGGTCGTCGCCGAGGCAGGCACCGGCGAGGAAGCCGTCGAGGCGGCGACCCAGCACGCCCCCGACGTCGTGCTGATGGACATCCGCATGCCCGGCATGGACGGCATCGAAGCCACGCGCCGGCTCCCGCACAGGCGCGTCCTCATCCTCACCACCTTCGGACTCGACGAATACATCATCGACGCGCTCCGCGCGGGCGCCAGCGGCTTCCTGCTCAAGGACGCCCCTACCCAAGAGGTCGTCCAAGCCGTGCGCGCCGTGGCGGCCGGAGACGCCGTGCTGGCCCCGGCGGTGACCCGCCAGCTGCTCGACCAGGTCGCCCGCCGCCTCCCGGCCGCCGTCTCGCGCACTCCCGACGACCTCGCAGGCCTCACCGAGCGCGAACAGCAGGTGCTGCGCATGCTCGCCGCCGGCCTGACAAACGCCGAGATCTCCGAGGCGCTCGTGCTCTCCGAGGCAACCGTCAAGACCCACGTCTCCCACCTGCTCGGCAAGCTCGGCCTCCGCGACCGCGTCCAGGCCGTCATCTACGCCTACGAGACCGGCCTGATCGCCCCCGGCGACGAGTAGCTCGGCCTCATTCGAGCGGATGAGCCGGGGGGAGCATCTCCTCCGCTCGGGGGCACCACCTTCCGCCTGCCGCCCGAAGCGCGCGGCGGCGGCCGCCCGTACCGTCGTCCCATGGACTTCGCTACCGAGATATACGACAACGACAGCGCCGCAGCTGATGTCCTCGCTCCAGTGGTCGCCCTTCGGGATGTCCGCAAGGTGCATGGCGAGGGCGATGGCGCGGTCGTCGCCCTCGACGGGATCAGCGTCGGGCTCGCGCCGGGGTCGTTCACCGCCATCATGGGCCCGTCGGGGTCGGGCAAGAGCACGTTCCTGAACGTGGCGGCGGGGCTGGACCGGCCTACCTCCGGCACGGTCGCGCTGGCGGGCACCGACCTTGCGCGGCTCAGCGAGCGACGGCTGACGATTCTGCGGCGCGAGCGGGTCGGGTTCGTCTTCCAGGCCTTCAACCTGATGCCCTCGCTCACGGTGAGCCAGAACATCGCCCTGCCGCTGCGCCTGGACGGTCGCCGTCCGCGTCGCTCGCAGGTGCGCGAGGTCGCCGCGCGCGTCGGGCTCGACGAACGCCTGCGCCACCGCCCCTCCCAGCTCTCCGGCGGCCAGCAGCAGCGGGTCGCGATCGCCCGGGCGCTCGTCACCCGGCCCGAGGTCGTGTTCGCGGACGAGCCGACCGGAGCGCTGGACACCCGCACCGGGCGTGGCGTCCTCGCACTACTGCGCGAGCTCGTCGATGCGGACGGCCACACGGTCGTAATGGTCACGCACGACCCCGTGGCCGCGGCGCACGCCGACCGCGTCATCCTCCTCGCCGACGGACGGATCGCCGGGCTGCTCGACGCTCCCGACGCCGACGAGGTCGCCGAGCAGCTCGCGCACCTGGGGGACTGAGCCATGCTTCGTCTCGCCCTCCTCAGCGCACGCGGCCGCCTCAGCGCGTTCACCGGCGCCCTGGTGGCGCTCGTCGCGGCGTCCGCTCTGGTGATGGCCGGCGCCATGCCGCTCGAGTCGGCGCTGCGCACCCATCCGCCCGTCGAACGCTATGCCGCCGCCGCGGCCGTCGTGACCGGGGAGCAGACCGTCGGCGCGGACCACGACGTCCCGCTCGGTGAACGCGCCCGCGTGAGCTCCGCGCTCACCGCTCGGCTGGCCCGCGTGCCCGGCGTCCAGGCCGCGATCGGCGACGTCTCGGCGCCGGCCCGACTCGGTGGCCGGGACACCGTCGCCCATGGGTGGAGCAGCGCCGCGCTGACGCCCTACGTGCTGAGCGCCGGGCGCCCGCCCGCCGGGCCCGAGGAGGTCGTCACCGGCTACCGCGCTGCGCTCGGCGCGAAGCTGCGCCTCGCGTCCACGGAGGCATCCCGCACCGTCACCGTGGTCGGCGTCGCTCGGCCCCACCACCCCGTCCGGCAGCGGACGGCGATCTTCCTCACCGACGGCGAGGCAGCGCGCCTGGCCGGTCATCCGGGACGGGTCGACGCGATCGGGGTGCTCGCCGGTCCCGGCTTCGACTCCGCGCGCCTGCGCGCCGTCAGCAGCGGCGCGGTGGTGCTCACCGGGGACGAGCGCGGCAAGGCCGAGCATCCGGATCTTCAGGAGGCGCGGACCACGCTGATCGCCGTCACCGCGTCGTTCGGCGGACTCGCGCTGTTCATCGCGATCTTCGTCGTGGCCAGCACGATGGGTCTGTCGATCCAGCAGCGCGAGCGCGAGATCGCGCTTCTGCGAGCGGTGGCCGCGACGCCCGGCCAGATTCGCCGCATGATCGCCTGGGAGGCGGCGATCGTCGGCCTGGTGGGATCGGCGGCGGGGATCTGGCCCGGGGCCATCCTCGGCCGAGAGCTCACCCAGGGGCTCGTGGACCACGGCATCGCCCCGCCGAACCTCACGGTCAGCGGCGGCTGGCTGCCGATCGCGGCGGCCGTCGGCGGTGGAGTCCTGGCGGCGCTGCTCGCCGTCCTCGCCGCCGGACGGCGTGCCGCAAGCGTGCCGCCGACCCACGCACTGACCGAAGCCGCGGTCGAGCCACGGCTGATCGGCCCGGGGCGCGTGATCGGGGGACTGCTCGCGCTCGCCGGCGCGGCGCCACTGTTCGCCGTCGCGGCCACCACGAGAGCTCCGGACACGGCCGCGGCGACATCAGAGATGACGGCGCTCTTCCTCGTGGCGGCGGTCGGTTTCCTCGGACCGATCGTGGCGCGTGCCGCGGCCGGGGTACTTGGGCCGCCGCTCGCGCGGCTGTCGCCGGTCGGCGGCTTCCTTGCGTCCGCGAACCTACGCACCGCCACGCGCCGCTTCTCCTCGGCCAGCACGCCCCTCATGCTCACCGTCGGCATGAGCTGCACCCTGCTGTTCAGCTCGACCACCATCGACCACGCCGTCACCCAGGAGCGGCACGCGGGCCTGGGCGGCGAGCTCGCCGTCACGAGCAGCGGTCCCGGATTGCCGGCCGCGGCGCTGGCCGACGCGCGCGCCATTCCCGGAGTGCGCTCGGCGGTCGCTCTGACGCCCACGACACTCGGCCCGAGCCTGGGCGTTTCCGATGACACCATCCCCGCCCAGATCCTCAGCGGAGGGCAGGGCGGAGGGCTCGACGTCGGCGTGACCGCCGGGTCGCTTGCGGGCCTGCACGGGGACACGATCGCGCTCGGGCGTCGGCGCGCTGACGCCGCGAACGCCCAGATCGGAGACCGCGTATCCGTCATGCTCGGCGACGGGACCCGCACTCGCACCACCGTCGTGGCGATCTACACCCGCGCGCTCGGATTCGGCGACGCCCTGCTCGCCCCTGACCTCGCCGCCGGCCACCAGACGAGTGCGCTGCTGGGAACGATCCTGGTGAAGACCGGCGACCCCACCGGCGTCGCCCGGCGTCTGCGGGAACTGGCTCCCAGATATCCCGGACTGCGGGTCAGCGACCGCGCCTCGCTGACCACCGTGACGGACGCGGACCGCGAGACAAACCGCTGGCTGGGGCCGCTGTTCGTCGCGATCATCTTCGCCTTCACCTCGATTGCAGTGGTGAACACACTCGCGATGATCGCGCTCCAGCGCGGCCGCGAGCTGGGGCTCCTGCGGCTCGTCGGCGGGACCCCAGGCCAGGTGCGCTCGATGGCCCGCTGGGAAGCCGGCCTGATCATCACGATCGGGCTGGGGCTCGGCCTGGCGATCGCGGCCACGGCGCTGCTGCCGCTCAGCCACGCGCTGACGGGCAGCATCCGTCCCCACGTGCCGCCCGGCCAGCTCGCGGCCATCCTCGGCGTCTCGGCGTTGCTGTCTCTGCTGGCCCTGGCCCTGCCGACGCGGCGGGCGCTGCGCTCGCGGCCGGTCGAGGCAATCGGGGTGGGGGAGTAGGCCACAGCTCGCGGCGGTGCTCGGGCAACTCGAGCAGGACGGCAACGTTCTACACGAGTTGCAATGCCGGTCATGACCTTGAAAATCGACTAGGCCCAGTGGCCCCCACACGCAAGATGACCGCCACCGAGCGTCGAGCGCGACTGGCTCGTCGTCACCGCCTCGCCCCGGGGTGTCGCGCCGGCGACGTCGTCGAGGCGACGAGGAGCATGGTCTGCTTGCACGCCACCGACCCCGCGACCGTCTACCTCTCTGCGTCGGCGCGCGTCAGCGACATGAGCGTGGCCGACCTCGATCGCGCTTTGTACGTCGAGCGCTCGCTCGTCAAGCAGCTCGCCATGCGCCGGACTCTGTTCGTCTTCCCGCGGGAGACGTTGGCGCTGGCCCGGGCCGCCGCCGGGAGCCGAATCGCCGAGACTGAGCGGCGCAGGCTGATTCGCGACGTCGAGGAAGCAGGGCTCCATCGCGACGGCGCGCGCTGGCTGGCCGAGACCGAGCGCGCCGTCCTTTCGGTCCTGTCCGACGGGCGCGAGGAAACGATGCAGGAGCTCCGTGCCGAAGTCCCGGGGCTCGAAGGCGCGATCGTGTACGGGGAGGGAAGGTCGTGGGGCGGGAAGGCGCCGGTCGGACCGCGGGTGCTCACCGTGCTCTCCGCCGCGGGCGAAGTCGTGCGAGCGACGAACGCCGGCGGGTGGACTACCTCACGGCCACGTTGGGCGTCATTGGAGGCATGGCTTGGTGAACCGATTACCGAGCTCCCGGCGGCGGAGGCCACCGCCGGTCTGGTCGAGCGGTGGCTGCGCGCGTTCGGGCCGGGGACGGAAGCCGACATCAGGTGGTGGCTCGGGTCCACCCTCACCGCAGTGCGCAGTGCGCTGCTCGATCTCAACGCGGTCGAGGTCGACCTCGACGGGCGGACCGGCTACGTACTGCCCGACGACCTCGAGCCGACCGAGCCGGTCGACGCGTGGGCCGCACTCCTGCCACCGCTGGATCCGACCACGATGGGCTGGATCGAGCGCGACTGGTACCTGGGCCCGTACAAGGAGCAGCTCTTCGACACAAACGGCAACGCCGGCCCCACCGTCTGGTGGGAGGGGCGGATCGTCGGCGGCTGGCGCCAAAGCGACGACGGCGAAGTCATCCTCCAAATGCTCGAGGACGTCGGCGCGGAGGGGCGCCGTGCCGTCGAGGACGCGGCGGCGCGACTCACGGAATGGCTGGGCGGCACGCGGGTGCTCCCGAGATTCCCTTCACCGCTGGCAAGGGCCTCGACGGGCCGTTGAGAGACTGACGAAGCTCAGCGGTAGCTCAACCGCGCTCAGTGGGGAGCGGCCAGGGGTTGGCTCGGCATGGGGCGACGCCCTTGGTCTGCTGCATCATCACCGGCGCCAGACGCCCGGCGCCGGGGCAGTAGGCGTGGCCCAGCCCCAGCGCGTGGCCGACCTCGTGGTTGACGACGTGCGTGCGGTAGTCCCGCAGCCTGCCGGTGTAGGTCGCGGCGCCGTGCCGCCAGCGCCAGGCGTTGATCACCGCCCGCCCGGCCACGTAGCAGGAGAAGACCCCATTCGTGGGAAGCGGCAGGCAGAGCCGGTCGGTCGTGCGAGGGCTCGCCAGCGTCACGCGGAGGCTTGCCGGGCCACGACTCACCCGCCTGAAGCCGACGCGGCCGCTGCCGCCCCAGCCGCGGCGGTCGAAGAGGACTCGCTCTACCTTGCCCGCGAACGCCGCGCGGTCCGCGGGCAGGCCCGCCTCGACCTCGACGATGAAGCGGCGGACCGGGCCGCTACCCAGGACCTCGCTGTGCCCACGAACCACGACGAGCCGACCGGTCGCCGAGCCGGCGCGGGACACGCCCCCGCGACCACCGGCCGCCGTGCGCGCGCCCAACAGCCGTGCCGCGATTCCGCGGACGGTTTGGCGCCCGTACGCTTGGCTCGGGTTTCCGTCGCTCAAGACGGCGATCGTGATCGCGGCGCCGCGGCGCTCGAAGCGTGCGATCTGGTGGACCCGCTGCCCGCCGGCGGTGGCCCGCCGGCCTCCCTTGAAGAAGGTGCGCCAGCCATGTGTCCGGGCGACCTTCGAAATCCCCACCCGGTCGAGGTCACCGACCACGGGCATCGCCTTGACGAGGCCCGCGGTCAGGCAGCGCCGCCGGACGGCCTCACAGCGCAGCCGGCCGGCGGTGTCCACAACGGCGAACGAGACCAGCCCGGCTCGGCCGCGCGCGAAGCGGCGAGCGCGACGCAGCTGGGGCGACCTCGGCAGCGTCGCCTCGACTCGCTGCTGCCGTAGGGCCCCCTGCCGCGAGCGCTCGGCGGGAGCGGTACGCCCGACCTGTGGGCCCGGGCTGCCCGGCGGCGATGCAGGCCAGGGAACGGCCAGCAGCAGCAGGGCCGCGCCGCCGAGCACCACACCTAGCCGGCCCCGCCGACCCCGCCTGACCCGCTTCGAGCGATGTCTGAGAATGCTCATCCCTAGCCTCCCGGCAGCGCCAGCCGAGCACCCTACAGCCGGGTCCCTCCCATCGCGTCGTGCGACGGGACGGCCCGCTTTCGATCGTGGTTCGTATTGTGAGCACGTGCGCGTGTGCTTGATGGTCGAGGGTCAGGAAGGCGTCAGCTGGGAGCAGTGGCGCGCCCTGGCCGCGACGGCGGAGCGGGCCGGCTTCGAGGCGCTGTTCCGCTCCGACCACTACGCCTCGCTCGGTGGCCACGCCGGTTGGGGCTCGCTCGACGCCTGGAGCACGATCAACGCCTTGGCGACGGTCACGACCCGTCTGAGGCTCGGCACCCTCGTGTCGCCCGCGACCTTTCGTCACCCGTCGGTGCTCGCCCGCGAGGCGGTGACCGCCGACCACGTGTCGGGCGGCCGCGTGGAACTCGGCCTCGGCGCCGGCTGGCACG
>Ga0081538_10006400_pt1 | contig 10378 bp, 8 predicted proteins | sample TabmetS5T2R1_FD_71022 | JGI IMG/M metagenome (GOLD analysis project Ga0081538, IMG submission 71022) | Tabebuia heterophylla rhizosphere microbial communities from the University of Puerto Rico - S5T2R1 | ecosystem: Host-associated > Plants > Roots > Rhizosphere ...
GCGCATGGTCGGCCTGCTGACGTTGCTCCAGAACCCCATCCACTTTGCTTTTGAATTATGTTCTGCAAGCGGAAGTGCAAATTTTGTGCCTGCCGACTTGGAATACCACAGTATCGAGTCGCAGGCCGTATGCATCCTGTCAATCGACTCGAACTGGTACTGCAGGCTTTTCCTGCGACCCCTTTTCACAATGATCTCATTTCTGAAATTTTCAGGGCCGAAAATCTGATCCATCATCACCTTGACGTAGTGCATAGCGTGCCAGTCAAGGTGGACAAATATCGAACCTTCAGGCGAGAGCAGCCTGCACATTCCGACAAGGCGCTCGCGCATCATCTCCAGATACTTGCTCTCCTTCCACACATCCTCGAATGCGAGGCTGCTGTCGTTTTCGATTCGGTGGAAATAGCGCTCGCCGCTCAGGAAAGGCGGATCGATGTAAATGAGATCAACTTTGCTTTCAAAGCCGTGCTCCAATAGATAATCAATGCAGTTAAGGTTGTCGCAGTGGAAAAGTAGGTTCCTGTTTTTAAGCTCTGAACTGCGCGGCCTGGGGACGAGCCGGGTTCTCTGCGGCATATAATGGTGCATTGTTATGGTCATTATTATTCAAATCGGGTTTTTGCTTGCTGGAACATTTGTTTGTTTGAACATTACCAATCATCATGTCCGACTTCCAGCGATTTCCACGCCAATTCTAATTTTTCTAGCTCTAGTTCGTGGCTGTGAATCATGTGGCCAATGAACTGCTCTCTCCCGACAAGCAGGATTTCACAATATCTGCATTTCACAGAATAATGTCTTCTTGGAGGAGAGATTGTTGGTGTTGTTATTGTTGCCACTGCTGCTCCCTCTTATTCCGGCGGTAGTAGGTGCTCATAAGCAAACACGAATTGTACTTCTGACCTGGAATTCTCCTCAGCAGAACCAGAAGAAGAAGAAGAAGAAGAACTTGATGGTAGTACTGGAGTTGCATACCCTACTATCATAGTGTAATTGTTGCCCGTCTCATTCATTGGCTTCCAGAATCTTTTATTGTGACCACTATCACTAGTAGCATCATCCTGAGAACCATCATCGTCGTCGCCTGCAACCAAGCTATACGAGAACGAGGTTTCATTGTCCGAGCCGCTTTTATTACTTCTTACTATGGGGGCAAATTCATAGAGCAAAGTTTCATCCTGCGGGTCTTTGAGTTCTACGTACACAGTGATGAAAGGACCAGCTGCTTCTCCCACTGTGCCATTGACTAGTATCGTCTGGTTAGTTGTAAAGTGGGAGCTGTTTATCGTGGCTGTGAGAAGACCATTTGTCTTTGTCTTTGCGGTTGGTGTTATTGTCGTTGTCGTCGTCGTCGTTGACTGGTTTCCGGCAAATTGCGATGCTACTAAGTCCGGTTCAGTGTCTGGAATTACTGCAGCTGAAACCGGAGTAGTAATAGAATGGTCATAAGCAAAGACAAATTGAACTTCTAATGATGACTTGTTATTTCCGGAGGAAGGAGTAGTAGAAGTAGAAGAAGTGGTAGAAGGCCCATCGTCTGTGTTGTACACGATAGTCATCGTGCAATTCTTTCCGGAGACACTCATCGGTTTATAAAAGCCGTAGCTGTTTCCGTTGTAATATCCGGCGACAATACCGTATGAAAATGATCTGTCCGACATATTGACAGGTACAAAATCAATGTGCGTTGTTTCATTCATTGGGTCCTTTACTGTAATCCAGACCCCGGACTCGGGGGTAATGACCTCGTCATCAACTTTTCCTTCAACTGAAATCGTCTGATTTCTTACAAAGTTCGCTCCGTTAATGGTCGCTGTCAATATTCCATCCGTTTGTTGCGGCTGCGGCTGCGGCTCAGTAGTAATAGAATGGTCATAAGCAAAGACAAATTGAACTTCTAATGATGACTTGTTATTTCCGGAGGAAGTAGTAGTAGTAGAAGGCCCGTCATCTGTGTTGTACACGACAGTCATCGTGCAATTTATTCCGGAGACAGTCATCGGTTTATAGAACCCGCGGCTGTTCCTGTCGTAATATCCGGCGACAATACCGTATGAAAATGATTTGTCTGCCGCGTTGAGAGGTACAAATATAGCATGTGTTGTTTCATTCATTGGGTCCTTTACCGTAATCCAGACCCCGGACTCGGGGGTAATGACCTCGTCATCAACTTTTCCCTTGACTTCAATCATCTGATTTCTTGTAAAGTTCGCTCCGTTAATGGTCGCTGTCAATATTCCATCGGTTTGTGTAAGATTATTATCAACGGGATTATTATTGTCGGTCGTAGTTGTTGAAGGAGAGGGAGCATCATTACCATCTGCTGTTATTGGACTAGCAGCAGGCTCTTGTGCATAAGAAGAAGACTGTTGTTGTATTATTATCTGAGAGTAAAGAACAACAATACTTTGAAGCGAAAATGCGGTAAGCAAGAGAAGAGCTGCAGCTGTTGTTACCGCGCCTAAAGCAACGCGCTTCCTCAATTGTCAAAAAAGAACTTGTATTGTCGCAGTATAAGGAGTGCGTCTATTATATCGTGTACCAGAATCATATAACAGATTTCAGAATTATTTTAGGGTCATCCGTCTGTGTGAATGTGTAGGTGGTATATGTTGTCTGGTTTGAATGAGTAAGAGTAGTAACGATGAGGAGTACTGGCAGGCGTATACTATTATCAGCCGCCTTGATAGCGGTGGTCATTTCTTTTTCTTTTTCTCTTTCCCTCTAGCTTATACCAATTAAGAAGGTATACGATTAACACTGTGTCCTACCATGGCAATTCAATGCTAAAAGGATGTAAAAATGATAATAGCTGCATGCCTGTGACTCAAAGCTCTAAATGTCTCAGGTGAAAATATTGTGTATTGATTGGTTGAAGACTAGATTTCTTTGATGACCGGAAGCTGCAGCGTTATTGCTGCCGAGCCGACTGACTACCAGGCAAGACGGGCCTCAAGCTTTGAGGCTTGGATTTGATTAATTTGGCAATTTCTGATATGTTTATTTCAGCTCCTTTCAATAGATTGTCCGGCACGTCCATCTCATGTAACGTATGTCTGGCAGTCCTGGTCGAATAACCGTGTTGATTGTCTCCCCGTTAGGCAGCTTTATGGACTGAGGCTTGAAGGCCGTAATGAAGTTTCCATTTTGATCAACAATTACTTGGATTTTTGTATCGACCACAACTCACACCTCTATGGAAAATCTTGACCGTCGATGGTAACATTTGTGCCTATTCCGCTAGTATTACGTACATTTATCCAATAATAGACTTCACCTCTGGTATTCCTTTCCTTAGAGTATTCCGTAACCTCTACATCTGTGCCTTGATTTACAGGATTGGGCATCAAATATACTGCACCATGATCGGCTCCGGCCCAATTTACGCCGATCCAATACCAATCGCCTGGGTTGAACCACCACATTCCTATATTCCTCATTAAGTCAACAATTGGTGAAACCATGTAGACAACGACGCTGGTGTCGTTGGCTACGGCCATGGTCGCAGCCGCAGCAGCTATGGTGTGGTTGGCGACACCATCGACGGCTGGGGTGTGGATGGCCGCAGCTACAACAGGTATGGTGTGGCTGACTACAGCTACCACAGCGCATATGCAGGTGTGTTTGGCGTTAGCTACGACGGTGTTGGTGTGGATGGCGCGAGCTTCAGCAACGCAGATGGCGCATGGTCAGGCTCAATCATGGACAGTGAGTTTAGGTCATAAAGCGTAGAGGACCACAGCGACGAGACGATTCCGATAACTTGCAACGAAGGTCAATATGGGCTCAGCACCTATTCTCTGGCTATTCAGAAGATGGAAGAATCTCGAACTTTATCGGTCGCGGTCGTTCAGGATGGGCAGGTCCTAAAGGAGACTAGCACCTCAGCGGCGCATGGCGTAGTCTCACTCGCCGGTGAGTGCTAACGGGGGAGGGGGGAGAGAGAGACATTGAGTTCGAGTTCCAGCCCTAATAATAATGACGAAAACAACAACAGCAGTAGACCTACTAAAGGATACTGGAACATGACAGACGAAGAGTATTACAGGTACTACAGGCATGCATCAGGTGCATGGTATCTGCTTCCAATATTTTTGGGGATTATTGGAGGTGTGATAATGTGGCTTGCGCTAAAAAGTGAGGACCCAAGAAAGGCAAAGAAGGGCTTGATAGTCGCGGTAATAGTGTATGTAATTGCTCTAGCTATCTTCTTAGCAACCGCAGGATTCATAGCGTCGCTAGCTCCGACAATATTCCCACCGACAACAATCCCTCCAACAATAATTCCAACGTCTTAATTTTTTCTCCCTCACCTCTTTCTTTTCTTTCCTGTCACTGTTGCTAAGGATATAGCTATTATCGCTACCGAGTGTATTTTCTTTCAAACTTTCTTCTTAGGGCTATTGCAAGAAGACCAAAAGTTAGAGCACGACGGCAGCAGCAGCAGCGACAGCGCGGCGGCAGGAGAAGAACTACTGTGGCCGTTCGCAGGATATTCCTGTTCGAAGAACAGATGGAGAAGAAGAAAATCCCCCTCCTTAGCCTGCCAGAGTCTTGGCTAGTAGAGGGATGGGCATGAAAGTAGGCGACTATCTAGTGCTGACACTATCCGAAAAACGAGATGAAATTACTATGAAAAAAGTGATGGCTCCGAATGAAGAAAAAGAAGAAGAAGAAGCAGCAGATGACAAGAAAAGAGAGGAAGTCCCTACTACACACCAAGCGTTGCTAGAGACAATCAAGGAAAATACAAGGCTGATACGGGAGGCAAAGGAGGAAATACAGAAATTATATCATTCAGATGAAAGGGCATGAGCGGCGGCAGCAGCCGCCAAGCAGCAAAATCGAGCCTCGGTGTGTTATATGGACATTTTTCGCGATATCATCTACATTATTATTACAGCGTCCTAGTGACTTGTCGTCAACTTCAAGTGCACTGGAGACTTCAGACAAGCTTGGTGAAAAAATATATGTGTGCAGCGCGCCTGCTCTTTAACCAGCCACCCCCCATTTTTGCATTAAATAGCATTTGGTGTACAATAATGACCATATATGAGCAAGAAAGCCGAAGACATGATTCCATTCCTGACTATAGCCTCTGCCAATTTTGAAAAGGATCTTGAAATTGTCAAGCAGATCCTTGGTCAATATGAAAAAAGAACACATTCTGAAAATGCATACATATTCAGCCCAAGAGCAGAAATGGCTGCAGGGTGGTGGTTCTACGATGTACTCGTTACGCGTGATTTCTTGCAAAAAATATTTCAGACAATCTTGCCAGATGGCTTTCCCAATAACAAGAAATCTGCATCCATCAAGATAGTCGATGCGTTTCAAGACCAGCTGAGGAAAAACGGGTCCGAGGCAAGAGTAAGGATGCATGGCGACATGCCTTTTGCTGCTCCTTGGTGGTCTTGGCTCATGAGATGAGAAGAATGGTAATACAGGCTCTAGACTAAAGGTTCATTGCTGTGGCCGTCAGAGAGAGAGAGATAACGTCAATTCAATAATATCATGAGATCCATCTAGAGATGGTATGTGGGGCTTTACAATACTTCTTATGCACCTTGCTGACTATCTGCAGGGGCGTAAAGATCGAACCTGCCCTATATGCAACAGGCGATTTGACAGCTTTAAGGATGTGGACGTTCATAGGCAAAGAGAACATGGTGGAGCTTGAATAATCTTCCACTATTAGTTTAGCATGCATAAAACATCTCTTCCAAAATGAAAAATGAAAAAAGTGGTTGGATTCGCTTGCCTTAGAACATTCCAAGGAAGCGTCTGTTCTTCTCTTCCATGTTAATCACCTCCTCTCACCATTGATCATCGACCATGACTCGAGTTGTTTGCCCTTTAGTTTCGACGCTACGGCGTGGTGTTCTTTTGGAATGACGAAGATCGGCCAACCACCCATTCATGTTTATTTTACAGGAAAAAATGATAGTGGAAACATCTTTTGTTTATGGGAAGTATAGGTGAGCCGCGAGCAGAATAGATTTGAGTCTTTGGACTTCCTCGCCATCTTTAAGTCAGTTGAACCCTCACACCCCGCACCTCTCACCCATAGGGGCACGGGGCTATTTGTTGCGCTGGCCGCGTGAGTTCACAGTTATTCGGAGAGTCGAACTATGGTTGATATTGGCAACCGTCTGGATTGAAGCGGCCATTATCATCCTGCAATAGTTATACTTTATTCTACTGCAATATTGCGGCTTTTGTTTGGGTTTAAGCTGTAACAAACATAGAACTTCTTATCAGCAATGCATTCGATTGACAGACACCTACGGTAACGAGTAAGAACACACACGAACATATGTCACGAATACCTGTTGCCTATTTGATACTTGGTTGGGAAAACAACCGTGAAGCAATAATTGATTTTTTCCGAAACGCCAAGACCACGATAAACATGGTCACTGATGCGGCTGCGCCACCAATTACGACGTCAAAGCTCCATTGGCTGATAAAAGAAATGCTTGCTGCACGGAGGAGGGGGGTATCAATAAGGCTCATTACTGATATCACAATGGACAACCTCCCCGATTGTAAAGACAGAATCACTCGAGTAGACGCGATGCGCCATTTAGAGGGAATAAGTGTTGTCGTAGGGGTCAGCGATTCGGAATACATCGCTCTGGTACCTTCATCAGCGCCAAGAGAAGAAATCAAGAAAATCCAATTCATTCAAAGCGACTATGAAAGTGTAGTCGCAATCAAGCAGCATATTTTTAATGCCTTATGGAACAGAGCAATTCCAGCTCAGTTAAGAATAGATGAACTGGAAGGAATAGTTATTGGCGATGGTGTGGCACGCGACGAGACAAAAAATATGATCGACAGGATCTACAAATGTGAAAAATGTAAACTCATTTTCATCTATTCATTTGAAGTCGGAGAACACAGAGCGGCTACCGGCCATAGGGACATTCGGGAATATCCGATAGCTTAGCAAGTATCTGGATTGCTCCTGTACCTGTTCCACCACCAAGGCCTGCGCACAAGAAAATAATGTTCGAGCCCTGGACTTCCCTTATGATTTCTGACAGGCTCTTGCGTGTAGCCTGCATGCCTCTTTCTCTGGGTAACCTCCGCAGCTCCTGCCTTGCGTTAGTTTCAGACCTATCAGCATCCTCCTGTCTGCCTTTGTGATGCCTAGATGTGCCGCACCAGTGTTATAACAGCAATCAGCTTGCCTCCTAAGATGCCCTTGCTCTTAATCCACGAGACAATGTTTTGCTGCCCGCACCGCCTGCTCTGATGACGCAAACCAATTTGGTTTGGCCATTTCCATCGCTGCGCTAATAGTCTCTTCTTCTATCACCAATTCCGGTGTTACGTTTTTTGCCTGACTCATATAGCGCAGGGAATACCTCTGCTGGTGTTAGTAGTATAAATAATAGCCAGTAGCCCGCGCATAATGCAAAATGCATATAAATACGCCAGCGCGCCAGCGCCGCGCCAGCACTTGAGAGCTAAGATCGCACTGCGGCGAGCGACAGTGCCTCAACCAATTTTTCCAAGGCAATCCTGCTGCTGCCAAAATTGTTATAGGCAATGCCGGCGAACGTTGAGGCAGTGACGCGCATTACAAAAAGCGATGTCGAGAGCATGCTCTCAATCATCGCGTCTGACGAGGAATTGAAAGCGCTGCTCAAAGAAATTCTCGACGAGATGAAGTGGCAGCAGCAACAACAACAACAACAACAGCATCAAGATGCGACGCCGGTGCGGGACAGGGGCAGGCTGCGGCGCTGAAAATTACGGCGTTCTCTTGGGCTTTGCAATCGATGGAAGCTTGACCAGCCTGTGGGTGGGCTGCATAAGACAATGCCGTGACGCTGCGTCTCCGCTCAACTCAATTGCGCATTTTGTGCACCTGAATCTAATCGGCATTTTCTCTCAATGATTGTGTTGTATTAGGCACATTCTCGGTAATAAATCACGACGCCGCTTCTGGATAAAGCCTATGCCACAGCTGGCACCTTTGGCATTCTGGTTTGTGGAGGCTCGGGCGCCGGGAGAATAAAAAGGTCGAGGGCGCAAAATAGCAAGGAGACCCTGCTGGATTGGAGCGTCGCATGTATGTATGCTTGCTAGAGCTCTACTACGATGATTGGAAGGTTTTACTAAATGTGATCTCTCATCTAACCTATTGCAATTAATTAATTAATCAATTATTAGTCAAGTTCAACTACAAAATCATGCTATGAAACACAGATTGAGAAATAATAATCAAAAAATTGAAAAGGAGCGCTATCTTGCTCTCTCTTACTGCTTCAGCAGGCTGACGGCTCTATCCAGATTGGCGTTGATGCTGGCAATATGCTCCTGAAGTTGCTCTACTGGCACCCTATCGTTTATCATCTGTCTGAGCTCTTCTCTGAGCATCACCTCGGTCTCTTCCATTAGCTGCTGATCATGCTGAGCGATTGGCGCTTCTACAAATTCGTAGTTTTCCAAGTAAGCCTCTTCCGCGATGCTCTCCGCTTCTTCATAGTTCTGCGATTGGTATGCAGAAAGCGATTGATTCAGCATGGACTTGACGTTGTCTATTATGGCTATAGTAGTGTTGGCAGCTGCGGAGGTCGCGCTGCTATTGTTGTTGCCGTCAGTAAGAGAGACTGCTGTTGTTGTTGTTGGAATATTGTTGTTCTTGTTCTTGTTGTTGTCTTCTATTCCAAATGCCGATGGAAATAGTAGTGGTAGTGGTGTCGTCAACAATGCGACAGCGGCGAACGAGAGTGCCGCCGCAGTTCTTGTTAAAGAAAGATGCGGGTGGTTGTTTTTGTGAGTTTTGTCTGTCTTCATAGTTAGTGTCGCCTAATTAGGCTAGCCTAACTCTATATTAGTTGTGAAACAAGGATCTGCTACAAGATTCACTCCAGAGGTTGAATAGGCTGCAGCATGTTCGATCTAGCAGTAGACGACTTTACTACTGCTATTACTACTACTTTTTATCCAAGGAACCAAGAATTGGGACGCTGTTGATCTGTAGTTATGGTCTATATTTTGCCTGATTGTTTATATATATATATATATGTCACAGCTCAGCAGAGCTTTGATGCCTGTGCAAATGCTGGATCGATGCCAGTGGCACTGAGGGCAGCATATATAGGCATGCTAAGGTAGCATTTAACAGGGAAGAGCTGCGGCAGTTGCGCTATATTGTTTCCTCAGCAGCTTGAGCACGTGATCGCCTGTGCCCGTCCTGAAAAAGTAGAGAGTATCCACACCATCTCAAGCGCATTTGCATCTGTTTTTGAAAATTATTGTTACCAGTAGTTCGCCTTTATCTTTTCTATCACTTGCTCGTGCTCAGAACCCTTTCTCCTTGCAAACTTTTCCATCGCAGAGAGCGGCACTCCTCCGAGGGTTGATGCCATCTGTGCAAAGAACCAGTTCTTTATTGGGTTGTCGCGCCCTACTTTGCTCATGAACTTCTGGATGCCATATTTGAAGTTGTGCTGCCACGTCTTGTACATGACGCCGAGCTTTGCCGGGTCCATAGTGTTGCCAATATCATAAAAGTCCGATTTCTCAAGTAAGCCTATTGGCACGAAGGTGAGCGGCGTCGTCGTGAATTTAGAGTTAGGCTGCTCTATCTCTATCTCGTGGATGAGCCTGATTGTCTCCCAGCTGTCCTCGGGCGTCTCATCATTGTTAAGGCCCATAATAAGCGTAAATGCTGGCACCCAGTAGTTCTCGTTGAGGATCTTGATGCTGTTCTTGACGACCCAGTGCCACTCTTCCGGCCTGTACGGCGATAATTTGCGGTCAGCGTACTTGCCAATGAGCCTGATGCTTCCAGTCTCAAAGCCGCATTGGATGCCGATGTGGTTATCGGGGCTGGACTTGATTATCTTGGATACGTTCGGTATGAGTCTCTCGTCAGCTATTGCGCCGGCAAGCGTCCCATGCGTCGGATTGGTGTGTTCGATGCCTGTAGCCATGATGCCCTTGAACAACTCCTCAATTGCCTCCCTATTTGGCTGCATGTTCTTGGTAGTCCTCGGGTTGAGGCCGTAAACGAAAATGTCGTCGCTGTGGATCCAGGCGTTCTTTAACCCGCCGTACTTCATGTTAACTTCAATTTCCTTCTGGACCTTCTCGACAGGGTAGTAGCGCAGCGGCCTCAGCGTCACGTCGCAGAACTTGCAACCGCGCCCGCAGCCGCGCATGACTTCTACCATGCCGTGCATGCTCGGGTTGACGATGTTTGGAATCTCGTCAATCGAGGGCTCATTCCAGCAGTGGATGAACCTGCCATGCAGGGTCTTGTCGTTTCTCACAAATTCCTTGATCTCTACCTTGAACTGGCTCTTCTTAAACGGGTTGGCCATGTCAAACTCGCCGGCGATGAGGGCATCAAAGA
>Ga0081538_10006401_pt1 | contig 10377 bp, 14 predicted proteins | sample TabmetS5T2R1_FD_71022 | JGI IMG/M metagenome (GOLD analysis project Ga0081538, IMG submission 71022) | Tabebuia heterophylla rhizosphere microbial communities from the University of Puerto Rico - S5T2R1 | ecosystem: Host-associated > Plants > Roots > Rhizosphere ...
GGGCGATCGAGCTGTTGCTCGCGAAGCTCGCCGGCGAGACGCGGACGGAGGTGGCCGGAGGTTTCGACCGCGTGCCGCCGCCGCTGCCCGTCGCGGACCTCTCGCGTGCCCTCCTCGCGCTGGTCACCGAGGCGGGCTGCGTTCCGCAAGGCAATCCCGACCGGCTCCCGACGATCCGGGCGCAGGGCTGGCTCCGGTATTCGCTCGGCGCAGAGCGCACGCTTGCCTCCGGCCGCTACGAGTCCGTTCACGGCGGTTTCGACGTTGCGCTCGCCAACGAGGATCCGAACCGCCTCGTCCCTCTCGACGTTGTCCGTGTGCTCGAAGGCGAGGGCCGGATCGGGCGGCTGCTCGACGACTTCTACACGACCACCGGCAACGGCACACCTGTGGTCGCGGCGACCCGCTTCGGGCGCGAGATCGGAGGGGAGCTGGTCGAGGCGGGTGTCGGCGCCGTCCTCCTCTCCGGAACCTGAGGAACGGGGACGCGCTGCGGGGCGGTGCTTGCGAAGGAGATCGAGCGAATCGGGATCCCGACGGTATTCGTGACGTCGCTCCCGACGATCGCGACCATGATCGGCGCCAACCGGATCGTGCACGGCCCCGCGATCACGCACCCGTTCGGGCTCGAGGAGCCGGAGCGGCGGCGAATCGTCGAACGGGCGCTGGAGATGCTCGAGGCCGAAGTAGAGCCGACGACCGTCTGGGAGGTCGCTTGACCCCTGGGGCCACCCCATGCCTCTACCCAATTCGATCGTACTCGGGGAATCCGCGTGCGTGGCGCGCGCTTTGGGTCGATTCTGCGCCGACTTCGAGCGTGAGGCGTGCATGAGCGGCCGGGCCGGGATCCACGCATGCTCGGTGGTGCTCGCGCACGCACCGGACCTGGTGCGCCACGGCTCGAAGCCGGCGCGGGAGCTTGCGGCCGACCGCGACGGGCTCCTCGAGTCGCTTACCCGCGCCCAGCGGACGTACGACGACGCCCTTGCCTACCCGCCGAACCAGGTGCTCGTCGGAAACCTCCGGCCCGAGTCGCTCTGGGAGGTTGAGCGTCCCTGGTGGACCACGTCGGTCGAGGGTCGGGCGGAGGGGCCGTTCGGGGTGATCGTCGACCAGGAGGAGCTCTACCGTCGCATGGCCGGGGCCGACTCGTTCGGCCTGTTCCGCCTCGATGGAGAGGAGCCGAGCGACGGTGCGCTCCCCGTCTTCGACGGCGGCCGCCTCGCCGGCTCGATGCGTCGCGCCCACGACCTGGACGAGAGCCTTTCGGCCGCTGTCCTGCTCGAGAATCTCGCCTGCAAGGCGACGGGGGCACTGGCGCTCGAGCACCTCCTGCGGTCGACGGGTTTCCCGCCCGAGGAGCTCCCGTACGCGATCGGCTCGGGCGAGGAGGCGGTCGGCGACCGCTATCAACGGGGCGGCGGCAACCTGGGGAAGGCGATCGCCGAGCAGGCCGGGTGCACGAGAGCATCCGGTGCCGACGTCAAGGCGTTCTGCTGCGGCCCGGTTCATGCGCTCGTCCTCGCGGCCTCGCTTGTCGCGTCGGGCGTGTACCCGCACGTGGTGGTCGTCGCGGGCGGGTCGCTTGCCAAGCTGGGGATGAAGTTCGCGGGAGCGCTGCGCCACGGAACGCCTGTCCTCGAGGACGTGCTCGCCGGATTCGCGGTGCTCGTCGGGCCCCCGGGGGAAGGCGCGGCAGAGATCCGCCTGGACGCAGTCGGCCGCCACCGGGTGGGGTCCGGGTCGGCGCAGCAGGCGGTCCTGGAGGACCTGGTCGTCGAGCCGCTCCAGCGCATCGGCCGCCGGATCCTCGACGTCGACCGCTACGCGACCGAGCTGCACGATCCCGAGATCACGGAGCCGGCCGGGGCGGGCAACGTTCCCAGCCGGAACTACCGACTGATCGGCGCGCTCGCCGTCAAGCGGGGCGAGCTGGCGCGCGAGGAGCTCGACTCCTTCGAGCGCACGCACGGCCTGCCGGGGTTCTCGCCGACGCAGGGGCACGTCGCCTCGGCGGTGCCGTGGATCCCGCACGCGCTCGCCGCGCTGGGCAGCGGTGAGCTCGGCTCCACGATGCTCGTCGCGAAGGGCTCGCTGTTTCTGGGACGCATGACCGAGCTCGCCGACGGGATGTCGATCCTCCTCGAACCGGGAAGGGAGTAAGCAATGCCCGTCGATGCAACAGCCGAGACCTTCGCCGACCTGACGAGCAAGGGAAGCGTGCTCGTCGACTTCTGGGGGCCGCGCTGCCAGCCCTGCCTGGCGATGATGCCGACGATCGCCGACCTGGAGCAGGAGGCAGACGGAGCGGTACGGGTCGTCAAGGTCAACTCCGCCGAGAACCGCGGGATATGCAGGGAGCTGCGGGTCTTCGGGCTTCCGACGTACATCCTCATGCGCCAGGGCAAGGAGCTCGACCGGCTCTCCGGCGAGGTGTCGAAGGAGGACATCGAGCTCGCGTTCGCCACGCTCACGGAACCGGAGGGAGGTGAGGCTGCATGAAGCTCGAGGGCATGAAGGTGATCGCGCTCGGCGAGCGGGACGGTGTGCCCGGCCCCTCTATCGCCGCGTGTGTCCAATCGGCCGGTGCCGAAGTCGTGTTCGTCGAGACGGAGTGCTTCGTCTGAACGGCTGCGGGCGCCATGGACCCGGAGAACCAGGACCGGATCAAAGCCCTTGCCGACGAGCACGGCCTCGAGAAGGTCGTCGTCGTGCTCGGCGCCGCCGATCTCGAGTCGCTCGAGGTCGCGGCCGAGACGGTCACGATGGGGGATCCGGCCTACGTGGGTCCGCTCGCAGGAGTCCAGTTGGGACTCCCCGTCGTTCACATCCTCGAGGAGGAGGTCAAACACCAAGTCGATCCCGCCGTCTACGAGGAGCAGGTCGGGCTGCTCGAGATGACGCTGGACGTCGAGCAGGTCAGAGCGGCCGCGAGGAGCTTCCCCGGACGGGACGGCGCCTAGCGAGCAGCCAGCCTGCGAGCACCGCTGCCGCAGCGGCAAGCGTCGACGCCCAGGGGAGCCAAGCCCGGGAAGACTCCTCCGACGGCGGCACTATCGACGCGACCGCCGTCGCAGTCGACTCGTCCACCGGAAACATCATGTCGGAACGCTCGCAGCCGTCCGGTGAGCAGCGCGTGCCCGCGAGCCCGACCTCGACCTTGCCGATGCCGCCCTCGGGCACCGTGATCTCGGCGGTGTAGGCGCCGGGGTGGGTGCCGGGCGAGGCAGACGCGACGGTTGGCTCGGCGCCCGAGACGCTCACCAGCCGGATGAAGACGCCGCCGGCGTCGAACGGCAGTCGCCGGCCTTGGTCATCGGGAAAGCCGAGCGACCAGGCCAACCGAACGCTTTCGCCGGGCTCGGCGGCGCGCGGCAACGCCGTCTCGAGCCGCGCCGTGACGTCGCTCTTCGCCAGCGCCACTGGGGCGGCGGCCAGAAAGGCCACGACGACGGCGACGGTTACGGCGAGTTTCACGACTGCCCTTGCTACACCGCGCGCGAGCGTCCGGTTCCCACGACCTCCTCGTAGCGGAAGCAGTCGATCACGTGGTCGTTGACGAGACCCGCGGCCTGCATGAACGCATAGCAGGTCGTCGGCCCTACGAAGCGGAAGCCGCGACGTTTGAGCTCCTTGCTCATCGAGCTCGACTCGGCAGTCTCGGCCGGGATCTCGTCCACCGTGCGCCACCGGTTCACGAGCGGGTCGCCGCCGACGAAGCCCCACAGAAGCCCGTCGAGGCTGCCGACCTCGTCCTGGACGGCGAGCGTCGCGCGCGCGTTCGCGATCGCGGCTTCGATCTTCCCCCGGTGGCGGACGATGCCGGCGTCTCCGAGAAGCCGCTCGACGTCGTCCTCGCCGAAGCGCGCCACCGCCTCGGGCTCGAAGCCGGCGAACGCGCGCCGGTACGCCTCGCGCTTGCGGAGGATCGTCGACCAGGAGAGACCGGCCTGCGCTCCCTCGAGCACGAGGAGCTCGAAGAGGTGCCGCTCGTCGTGCGAGGGCACGCCCCACTCCTCGTCGTGGTAGGCGACGTAGAGGGGATCTCCCTCCGGCACCCAGCGGCAGCGCTTCGGCTCAGGCACGCGGCTGACTGTATCCGGCCTCCTCCTCGGCCATGAAGCGCACGAAGAACCAGGCGAACACGCCGAAGAACACCACCGCCTCGCTCACCGCCATCGCAATGCCGGCGATCTGCTGGTCGGCCAGCGCGTCGAGGCCCCAGGCTCGGGGAGCCTCGACGTAGAAGTCGTACAGGGGCCTGGGGAGGAGGGCCAGAAGGAGCCCCAGCGGGCTTGCGAAGACGAACGCCGCGAAGAGGTACGCCGACTTCGCGCCGGCGCTCAGCCGCCAGGGGTGCTCGTGGAACACCGACCACCAGAGCAGGCACCCGGTCGTGAAGTAGCTCGCGTGCTCGAGGTGGAGAAGCAGGTGATGCCGGAGCGCCGCGTCGTAAACGGGCGGAACGTGCCAGATCCCATACGAGGCGAGCCAGAGCGGCAGCGCGACGAGCGGATGGGTGAGGAGGCGAACGAGAAAGAAGCGCCCCGCGGCGGCGGCGAGTCCGGGCGGAAGCCCCGCCACGGCGAGCGCCGGCGCCCACTCGGCGAGGGCGACGTTCTGAACCAGGTGCGCCCAGAGGTGGTATTCGAGCGCAAGCGTCCCCAATGGGGTGACCATAACGGCGAGGACGACCACCATCGCCGCGGCAAAGGAGGCTATGCGCAGGCGCGAGGCGGGGTAAATACGCAGGGCCAGGCCGTACGCGACCGACATGCCGACCACGACCGCGACCTCGGCGTAGCCCGGGTACCAGCTCGTCGGGGAACCGTTCACGGACGATGCGCCCGCGGGCCGCTATCGTTGACCTCACCGCGGGCGTAGCTCAATGGTAGAGCTCCAGCCTTCCAAGCTGGTGGTGAGGGTTCGATTCCCTCCGCCCGCTCTTCGTCGTCGGAGAACCCAGCCGTCGCCTTAGCGGCGCCCTGCGAGCTCGGAGAGCCCGCGGACTCGTACACCAGACCGAGTCGTCATGCCGAGGAGCGCAACGGAGCCGGAGGGCGCCCCGCTCTCGGCCTCCGTCTACCCTCGGGGCCCTCGGCGACGAGACCGGCGGATCGCGAAAGCGACGATGGTCGAGCAGATGACGACGAGCGCGACCAGCGGGGCGACCCAAAGGCTGATGCCGACCGCATGTTGCAGAGGAGAACAGCTTGGCCAGCAGTCCACCCAGCCGTCCGCGTCTCGGTAGTCGGCGTCGCCGGCGAGCTTCGCCAGCACCCAGGCGACTGACAGGAACACGAGCGCTACGACCGAGGCGGCGAGCAAATGGCCCCTCCGGCCGGCGAGTACGAGTCCGACGAGAACGCCGACGACGACGAGCGCCGTCACCAGCAGCGCCGTTCCGTGCACGCATTCAATTATCTGGCGTCAGCCGCGGGGCGGCCGACGCTTGCGCGTGGCCACTAGCCTGGCGCCGACGGCAGGCAGAGCCCCTCCGGCGATGAGGCGCTCCTCAACCGGGCGGAGCGCGTCGTCGAGGTCCCAGCGGTAGAGGTAGCTTCCCCGGCGCGGCTGCCCCACGTCGAAGTCGGGGGCGAGCGCGGCCGTGATCGCGCTCAGCGGATGCAGCTCGGCTCGCAGCTCGGCGACGAGCTCGGCGGCGGTCTTGTCTACGGCGTGCCCGTGCGCGTGTCTTTGCTCGAGCAGCCATGCGGCCGCGGGTTCGTCGAACACGGCGACGTCGAACTCGTCGATGACGAGCGGGGCGCCGGAGCGCAGCACCTCGGCAAGGCGCGCGCAGGAGGGCTCGAGCGGCTCGACGTGGTGGAGCGAGACGACGGCGACGGCCGCGTCGAACGAGCCGTCCGGCTCGTCGAGGGCGGCCAGCGGGACCGGAAGAACGTCGTCGGTGGTCGACTCCGGGTCGATCGCGACCACGTCGTAGCCGGCTTCCGCGAGCTCGCGGGCCAGGGCGCCCTCGCCGGCGCCGACTTCGAGCACGCGCGCCGGCGGTGGCGGAAGGCCGGCGCGGACGAAGGTGCTGACGTCGCGGCTCACCACCGCGACCTTAGACGGACCTCGACCGAAGGCCTCCCGACAAGAAGCGGGCCGCCCGAGACGGCCCCTGGAGAGGCACGACGCCGCAGGCGTTGAAGCGTCGAGATACCTTCTCCGAGAGGGGCGCGCTTCCTGCCTCCGTCCGGGCTGTTGGGCAGGCTTGCCGTGGTGGAGGAGCGGCTCGTCTACTTTCGCCCGAGGGCGATCCTCGTCGTGTTGGGGATCCTGGTCGCCGCGACGGTCCTCATCGCGTTCTTCTACCTCGCCTGGCACGTCATCACATGGATCCTGATTGCCCTCTTCCTCTCGCTCGCCCTCAACCCGGCGGTGGAGTTCTTCGAGCGCCACGGGATGAGGCGCGGCATGGCGTCGTTCATCGTGTTCTTCCTGGCGCTCCTCGCCTTCGGTGGGCTCGGAGCGCTGCTCATCCCGCCGCTGATCGACCAGATCACGACGTTCATCGACGACGTCCCCGACCTCGTCGACGACATCACGGCCGGTCGCGGCCCCCTCGGCTTCCTGCAGGAGGACTACCAGATCGTCGACAAGATTCGGCAGGCGATCGAAGAGCAGGGAGCCGGCGGCGTGCTCGGGATCGGCGAAGCGGGTCTGGCCGTCGCACGAGGCGTTGTCTCCTTCGTCGTCGGCGTCGTGGCGATTGCTTTCCTTACCTTCTTCATGCTCCTCGAGGGGCCGCGCCTGGTGGCACGCTTCACGGACTTCCTCCCCGAGCACCTCCGCCCGCGCTGGCAGCGGGTAGCGGGAGACATCTACCGCACCGTGGGCGGCTACGTGAGCGGCAACCTGCTCATCAGCCTCATCGCCGGGATCGGGGCCGCAGTCATCCTGTTCGTGCTGGGAAGCGACTACGCCGTCGCGCTTGCCGTCCTGGTCGCGATCCTCGATCTCGTCCCGCTGGCCGGCGCGACGCTCGCCGCGATCATCGTCTCCACGGTCGCGTTCATCGAGCTCGGCTGGCTTCGAGGCGTGATCGTGATCGGCTTCTTCATCGTCTACCAGCAGCTCGAGAACCACATCCTGCAGCCGGTGATCTACGGCCGCACGGTGCGGCTCTCGCCGCTCACCGTGCTGATCGCCGTGCTGGTCGGCGCCGAGCTCTTCGGCATCCTCGGCGCTCTAGCGGCCATCCCCGTCGCCGGCATCCTGCAGGCGCTCGTCCGCGAGGTCGTGCTCTGGCGCCGTGAGGCGATCGTCCAGCCGGCCGGTCAGGTGTCCGACGCCGGCGGCGCGCCGCCGACGTGACCTCCGACCGTCCGTGTTAGGCAGTTACGTCTGGCCGCGGTCGTCAGCGGTTGCGCGGGTGATTTCGGGCCAGGCGCTCGTTTCCTCGCTTGTAATTGCCCGTCGTGCGCGCCATCACCTGCTGCGGATCGCCTCGTTTGACATCCTCGAGAAAGCGCACGGCCGAGTCCCCTCGGAGAGTCGCCGCCTTTCTCCCGTGGTGCATGACGACGACGTCGTCGCCCCGCTCCCGGAACTCGAAGCCGGCGGCATCGCCCATGACGTTACGGTAGCCGGATCAGCAAACGGCCGGGGCTGGTCGACCGGCTCGAGCCGCGACGTCAGCGTCGCGCGGTAGCGCGCTCGCGCGCCCAGCTATTGAGCGCGTCGACGATCACTTTCACCTGCAGACCGTCGTCCGTGAGGCGGTACTCGACGCGCGGCGGCCGGCTTGGAACCACGGTGCGGTCGAGGAGCCCCGCCTCCTCGAGCTCGGTCAGGCGCGCAGCCAGCGTGCGCGGGGGTATGTCGCCTAGCACCTGGCGGAACTCGTTGAAGCGGACCGCGCCGCCGTGCGAGGCATAGAGGATCTGGAGGAGCCAGCGCCTCTCGAGGAGGTCCGCCGCGCGGCGGACCTCCTCGGGGACGGGCTCACAGTGTCGACAACGATGCGTCACGGGCCGGCTCGAGTGCGAGGTCGAGCACCTCGCCGAGGCTCATGACCGGATGGAAGGTCATCTCCTCGCGTACGTGCTCGGGGACGTCGTCGAGGTCGGGGCGGTTTCGCTCTGGCAGGATCACGTCGGTCAGCCCGGCCGCGTGAGCGGCGAGGACCTTCTGCTTGAGCCCGCCGATCGGGAGCACTCGACCCTGGAGCGTGACCTCGCCCGTCATCCCCACGGTGTGCTTGACCGGCCGCGCGGAGAGGAGAGAGGCCAGAGCGGTGGTCATCGTGATCCCGGCGCTCGGGCCGTCCTTTGGGATCGCCCCGGCCGGAACATGGACGTGGAACGCGCGGCCTTCGAAGGCGCTCTCGTCGATGCCGAGGTCCTCGGCGTGCGCACGGACGTAGGACAGCGCGATCCGCGCCGACTCCTTCATCACGTCCCCGAGCTGGCCGGTGAGCAGGAGCTGCTCATCCTTTCCGGGCATCGAGGTCGCTTCGACGAAGAGGACGTCGCCGCCGGTCCCGGTGACGGCGAGCCCCGTGGCGACGCCGGGCACGGCCGTTCGCTCGGCCGCCTCCTGGAAGAACTTCTGGCGCCCGAGGGCGTCTCGCACCTCGTCGAGGCCGACGGTGATCGGCGGCGCCGACTCGTCGGAGGCGATCCGGGTCGCGATCTTGCGCAGAATCGTCCCCAGCTCGCGCTCGAGCTGGCGGACGCCGGCCTCGCGCGTGTATTCGGAGATGACGAGCTCGAGCACTTCGTCGGTGATCGTGACCTCGTCCTCGAGCAGGCCGTTCCGCTCCCGCTGGCGGGGCCAGAGATAGCCGCGCGCGATGGCGATCTTCTCGTCGACGGTGTACCCGTCGAAGCGAATGACCTCCATGCGGTCCAGGAGCGGCCCGGGGATCGTGTCGGGGATGTTCGCGGTTGCGATGAAGACGACCTCGGAGAGATCCACCTCGACGTCGAGGTAGTGGTCGCGGAACGAGTGGTTCTGCGCGGGGTCGAGCACCTCGAGCAGCGCCGCGGAAGGATCGCCGCGCCAGTCGGCGCCGACCTTGTCGACCTCGTCGAGCATGATCACCGGGTTCATCGTTCCGGCGTCGCGTAGGGCGCGGACGAGCCGGCCCGGCAGCGCGCCGATGTAGGTGCGCCGGTGGCCGCGGATCTCGGCTTCGTCGCGGACGCCGCCGAGCGACATGCGGACGAACTCCCGGCCGAGAGCACGCGCGATCGACTCGCCGACCGACGTCTTGCCGGTCCCGGGCGGGCCGATCAGGGTCAGGATCGCGCCGGAGCGCTTGTCCTCCGTGATCCCCCGCTCCTGGCGGAGCTTGCGGACTGCGAGGTACTCGACGATGCGGTCCTTGACGTCTTCGAGCCCCGCGTGGTCGGCGTCGAGGACCTCGCGTGCGATCACGGGATCGAGCCGCTCCTCCGAGCGCTTCGACCAGGGCACGACGATCAGCCAGTCGAGATAGGTGCGGATGACAGACGCCTCGGGGCTCTGCTCCCCGATCGACTCCAGCCGCTTCAGCTCGCGCTCGGCCTGCGCGCGGACCTCCTCCGGCATCTCCGCTTCCTCGATCTTGGTGCGGTACTCGTCGATGACCGAGCCGTCGTCCTCGCCGAGTTCCTTGCGGATCGACTCCATCTGCCGGCGCAGGATGTACTCGCGCTGCTGCTTCTGAGCGCCCGACTCGACGTCGTCGCGAATGCGCCTGCGCACCTGCAGCTCGGCCAGGCGCTCGCGCTGGAAGCGCACGGCGAGCTCGAGCCGCTCGCGGATATCCACGGCCTCGAGCACCTCGACCTTCTGCGCGAAGGTGAAGTCGGGCGCGTAGCCGACGGTGTCAGCAAGCGCCCCCGGCTCCGTGATGGAGCGCAGGAACGACGCAACGCGGCCGTCGTCGCCGCGAAGCTCGAGGATCTCCTCGACCGTGGCGCGGTACTCGCGCTCGAGCTCGCGAATCTTGCCGTCGACCGGCTGGTCTTCGTCGGGGCGCTCCTCGACCTCGACGCGGAGTCGCCCACGTGGGTCTGTGTGCGCCGCGCCGACGACGCCGCGGTGCAGGCCGTTCAGGGCGACGGCGCGGGCTCCGCCGGGCAGGCGGACGTGGTCGACCACATCGGCAACCGTGCCGACGCGGGCAAAGTCGTTCTCGTGACGGGGGATCAGCAACACGCGGTCCTCGTCGCCGACGTCCACCGTCAGGGTGACGTCCATATTCGGGAAGACGACAACGTCTTCCAGTGGTACCAGGAGCAACGTGCTCACGCTTCAAACCTCCAAGCTCGCATCATTTCGCCAGTAACTATACCATTTGAACCACATGCCTCGATTTACCTCTCGATTCGACCCCGACGCCGCCGAGCGGCCCGACGACCCTGTGGTGCGGCGCGCCAA
>Ga0081538_10006402_pt1 | contig 10377 bp, 6 predicted proteins | sample TabmetS5T2R1_FD_71022 | JGI IMG/M metagenome (GOLD analysis project Ga0081538, IMG submission 71022) | Tabebuia heterophylla rhizosphere microbial communities from the University of Puerto Rico - S5T2R1 | ecosystem: Host-associated > Plants > Roots > Rhizosphere ...
GTGATCGCCTGGCGGATCCACCAGGTGGCGTACGTCGAGAACTTGAAGCCCTTCGTGTAGTCGAACTTCTCGACCGCCCGCATGAGGCCCATGTTCCCCTCTTGGATGAGGTCCAGGAACTGCATGCCGCGGCCCACGTAGCGCTTGGCGATCGACACGACCAGGCGCAGGTTGGCCTGGATCAGCGCGCTCTTGGCCTCGTCGCCGTCGTCGGCCAGGGCCTGGAGGGCCCGGGACTCGTCGGCGGGCAGCTCCCCCAGGGCGCCCACGGCGTCGAGATCGGCCAGGCGCTCGGACGCCTCGGCCCCGCGCTCGATGCGCCGCGCCAGCTCGACCTCCTCGACGGCGGTGAGCAACGGGACGCGACCGATCTCCCGCAGGTACATGCGCACCGGGTCGGACGTGCCCACGCCCCGCTCCAGCGCCCGATCGGCGGACAGGCGGCTGCGACGGCGCAGGGTGGCGGACAGGCGCCGGGCCCGCGCGGAGCCACTGGTGGCGTGCTCGGGGTTGAGGACCACGAGGTTGGACGTTGTCCGCTCGCGGACCACCAGCTCGGCGCCCGGTAGGTCGGATTCGTCGGGCAGCGCCTCGCGCAGGTCGTCGAGGTCGCCGAACACGTCGTCGATCTCGATGCCCGCCGCCCGGCAGCGACGCAGGATCTCCTCGACCACCTCGGGTGTCAGCTCGACGTTGGGGAGGGCACGAACGACGTCGTGCTGCGTCAAACGGCCTCGGGTGCCGGCCCGCCGGAGCAGCTTGGTGAGCTCGTCCTCCATCGAGCTGTTCCAGGCATCGAGCGTCGATGGCGTATCGGTCATCCCCCGTCTCCAACCCGTTGGCCCAGCCAGGCTAGCAACCGATCTGCCGCATCGGCCGCGGCGTTCGGGTCGCGCAGGTCGTCGATCGCACGGTTGAGGAACGCCAGCTCGGACAGGGCCTCGGCGGGATCGCCGGTGGTTGCGCCCACCAACCGCAGCGTGCGGATGCGGAGGCGGGCAACCTCCGTGAGGAGCCGGCGGACCGCATCGAACGGCTCGGACGTCGGCTCCTCGACCAGCAAGCGCGCCAGGAGATCGGCAACCTCGGGGGGAGCGGACGCCAGGGCGGCGGCGTGGGTGTCGGCACCGAGGAGCGCGTGGTAGACGCCGGCCTGCGCCGGGTCGTCGAAGAGCTCGGCGGCGAGCCACCGGGAGACCGCCCCGGGATCGTGGATGGCGTGGCGCAGCACCTCGGCCGCCGGCCCCTCCTGCTCGGCCTGGCGAGCTCCGTTCCGGCCGGGCGGAGGTGGGACCGACGAGCGGGGGCCGGCATCACCGGCGCCGCCGCGAGACTCCGGGCCGTCGGGCCGGGGGTCGGGGGGCTCGTTGGCAAGGACCCGCCCGGCCCGCGCGCCCGGAGACGCGCCGGTGGGCCCGCCCGCAGGGCGCCCTCGCGAGCGCAGGCGCTCTAGCTGGGTCCGCAGCCGGTCCGGCTCGACCCGACACCGGGACGCGACGTCCATCACGTACTGGTCGCGCACGAGATCGGTCGGATGCTCGGCAATGGCCGCCAGCGCCCGCTCGGCCGCCCGGGCCCGTCCCTCGTTGCTGGACAAGTCGGCGGTGGCGAACACCCGGTCGAGGCGGAACCGCAGGAACGGCGTCGCCTTGTCGACCGCGGCGACGAGCCGGTCGGGATCGGTCTGGGCCACGTCGGCCGGATCCTGGCCCGCCGGCAGGTCGGCCACCGCCACCTCGAGATCGTGTTGGCGCTCCCACTGGTAGAAGCGCTCGGCGGCAGCCTGACCAGCGCCGTCGGCGTCGAACGCCAGCACCAGCCGGCGGGCGGCGAAGCGGCGCAGCAGTGCCACGTGGTCGTCGGTGAGGGCGGTGCCGCACGTGGCGACGGCCAGGGGTACCCCCGCCCGCCGGAATCCGATCACGTCGGTGTAGCCCTCGCAGATGACGGCCGTGCCGTCCCGGACGATCGCGGACTTGGCCCGGTCGAGCCCGTAGAGGACCCGGCTCTTGCTGTACAGGGGCGTCTCGGTGGTGTTCTTGTACTTGCCCTCGTTGCCGGGGCGCTCGGTGCCCGGCAGGATGCGGCCGCCGAAGCTCACCGGGTGCCCCTCGGCGTCGTGGATGGGGAACAGCACTCTGGCCCGGAAGTGGTCCTGCAGGCGTCCGCGCTGGTTGACGCGGCCCAGGCCGGTGTCGCGGGCGTCCTGCTCGTCCAGGCGAAGCGCCCGGCACAGCGCGTCCCAGGCGTCGGGTGCCCAGCCGAGCTGGTACTCGCGCACCACGTCGCCGTCGAGTCCCCGCTTCCGCAGATAGCCCCGCGCCGAGCCGGCGTCGGGGGACGAGAGGAGGCGCTCGTGGTACCAGGCCACGGCCCTGCCCATGATCTCGACGAGCCGGGTGCGGCGCTTGCGGCCCTCGGCCTCGTTGCGGTCGGAGTAACGCAGGGTCATCCCCGCCCGGGCCGCGAGCCACTCGACGGCATCGGGGAAGCCGAGGTGCTCGACCTCCCGCACGAAGGTGATGACGTCCCCGCGCGCCTGGCAGCCGAAGCAGTACCAGACGCCCTCGTTGGCGTTGACCGAGAATGACGGCGTCTTCTCGCTGTGGAAGGGGCACAGGCCCTTCCAGCGCTGGCCCTCGCGGCGTAGCTGCACGTACTGGCTGATGACACCGACGATGTCGGACGCAGCCCGTACCGCAGCCACGTCCTCATCGAGGATGCCCATACCTAGAAACTACGGTCGGTCGCAGACCGACGCCATCAGGGGCGGCGGGCGGGGGTCGGGCTGGAGAGACTACCGGCAGTCGCCCGCCGGCCCCGGGGCTATTGCCGCCGTCGCCGGCCGCCACCCCGGAGCGACGCCGTGGCGTCCCGGCTTGCGGCCTTGACCTCGCCCTTGGCCGCTCTGGCCTCGGCCGATGCGCGCCGCGCCTGCGCCTTCATGTCGGCCTTGACCCGGTCGACCTCGCGCCTGAGGAGCCGCAGCTCGTCCCGGTGCTGCTCGAGCTGGGCGCGCCAGTTGCCTCCTCCCGAGTTCCGTCCCTCGCCCCGGGCGCGGTGCTCGCGCGTCCGCTGCTGGGCGGCGCGTCGCATCGCCGCGCGTACCTCGGGGTCGTCGAGGAGCTGCTCGTCGTAGGCCGCCTGCGCCTCCACCATCTTGCGGAGGAGCTTCGCCAGCGCCGCCCGCTCGCTCGCGTTGAGGGCCAGGAACCCCGCCCTGGGCGCGTAGACGGCGTCGAGCGCCCGCTCCCGGGTGGCCACGCCCTCCGCCGTCAGCTCGACGGTCTTGATGCGTCGGTCATAGTCGGAGACCCGGCGTTCGACGAGGCCGCGACGCTCGAGGCCGTCGACCACGACCGTCACGAAGGACGCGTCGCAGCTCCACATCTCGGCGAGGCTCCGCATGGACAGGCCACTCCCCGGCTCGAGCTCGAGCAGCGCCTTCAGCATCGGAAGCGTCAGTCCCAGGTCGTCGGCCGTGCCGTGGAACCGCTGCTGGTTCTCGGCGGAGAAGAACAGGTTCGCGAGCGCCCTCGTCACGTCCCTGGCATCGACGGCACCGCTGGTCTCGCCCACGCCGGGGATGGTACCGGATGCAACTACTGTTTGCCTAGACTCAACCTTTAATCCGAAAATATCGTTGACTCGAATCAATAATCGGCGCGACGATCCTCGCCGTGTCCCCCCAAGCTGCAATCCGGGCCCAAGCGCTGACCAAGAGCTTCGGCACGATCCAGGCCCTCGCGGGCATCGACCTGCTCGTCCCGACCGGGACCGTCTACGGCCTCCTCGGGCCCAACGGCGCCGGCAAGACCACCGCCGTCCGCATCCTCACCACCATCCTCCAGCCCGACGCCGGACGGGCGGAGGTCCTGGGATTCGATGTCACCCGACACCCCCAGGTGGTGCGCGGGAGCATCGGCCTCGCCGGGCAGTACGCCGCCGTGGACGAGAACCTCACGGGCCGCGAGAACCTGCGGCTGGTGGGCCGCCTCACCCATATGCCCCGCGATCAGGTGCTTCCCCGCGCCGACGAGCTGCTCGAGCGCTTCGGGCTCACCGGCGCCGCCCAGCGGCCGGTCCGCACCTACTCCGGCGGCATGCGGCGGCGGCTCGACCTGGCGGCGGCCCTGATGCACCGGCCCCCGGTCCTGTTCCTGGACGAGCCCACCACCGGCCTCGACCCCGCCAGCCGCAGCGACCTGTGGCGCGTGATCGCGGACCTGGTCGCCGAGGGGGCCACGCTGCTGCTCACGACGCAGTACCTCGAGGAAGCGGACCGGCTGGCCGACCGCATCGCCGTCATCGACCGCGGCAACGTCATCGCCGAGGGCACCCCCGCCCAACTCAAGGCCGGCCTCGGAGGCACCGTCATCGAGATCACCCTCGAGGATCCGGCCGCCGGCGTGCGTGCGGCGACCCTGCTCGAACGGTTCGCGACCGCCAGAGCCGGCTCGGCCGCCGGGGACGGTGCCGTCCGCCTGGACGGCACCTCGCTCGACATCACCGTCGACGACGGGGCCCGGACCGTCGTCGAGGTGCTGCGGGCACTGGACGGTGCGGGCATCGCCCCGGCCGGGCTCGCCGTGCGCGAGCCCAGCCTCGACGACGTGTTCCTGTCGCTCACCGGCCACCGTGCCGACAGCGAGTCACCCGACGCCGAGAACCCCGCCGGCGAAGACGCCGGCCAGTTGGCCCGAGGTGCTGCATGACCTCCACGACGCTCACCCCAACCCTCCCCACCAGCACCCCCGCACCGGCGTCCGCGCCCACGGGGCACAGCGCCCAGCGCTACGCCGTCGCCGACGCCGTGACCATGACGTGGCGCAACCTCCTGACGTACGTGCGGCTACCGCAGCTGCTCGTGTTCTCCACGATCCAGCCGATCATGCTGGTGCTGCTGTTCCGCTACGTGTTCGGCAACTCGATCGCCCTGTCCAACCCGACGATCGACTACGTCGACTACCTGATGCCCGGCGTGTTCGTCCAGGCCACGGTGTTCGGGGCGCTGGGCACCGGTGTCGGCCTGGCCGAGGACCTGAACAAGGGCCTCGTGGAGCGGTTCCGGTCGCTGCCGATGGCCCGCTCGGCGGTGCTGGCCGGCCGCACGATCGCCGATGCGATGCGCAACGCGTTCGTGCTGGTGCTGATGACCGCGGTCGGCGTGCTCGTCGGCTTCCGCATCCACGGCGGTGTCCCCGCCTACCTGGCAGCGCTCGCCCTGGTGCTGCTCTTCACCTTTGCGCTGTCCTGGATGGCGGCCACCGTGGGGCTCGGTGCCTCCAACGGGGAGGCCGCCCAGGCGGCCCTGTTCCCCCTGGTGTTCCCGCTGGTGTTCGCGTCGTCCGCGTTCGTGGACACGTCGTTCATGCCGGGGTGGCTGCAGGTCTTCGCCAACCACCAGCCGGTCACGGTGACCGTCGATGCCGCCCGCAACCTGGTGCTCGGCCAGCCCATCGGCTGGTCGGTGGTCGGCTCGCTCGCGTGGTCGCTCGGCCTGATCGCCGTGTTCGGTCCGCTGGCCGTGCGTCGCTATCGCCGGGCTTCCTGACGTGGCGGAAGCTCCGAGGCACAAGCTCAGCGGGGGACGGTCGCGGTGGCGCGGCGGCGACCGTGACCGTCCCTCGCTCGCCTCCCAGCCCGATGGCCTCGCGACGGCCGCCCTCCCCCGGGCGGCCGTCGCCGCGCAGGGACAGGGAGTGGCCTCCGGCGCGAGGCTGGGGGGCGTGGACGGTACGGGCGGAGCGACGGCGGGTGGCCGGTCCCCGGCACTGATCAGGCGGCCGGTGGCGGCATCGCTCGAGGAACTGATCGACGGCGGGAGCGGGCGCCGGCCGTTCCGCACGGGGGACGCCAAGTCGGGCTCGTCGTTCGAGCGGCTCGATATCGACGGCGAGCGGTACGTGCTCAAGGTGATGCACGTCGACGACGACTGGCTCGCCCGCTCGATGGGCGACGTCGCCTGCCGCCCGGTGCGGGTGTGGGCCGCCGGACTGCTCGACGCCTTCCCCGCCACGATCGATCCCACCGTGGTCGGCGCCGCCGCCGGCCTGGGCCGGAACGGGTGGGGGGCGGCGCTGCTCATGCGCGACGTCGGCGACCGGCTGGTGCCCGAGGGTCACCAGGCGGTCCCCCTGGACCAGCACGCCGCGTTCCTGGACCACCTGGCCGAGCTGTCGGCCCGGTTCTGGGGCTGGACCGACACGGTGGACCTCACGCCCCCGAGCCTGCGGTGGGCGTTCTTCGGCGATGCCATGCTCGATGTCGAACGCCGGCGCGGCTGGCCCGACGAGGTGCCCCGGATCGCCGACGCGGGTTGGCGGGCCTTCGCCGAACGCGCACCCGACGATGTCAACCGCTTGGTGACCGAGCTCCGCCGGGCGCCGTGGGCCATCAGCGAGGCCGTGGCCGCGACGCCCACGACCTTCCTTCACGGCGACTGGAAGATGGGCAACCTGGGAAGCCACGCCGACCGCCGCACCATCCTGATCGACTGCGCCTATCCCGGCGAGGGACCGGCCTGCCACGAGCTCGGCTGGTACCTGGCGATCAATCGGGCGCGGCTCCCCGAATCCAAGGAGGCCGCCATCGAGCGCTTCCGCTCCTCACTCGAGCGCCATGGCGTCGCCACGGCCGGCTGGTGGGAGCGCCAGCTCGACGTCTGCCTGCTCGGCACGCTGGTGCAGTTCGGCTGGGAGAAGGCGCTCGGTGACCCCGACGAGCTCGCGTGGTGGTCGGATCGCGCCCGGGCGGGGGCCAGGTGGCTATGACCGCTCCACCCGCCGCCGGCCACGAGGTCCGGTCGCCGAGGACAGCCGGCTCAGCTGGAAGCACCGGGCTTCTGGGTCGCCTCCTCGGTCGTGTCGGGAGCGACGGCCTGGCCAACCGCACGGGTCGGGTGAGCCCCGCTCCCATCATCCGACCCGGCCCCGTCCCGCTGGGCCGCCGCTAGCTCCTCGACGGCTTGCTTGCGCACCGACAACCAGATCGAGACGGTCAGCACCAACGCAATGACGCCGAGGCTCACGAAGGTGTCGATGTGGTACCACTCGGTGATGATCATCTTGATGCCGACGAAGGCCAGGATGACCGCCAACCCTTCCTGTAGATAACGGAACCGGTCGCGCAGATCCGCCAGCAGGAAGTAGAGCGCCCGCAGGCCGAGGATCGCGAAGGCGTTCGAGCTGAACACGATGAACTGCTCGCGGCTGACCGCCAGGATGGCGGGGATGGAGTCGATCGCGAAGACGACGTCGCTCGACTCGACCACGATGAGCACCGCCAGCAGCGGCGTGGCCAGCAGCTTGCGGCCGTGCCTCACGAACAGGTGCTGGCCGTTGTACTCCGTGGTCGATGGTATGACTCGGCGCACCAGCCGGAGGACGGGATTCTGCTCGGGGTGGACCTCCTCCTCGCCCTGGCGAAGCAGGCGGAACGCCGTGACCAACAGGAACGCGCCGAACACGAACAGCAGCCACTCGAACTGCTCGAGAAGGGCGACGCCAGCGAAGATGAAGACGAACCGCAGCACGAGCGCGCCGAAGACACCCCAGAACAGCACCCGGAACTGGAACTCCCGCGGCACCGCGAAGTAGCTCATGATCAGCGCCCACACGAACACGTTGTCGACGCTGAGGCTCTTTTCGATCAGGTAGCCGGATATGTACTCGCCGGCCGCCTGGCCCCCGTGCCAGGCGAAGATCGCCCCGGTGAAGGCCACCCCGATGCTGATCCACACCGCCGACTCGATGGCGGCCTCCTTGGTGGTCGGCGCGTGCGGTGTCCGGTGGACCAGCAGCAGGTCGACGATGAGCAGGACCGAGATCAGCGCCAGAAACGCGAACCAGATCCAGATGGGAACGTCGAAGCTGGCGAAGTTCTCTCGGCTACCCGACGATTCGGAAGCTAGGACGGCGAGGGACACGAGTGCCTTTGTCTCCGGCTGGTTGGGTGGACTTCCAGCCGAAGGTCTCGCCCGCCACTGGGGCCGTGGTCACCGGGCACGCGGCCGTCCTGACGATGACGCACGTCGAGGGCTACTCCCCTTCGGTATTCCACGCAGCCTACAGGCGGGGGGCGGGAGTGCCCTGAATTGCCCTGGTCAGCGAGTGTCGGACCCACCGGCGCCCACGATGGCCTGGGCGGCCGCCAGCCGGGCCACGGGCACCCGGAACGGGGAGCACGAGACGTAGTCGAGGCCCACGCGCTGGAAGAACGCGATCGAGGCCGGGTCGCCGCCGTGCTCGCCGCACACCCCCAGCTTGATCTTGGGGTTCGTCGACCGACCCCGCTCGACCGCCGTGTTCACCAGGTCGCCGACGCCATCCTCGTCGATGGACTCGAACGGGTTGCGGCGCAACAGACCGTGGGCCAGGTAGGCGGGCATCATCCGTGCCTCGACGTCGTCGCGGCTGAACCCGAAGGTCATCTGCGTGAGGTCGTTGGTGCCGAAGCTGAAGAAGTCGGCCACCTCGGCGATCTCGTCGGCGCAGAGGGCGGCCCGCGGCGTCTCGATCATCGTGCCGATGGTGACATCGAGGTGGCGCCGGGATCCCTTGAGCGCCTGGTTGATGGCGTCCGTGACCCAGGAGCTCGCCTCCTCCATCTCCTCCCGGGTCACGGTGAGCGGGATCATGATCTCCACCACCGGCTTGCCGCCGGCCTTGGCCCGGTCGAGCGCAGCCTCCACGAGCGCCCGGACCTGCATGGCGTAGAGGCCGGGCTTGACCACCCCGAGCCGCACGCCCCGCGTTCCGAGCATGGGGTTCTGCTCGCGCCACGACTCCGCGGCGGTCAGCAGCTGCTTGTCCTCGTCCGACAGGCCGTCGACCGCCTCCCGGATGCGCAGCTCCTCGACGCTGGGCAGGAACTCGTGCAGCGGCGGGTCCAGCAGCCGCACGGTCACGGGCAGGCCGTCCATGGCCTCGAGGATCTCCACGAAGTCGGAGCGCTGCGCCGCCCGCAGCTTCTCGAGCGCCGCGGCCTCCCCGTCGGGGGTGTCGGCCAGGATCATCTCGCGGACGATCGGCAGGCGGTCGTCACCCAGGAACATGTGCTCGGTGCGACACAGGCCGATCCCCTCGGCGCCGCGGGCGCGGGCGTTGGTGGCGTCGGCGCCGGTGTCGGCGTTGGCGCGCACGTTCAGTCGGGCTCGGGCCGGATTGCGGCCGTGGCGGACGGTGTCGGCCCAGCCGAGGATGACGTCGAGCTCGGGCGGCGCCTCGCTGGCCGACAGCCGCACCTCGCCGAGCACCACCTTCCCGGTGGTGCCGTCGAGCGAGATGACGTCGCCCTCGGACACGGTGGTGTCGCCCACGGTGAACGACGCGCCCTTGATGCGCAGGGCGTCGGCGCCGACCACCGCCGGAATGCCCCAGCCCCGGGCGACGACGGCCGCGTGGCTGACCAGGCCGCCCCGCGCCGTGAGGATCCCCTCGGAGGCCTGCATGCCGTGCACGTCCTCGGGCGACGTCTCGTTGCGGACCAGGATCACCTTCTCGCCCCGTGCCGCCGCCTCGGCGGCGGCGTCGGCGGTGAAGTAGGCCCTGCCCACCGCCGCGCCCGGCGACGCCGCCAACCCCGAGGCGATCACCTGCACGTCGGCCGATGCGAACTGGGGATGGAGCACCTGCTCGACGTGGTCCTCGTTGATCCGCAGCAGGGCCTCTTCGCGCGAGATCGACCAGCCCCGCTTGCGCCCCTGCTTGGTCATGTCGACGGCCATGCGCAGCGCGGCGCGGCCGGTGCGCTTGCCCACCCGGGTCTGCAGCATCCAAAGCTTGCCCCGCTCGATGGTGAACTCGGTGTCGCACATGTCGCGGTAGTGCGCCTCGAGGCGGGCGAAGATGTCGAGCAGCTCGTCCTTGATGCCGGGGAAGTGCTCCCCGAGGTCGTCGAGGTCGAGGGTGTTGCGGATGCCGGCCACCACGTCCTCGCCCTGGGCGTTGACGAGGAAGTCGCCGTAGGGCTTGTCTTCGCCGGTGGCGGCGTTGCGGGTGAAGCCGACCCCGGTGCCCGATTCGTCGTCGCGGTTGCCGAACACCATCGCCTGGACGTTGACGGCGGTGCCGAGGTCGTGGGGGATCTTCTCGCGGTCGCGGTAGGCGCGGGCACGAGGGCTGTCCCAGGAGTTGAACACCGCCTCGACGGCGCCGTGGAGCTGGCGCTGCGGATCCTGCGGGAACGCCCGGCGCGTCTGTGCCTTGACGATGCGCTTGTACGTGGTGCACAGCTCCTTGAGGACATCGGCGTCGAGGTCGGCGTCGCTGCTCACGCCGGCGGCGTCCTTGGCGGCCTCCAGCTCGTCGTCGAAGCCGGCGGCATCGAGGTCGAGGACGATCCGCGCGTACATGGCGATGAAGCGGCGGTAGGAGT
>Ga0081538_10006403_pt1 | contig 10376 bp, 6 predicted proteins | sample TabmetS5T2R1_FD_71022 | JGI IMG/M metagenome (GOLD analysis project Ga0081538, IMG submission 71022) | Tabebuia heterophylla rhizosphere microbial communities from the University of Puerto Rico - S5T2R1 | ecosystem: Host-associated > Plants > Roots > Rhizosphere ...
CAGAGCCGGCCCCTGCCCGATCACCTGATCCCGCTCGGGCGGACGCTCGGCCTCCCGATGAACGGTGCGGTCTCGAACCTGTCCCTCTTCCCGACTGGGGCCGCCGTGCTGGGCCATGAGCTGCGAACCGGGGGCTACGACGTCGTCCACGTGCACGAGCCGAACGCCTTCGCCGTCAGCTGGTTCGCGACCGAGCACGCGCGCGCGCCCGTGGTCGGCACGTTCCACACCTACTCGACCAGTCGGCTCGCGCACGGGATCGCCAACCTCGGGGGAGCCCGCCGCCTCTACCGCAAGCTGAGCGCTCGGATCGCGGTCTCTGAAGCGGCGCGTTGGACGGCGCAGCGCTACTACGGCGGCCGCTATCGCGTCGTGCCCAACGGGGTCGACACGTCCGTGGCGCGCCCGGATCCCGCGCGGCCCCACCGCGAGCTGCGCATCCTGTTCGTGGGGCGCGCGGAGGAGCGCAAGGGGCTTCCGGTCCTGCTGCGCGCGTTCGAGGCACTGCGGGGCGCCGGAGTCGAGGCACACCTGACCGTCGTCGGCGCCGCCCCCGAGGAGGTCCAGCCGCTGCTGCTCGAGCCCGAGGGCGTCGAGGTGGCGGGCCGCGTGTCCGAGGACGAGAAGTGGCGCCTGCTGGGCGAGACCGATTTGCTGTGCGCGCCGTCGCTCGGCGGTGAGAGCTTTGGAATGGTGCTGACCGAGGCGTTCGCGTCCGGGACACCGGTCGTGGCCTCCGACATCGCGGGCTACCGCGACGTCGTGCGCGACGGCGTCGACGGCCTGCTGGTGCCGATGGGCGACGCCGTCGAGCTCGGCGAGGCACTGCACGGACTCGCTTTCGACCCCGACCGGCGCAGCCGCATGGGGGTGGCCGCTAGGGAGCGCGCGGAGCGCTTCGCCTGGCCGCGGGTGGCGAGCGAGGTGGTCGAGGTGTACGAAGACTCCCTGTCCCTGCCGCGGCCCGAGGCCCGCCTTGCGCGCGCCGCCCGCCGGTTCGGTGTCGCCTCCGCCGAGCCCCTGCCCAGCCGACCCGCGCCGCAGCTGCCGTCGGTCGAGCCGCGTACCCCGGCCGATGGCCGGCGGCACGTGGCGCACGGCCTGAGGCGCGCGCTCGTGGGCGTCGGTGTCCTCGCCGGCGCTGGGCTGGCGGCGCTCGCGCTGCAGCGCATCGGGCTCGAGTCGATCGGCCGCGCACTGCTCGCGGCCACCCCGGTGTGGGTGCTCGTTGCCTTCGCGCTGATGTGCGCCTCGATGCTGCTGCGCGCGGAGTCCTGGCACGCCATCCTCCGCGCCGCGCTGCCGGGCACGCGCGTGCGCCGGCGCGACGCCGCGCGCGGGACCATGATCGGAGTGCTGATGTCGGCGACACTGCCGGCGCGCCTCGGCGAGCCCTCCCGGGCGCTGATCGTGGCCCGCCGCCTCGGCCGCATGCGCGACCGGTTCCCGGTCGTGCTCGGCACTCTCGTCTCGCAGACGCTGCTCAACATCCTGGCGCTGACGGCGCTCGGCGGAGTCATGTTCGCCACCGTCGGCCTGTTCCAGGGAAACGAGGACGCCCTCGTCCTAGCGACGCTCGCCCCGGTGGTCGTCCTCCTGCTGGTCGTGTCGACCCCCTGGTTCCTGCGGCGCGGCAAGCCGTCGCGCTTCCAGCGCGTGCAGCAGGCCGCGGCGAAGGCGCGCGAGGCGATGCTCCAGGTCCGCTCGGGCCTCCAGGTCTTCCGCAAGCCGCGGCTCGGCGGCTGGGCGGCGCTCAACCAGATGGCCGCGTGGGCAGTCCAGTTGCTTTCGTGCTACGTCCTGTTGGTGGCGCTCGGGCTCGATCACCGCGCCGGCCTGGGCGCGGCGGCCGCCGTGCTGTTCGCGGTAAACGTCACGGCGGCATTGCCGGCCGTCCCGTCGAACCTGGGCGTCTTCCAGGCGGCGTGCGTGGCGGTGCTGTCCGCGTACGGCGTGGGCAAGACGGACGCGCTCGCCTACGGGATCATCCTCCAGGCGGTGGAGATCTCGACCGCGCTGGTGCTCGGCATGCCGGCCCTGGTGCGCGAGGGGATGACCTGGAAGGACCTGCGCCTGCGGGCGCTGCACGCGGCGCCGGTCGAGCTGCGCCGCGGCTCGCGCCGCGGCGAGGCGGCCGAGGTCGAGGCTTAGAGCGGAGTCGCCCACCGGCAAAGGGTTCCGCGGACGCCGCAGCCACTCGGCGGAGTGGCCGGCCGCGCCGGGGCTGGCTAGGGGTGTGGAACAGGGGGTGGGGCGACTTATGTATCCAGCTCGCGTCATAAGTCGCCCCACCCCTCCGGCGGCGGGGGCCGGGTCGGGCGTTGTTGGAGCAACCTTCACACAATCGTGTCAAGGTTGGTACGATTGCCCCTTGGCCCCGAGCGACTTCATCGACGCGGCACGCAGCAGGGTCGTCGTCTTCGACGGCGGTATGGGCGCCACGCTCGAGCAGTTCGACCTGACCTCCGAGGACTACGGCGGACTTCCCGGCAAGTGCCACGAGGTGCTGGTGCTGAACCGGCCGGACGTGATCCGGGGCGTGCACGAGTCGATGCTCGAGGCCGGCGCCGAGGTGCTCGAGACCGACACGTTCCAGGCGAGCCGCCTGAAGCTCGAGGAGTGGGGCCTCGCCGAGCAGACGCGCGAGATCAACCGGAGGGCGGCGGAGATCGCCAGGGAGGCAGCGGGCGAGCACCGCTTCGTCGCCGGCTCGATCGGCCCCACCGGCCAGCTGCCGGCGAGCGACGACCCCACGCTCGGGAGGATCACGTTCGGCGAGCTGTTCGACGTCTTCACCGAGCAGGCTCAGAGCCTGGTCGAGGGCGGGGCCGACCTGATCATCATCGAGACGGCGCAGGACATCCTCGAGGTCAAGGCCGCCGTCTTCGGAGCCCGGGAGGCCTTCAAGCGGAGCGGCCGAACGCTGCCGATCCAGGCGAGCGTGTCGCTTCTGCCGCAGGGCGGCAAGATGCTGCTCGGCACCGACATCCAGGCGGTGCTCACCACGCTGTCGGCGCTCGACGTCGACGTGATCGGGCTCAACTGCTCGACCGGCCCCGAGGACATGCGCGACGCAATCCGCTATCTGGGCGAGTTCAGCCCGGTACCCGTGCACTGCATCCCGAACGCGGGGCTGCCGCTCCAGGGGCCGAACGGCGAGACGATCTTCCCCGAGGAACCCGACCCGCTGGCGAACACGCTGCAGGAGTTCGTGGAGCGCCACGGCATCACGATCGTGGGCGGCTGCTGCGGCACGACCCCAGACCACATTCGCGCGATCGTGGACCGCGTGGGCGGCCGCGAGGCGGGTGCCCGCCCCGAGCGCGCGCCGCTGCTCGTCTCCTCGATGATGACCGCCACGCCGCTCGTGCAGGAGCCGCGCCCGACGCTCGTCGGCGAGCGAGTGAACTCGCAGGGCTCGCGTAAGGCCAAGGAGCTGCTGCTGGCGGAGGACTACGACGGGCTCGTTCAGGTCGCCGAGGACCAGGTACAGGGCGGCGCCCACGTGCTCGACGTGTGCGTGGCGCTGACCGAGCGCCAGGACGAGGACCAGCAGATGCGCGAGGTGGTCAAGCGCATCGCGCTGACGCAGCCGGCGCCGATCCAGGTCGACTCGACCGAGCCCGAGGTCATCCAGGCGGCGCTCGAGCAGATCCCGGGGCGGGCGATCGTCAACTCGGTCAACCTCGAGGCCGGGCGCGGCAAGCTCGACGTCGTCGCCCCCCTCGCGAAGGCCCACGGCGCCGCGCTGATCGCGCTCACGATCGACGAGCAGGGGATGGCCAAGACCGCCGAGCGCAAGCTCGAGGTCGCTAACCGCATCGTCGAGCTTGCCTGCGACGAGCACGGCCTCGACCGCGAGGCGCTGATCTTCGATGCCCTGACCTTCACGTTGACCACCGGCGACGAGGAGTGGAGGCCGTCCGCGATCGAGACGATCGAGGGCATCCGCCGGATCAAGGCGGAGATCCCGGGCGTGAAGACGTCGCTGGGCGTGTCGAACGTCTCGTTCGGCGTATCTCCCGGCGCTCGAGCGGTGCTCAACTCGGTCTTCCTCCACCACTGCGTGGAGGCGGGTCTCGACCTCGCAATGGTCAACCCGAACCACATCACGCCCTATCCGGAGATCCCCGAGGAGGAGCGCGCGCTCACCGACGACCTCGTCTTCAACCGGCGCGAGGACGCGCTCGAGCGCTTCATCGCGCACTTCGAGCAGAAGGGGGAGTCGGAGGAGGAGACGGCGGGCGACCCCACCGAGGGGATGGAGCCCGAGGAGGCGCTCCACTTCCACATCCTGCGCCGCAAGAAGGAGGGGGTGGAGGACTGGATCGACCGCTCGGTGGACAAGATCGGCGCCGTTCCCACGCTGAACACCGTGCTGCTCCCCGCCATGAAGGAAGTGGGCGACAAGTTCGGCGCCGGCGAGCTGATCCTGCCGTTCGTGCTCCAGTCGGCCGAGGTGATGAAGCGGGCCGTCGCCCAGCTCGAGAACTACCTCGAGAAGATCGAGGGGCACACGAAGGGCAAGGTCGTGATCGCGACCGTGTTCGGCGACGTGCACGACATCGGCAAGTCGCTCGTCAACACGATCCTGACCAACAACGGCTACACCGTGATCGACCTCGGCAAGCAGGTCCCGGTCGACACGATCATCAACGCCGCGGTCGACAACGACGCCGACGCGATCGGGCTGTCCGCGCTGCTCGTCTCCACGTCCAAGCAGATGCCGATCTGCGTTCAGGAGCTGCACGAGCGCGGGCTCGAGTTCCCGGTGCTGGTGGGCGGCGCGGCGATCAACCGCGACTTCGGGCGGCGCATCCTGTACCCGAGGGGCAAGGAGTCGGACGAGATCTACGAGCCCGGCGTCTTCTACTGCAAGGACGCCTTCCAAGGGCTCGACACGATGGACGCCCTGATCGAGGGCGAGGCGCGGGCGGCGCTGCTCTCGAAGACCCGGGAGGCGGCGCGCCAGCTGCGCGAGCAGGGCGAGCGGGTGGACGACGGGCCGCCGCTCACCGACGACTCGGTCCGCTCCGCCGCCCGCACCGACACGCCGATCCCCGAGCCCCCGTTCTGGGGCGTGCGGGACGTGGACGTGGACCTCGACGAGGTCTACCCCTACCTCGACCGCCACGTGCTGTTCAAGCTGCACTGGGGCGGCCGCGGCAAGAAGGGGGAGGAGTGGCGGCGGATCGTGGAGGGCGACGGCGAGGACGAGGGCTTCGCGCCCAAGCTCGAGCGCATGTGGCGCGAGCAGGATTACCTGCGGCCGCGCGCCCGCCTCGGCTACTTCCCGGCGGCCGCCGACGGCAACGAGCTGGTCGTCTACGACCCCGACGACCCGGGGCGCGAGCTGGAGCGGCTGGTGTTCCCGCGGCAGCCGCGACACGACCGCATCTGCCTCACCGACTTCTTCCGCCCGCTCGACTCGGGGGAGCGTGACGTGGTCGCGATCCAGGGAGTGACCGTCGGCCCCGAGGTCACGGAGCTGATCGAGCGGCTCGAGCGGGAGGGCGAGTTCGCGGAGCAGCTGTTCACCCACGGGCTGGGCGTTCAGGCGGCCGAGGGGCTGGCCGAGTGGCTGCACTCCGAGATCCGCCGGCAGCTCGGCATCGACCTGGACCAGGGTCGCCGCTACTCCTGGGGCTACCCCGCCTGCCCGGACCAGTCGGAGCACGACAAGGTGTGGCGCCTGCTCGATCTCGAGGAGATCGGGATGACGCTCTCGGACGGCTTCGCCGTGATGCCCGAGCAGTCGACGGTCGCGATCGTGGCGCACCATCCGCAGGCCGTCTACTTCGGCATGAAGTCGGGCTTCGTGCCGAAGGACAAGGCCCCGGACGAGCTGATCGCCGGTACCGAGCGCGGCGGCGCGCTGCCGCCGGAGCGCGAGCCGGTCGCCGACGAGGTCCCGGCCTGAAGTGATCTCCTAGCGCCGCACCCGTGCCCGAGCGTCCCGAGCCCGTTCGCGACCTCGACTGGGATCCCGATCGCGCCCGCCGGCTCGGCGAGGACGCCGTCGAGCTGTGGGTGGAGCTGCTGGCCCGCTTGCCCGATCTGCCCGTCAGCCGCCCGTTGCGGGCCGACGAGGTGCGCGAGGCGCTCGCGATCGACGTTCCCGAGGAGCCGCTGGAACGCGGCGAGCTCCTTCGCCATCTGCGCGCCCTGATTCTCGAAAACTCGATATATCCGGGCCACCCTGGGTTCCTGGCCTACATCTCCGGCGCCGGCACCGTGCCGGGTGCTGCGGCCGACCTGCTCGCGGCGGCCCTGAACCAGAACGGCGGCGCATTCCGGCTCTCGCCGGGTGCGACGACCATCGAGGACCAGCTGATGCGCTGGCTCGCCGATTGTTTCGGGTTGCCCGAGGGCGCCGGCGGCCACGTGGTGGGCGGGGGCGCCGTGGCGAACCTGGCGGCCCTCAAGGTCGCCCGCGACGGGGCGAGCGAGGAGGCGCGCGAGAGCGGCGTCCGAGACGGGCCACCCCTCGCCTTCTACGCCTCCACGGAGTCCCACGTGGTTCAGCAGCGAGCGGCGGACCTCCTCGGGCTCGGGTCGGGAGCGGTGCGGCCGATCGGCGTGGACGAACGCTGGCGCATGCGGCCCGACGCCCTCGCCGAGGCCATCGACCGCGACCTCGCGGCGGGCGTCGTCCCGGCGGCTGTGATCGCCACCGCCGGGACCACCGCGACCGGCGCGATCGACCCGTTGCCGGCGATCGCCGAGCTGTGCGAGCGCGACGGCGTGCACCTGCACGTGGACGCCTGCTACGGCGGCCCGGCGGCGCTCGCGGACGACCTGCGCCCGCTGCTCGCGGGCATCGAGCGGGCGGACTCGATCGCCGTCGATGCCCACAAGTGGCTCTACACGCCGCTGCTCGGGGGCTGCGTTCTCGTGCGCGATCAGCGGCGGCTGGCCGCGTCGTTCGCCACGGACGCGACCTACATCTGGATCCACGATGACCTGCGTCAGGGCGTCGATTTCACGATGCACGGCCCCGACTTCAGCCGCGGCTTCGCCGCGCTCAGGATCTGGCTGTCGCTGCTGGCCCACGGGCGCGCCGCTTACGGCCGGCGGATCGCGCACGACGCCGCGCTTGCCCGCTACCTCGGCGAGCTCGTGGACGAGCACGCCGACTTCGAGCTGATGACGCCGGTGTCGCTCTCGATCTGCTGCTTTCGCTACGCGCCGGCCGCCCTGCGCGGGGACGAGGACCGGCTCGACAGCCTCAACAAACGCCTGATGAGCGCGGTCATGGGCGACGGCCGCGTGTACTGCTCCAACGCCGTGCTCAACGGCCGCTTCTGCCTGCGGGCCTGCATCGTCAACTTCCGCACCGAGGCCGAGCACATGGAGCTGCTGCTCGAGGTTGCGGCGGAGCACGGTGCCCGGCTGGTCGCCGAAGGGTGAGAGCCGTGTCCCGCGAGGACGTCGAGGTCGTCAGGGCGATATACGAGCGCTGGCGGCGGGGCGACCCCGCCGGCGAGCTATTCGATCCGGAGATCGAGTGGTCCACGCCGCACCCCGACGCGTCGGGCCTCCACGGCCGGGAGGAGGTCCTGGCTTTCATCCGCAGGTATGCGGGGACCTTTGAGGGCTACCGCATGGAGCTGGACGAGATCCGCGATCTCGGCGGCCACCAGGTGTTGGCGCGCTTCTCGGAGAGCGGACGCGGCAAGGGAAGCGGCGCGGAGACCCATCTCAGCGCGACGGGGGTCTGGACCGTCCGCGACGGACGCGCCATCCGTTTTCGCGCCGAGACCGACCGACCGTAGGCTCGACGGCGCGGCGAAACCCGGCGACTGAATGGGTCGTCGTCGCGGCCGTGCTCGTGATGTTCATGCAGGCGGGCTTCCTGTTCCTCGAGGTCGGCTTCTCGCGCGCAAAGAACGCCGGCCTCGGCGTGGTGAAGATCCTCACAAACTTTTCGATCGCGGCCCTGGCGTACTGGGCCGTGGGCTTCGCGCTCGCATTCGGCGGCAGGCAATCCATGCGCACCGCCACACAGTGGGCTACCGGCTCGACCGGGTGAGGGAGCTGACCGGGCTCGATCCGCTTCGGAGCGAGAATCGGGAGCGGTTGGGGCTGGGTTTGAAGGCGCACCGCATCATTGCGCCGAGTTTGCCGCGCTGAGCAGCGGGTGCCACAGTACGCTTGCGGACGATGCCCAGCTCGGACGCCCGACGGGCGAGCCGGGACGCCCCGGAGGGCGTCACCGATCTCTCGGCGAGCTCGTGGACCGATGCGCTCAAGCGCACCGTCAAGGCGTTTCAGGAGCACAAGCTCACGGCTTGGGCGGCCGCGCTCACCTACTTCGGCGTCCTCGCGATCTTCCCGGCGCTGCTGGTGGTGGTTTCCGTGCTGGGCTTGATCGGCCAGTCCGTTACGGACTCGCTCATCGGCAACCTGGAGGGCGTAGCTCCCGGACCGGCGCAGCAGATCTTCACGGACGCGATGAGGAACCTCGAGGGCGCCCGGGGCGCGTCGGGGGCCGCGTTCGTGATCGGCCTCGCGGCAGCCTTTTGGGCGTCCTCTGCCTACGTGAACGGGTTCATGGGCGCCTCCAACTCGATCTACGACGTCGAGGAAGGCCCACTCACGAAGACCCTGCCGCTGCGCCTCGGTCTCACGCTGGTGCTGATGGTGCTGGCGGCCGTGATCGCCTTCGCGGTGGCGCTCACGGGCGGCCTGGCCGAGGAGGCCGGCAACGTGCTCGGCGTCGGCGAGACCGCCGTGGACGTCTGGGGAGCCGCCAAGTGGCCGGTGCTCCTGCTGCTCGTGAGCTTCCTGCTCGCCGTGCTCTACTGGGGCGCCCCTAACGTGAAGCTGCCCTTCCGGCTCGTCTCCCCAGGGGGCCTGCTCGCCGTGCTGGGCTGGGTGATCGGGTCGGCGGCCTTCTCCTTCTACGTCTCGAACTTCAGCTCCTACAACAAGACGTACGGGGCGCTCGCCGGCCCGATCGTGTTCCTGCTGTGGCTCTGGATCTCGAACATCTGCATCCTTCTCGGGGCGGAGCTCAACGCCGAGCTCGAGCGCAGCCGCAAGCTCGAGGCCGGCGAGATCGCCGATGAGGACGAGCCGTTCGTCGAGCCTCGCACCTGACGCCGGCCCCGGCGCAGGTCAGGGCAACGCCCGGAGCACGGCGTCCAGCACGCGCTCCGCCCCGAAGCGCACCACGTCGTCCACCACCAGGCCGGTCTCCTCCTCCGCCGCGGCCACCGCGTCGCGGGCCGCGCGCTCGTCGAGGTCACTCGTGTTGAGCGCGATCGCCGCGACGCGGGTCCGGCGCACCGGCGCGGCGATCGCCTCGTAGGCGCCGATCAGGTCCGGAAGCGGCGGGATCGGCAGCTCGGGGGAGTTGCGGATCCCCGCCCCCCTCGGCTTTTGGGCCAGCACCAGCAGATCGGGCGCCGAGCCGTGCAGCAGGCCGAGCGTGACGCCCGAGTAGGCGGGGTGGAAGAGCGCGCCCTGGCCCTCGACGAACAGCAGGTCACCGTGCTGCGAGCCCTCCAGGACCAGGCGCTCGGCCGCCCCCGCGACGTAGTCGGAGATCACGTGATCCACCGCAATTCCCCAGCCGGCGATCGCCACGCCGGTCTGGCCGGTGGGGACGTACACGGAGCGAAGGCCGCGCTCGCGCGCCGCGCGGTCGAGCTCGAGCGTCACCACCTTCTTGCCAATCACGGTGTCGGAGCCGACGCTGTGGACCACCCGCACCGACCCTGGGCGGCTATCGGGCCCCTTCGGGACCGTCAGGTCCGCCGGCGCAGCGCGCAGGTCGCGGAGCACCACGCCGTGGCGCTCGGCGGCGGCCGCCAGCTCGGGATCGTCGGCGAGCTCGGTGTGCAGGCCGGCCTCGAGCGAGACCCCGGCCTCGATCGCCTCGAGCAGCGCCCGGCGCCAGGCGGGGTCGAGCTTGCCGCCGGTTGGCGCAACGCCGATCAGAAGCACCGTGGCCCCGCGCTCGATCGCCTGGCCCACGCTGGCCACGATCGGGACCGGGTGCAGGCAGAACGGCTCCACCTCGCTCGCCGTGCGGCCGGCCTGGGTCGAGTCCACCACGGCGACCACCTCGCGCGTGCCGTAGCGGATGACGCCGTGGCCGGTCTTGCCGGTGTGGCGCGCAAACAGCCCCTCGGCGAAGATCGCGAGCCGCGCGCTCACGCGGAGCTCACCCCCAGGCCGGGTCCCGGGCCGGGCAGGACGCGGCCGTCTCGCAGCTCGAGCCCCGTGTACGGGGCGTCCGCCAGCAACAGGTGGCCGTCGAGGTCCGCCCAGTCGACGAGCGAGGCGATCGCCGCCGCGGGAGCGATGCCGAGCTGCGACTCGATCATGCAGCCAAGCATTACCCGCAGTCCCAGCGCGCGGGCGGCGTG
>Ga0081538_10006404_pt1 | contig 10375 bp, 11 predicted proteins | sample TabmetS5T2R1_FD_71022 | JGI IMG/M metagenome (GOLD analysis project Ga0081538, IMG submission 71022) | Tabebuia heterophylla rhizosphere microbial communities from the University of Puerto Rico - S5T2R1 | ecosystem: Host-associated > Plants > Roots > Rhizosphere ...
ACCCTCTTAGAGGTCACAGAGTCTATCGCCTCCCATCGAGACCTATCCGAGTTATTCCACGATCTCGCCCAGCCGCTGCGCAACGTGCTTCACTTCGACTACTTGAGTGTGAGGCTGCATGATCCGGAGCGCAAAGTAATGCGCATACACTTTTTGGAGAAATCCGCGCCCGGAGAGTTAGTTCCTGAATTACCCGTCGACGAATCGCTCGCCGGTTTCGTATGGCAAACTCAGCAAGCTCTCCTTATTGACGACATTGAGCACGAAGTTCGCTTCCCACGCGCGATGCAGAGGTTACGCGAAAATCACATCAAATCCTGCTGCTGTTTGCCGTTGAGCACCGCACACAGACGCCTGGGAGCTATGACCTTAGGCAGCGTTCGAGATAAAGCGTATCAGCCCACGGACTTTCGGTTTCTCGAGCAGGTTGCAAGGCAAGTGGCGGTGGCCATCGACAACGCGCTCAATTTTGAGCGGGCTCAGTCGCTGCAGAAGCAATTCAAGGAGGAACGTGACCATTTGAGCCTGTTGCTAGAGGTTAACAACGCCCTGGTCTCGACCCTCAACTTGGGCGAGCTGCTTAAGGCGGTATCCGCATCGCTGCGACGTCTGGTGCCACATGAATACGCGAGCCTATCCCTCTATGATCCTAAAACCGGGTGTCTGCAGGTCCACGCTCTAGACTTTCCCGTTGATAATAGACTGTATGACGAATGTCTATCGGTCCCCGTCGAGGATACACCGACAGGCCTGGCCTATTCATCGCGCAAGCCCGTGGTGCTGAACCGCGAGGGTCTTGAGAGACTTTCGAGTGATGTTTGTCGCTTGTTACTGGCGAAGAAAGTTCAATCGGTGTGTTGCTTACCCTTGATTTCACACAACCGTGCCTTAGGCGCTTTGAACCTGGCAAGCCTGCAGGAAAATGCGTTCGGCCCGGAAGTCGTACAGCTTCTAAACGAAGTCGCTTCCCAGGTCGCGATTGCGGTTGAGAACGCGCTTAATTTCGAACAGACGCAATCGGTGCAGCAACAACTCAAGGAAGAGCACGATCGCTTGAGGCTCTTGCTGGATGTCAACAACACTGTCGTCTCGACGCTGGATTTACGCGAACTGCTCAACGCCGTCTCCGCGTCCCTGCGGCGGTTGGTGCCGCACGAGTATGCCAGTCTTTCGCTCTATGACGCCGAAACTCAGCGTTTGCAGATTCATGCGTTGGATTTTCCCGCCAGCAAGGGTCTGATCCAGGAAGGCCTCTGGATCCCTGTAGAGGGTACGCCTCACGGGCGAGCCTTAACCTTACGTCAACCGCTGTTCGTGACCCTCCAGGAGATTGAGGAATTTGAGCTTACCCCGCGTATCCGCGCGGAAGGACTTAAGTCCGGATGTTTCTTGCCTCTGATTTCGCACGGCCGGCCCCTCGGCACAATAGTGGTGGCGAGTTTACAAGCGGAGACATTCCCTCAAAAAGATGCGGATTTACTTCAGCATGTAGCCAATCAAATAGCGATCGCCGTGGAGAATGCGCTTTCCTATCGACAGGTCGTGGACCGGGCGAATAAACTTAGGGAAGAGAAGCTTTACCTCCAAGACGAGATCCGCACCGAGTACAACTTCGAAGAGATCATCGGTGAAAGTGCTGCCCTGAAAAAAGTCCTGGAACAGATACAGACAGTGGCGCCGACAGATTCGACGATTCTCATCCTAGGGGAAACCGGTACCGGCAAGGAACTAATTGCTCGCGCCATTCACAATCTTAGCGCGCGCGGTGAGCGGACCCTGGTCAAAGTCAACTGCGCTGCCATCCCGACGGGTCTTCTCGAAAGCGAGCTGTTCGGGCACGAAAAGGGCGCCTTTACGGGCGCCATTGGGCAACGCGTAGGCAGGTTTGAGTTGGCGCATCGGGGCACACTGTTTCTCGATGAGGTGGGCGACATACCACTCGAGCTACAACCGAAACTATTGCGGGTCCTGCAGGAACAGGAATTTGAACGTCTGGGGAGCGCGCGAACGGTTCATGTCGATGTCCGTTTGGTGGCGGCTACCAACACCGACCTAAGCAGGAAGGTGGAGGAGAAGCAGTTTCGCCAAGACCTTTACTACCGGCTCAACGTTTTTCCAATAACGATTCCGCCGCTGCGCGATCGTAAAGAAGATATTCCGCTGTTGGTACGGTACTTTGCACAGAAGTATGCGCGGCGCATGAAGAAGCCGATTGATGCGATTCCGGCCAAGGCGATGACGGCGTTGACGGAATACCACTGGCCTGGCAACGTGCGTGAGCTGGAAAACTTCGTCGAGCGCGCCGTTATCCTTTCCCGCGGTACGAACCTGGAAATTTCCGTGGCTGACTTGAAACAAAGGACGCGAGTCATAGGGGCCGCCTCTCCGAACAGTCTCGGGACCCTCGAGCACGCGGAAAGGGAGCACATCTCGCGCGCTCTCAGTGAAACAAATTGGGTGATCGGCGGACCATCCGGTGCAGCTGCGCGCTTAGGCATGAAGCGGACAACACTTCAGTCCCTCATGAGAAGACTCGGCATCGCTCGTCCCAACTAAAGCCGCTATTTCGGCACCCCGCCGATAGGTCGGCAGAGCTCGTTCAGCAAAATCCTCACTGCCCTCCTGGGACAATTCGTAACGATCCTAATTTTCGTTCTTATAGGTGCCTCCCGGACTTGTGTGATCTGGCACAGCGCTTGCCGAGACCATTCTCAGCAGGAGGAGAAATGGGCGAAGTAAAGTTTAGCGAAAAGGAGATTCGATTTCTAAACTACATGCGGGTTGGCCGTCTAGCCACTACGGATGGCGAAGCTATCCATTTAATCCCGATATGTCCCGTGCTCGACGGGGCGGTCTTCTACATGGCCACGCACGCGAAAACCCGTAAGGTTAGAAATCTTCGCAAGAACAACAAGGCGACTCTGCTTGTTGATCAATACTCAGAGGACTGGATGCGTCACGTGGCCACGATGATGATAGGAACGGTAGATATCATTGAGAAGGGCTCAGAGTTTGAGAAAGCCAAGGCGCTCTTGGAAGCAAAGTTTCAGCAGTACAACGAGCTGTTTCGGATAAGAGAAGGCGAAAGCGTTATCCTGTGCTTCAAGCCGAGCAAGACCGTGACATGGGACTACCTTGTGGGAGAACTTAACGAACCTCACTAACGCGATATTTCGCACGTGAGATGGGTCGGTGGACGTCTTCGGCGGGACATTTCATTCACGGCCGACAAACAAAAGAGGAGGCTGCTATGACTGAGGCTAGCGCGCTGAGCAGTTCTCGATGGTTCCTCCGACTCTCCATTGCCGTTGGGTTCCTTTCATCGGTGGGCGATCGATTTGGAATCTGGGGCGCCCCGGGCATGCCAAACGTAGCATGGGGCGCGTGGGCACCCTTTCTCGAATATGCCGCCAAGCTGAATTGGTTCGCCCCGGCACCAATCGTTTCTTTCTTGGCATGGGCGGCTACGTTCGGTGAGATCGTGCTCGCTGTCGGTCTGATCATCGGCTGGCAACTCCGCTGGTTCGCGCTCGGGAGCGGCATCCTCTTGCTTCTGTTCGCGCTGACGATGACCTTGGCTCTGGGGATAAAGGCACCCCTGAACTACTCCGTCTTCGCCGCCTCCGCTGGTGCGTTTTTCCTCGCAGCATCGACACGATATCAAGCGGAGCAACATTCGCCCGCAAGCAAGTGACGTGTGCTCGGCGTGAACCCCAGAGAACCAGCGGTATCCAGTTCCGCGTTGCGTGCAGTCTAAGTGAGTCATGTATGCGCACTCCGTTATTCAGATGATTTCACTTAATATACCGCACTTGGAAAGGAGTCCAGCCCGGACGCTAGCGGGTCGGAGCGGTGGCGAGAAAACAGTCAATCTCTTCAATCAGGGACGTTTTTCAAGGCGAAGAGATAACACGTGCGGACGACATTGGAAGAACCGATACTGTGTCCCAACCGGACATGGTGGCAGAGTTACGCGGACAGGGAAGAGAGCGGGAAGTTAAGAAAGCGATTGGGTCCGTTGTCGATTTTCGGCTCGCTGAGCGACTATAAGGTGGAACAACAATTCTAACGAACTAAGATAAGGAGACACGAAAATGAGATTCATGGTGATAGTCAAAGCCAGCAAAAACTCAGAGGTAGGCGTCATGCCGAGTGAGAAACTGCTCGTCGAAATGGGCAAGTTCAATGAAGAACTAGCGAAAGCCGGCGTGCTCCTGTCGGGCGAAGGGCTTCAAGCCAGTTCGAAGGGAGCACGGGTCAGGTTCTCTGGAGCGAAACGGACCGTGATTGACGGCCCATTTGCCGAGACCAAGGAACTGGTCGCCGGATTCTGGCTCTGGAAGTGCGCGTCGCTACAAGAGGCGATCGATTGGGTCAAGCGCTGTCCCAATCCCATGCCGGGCGAAGAGGCTGAGATTGAGATTCGCCAGGTGTTCGAGGCGGAAGACTTCGGTGCTGAATTCGCGCCTGAACATCGGGAGGAAGCAGAACGCATTTATAAAGGAGTGAGTCGCCAACGATGACCTCTGCGGAAGTAAGAAGAAACGACTGGCGTTGGTTCGTTGTCGATTCTTGAGCATTCGCAAACGACTATAGGATGAGAGCAGCAAACTATGAAGAGGACAGAATCATGAAACACATCTGCCCTGGATACTTTGACAAGAAGTGCGAAGCGATGTCCAAAAGCGAGGAGAACGTCTTTCTGGACGAATGCTTCGGATACGATGACGAGTTGCAGAAGAATGATCACTGGGTTGCGGATGGGGAAACGCTCCAAAGCGGCCGGAACACCGTCACGCTGCGAGGGAAAAACGGCAAGGTGTCCGTCACTGATGGCCCATATGCCGAGACGAAAGAACTGTTGGGGAAGATTCGGCGTGTTCGAAGCGACAGACCTGAACCATGCGATTCAGTTGATGTCAAAAAACCCGGTTGTGAAGTCGGGAATCGTCGAGATTCGCCTGGCTGAGAACCTGGCCGGGTTGATCCGCAAAAGCGAGCGGCGGCGTGCGACGTTCCTGCTGTAGTGGTAGCGACCGCTTTGCCAGCCTGAGAATAGATAAAGATGCGCGGGGCGTTGTGCGGGAGATCGACGGTTAGTTATGACTCCGAAGCATTACGGCGTATAGGCGTCGGTCGGTCAATAACGAATAGCGAGATAGATCATTATGAGGGCAAACAATAAAAACTCATTCATAAAACGCCTTTTCTTAGTTATCGGCTTCTTGTTTCGTTTCATTAAAACGACAAATGCGTAAGCTCTTTCAGGACACTTTGGTTGATTTTTTGGCTGTCTTTGAACATTCCTTACGTTATGTTTACGGCTGGAATCTGTACCCCGGATTGGTCTGTTCGTTCTCGACTCCAGACTGACTTGGTGACACTAGATAGTCGTTCGGCGCAACCCAAAATCGACAACGGGCCTCGGGCTGACGAGCCTGCGGGACCGACATGCGGCGGGGTCCACGACGGCGATTGAACGCATGTTCTCAACGAAGGGATACGAACATGAACTCACAAATCCTAGGATTGCGAGTCGCAAGCATCATTTTCGGACTGATAAGCTTAGCGCAGTTGCTGCGCTTGGTGATACAACCCGAGGTGCTTGTTGCTGGACACCAGATGCCGCTCTGGCCAAGCGTGATTGCCTTTGTGATATTCGGTGGTCTAAGTATCTGGCTATGGACGCTTTCCCGCACCGCGCCCAGATGAGAGTCAGACCTATGCCGGTAAGCGCGAGTACTGCTTGAACATCACCGCGGTCGCGTTGAGGTTCTTAGTTGCTCCGGTGAGAGTACCGCCTTCCGGAGTATTGAGTTGCTGATTCGTTCGTACTAATGAAGCGAAACAAACCGTTGTGTCGAAGAAACTCAATCCACAGTATGTCTTCGATGAGCCAGACGGCCAATGTTTCAATCACTGTTATCACGGTTTTCTATGGTGCTGCGCTGAGCCGCTATTTCGGCACCTGCCGATACATCGGCAGATGCCGTTCGGCAACTTCACTAACTATGGCCGGGACGATCGTAATGTCGCAATTTTAGTTGTTATAAGTGGCTCCAAGTCGTGGTGTTTTTCTTGCACAACGCTTGCCGGTTAGGTGTCTATTTGGAAGGCGGCACAATAGTGGCTGATATCACCTTCTTTCCTATATAAGCTGTGACTGACTCGGTTGGCACGGCGTCGTTTAGGATCGTTCATGACACAAAACGCTGTTGAGCAAGTGCGCGAGAGTGTCGATGCCATCTACCGCGCCGAGTCGCGGAGGGTTCTCGCCACCCTCATCCGCCTGTTGGGCGATTTCGATCTCGCCGAGGAGGCATTGCACGATGCTTTCACGGCCGCGCTCGATCAATGGGCTAAAGAAGGCGTGCCCAAAAATCCGCGAGCGTGGCTCGTCTCGACTGGCCGTTTTAAGGCCATCGACGCCATGCGCCGGCGCGCGCGGTTCGATGCATCGCGGGAAACCCTCGCGGGGCATCTAGACTCCACAATCGGTGATCCCACAGAGGTTGACGATCAGGGCGTCGAGGATGACCGCCTGCGGCTGATCTTCACCTGCTGCCATCCCGCTTTGTCGCCGGAGGCCTGCGTGGCGCTGACCCTTCGGGAAGTGTGCGGCCTGACGACCGAGGAGATCGCCCGTGCATTTCTCACCGTTCCGCCCACCTTGGCCCAGCGTATCGTGCGCGCCAAAGCAAAGATCCGTGACGCGCGCATTCCTTATCAAGTGCCGTCGTCGGCCGAGCTGCCGGACCGTTTGGATACTGTGCTCCAGGTCATTTACCTGGTGTTTAACGAAGGATACTCCGCGTCGTCGGGAGCCTCGCTGACCCGGTCCGATCTCTCGAGCGAAGCGATTCGCTTGGGACGTCTACTGCTCGAGTTGTTGCCGGAACCGGAGGCGATTGGCCTCCTGGCGCTAATGCTGCTGCAGGAATCGAGGCGCACGGCGCGTACCTCGCCCACAGGCGACGTCGTTCTGTTGGAAGATCAAGACCGTTTGCTCTGGAACCGGGATCAGATCGCGGAAGGAAAGGCGCTGCTGGAACGGGCACTGTCGTCGCGGCGATTCGGCCCGTATACCCTCCAGGCGGCGATTGCGGCGGTGCATGCGGAGGCGCCCAACGCTGCTGCGACGGACTGGGCCCAGATCGTCGGACTGTACGGCCTGCTGGCGCGGGTGCAACCGTCGCCGGTCGTCGAATTGAATCACGCCGTGGCGGTGGCGATGCGTGACGGTCCCGGGGCGGGTCTGGTGTTGATCGACGCCATCATCGCGCGCGGCGATCTGGATGTTTACCACCTGGCACACTCCGCGCGAGCTGATCTCTGCCGGCGATTGGGAAAACAAGCCGAAGCTAGAGCTGCGTACGAGCGCGCCCTGACGCTTACACAGCAGGAGGCGGAACGGCGGTTTTACGAAAGGCGGCTGCGTGAGTTGGGTTGAGATGGACACCCGTTGTCGATTTTGGGCTTCAGCAAACGACTATAGGAGACAAGCAGCCAATCCAATCTGATCGGGAGGAATCATGAAATACGTATGTCTTGGATACATAGAAGAAAAGAAGTGGGAAACGATGCCCGAAAACGAGCGGAACGCGATGATCGATGAGTGTTTTGCTTACGACGACGTGCTGCGAAAGCATGGTTACTTTGTTGACGGGGAAGCGCTCCAGAGCGCTCGAAATGCCACCACCCTCCGATGGAAAAACGGCAAGGTATCCATCACCGATGGCCCGTATGCCGAGACGAAAGAGCAGTTGGGCGGGATCCTTGTGCTCGAAGCCAGGGATCTAAACCACGCCATTCAGTTGATGTCGAAGCATCCAGGTGTGAAAGCAGGCCCTTTCGAGATTCGCCCGGCCGAGGACTTGACCGGAATGATTCGAGAAAGTGAGCAGCGACGTTCAACAATAAAGGGAGAATAACGTGAGAAAGGCCGGTCTTGCAGATCAATGTGAGTCCTCCAGATCTCTGTCACCGTTTCTTGACCTAAAAATCTTCTAGCATTGGGTGGGCCCGTTGTCGATTTTCGCTATCGCCAAGCGACTAGTTAATGTCAGAAGCGGAAGACGACCGGGTGAGACCCGAGGAGACTTGATCGTGAGTAACGGAGAAATTCCGGGAACCATAAAATATCCGAAAATCGTATCCCGTGCTAAGTGGTTGAATGCGCGCAAGGATCTGCTCGCCAAAGAAAAGGAGCCTACGCGCCACCGGGACGCGGTAAACGCCGAACGTCGCAGGCTACCGATGGTGAGGATCGAGAAGGACTATATCTTCGAAGGCCCGGCCGGCAAGGTGCGGCTGCTTGATCTGTTCGAGGATCGCCGCCAGCTCATTGTGTATCATCAAATGGAAGATCGTGCATGAGCATCAATCAGTGCCTTCCTACATGGATGGCAGCTTCAGAGCGGCGGTTGACCTCATACCGTAGAATGAGCTTAGTTGGGATTGTCGATTCAAAACCATCAGAGGGAGGAAATTATGGGGATTGAACCGTATCTATTTTTTAATGGCCGTTGCGACGAGGCGGTTGAGTTTTACAAGAAAGCGCTAGGCGCCGAGGTGTTGATGCTGATGCGCTACAAAGAGAGCCCGGAACCGCCGCCGCCCGGCATGGTGCCGGCGGGCTGGGATAATAAGATCATGCACACTTCCTTGCGCATCGGTAACGCGAATTTGATGGCTTCCGACGGCTGTAGCGACGGGGTAAATTTTCAGGGATTTTCATTGTCGCTAACGGTGACCAACGAAGCCGAAGCCAAGCGGGCGTTTACTGCCCTCTCGGATGGCGGGCAGGTGCAAATGCCGCTCGGTAAAACCTTCTGGTCGCCGTGCTTCGGCATGGTCGCCGATCGCTTCGGGGTCGGGTGGATGGTCAGCGTGGCGTCTTAACATTTTCGGGAGACCGAGATGAAATACCGCGGCGACGGCTGCCATCGTTCGGGTGCGCGATGCAAATCCGTCGTGACGGACGGGCCGTTTATCGCGACGATCCGGGAATGATCTTTAATACTGCAAAAGGAGGCTGATCTTGAGACCGAAAACAAAACCGATTCCAAAAGGATACCACGCCGTAACGCCTTACCTGAGCGTGCAGGGAGCGGCCGGCGCGATCGCATTTTACAAGAAGGCCTTCGGAGCGAAGGAAATCATGCGTATGCCGGGGCCGCGGGGAACCATTGGCCATGCCGAAATCCAGGTCGGGGATTCCCGGATCATGTTGGCCGATGAATCTCCGGAAATGAACTTTCACAGTCCCCGGGCAATCGGCGGCACTCCAGTGACGATTCATCTCTACGTGCAGGATGCGGACAAGGTCGCGAAAAAGGCAGTCGCGGCTGGCGCGAAACTGCTGCGACCGGTGGCGGACCAGTTCTACGGTGACCGCAGCGGCTCGCTGGAAGACCCGTTCGGGCATGTCTGGCATATTGCAACCCACGTTAAAGACATCCCGATGAAGGAGTTAAAGAAGAGCGCGGCGGCGATGGCGGCATCGGCCGAGAAGGGTTGATATCGAACTAGGTCTTTGCTTCCGCAGTGCCGGTCACGCACTGGCGGAAATGAGTACGACGACAGGAAGCAAACATGAAATACATGTTGCTGATCTATCTTGAAGAAAAAGCGCTAAGCGAAACAGAACGGCAGGAGTGTTACGCGGAGTCCACCCAGCTCGCGCAACAACTTCATTCGAATGGGCACTATGTGGCCGCCAACCCGCTGCACCCGACATCGATGGCAACCAGCGTCCGGGTGCGCGGCGGTAAACGATTGGTGACCGATGGTCCGTTCGCGGAGACGCGGGAACAGTTGGGTGGCTATTTCCTCATCGAGGCAAACAATCTCGACGAGGCGATCGGCATTGCCGCACGGATTCCCATGGCGCGTAAGGGGACCGTCGAGGTCCGGCCGGTGATCGAGATTCCGGGCCTGCCGGGTGCGTAGTATGTAGGCCGAATTGAACGTGAACGAACGTTAGCAAAAAGGGCAACCTTAGGAAGGAGTCAAACAAATATGAGCGGCGTAAGGGTATTAGTCGGTACACGCAAGGGCGCATTTATTCTCACATCGGACGGCCGGCGAGAAAAGTGGGAGATCAGCGGGCCGCATTTTGCCGGCTGGGAAATGTATCACCTCAAGGGTTCCCCCGCTGATCCGAATCGGCTGTATGCGTCCCAGTCGAGCGGTTGGTTTGGGCAAATCATTCAACGCTCGGACGACGGAGGGAAGACGTGGCACCAACCTGGAACACCCGCTGGCGAACCGATGACTACCCCGGAAGGCTTTCCCAAGGGTGAGAGCAACAAGTTTGTTTACGACACGTCTGCTGAAACCGGTAAGCCTCTCACCACGCATCAGTGGTACGACG
>Ga0081538_10006405_pt1 | contig 10374 bp, 12 predicted proteins | sample TabmetS5T2R1_FD_71022 | JGI IMG/M metagenome (GOLD analysis project Ga0081538, IMG submission 71022) | Tabebuia heterophylla rhizosphere microbial communities from the University of Puerto Rico - S5T2R1 | ecosystem: Host-associated > Plants > Roots > Rhizosphere ...
CGAGCCGGTACGCGGTCAGGTCGACGCCGGCGGGGAGCCGCCGCACCGGGCCCGAGACGTGCAGCCGCACCGGCAGGCCGCCGGCCTCCGCCCGGCGCACGAGCGACTCGACGTGCGCGAGGCTCGGCTGCGGCGCCAGCGCCAGCTCCTCGTCCTCCTTGCGCAGGACGCCGAGCAGCCGGCGCAGCTCGGCGAGCGCCTCGCGGCCGGTGCTCTCGACGGTGGCGAAGGCGTCGCGGGCGCGCGCTGGATCGCGCTCGGACAGCCGCCGCGCGCCGGCCGCCTGGACCGTCATCGCCGACAGCGCGTGCGCGACGACGTCGTGCAGCTCGCCGGCGATCCGGGTGCGCTCCTCGAGCGCGGCTAACTCCGTCCGCTGGCGCCGCTCGGCCTCGGCGCGGCGCGCCTTGTCGCCGAGCGCGCGATTGAGGCGGGCGCGGTTGACGAGCAGCTGTCCGAGCAGCATCGGCGCGGCGGCGAAGAACGTGATCGTGAAGACCAGGTTCGGGACGTTGCGGTCCTCGCTGAGGAGCGCGAACGCGACGGACACGGTCGCCGCGCCGATCAGGAACCCGCGATCAGGCGGCGGCCCTCGAGCCGCGTGCCGGCCGTGAACGTCACCAGCAGCATGCCGAAGATCGGTCCCGCCGTGTGGTCCATCATGTCGGGGCCGATCTCGTTGCTCCCGATGAGGCAGCACGATCGCCGCGAGCGGCGCCGTGCGCCGCAGCAGCACGCCGGCGCTCACCAGCGCCACGACGGTGAACCCGGCGAGCAGCCGCGGGCCGGCGAGCGGGCTCCAGAGCAGCACCTCGAGCGACCCCTCGACGGCGAACGCGAGTGCGATCAGCGCATCGAGGCGGCGCGCCGGCAGGGCCGCGAGGCGGGCGAAGGGGTTGCGGCGCGACGCGGCCACGGAGCATGGGTGACGCGCGGACGCCGCTCCATCGTCCTCCCCGGTGACGATCGCCGCCTCACCCGCAAGGAGGAGGCAGGTTCATCCCTTCGCGGTCCGCAAATCACCTGCATGGGCGACGACAAGCGACGCCGGCGCGGAGATCGTTTCGGCCATGAGGACATGGACGGCCCGCAAGCACGTCGACGCAGCCCCCGCCGCCGTACTGAACGTGCTTACAGACACGGATGCCTGCCGGGACTGGTCGCCGGTCCCGTTCGACCTCGACGACGACGCCGGCACGCGGCTCGCGGCCGGCGCGCGCATGCGCGTGTCGGGCCAGCTGGTCGGCCGCCGCGTCGGCTTCGACGTCGAGGTCCACGAGGCGACTGACGGGCGCCTGGCGCTGTCCGCGCACGGCCCCGTCGCGTTCGACGTCGCCTACGAGGCGCGCGCGAACGGCAAGGGCAGCGAGGTCTGCGCCTCGGTCTCCGTCCGCTCCGCCGGCGGGCTCTTCGGCCGCCTGGCCGAGCAGGCCACTGCCGCCCTCCTGCAGGCCGGCGCCCTCGGCGTCGCGGTCGACCGCATCGCGCGGACCGCCGCAGCCTGAAACAGCTCGACCTGCAGCGCGATCCCGGCGGCGATCGCCAGCAGCACGTCCGCGCGCGCCGGCGAGCGCGTTCTGAACGGCGCGGCTGCGACCGGCCGGTCCATCGCTCAGGCGATCGCCGGAGCCTCCGGCAGCGCGGCCAGCGCCGCCTCGAGGTCGGCGTCCGAGAACTCGGGGTCCTCGAGCTGCCCCGCGAGGTAGGCGTCGTAGGCGGCGAGGTCGAAGTGGCCGTGCCCGCAGAGGCCGAACAGGATCGTCTTCGCCTCGCCGTCGGACGCCTCCTCGATCACCGCGCGGATCGCGTGCGCCGGCTCGGGCGCCGGGATGACGCCTTCCGCGCGCGCGAACCGGACAGCGGCCTCGAACGTCTCGTTCTGCTTGTACGCGCGCGCCTCGATCCGGCCCGCCCTGACCAGCCCGCAGAGCATCGGCGCGTCGCCGTGGTAGCGCAGCCCGCCGGCGTGCACGGGCGGCGGCACGAAGCCGTGGCCGAGCGTGTACATCGGCATCAGCGGCGTCATCCCGACCGTGTCGCCGTAGTCGTAGGAGTAGACCCCGCGCGTCAGCGTCGGGCACGCGGCCGGCTCGGCGGCGACGATCCGGCTGTCCGCGCCCGCGCGCAGGAACGGGAACACGAGCCCGGCGAAGTTCGACCCGCCGCCGACGCAGCCGACGATCACGTCGGGCGTGCCGGCGCCCGCCTGCTCGAGCTGCGCGATCGCCTCCTGGCCGATCACGGTCTGGTGCAGCAGCACGTGGTTGAGCACCGAGCCGAGCGCGTAGTTGCTGCTCGGGTCGCCAGCCGCCACCTCGACCGCCTCGGAGATCGCGATCCCGAGCGAGCCGGTCGGGTGGCCGGACTGCGAGCGGCCGGCCTCCGTGCGGTCCGACGGGGAGCGGTGCACGCTCGCGCCCCACGTCTGCATCATCGAGCGCCGGTACGGCTTCTGGTCGTAGCTCGATCCGACCATGAACACCTCGCACTTGAGCCCGAACAGCGCGCACGCGAACGCGAGCGCGGAGCCCCACTGCCCGGCGCCCGTCTCGGTCGTCAGCTTCGCGATCCCGGCCTGCGCGTTCTCGTACGCCTGCGGCACCGCGGTGTTGGGCTTGTGCGAGCCGGCGGGGGAGACGCCCTCGTACTTGTAGAAGATCCGCGACTTCGTCCCGAGCGCCTGCTCGAGCCGGCGGGCGCGGTGCAGCGGCGTCGGGCGCCATAGCTTGTAGGCCTCGCGCACGGGATCGGGAATCGCTATCTCCGGCTCGGGCGAGACCTCCTGCGCGATCAGCCCCATCGGGAAGATCGGCGTCAGGTCGTCCGGTCCGGCCGGCTCGCCGGTCTGCGGGCTGAGCGGCGGAAGCGGCTCGCCCGGCAGGTCGGGCAGCAGGTTCACCCAGTGGGTCGGGATCGCGTCCTCGGGCAGCAGGAACTTCGTCGGCTCGCTCATGGCGCGATCCTATGCGCGCGTCCTATCGTGTTGTCAGGAATACGGTCGGACGCCCGGCCGTCCAAGATCCTGGAAGGATCGTTCTCGATGAGCCTCTCCGAGCCTTACGACGATCGCCTGATGGCGGATCTCGCTGCCGCCGCGGACGGCACGCTGCCGCGTGCGCGCCAGGAGGAGCTCGAGGCGATGGCCGAGCGCGACCCCGGGATTGCGGCGGCGCTGGACGAGCAGCGCCGCGCGCTGACGCTGATCCGCGGCGCCGCCGAGGAGGTCCGCGCGCCGCTCGCGCTGCGCGAGCGCCTCGAGGTGCAGCGCGCGAGCTCGTGGAAGCCGCGGGCCGCCAAGCGCTGGTTCTCGGTCGCGACGGCCGGCGCGCTGGCCGCGGCCGTGCTGCTCGCGGTCGTGCTCCTGAGCCCCGGCGCGCCGACGGTCGAGGAGGCCGCTGCGTTCGGCGCGCAGCCGGCGACCGGGCCGGCTCCGGCCGTCGAGGGCAAGCTGCTCGACGCCGAGGAGAGCGGCGTCGCGTTCCCGGAGTGGGGCGCGAAGTTCGGCTGGGAGGCGACCGGCACACATGAGGGCGAGATCGACGGCCGCGACGCGACGACCGTCTACTACGAGAAGGACGGCAAGACGCTCGCCTACACGATCGTGAGCGGCGACACGCTCGAGTGGCCGGAGGACGCGGCCACCGTGAGGGCCGAAGGCACGCGCGTCGACGTCTTCCGCACCGACGACGGCCGCCTGGCCGCGACCTGGTGGCGCGACGGTCACTCCTGCATCCTCTCCGGCGACGGCGTGCCGCAGGCCAAGCTCGCCGAGCTCGCCGGCTGGAAGGGCATGGGCGAGGTCCCCTTCTAAGCGCTGTCCGGCCCAGAGGTCGCTATGCGACCCCTAGGCAGGACAGCGGTATGAATCGCCGGCTCCGTCCTCCCTTCAATGCGCCGTTGATGTTCGCGCTCTAGCGGCCGTACTTGGCGATCACCCGCTTGCGCGCCCGGTAGAGGCGGCTCATCACAGTCCCCTCCGGCACGCCGAGCGAGCGGCTCGCCTCCTTATACGACAGCCCCGCGACGTCGACCGCCACCAGCACGTCGCGGAACTCCTCGGGCAACGCCGCGATCGCTCCCAACAGCTCGCGCTGCTCGACCGCCTCGGCCGGCCCGGCGGATCCCTCGATCCGCTCGAAGTCCTCGGGGTCGGCCGGCTCGGTCGCGCGCCGCGCGGCCTGGCGCCGCTCGTCGTAGAACAGGTTGCGCATCGTCTTGAGCAGGTAGCCGACGTCATCGTCGTTACGCAGCAGGCGCGGCTTCGACAGCACCTTCGCGTAGGTGTCCTGCACCAGGTCGTCGGCGGCGATCCGCGAGCCGGTCAGCGCGCACGCGGCCCGGTAGAGCCGGTCGATGTGATCGCCCAGCCGGGCGGGATCCAGCTGCCTGCCCATCGCCGCGCACGCTACCCCGGAGAACTCCGACCTCGTTGGTAGGCTTTAGCGCCGGAATGATCTTCACGACCAAGGCGGAGTACGGCGTCCGGCTGCTCGTCCAGCTCGGCGTGCATGGCGGCCGCCAGCCGGTCTCGCTGAAGGCGATCGCGGAGGCCGAGTCGCTGCCGCTCGCGTACCTCGAGCGGATCGCGGCGCTGCTCAAGAAGGCCGGCCTCGTCGAGGCGACGCGCGGCGCGCACGGCGGCTACCAGCTGACCCGCCCTGCCGAGGAGATCGCGATGGACGACGTCGTTCTGGCGCTCGAGGGCCACATCGCCCCGATGGACTGCTTCTTCGACGATCGCGAAGGCCGGGTGCTCTGTTCGCACCACGACGACGAGCACCTCTGCGCCACCAAGCTGCTGTGGACGCGCGTGCAGCTGGGCGTCATCCGCTCACTCCAGCGCACCACGCTCGCGGAGCTCGTGGACTTCACCGCGGGGAAGACCCACCTACACACTGAAATCACTGGAGAACATGGCCGATCTCGAGATCAAGAACCTGCACGTCTCGGCGGGTGACAATCAGATCCTCAAGGGCGTCGACCTGCGCGTCCGCTCGGGCGAGTTCCACGCGCTGATGGGCCCCAACGGGTCGGGCAAGTCGACGCTGGCCAACGCGCTGATGGGCCACCCGAACTTCGAGGTCACCGACGGCCAGATCATCCTCGACGGCGAGGACATCACCGAGGCCGAGCCCGACGAGCGCGCGCGCCTCGGCCTGTTCATGGCGTTCCAGTATCCCGTCGCGATCCCGGGCGTGACGGTGACGAAGTACCTGCGCATGGTCATCAACGCCCACCGCGAGGCGGAGGGCGAGGAGCCGATCGCGCTGAAGGACTTCCGCAAGGCCGTCGAGGCCGCGATGGACCTGACCAAGGTGCCGAAGGAGTTCTCCACCCGCTACCTCAACGAGGGCTTCTCGGGCGGCGAGAAGAAGCGCATGGAGATCCTCCAGCTCGCGCTGCTCGCGCCGAAGCTCGCCGTGCTCGACGAGACCGACTCGGGGCTCGACATCGACGCGCTCAACACGGTCGCCAAGGGCGTCAACGCGGTCGCCGAGCAGACCGGCATGGGCACGCTGATCATCACGCACTACCAGCGGATCCTGCACAGCGTGAAGCCCGACTTCGTGCACATCATGTTCGAGGGCCGGATCGTCAAGGAGGGCGGCGAGGAGCTCGTCGGCCAGCTCGAGGAGCGCGGCTACGGCTGGATCCGCGAGGAGGTCGGGGCCGCGGCATGAGCCTGCTGGCGCCCTCGGCGGCCGACTTCCCGGTCCTCCCCCACACCGGCGTCGCGTACCTCGACTCCGGCGCGACCTCGCAGACCCCGATCCCGGTGATCGAGGCGATGGACGCCTACTACCGGGAGTACCGGGCGAGCGTCCACCGCGGCATCTACCCGATCGCCGCGCTCGCCACCGAGGCCTACGAGGCGGCGCGCGACAAGGTCGCCGCGTTCGCCGGCTCGACGCCCGGCGAAACGGTGTTCACCCGCAACGCGACCGAGGCGCTCAACCTCGTCGCCTACAGCTGGGGCGCGGCCAACGTGCGCGCCGGCGACCTGATCGTGCTGACCGAGATGGAGCACCACTCCAACCTCGTGCCGTGGCAGCTGCTCGCCGAGCGCACCGGCGCCGAGCTGGCGTTCGCGCCGATCGACGACGAGGGGCTGCTGATCGACGCCGCGCTCGACTCGCTGCTGGAGCGCCGGCCGAAGCTGCTCGCTGTCGCCCACGTCTCGAACGTGCTCGGCACGGTCAACCCGATCGCCGACCTGGCCGCCCGCGCGCACGCCGCTGGCGCGGTCGTGGTCGTCGACGGCGCGCAGGCCGCGCCGCACCTGCCGCTCGACGTCCACGCGCTCGGCGCCGACTTCTACGCCTGGACCGCGCACAAGGCCTACGGGCCGACGGGCATCGGCGTGCTGCACGGCCGCCGCGAGCTGCTCGAGGCGATGCCGCCGTTCCTCGGCGGCGGCCACATGATCGCCAAGGTGGAGAAGGAGCGCAGCCGGTGGGCCGAGCCGCCCGTCAAGTTCGAGGCCGGCACGTCGCCGATCGCCGAGGCGGTCGGGCTCGGCGCCGCCGTCGACTACCTCGAGCGCTTCGGGATGGACGCCGTCTGGGAGCACTCGCGCGAGCTCGTCGGCTACGCGCTCGAGCGGCTGCGTGGCATCGACGGCCTGGAGATCCACGGCCCGTCGGATCTCGCGCGCCGCGGCAGCGTGATCTCGTTCGTCCTCCCGGGGATCCATCCGCACGACACCGCCGAGGTGCTCGGCCGCGAGGGCGTCTGCATCCGCGCCGGTCATCACTGCGCGCAGGTGCTGATGCAGCGGCTCGGCGTCGCCGCCACGTCGCGCGCCTCGTTCGCCGTGCACTCCTCCCACGACGACGTCGACCGGCTGATCGCGGGGCTCGGCCAGGTGCAGGAGCTGTTCGCGTAGTGGACGACCTCTACCGCGAGAACATCCTCGAGCACTACAAGCAGCCGCGGAACTTCGGCGAGCTGCCCGACGCGGACCTCGAGTTCGAGGACAACAACCCGCTCTGCGGCGACGAGTTGAAGGTCCAGCTCAAGGTCGGCGACGACGGCCGGATCGCCGACGTGCGCTTCTCCGGCCACGGCTGCGCGATCTCGCAGGCGTCGGCGTCGATGGCGTCCGAGGAGGTCGTCGGCATGCCGGTCGACGAGCTGATCCGGCTCGACCGCGACTTCGTGCTCGACCTGCTCGGGATCGAGATCTCGGCGACGCGCATGAAGTGCGCGCTGCTGACGCTGAAGGTGCTCAAGTCGGCCGGGCTCGGCCACGCGGTCGCGTGGGAGTCCGACACGCCGCCGAGCGCGGCGGAAGTCAGCCGCGAGGGCTGAGGCCCCATCGCCGCGCGGCGCGCTATAACGCCCGACACTACACCGCTTGCCGATATACCGTCCGACGTAGTAAACTCTACGGCCGATGACCGAAGACCTCGCAACGCTCGGCCGCTACACGGGCCCGGCGACGCTGATCCTCTCGAGCCTCGCCGGCGGCGCGAAGCACGGCTACGCGCTGATGCAGGACATCGAGGAGTTCGCCGACGTCACGCTGCGGCCCGGCACGCTCTACGGCGCGCTGAGCCGCCTGGAGGCGATGGGCATGATCGAGGCGCTGGCCGGCGACGGCCGCCGCCGCCCGTATCGGCTGACGCCGGTCGGTGCGAGCGCGCTGCACGCGCAGCTCGACGCCCAGCGCAAGGTCGCCACGGTTGGACTGACACGACTCGACGCAATGGGGCTTGCCACATGAAACCCGGACCGATAATCGCCGAGATCGCGGCGTGGATCCTGTTCTTCCCGCTCGCGATCGCCCTCATGATCCGGCGCCAGCTCGGCTACGGCTACACGGACGACGAGGGCCGCGTGGATGCGCTGCTGCAGTGGTATCCCGCGCCGTGGCGGCGGAAGCACGGCGAGCGCTTCTCCGAGCTGCTGCGCGACACGATGGCCGGCGGCCGCGACGACCTGCGCACGCGGCTCGACGTCGCCCGCGAAGGCGTGGTCGAGCGCGGACGAGCGTTCAGCTGGAGCCGCGTCTGGGCGTCGCTGCTGCTGACCGTCGGCTGGATCATGGTGCTGCCGCAGGGCGTCGTCGCGCCGATCCTGGGCTGGTTCGACGCGCCGAAGACGTGGTTCGTCGCGCTCTACTTCGATGGCGTGGAGCGCTGGCTCGTGGTCGGCGGGATGATCGGCATCGGCCTGCTGCTGATCGACGCCGGCCTGCGGGCCTATGCGCCGCTGCGCGAGGCGCCCGCCGGGTAGCGCGCCCGCAGCTCGTCGACGAACGCGGCCAGCCGGTCGGCGAGCGCGGGGTCGGCGATCTCGAGCACGTTCTCGGCGTTCGTCTCGCCCGAGCGCGACAGGTTGAACGAGCCGAGGAACACCGTGTCGTCGGCGACCGTGACCTTGGCGTGCATGAAGTCGTGCAGCGATCCCGGCGCGTACGGCGTCGAGCGCTTGCCGTGGAAGACGACGAGCGAGCGCTCGAGCAGCGGGCCCTTCCAGCGCGAGCGCGGGTTCGCCTCCCACTGGCGGAAGACCTGCTCGACCTGCGTCGCGTCGCAGACGCCGGCGACGTCGACGCGCTCCTCCTCGACCACCTCGGCCAGCGTGCCGAGGATCGGCCCCGCTGTCAGCAGCGGCGACGCGATCCGCACCCGCCGGCGGGCGGCGCCGATCCGCTTCGCGATCCGGTGCGAGAGCTCCGGCCCGCGGCCGGGGCAGAACCACGGCCGGACGCCGTCGACCGGCGCGCTGTCGAAGTCGCCTGAGTCGCCGACGCGCCGGCTGTCCCAGATCTGCTCGAAGTTGCGCGTGAACGCCGCCGCCACGCCGGGCGACGCGAGCGTCGCGACCGCGTTCTCCTGGCGCGTGAACGAGTCGAGCGTCCAGTTCATCGAGCCGGTCCAGACGGCGTCGCCGTCGCGCACCACGTACTTGTGGTGCATCAGGTCGCGCCAGCCCGGGATCGGCCGCACCGGCACGCCGAGCGTCTCGAGCACGTGCGGCTCGGTGCGCGGCGGCGCCGGGAAGAACGGGCGCTCGTCGGCCTCCGGCGGGCGCTCATCCTGGTTGAACGCGATCCGCACGGCGACGCCGTGTGCGGCGGCGTCCTTGATCGCGCCCGCGACGCGGTCGCCGACGGCGCCCGGCAGGCGCACGTCGTAGAGTGCGAGGTCGAGCGTGCGGCGGGCCGCCCCGAGCCACGCCGCCACGCGCTCCGCGACGGCCTCGGCGGTCTGCCCGCCGTCGGTGTGCGTGCGGACGTCGAGCATGGCCGTTGACGGTACCCCGACCGCTAGACTTCAAGTCCGACCTGAGCGGTCGGAGATATGGCCGACGTGATCGACATCTGTCCCGCCGACGAGCTTCCGCCCGGCAACATGCGCCTGGTCGAGTGGGAGGATCTCGAGATCGCCGTCGTCAACTGCGGCGGCGACGTGCTCGCGATCGAGGATCGCTGCTCGCACGACGACGGCAACCTGGTCGAGGGCGAGCTCGACGAGGACAACTGCACTATCGAATGCCCGCGGCACGGGTCGGTCTTCGACCTGCGCACCGGCAAGCCGCTGAACCTGCCCGCCTACGTGCCCGTCGACACCTTCCCGGTGTCCGTCGAGGACGGCCTGATCAAGATCGAGGTTGACTGACATGGCGACCCCCGAGGTACTCGCCGAGCAGCAGGCGCTGATCGGCATCAACGCGGACTACAAGGAGAAGTACGGCTTCTTCGACCCCGAGAACTACCTGTTCAAGGCGCCGAAGGGCCTCAGCCGCGAGCTCGTAGCGCAGATCAGCGAGTACAAGAACGAGCCGCAGTGGATGCGCGACTTCCGCCTCAAGGCGCTCGAGCACTTCCTCGCACGGCCGATGCCCACCTGGGGCTCGCCGATGCTGCAGCAGGTCGACTTCGACGACATCCACTACTTCGTGCGCGCGTCGGAGAAGGCCGGCCGCAGCTGGGACGAGGTGCCCGAGGACATCAAGAAGACGTTCGACCGCCTCGGCATCCCCGAGGCCGAGCGCAAGTTCCTCGCCGGCGTCGGCGCGCAGTACGAGTCCGAAGTCGTCTACCACCAGGTGCGGGAGGACCTCGAGAAGCAGGGCGTGATCTTCCTCGACATGGACTCCGGCCTGCGCGAGCACGAGGACATCGTGCGCGAGCACTGGGCGACGGTGATCCCGCCGAACGACAACAAGCTCGCGGCGCTTAACAGCGCCGTGTGGTCGGGCGGCTCGTTCGTCTACGTCCCGCCGGGCGTGCACGTCGAGATGCCGCTGCAGGCCTACTTCCGGATCAACACCGAGAACATGGGCCAGTTCGAGCGCACGCTGATCATCGCCGACGAGGGCTCCTACGTGCACTACGTCGAGGGCTGCACCGCGCCGGTCTGGACC
>Ga0081538_10006406_pt1 | contig 10374 bp, 9 predicted proteins | sample TabmetS5T2R1_FD_71022 | JGI IMG/M metagenome (GOLD analysis project Ga0081538, IMG submission 71022) | Tabebuia heterophylla rhizosphere microbial communities from the University of Puerto Rico - S5T2R1 | ecosystem: Host-associated > Plants > Roots > Rhizosphere ...
TGTGCCTAAACTTTTGGAGGCTAAGTGCTGCGCACGGCTCATTACCCCGCCAGTTTGGCGGGGTGCTCCCTGGCTTGCGCATAGCGTATAGAGCATGTCAGAGTCAATGCAGGAGACGTGAGCGTGGCATACAGTCCGTGTCAAACCCGTTGCTGAGGCACACCATGCGTCGTACAACCCATGAGCCAGCCAACGCTGTGCCCTCTTTTGCCGGCATAGATGGGTGTCGTGCGGGATGGGTAGTGGTCCTGGCGCACCCGCTGGCACGTGACGCTCAGGCCCACCAGGTCATGGTATGCGCCAGGTTTGACGAGGTTCTTGCCCTGCTGCCGACATCGGCGGTCAGCGCTGTCGATATCCCCATAGGGTTGCTGGCAGAACGGCAGCCAGGCGGGCGGGACTGTGACCGCTGCGCCCGACGCTTACTGGGGCGCCGGGCCAGTAGTGTGTTCACGCCGCCTACGCGACCGCTCCTGGACGCCACGCACTACGCCCAGGTGCGTGGGCATGGCCTGAGCATCCAGGCGTTCAACATTCTGCCCAAAATACGTGACGTCGATCGCGTTATGACCCCGGCGTTGCAACAGCGGGTGTATGAGGCGCACCCAGAGCTGGCCTTCCAGTCTCTGGCTGGTCATCCTCTTCAGGACCGCAAAAAGACTGTGGCTGGGCGTGAAGAAAGACTACGGGTGCTGGACAATATCCCCAGCCTGTTGTTCCATGGGATACGCACCGCTTTCGAGCGCACCCTACGCGAGTGTAAACGCACCGACGTGGCCCCTGACGACATCCTGGACGCGTATGTCCTGGTATGGACAGCGCTACGTATCTGGCATGCGCAAGCCCACCGTGTCCCGCGTATCCCCCCGCATGATGCCAGGGGGTTACGCATGGAGATCTGGTACTAGGTGGCTATCCCCAGAGCACTGCGGACGCCAGGCGGGCGCCGTCGGCCATGGCACGCAGCTTGGCCCAGACAATCTCAGGTTCGACCTGATACGTCGACCTGGCAAAGGTACCAAAGCCGCAATCAGTCCCGGCAAGAACATTCTCCTTGCCCACGACCTCGGCATAGCGCACCAGCCGCTGTGCCACTAACTCTGGGTGCTCGATAAAGTTGGTGGTGGAGTCCAACACACCGGGGATGAGGACCTTATCCTCGGAGAGCTTGACGTCCCGGAACACGGCCCACTCGTGTTCGTGGCGGGGGTTGGCGCCTTCAAAGGAGATGGCCTGGGGGCGCGCCTTGAGCACGATAGGCAAAATATCCTTGAGCGGGATGTCGCGGTGGTGTGGCCCTTCGTAGTTGCCCCAGCACAGGTGCAGGCGGAGCCGATCTGAGGGGATGTCGCGGAGCGCGTGATTGAGCGCTTCGATATTGGCTTCGGCAATCTTCACAAACTCAGCTGTGCTGAGGTCGGGGAATGCTAAATGGCGTCCCATAGCCAGATCAGGGCAATCGATCTGGAGCACGAATCCCGCCTGGTAAATGGCGTCGTATTCCTCCTTCATGACGTCAGCCAGATGGGCGAGATAGGCCTCACGACTAGGGTAGTACTCGTTGCGCAAGAAATGTGCGATTACTCCTGGTGAGGCAGCAGTCATAAAGGCCTCGGTGGTCTGCACCCCGGATAATGCCGCTTTGAGGTGCGCGATATCCTTCTGCACTGCCTCCATATCCTTCCAGGCAATGGGGCCATTGCACGCCGGTCGGGCAATCGTGCTCTGGCGTCCCATCCCCTGACGCTCTGCGGCCTCGGGAAAATCAGCCCAATCGGCACGCATGGGCACTCTGCTCTGTCCCCCAAACCCGGTAAGGCGATGTCTGACATAGGTGGAGTAGCCAACCTTCCCCTGCTCTCCATCATTGATGACGTCCACCCCAGCGTCCACCTGCTGCCGCACTATCTCGGCGACAGCACGCTGTACGCGGGCGTCGAAGGCGGCGGGATCGGGGGTAGTCCCGGCGTCCAGTGCTTCCAACGTGGCAGACAGGTCTGGGGGGCGCGGCAGGCTCCCCGTGTGAGTGGTGAGAATACGTTCAGTGCTGCGCTTCATGCTGGATTGCTCCTCTGTGAGCCCACACATCGGGCTCCGGTACGCGTATGATGGGCCGCTCCGTGTTCCCGCAGCCCTGCACCTCGGCAGACTCTGGCGGCATTATACGTGACCGCGCTGCACGCCGCACGCCAAGATGACCAGGGGCACTCTGTATGCTACGATGCGCACGCTACACGTTCTGGGTGAGGCACGACGCTGGGAGAAGCCACAGATCTCTGATCTATTGCCAGGGCGCGTCCCCCTGGCCTCGAGGGAGGAAACATGGAAGTCGCTGAGCGTAAGGAGCCCCAAGGGGCTCTCGACGGGATTCGCGTGCTGGATGTTGCCGCACCATTTGGGGCCTACGTGAGCCGCATTCTGGGCGATCTTGGCGCGGACGTGATCAAGATCGAGCCTCCCGGGGGCGACCCTGGCCGGCAGATGGCTCCCTTGCTGCCTGTGGGTGCAGAGCACTTGAGCCTGCCCTTCGTCCATGCCAACCTGAATAAACGCAGTATTGTCCTGGATGTGCATCAGCCGCAGGATCAGGAACACTTTCGTGCCCTGGCCAGGCAGGCTGACGTCGTGGTGAGCACAGAAGGCGTGGCGGCCTGGGCCAGCCGTGGGGTGGACCTGAACCGGCTCTCCGCCGACTTCCCACGCCTGATCTGGACTTCCCTGACGTGCTTCGGTCTCAGTGGACCCTACAGTGCCTATGTCGGCACGAACATCGTCGCCGAGGCCATGGGAGGCCTCATGTACATTCAGGGCGACGATACGCGGCCGCCGTGCGTCTCGCCCTACGAGCAAGGGACACATTTGGCCAGCCTGCACGCGGCTTTCGGCACGCTCAGTGCCCTCTGGGAGCGGCAGACCAGCGGGTGTGGCCAGGTGGTCGAGGTGTCGGCGCAAGAGGTGCTGGCACAGATCTACTACGCCCTGGTGCGCTATGCCCATGGGAAAGACATCCTGCGTCGCACCGGCGCCCGCAACCCGCAGCCGGCGAACGGCTATTATCGCTGCCAGGACGGCCATATCTTCCTCTCCCTCTTCCAACCACATCAGTGGGACAGGCTGGTAGAGCTGATGCAAGATCCTGCCCTCCTGGACCCGGCCTGGCGCGACCGGGACTACCAGCTTGCGCATGCGGACATGGTGGAGGAGCACATTCAGCAGTTTGCCGAGCGTTTTGATCGCTGGACGCTGACGGAAGCGCTGCAACGGCGTGGCCTCCCTGCGGCGCCGGTATCAACCATTGCCGATCTGGCCGTGAATGTGCATCTCGCGGCTCGGCACTTTTTCAGGGACATCGAGCAACCGCCCTGGGGACGCCTGCGGAGCCCTGGCCCGCTCTTCCGCACCTCCGCCTCGCCTATGCGTGTGCGGCAGCCAGCGCCGCGCCTCGGGGAGCATCAAGCGGAGGTACTGGACACAGCCGTGGCGCCTACCAGCATGGCACACACCCGCCCTGTCTCTGGGGCACTGCCGCTCACAGGGATTCGTATCCTGGACCTCAGTCGTGTCTGGGCTGGGCCCTATGGGACACGCTACCTCGCCGACTTTGGCGCTGAAGTGATCAAAGTAGAGTCCAGGAAATTCCCGGATGGTCGCGGGTCCAACGACGCCGCCTTTGCGGAGATCAATCGCAACAAACGCTCCATCACTCTGAATTTTCAGATACCAGAAGGTCGGGAGTTGCTCAAACGCCTGGTCGCACTCAGCGATGTAGTGGTGGAGAATTTTAGCCCACGGGTCATGGTGCAATACGAGCTAGACTACCAGCATCTGCGCGGGGTGCGTCCCGACCTCATTATGGTGAGTATGCCCGGCTTTGGACAGAGCGGTCCACACAGTGCCTTTGTCAGCTATGGTGGCCCGTTAATGGCCTACACTGGCATGGCCCTCCTCTGGGGGCATGCAGATTCTCCGCTCGAGGCCCACAGCAAGATTGCCTATCCGGACTATACCGCCGCAGGGACGTGTGCGCTCGCTGTGACCGCTGCCCTGCACCATCGCGCCAGAACCGGCCAGGGGCAATACATTGAGATTGCCCAGGTAGAAACCACCGCCGCAGCCATGGAGGTTGCTTTTTTCGACTACTTCACTACTGGCACCATCGCGGCTCCCAGCGGCAATCGCGACCCCAACAGTGTCCCGCAGGGCTGCTACCCCTGCCTGGGGCATGATGCCTGGTGTGTCATGAGCTGCCCCACGGATGCGCACTGGCATGCCCTCGCCCGACTCATTGGTGATGCGTCCCTGGCAGACGCTGCACGCTTTGCGACCTTGGCTGATCGTTGGCTCCAGCACGACGCGCTGGATGCCCTCATCAGTGCCTGGACCAGCCAGCGTACCCCCCACCAGGCCATGCGTCTCTTGCAGGATGCCGGCGTGCCAGCCGGTGCCGTGCAGACGGGCGAGGATCTGTGGCGCGATGTGCATCTGCGGGCGCGGGATTATATTGTGACGCTGGAACATCCACAACCAGGGACGGTGGAGCATCCTGGCCTGACGATACGTCTGCATGGGACACCAGGGCAGATGCGGCGGCCCGTAGGTCGGCTAGGCGAGGCGAATGAGGAGGTCTTCGGCGGCCTATTGGGCCTGTCACGCGATGAACTCGAGCGGCTTGTCGAGGCTGGGGTCCTCGCCTAGCTCCTCCCCCTTATACTCTGTCTCCCTGGGCTAGCGCCGCCTCAGCTCGTGGCAGCCAGAAGGTCATCTCCAGGAGCGATAGAGCGCGAGGGCGGCAGCCAGGTCGGCGCCGGCCTGGTCCATCCGTCCCATACGGAGATACTGTGTAGGTATCCTTGCCGGCTGGATCGGAGAGAGTCAACGCTCCAGGCGGCCTGTTCTGCGCTAGCGCCGGACCTCTAGTGCGATGTACGGTCTACTGGTTTTGGACTTTAGGGCCGTTCCGTTACAAGCACCTGCACGGCTGCTAGTACTTGCTCTATCGATAACGGCTTCGCAAATGTATGCGAGGTGAGATCCCTGGCCTGCATAAGGGCAGCCTGATCCCCAGAGATCGCTATCAGCGCTGGCGTGGGCACTACACGCCGCAGTTCCTTGAGTAGCTCCAGACCATCCATGCCCGGCATCATCAGGTCGGTAATCACGAGGTCTGTGGGCTCTGCCTGGTACTTCTGGAGCCCTTCCGCACCGTTGGTAGCTTCGATCACCTCGTAGCCCTCCTGCTTCAGCACGTAAGCCAATAACTCGCGGATGACCGCGTCATCATCAACGATCAGAATCCGTGGCATGCGAGATTTTCCTTTAGTCTTGGGTCAAGCCAGACCCATGTCATTCAACAGAGGCTATCGCTGACTCTGATGCCGTTGCTATCCAACCCCGTGCGTCCCCGGCTCTCGCTGCTTCAGGAGCTTGACCACGACCTCGGCCTTGGTGGTCGATATGATGGCCGTTCCAAGGGAGGTAGGGGCGACCGCGACCATGCTGTTCGTGATCGAGACCTCTACGCTTGTCTTATCGGATTGTCTGAAGCGATCGACCGGGCATGACAACGACCACGTGTGAAGGCGGGCGCCGGGAAGTGCGCCGCATCCGCGGCTCCCACGATCAACTACCTCGTTGTCGATGCATACCATGCCTGTATGGGTCGCTTTGTCGCCGTCGACAACCGGCTTGAGATCGAAGAAGCCGAGGCGATAGCGCAGGAGCTAGATGTCAGCGCGCGCCTGTCAAAAACAACCAGCCAGGCGTATAGACTGCTATGCATGCAGCCACAGAGTCATTGCTCGCTGCGTCTCGACCTCACACGCTGTGCGTGTCCGGCGCTGCTGCGTGTCCGTTGACCCCATTGGTGCCCGCCGTCTCTTCCAACGCCTTCATGCGGGTGGCAAGTTGCTCGATGAACTGCCTCTGCCCGGCATAGGCACGCACCAACTGCTGGGTGAGATCGGTCAGCCCCTTGAGCGCAATGGTTAGCTCATCCTTCTTCGCGTTGATGAGATTCATCCGGGCCATGACCACTGCCGCAATCTCACGCGGGTCGGAGATCACATTGGTCTGCTGCCGATGGGCAGCAGGGTTGTCCGCGGCTTGATTCCTCACCGGGGCTTCCACCGCTGCCGTTGCCTGTACTTGCTCGCTCATTTCGTCGCTCTCCTCTTCAGGTCGGTCAAATTTGGGCTGTATAATTCGCGGATGGCTGCGTCTTCATCAATGCCCAGAATCCGTGACATGCGAAGGTCTCCTGCGGTCCTAGGTCAGGCCAGACCCAGGTCACCAGACGATGAGATACTGGACGTCCAGTGTGACGCCCTTCGAGAGCGGCACGTGAGTAGCCCGGAGCCCTTCATAGCTATTGGCGGCCTCGATCATCTCGTAGCCCTCTTGTTCCAGGATTTCCTGGAGGAGAGTGCTGAGGCTCGCCTCAGGCCCGAGGATGAGCATCCGTGTCATGGGGGATCCTTTGCCCATAGCAAGGCCCACTATCAATGCTGTATATAGTCGCGCATACATGCGCTTCTCTACTATTGATCACATAGATACACTGAGAGAGCGCCGCCTTTGTGTCTAGCTATTGGACGGTCACGTACCAGGCAGCGTGGGCATCAATGCCATCTACAGAGAAAGGGCAAGATGCCTCTCGATGGGCAAAAGCAAACGGTGCCCGCAGTCCCTTGTATGTAGACGAAGGCGGTCCATGTGGGTCGCTGCCTGAATGTGGGGATTGCTTCTCTGAGAGGAAATAGGATATGCTTACTGCAATCATAAGGTACCCCCTTGTGGTGGAAAGGGCTAGTGAGGAGTTGCCTGCCAAAGCGACCTCACTAGCTCTTCAGTTGTCTCTGCTCCTCATACCGCCTGGTATCTGCTGGTTCCCTCCTACCAGCGCAACGCTGGGTGTGCCCACAAGAATGTGTGGAATGTTGTGAGCTTCTTTTCCCATGCAGGCCTGCCCGTCTATTACGAGCCTAGAGTTGAAGACAAAATGGTCTAACTCAGAGTTAGCTTTTGTAATAGCCGGGACAATAATAGTCTATAGAATAAGCCAAGATCAATCAGTTTTTTTCAATATCTACAAAAGGGCCCATAATAGTCTAACATCACATCGATCTGAAAAAAGTGAACAAGCGGCAAAAAAAGATAGATAATGATCCCCTTCTGATGGGTTATCTGATGTATACACCTCTTGGTACTGGTCCGAGTCATGTGTCCAGTATTTTAATGGTAGAGAGCTGAGCGTTGCGGGCGGACTACGCATGTCGCTCTCCTGCATCGCGCCGCCATATTGGGGACAGGCAAAAGCGGCAAGCGCCCCCACCATGGGGAGAGGGGGGAGGGCTGCACTACCACTCGCGGATGGCTGGCATCACTTCTCTGCCAAACAGCTCGATTGAGCGCATGGTTGCCTCGTGGGACATACGCGATTCTTGGCCGTAGAACACCAGATGCCCCATGTTCAGCTCGTCTTTGAGAAAGCGGAGTTTTTTGAGTACTGTGTCAGGGGTCCCGGCGACGACGTGATAGTTCGCCTGCAATTCCTCGATGTTTTGCTGGCCTAACGGCTTGCTTTCGCTAGTGCGACGGCGCGCCGCTATCTGACTGGCGATACGACTACGGTACCCTGGCGGTGCAAAGTACTCGCGTGGGCCGCGCGTGGTCTCGCCCATGCGCCAGATAAAATGCCTGGCTTCCTCTTGCGCCTTCGCCTCATTGTCCGCCACATAGCAGCACAGTAGATAGCCAAAATTGTTCTCGGTGACGGTCTGATTGGCTTCGGCAGCGGCAGTGCGGTACATGCCAAAAAGCTCTTTAGTCATATTGAGCGGTGTGAGAAACGCCACGTACGTATAGCCATGCCTGGCGGCCCACTGCGCTGTTTCCGGGCTGGCAGTGCCTGGCACCCAGATGGGCGGGTGTGGTTTTTGCATGGGCACAATCCAGGGATTGACGACACGGTAATGGTAATGCTTGCCCTCCCAGCGGAAGGGACCAGGCGTGGTCCAGGTCTTGACGATCAGGTCGTGCGCTTCCTCAAAGCGCTCGCGGTTATAGGCAGGGTTGGTGTTTGAGGAGACGCTTTCGACCCCGGTGCCACGCACAAAGCCGGAGATGATGCGGCCATGCGAGAGAATATCGAGCATGGCGATCTCTTCCGCCAGGCGGAGAGGATTGTCCCAAATGGGAAGGACATTGCCAAGCAACAGAATTTTGGCGTTCTTGGTGTTGCGTGCCAGAATCGACCCGATGAGATTCATGGTGGCGTTCATGCAGGAAGGCGTGTTGTGGTGCTCGTTGAGCATCAGACCATCGAACCCCATCTCCTCGCAGTACTGGTACTCATCGAGGTAGCGATGGAACAGGTCGTGGGCCTTGTGCGGATCATAATAGGTGTTAGGAAAGGTTAAACGCAGTGACGGATATTTGGCGCCTTCCTCATCCGGATATTCATGGTAGGGCAGCTCGGTGAAATAGTAGACCTGCATGGGCGCTTCCTCCTTCGTGGCCCCCCGCCAAACTGGCGGGGGGAATGAGCCCTACGCAGTAGCCGTGCGCATGCGTGCGTTAGCACGCACGAGCACTTAGCGTAGAAATGACTGCACCACATCGGCAAACGCCTGTGGCTGTTCAAGCTGTGGACAGTGACCACAGGCATCGAGCACGGCCAGGCGCGAGCCGGGGATAGACTTGTGGTAGAGCTCCCCACACTCCAGGGGCGTGATGGCGTCTTCACGGCCCCAGACGATCAGCGTCGACCGGGTAAGGCGCGGCAAGAGGCAGGGCAGGCGGAGTTCGTGCATGTACGGCTTCCAGCACAAGCGCACCAGCGTCTCCAGCGCCTCCTCGGCACGGTCTGCGGCTTCTGAGGTGGGTGGGTGACCGTATAACTGCTGCCATTCCGGCACCTGTGTGGTGTCGAAAAAGGACCTGGCCCGTACCTCGTCCGGGGTGATGAGAAAGATATCGCGAATCTCACTGTGCTGGGGTTTGAGGCCCATGGCATCGGCTAACACGAGACGATCGATCACATGCGGGCAGGCAGTCGCCATGTCTGCGGCGAGCCAGCCACCGATGTCGTAGCCCACCAGGTGCGTCCGTGCGAGCCCCACAGCGTCCAGAAACCATAGATAAAACAGCGCCATGTCAGCGATCGTGGCGATCCATGCCAAGCCTGGCGTGTGTCCGAAGCCCGGATGGCTGGGGGCGTAGACGCTAAACTGCTCGGCCAGAGCCTGGTGATGCTGTAGCCAGCCGGGATTGGGGTCACCACCGTGTAAGAGCACCAGGGGAGGGCCTTCCCCGCCACGGTAGAAGTGGACGTCTATGCCCGCAACGCTTACAGACTCTTCCCGCCAGTTTGGTCTCGGCATGCGCTTCTCCTTGGGGTGCTGCGCACGGCGTATGGACTATCTGCAGTCCCCCCGCCAAACTGGCGGGTACTGCGTACTGCAATTGGCCCTGCCAGTATGGCAGGGCAACTAGCCGTGCGCAGCACCCGTACGCAGTACTGGGCATCTGTACTCGCTATCGGCGACGTTATAGAGTATGATCCGGGGAATTGCAACGGCTGTTTTGATTGACAGACTGAGGAGAACAGCAGTGGCGAACATGAGCAATTACGAGCAGGAGCATGCCTCCTTTACGCTCACAGTTCCTGAGTTTTTTAATTTTGGCTTTGATGTGGTAGACAAGTGGGCGGAGGACCCGGCAAAACTCGCCATGCTCTGGGTGGACGACGCGGGGCAGCGCGCGCCCTATACCTTTGCCGATATGCGCCGCGAGTCGAATCGCTTTGCCAGCGTGTTGCAGGGCCTGGGCGTGCGGCAGGGTGATGGGGTGATGCTCGTCCTGCCGCGGCTGCCACAGTGGCACAGCATCGTCGTGGCCGTGATGAAGCTGGGGGCCATCCCCATGCCAGGCACCGTTCTCTTGACGCCGAAGGATTTTGAGTATCGTATCAACATGGCCGAGGCACGTGCCGTCATTGTTGATGAGGCGAATGCTGCCAAGGTGGAGACGGTGCGGGCCAATTGCCCCACCCTGCGACACTGTATCGTCGTGGGCGGCGCCAGGCCGGGGTGGGTGGCGTATGACGCGGTGATGGCCACGGCCGGCGAGACGTTCACGCCAGCGGTGACACGCAGCGCCGATCCCGCCGTCATCTATTTCACCTCCGGCACCACTGGTGGCCCCAAAATGGTCTTGCATACGCACGCCTCCTATCCGCTGGCGCACCTCGTCACGGGCAAGTACTGGCTCGATCTCCAGCCTGAAGACCTGCATTGGAACCTCTCCGATACCGGCTGGGCCAAGGCGGCGGATAGCAACCTCTTCGGGCCCTTGCGTATGGGCGCCGCGGTGTTC
>Ga0081538_10006407_pt1 | contig 10373 bp, 8 predicted proteins | sample TabmetS5T2R1_FD_71022 | JGI IMG/M metagenome (GOLD analysis project Ga0081538, IMG submission 71022) | Tabebuia heterophylla rhizosphere microbial communities from the University of Puerto Rico - S5T2R1 | ecosystem: Host-associated > Plants > Roots > Rhizosphere ...
CCCGACGGGCACGGCCGCTGCGCACGACGCGGCGAGCCCGCCGGCCGGGCGGCGCCCCCGCAGCCCGTACCCGACCTGGTTCTACCTGCCCGCCGCGATCGTCTACACGGTCCTGTTCCTGGTGCCGACGTTCGCCTCGTTCTACTTCAGCCTCACCCGCTGGAGCCTGTTCGAGTTCGAGTTCATCGGGCTGGACAACTTCGTCCAGTTCTTCCAGGAACCGGCGCTGGTCACCGGCCTGGTCAACACGGTCGTCTACGGGGTCGTCACGTCGGGTCTCAAGGTCGTGCTCGGGCTGCTGCTCGGCGTGCTCCTGACCTCGCAGATCATCGCGCGCGGCTTCCTGCGCTCGGTGGTGTTCTTCCCGGTGCTGGTCAGCACGATCGGCGTCGGGATCACCTTCCAGGTGTTGATGGACCCCTACGGCGGCCCGATCAACGAGGCGCTCGCCGCCGTCGGGATCCCGGGGCCGGGCTGGCTCACCGACCCCTCCCTGGCACTGCTGTCGGTGGCGCTGGTCGACGTGTGGAAGGGCGTCGGCCTCGCCACCGTCATCTACATCGCCGGCATCGTCTCGATCCCCCAGGAGTACTTCGAGGCGGCGAGGGTGGACGGCGCCGGGCCCGTGCAGCAGTTCTGGCACGTGTTGCTGCCGCTGGCGCGCCCCGCGACCGTCACCGTGATCATCCTGTCGCTGATCGGCGGCCTGCGGTCGTTCGACCTGATCTGGGCGATGACCCGCGGCGGGCCCGGGTTCACCTCCGACGTGATCGCCTCGGTGATCTACAAGCAGTACCAGGCCGGGTTCTACGGCCTGTCCACCGCCGGCAACGTGGTGCTGTTCCTCCTGGTCACCGCGATCGTCTTCCCGCTGTTCCGGTTCTTCGCCCGCCAGGAGGTCGACCTGTGAGAACGAGAACCCACCTCTGGCTGGGCCTGCTCGGGATCGTCCTGTTCGGGGTCGTGTTCCTGGTCCCCTTCGCCTTCATCTTTCTCACCGCGGCCAAGACCCAGGCCGAAGCCGGGGCGCTCCAGTTCTCCCTGCCCACGAGCTGGGCGCTGCTCCAGAACTTCGGCGACGCGCTGCGGGCACGCGACTACATGCTGATCATCGCCCTGATCAACAGCACCGTCCTGACCGTGGCCAGCATCACCGTGCTGGTCGTGCTGTCGGCGATGGTGGCCTACGTGGTGCAGCGCCGGCAGAGCCGCTGGAACGGCCTGATCAACTTCCTGGTGCTGTCCGGGCTCATCATCCCGCCCGCGGTCGTCCCGACCGTGTGGGTGCTGCAGGAGCTGGGACTGTTCAAGACCCTCGGTGGGCTCATCCTCATCGAGGTCGCCTTCGGGCTGTCATTCTGCATCCTGCTGTTCCGCGCCTTCATCGCCAGCATCCCCCGGGACCTCGACGAGGCGGCGATCATCGACGGGGCCGGCCCGGCCCGGCTGTTCTTCAAGGTCATCTTCCCGCTGCTGAAGTCCGTCATCGTGACCGTCGTGATCGTGCAGTCGGTGGCCATCTTCAACGACTTCGCCAATCCCCTCTACTTCCTGCCCGGGGACGAGAACGCCACCGTCCAGCTGACCGTGTTCAACTTCCAGAGCCAGTTCAACACCCAGTACAACCTGCTGTTCGCCGACATCCTGCTCATCACCATCCCGCCGCTGCTGCTGTACCTGTTCCTCAACAAGCGGATCGTGGAGGGCATGACCGCCGGCGCGGTGAAGGGCTAGCCGCGCATGGGCGACGTCGCCGGCCTGCTGGCGGCGATGACCTTCGAGGAGAAGGTCGCCGTCGCCCTCGGCGACTTCGAGGCCGTCGCCCACCTGGGCATCCCGCCACTGCGGTACTGCGACGGCCCCAACGGCATCCGCGGGCCGGACAACGTGACCGCGTGGCCGGCCTCGCTGGCCCTGGCCGCCGCCTTCGACGAGGACCTGGCCACCGCCTACGGCGCCGCGGTCGCCTCCGAGGCCCGCGACACCGGGTCCAACGTGCTGCTCGGCCCGGCCGTCGACATCGCCCGGGTGCCGCTGGGCGGCCGGCTGCCGGAGGCGATGGGGGAGGACCCCTACCTGGCCGGCCGCCTCGCCGCCGCCGAGGTCCGGGCCATCCAGGGCCGCCACGTCATCGCGATGTGCTCCTTCTTCGACGCCGGCCTCGACCGGCACCCGCTCGCCGACGAGGATCGGCGGCCGGCGTTGGCCAGCTCTCCCGAGCACGTCGCCCTGGCCACCAGGATCGCCGCCGACGGGATGGTCATGCTGCACCACCGCGACCGGCTGCTGCCGCTGGACGCCGGGCACCTCCGCTCGGTGGCGGTGATCGGCACCGCCCGCGACGACGCCCAGTGGGTCATGGCCGGGTCGCCGTGCGTGCGGGTGTTCGGTGACCGGCGAGTCACCCCCCTGGACGGCATCACCGCCCGGGCCGGTGCCGGGGTGCGGGTGGGGTTCGCCCAGGGGTCGTTCGGCGACGCCGCCCTCCCGACCGTGCCGACCGGGGTGCTGACCCCGCCGGGCGGGGAGGGGACCGGCCTGCTCGGGGAGTACTGGAACGCCGAGACCCCCGACGGCGAGCCGGCCCTGACCCTGGTCAACCCGGCGGTGGACATCCCCACCGCCCCCGAGGGGCTGACCGCCCCGGTCTGGTCGGCCCGCTGGACCGGCACCATCACCCCGACGGTGGACGGGCCGCACCGCTTCACCGTCCTGGCCGCCGGGATCGTCCGCCTGGAGCTCGACGGCAGGCTGGTCGCGGCCGGGGAGCGGGAGTTCGGCCAGGTGTTCGACGGCCCGCCGCTCCCGGTCGAGGGCACGATCGACCTCCGCGCCGGCGGCGCGGTCGCCATCCGCCTGGACTACTCGAGCGCCACCGCATGGCCGGTCATCGAGCCGGGGGTCGGCGGCGGAAACGTCCGACTGGGCTGGCAGCCCCCGGACGACCGCATCCAGGAGGCGGCCCGGTTGGCCGCCGAGTCCGACGTGGCCGTGGTGTTCGTCAGCACCGCCGTCGGCGAGGGCATGGACCGCGCCTCCCTCGCCCTGCCCGGCGACCAGGACCGGCTGATCGCCGCCGTCGCCGCCGCCAACCCCGGCACGGTGGTCGTCCTCAACACCGGCGGGCCGGTCCTGATGCCCTGGCTCGACCAGGTCGCGGCAGTGCTGCAGGTGTGGCTCCCCGGTCAGCAGTTCGGCGAGGCGTTGGCCGCGGTCCTGTTCGGCGACGCCGACCCCGGCGGCCGCCTCCCGGTCACCTTCCCGGCCACCTCCGACCAGGGCCCGATCACCGGCCCCGAACGCTGGCCCGGCGTCGGCGGCGACGCCCGCTACGACGAGGGCGTCCTCGTCGGCTACCGCTGGTACGACGAGCACGGCCAGGAGCCGCTGTTCTGCTTCGGCCACGGGCTGTCCTACGGCGAGTACCGGTACGGTCAGCCCCGCCTCGACACGGACGAGGCGACCGGGGCCGTGACGGTCTCGGTCCAGGTGACCAACGTCGGCGGCCGCGCCGGGGCCGAGGTCGTCCAGCTGTATGTCGCCGCCCCGCCCGCGGCCGGGCAGCCACTCAGGCAGCTCAAGGGGTTCTCCAAGGTCCACCTCGACCCGGGCGCCAGCCAGGAGGTCACCCTGCGGCTGGACCGCGACGACCTGGCCGCCTTCGACGAGGCGTCGGGGGCGTGGGTCGTCCACCCGGGACGCTATCAGCTCCTGGTCGGCCGGTCCTCCCGCGACCTCCGGGGCCGGGCCGCCTTCGAGGTCTCCGACGGCCGGCCGGTGGTGCCGTAGCGGCCCTGGATCTTGGCGTGCACCTCGGCCATCTCCGCCTCGCCCAGAATCCGCGGGGTGAACGCCGGACCCAGCGCATGGGCCCGCAGCCAGACCTCGGCCACCCATTCGAGATAGAGGGCGCGGTCGTAGGCGACCTCGATGCTCGGCCCGTAGGTGATCGCCCCGTGGTTGGCCAGCAGCACCCCGGAGCGGCCCTCGATGGCGGCCAGCACGTTGGCGGCCAGCTCCTGGCTGCCGAAGGTGGCATAGGGCGCCACCCGGATCGGGCCGCCCATGACGGCCAGGATGTAGTGGATGGTGGGCAGCTCGTCGACCACGGTCGAGACCACCGTGGCCGCCGTCGAGTGGGTGTGGACCACCGCGGCGGCGTCGGTGTGCTGGTAGATGAGCTGGTGGAAGGGGAGCTCGCTGGTGGGCGCCAGGTCACCCTCCACCTGCGAGCCGTCCGGCCGCAGGACGCAGACCAGCTCGGGCGTGAGGGTGTCGTAGGCGTGGCCGGCCGGCGTGACCGCCAGCAGGTCGCCGGACCGGACGCTGAGGTTGCCCGAGGTGCCGACGACCAGGCGGTCGCCGGTCATCCGCCGCCCGAGCTCGGCGATCAGCCGGCGCTCTGGCTCCAGAAGCATGCGATACCCTCCGTGTGCCGGAAATTGGGAGGTGGTGTTTGGTGGCCAGACGATATTGCTTCCTGCTGCGGGTGCGCCCCGAGCATATGGAGGAGTACCGCCGCCGCCACGCCGCCGTCTGGCCCGAGATGCTCCAGGCCCTGGCCGAGACCGGCTGGCGGAACTACTCGCTGTTCCTGGCCGACGACGGGCTCCTGGTCGGCTACGTCGAGGCCGACGACCTCCAGGCGTCGCTGCAGGCCATGGCCGGGACCGAGGTCAACGCCCGCTGGCAGGCGGAGATGGCCCCGTTCTTCGCGGACCTCGACGGCCGCGGCCCGGACGAGGGCTTCGTGCTGCTGGCGGAGATCTTCCACCTGGAGGACCAGCTGCGCTCGCTTCGCTGAAATTTCCAACGAAAGCGATTCGCTTTCCATCGCAACCGCGGCAACGGCCATTTGTTTCCATTCCATTGACGCGAGCAATTCCCGCATCTACGGTCCGGAACATACCCCGCGCCGGCGCTCAGGTGAGGACTTTGCATGCCCGGAAGCAGCGAACGCGAACGCCACCACGAGGTCATGCGCCTCCTGGAGGTGACCGGCCGGGTCAGCGTCCCCGACCTGGCCAAGCGGTTCGAGGTTTCGGTGGTGACCGTCCGAAAGGACTTGGAAAGGCTGGAGCGGCGGCGCCTGCTGCGCCGGGTCCGCGGCGGCGCAGTCCCGGCGCCGTCGGCCGACGAGGGCTCCTTCGAGCTCCGGCTGCACATCCGCACCGCCGAGAAGATCGCCATCGCCCGGGAGGCAGCCCGACTCGTCCGCGACGGCGACCAGATCGCCGTCGACGGCAGCACCACCTGCTACTACCTCATCAAGGAGCTGCGTGACCGGCGCGGGCTGGTGGTGGTCACCAACGGGCTGCCCGCGGCCGAGGCGCTGGTCGAGTCGGACGCGACCGTGGTCATGCCAGGGGGGACGCTGCGGCGGTCCTCGTGGGCGCTGGTCGGCGACATGGGCGCCACCCTGGCCGGCCGCGGCCGCCTGACGGCGGGCTTCTTCGGGCTGCGGGCGCTGTCCCCCGACCTCGGCCTGCTGGAGCTGTCGCCCGAGGAGACCCAGGTCAAGCGCAGGCTGGTGTCGATCTGCGCCTCGGTGTACGGCCTGTTCGACTCCGACAAGGTGGGCCGCTTCGCCCTCCACCCCTTCGTCGAGACCGACCGGATCACCGCGCTCATCAGCGACACCGGCATGCCCGACGACGAGGTCCTGGCCTGGAAGGCCAACGGCGTCCCCGTCCAGCGCGTCCCGCCGGAGCCGGCCCCGTGAGCGCCGGCAACGTCGTCGCCGTCGACCTCGGCGCCTCCAGCGGCCGGGTCGTGCTGGGGCGCTTCGACGGCGAGCGGCTGGCCCTGGCGGAGGTCCACCGCTTCCCCACCCCGCCCCGTCCCCACGACGGCCACCTGCGCTGGGACCTGCATGGCCTGTGGTCCCAGATCCGGACCGGCCTGGCCGCGGCCGGCGAGGCCGCCGGCGGCGTCGACGCCGTCGGGGTGGACGCCTGGGGCGTGGACTACGGGCTGCTCGGCGCCGACGGGGAGCCGCTCGGCGACCCGGTCAGCTACCGCGACCCCCGCACCGCCGGCATGGTCGCCGAGGCCGTCGCCCGGGTCGGCCGGGAGCGGCTGTACCTGGCCACCGGCATCCAGATCCTGGAGCTCAACACGATCTTCCAGCTGATGGCCGAGGCCCGGGCCGGGACGCTGGAGCGGGCCGAGCGGCTGCTGCTCATCCCCGACCTGTTCCACCGGCTGCTGTCGGGGGCGACGGTGGCCGAGTACACGGCGGCCAGCACCACCGCCGCCTACGACATGGCCGGCGGCCGCTGGGCCACCGAGCTCCTCGGCGACCTCGGCGTCCCCACCCACATGCTGCCCGAGGTGGTGGACGCCGGGACCGACCTCGGCCCGGTCAAGCCGGAGCTGCCCGGGCTGGCGGCGGCCAGGGTGATCGCCCCGGCCAGCCACGACACGGCCAGCGCCGTGGTCGGCGTGCCCTTCACCGACCCCGACGCCGCCTACATCTCGTCCGGCACCTGGTCGCTGGTCGGCGTCGAGACCGGTGAGCCGGTGGTCACCGAGGCGGCCATGGCGGCCAACCTGACCAACGAGGGCGGCGCCTTCGGCACCATCCGGCTGCTGCGCAACTGCAGCGGCATGTGGCTCCTGCAGGAGAGCCGGCGCCAGTGGGCCCGGGAGGGCCGCGACCACAACTGGGACGACCTGGTCCGGCTGGCCGCGGCCGCCCCCGCCGGGGTCAGCGTCGTCAACGCCGACCACCCCGACTTCGTCGCCCCCGGCGACGTGCCCGCCCGGGTCCGGGCCCACTGCGCCCGCACCGGCCAGCCCGTGCCCGCCGACGACGGCGCCGTGGCCCGCTGCGTGCTGGACAGCCTCGCCCTCGGCTACCGGCTCGCCGTCGACGACCTGGCCGACGTGACCGGCCGGGCCGTTCCCGCGGTGCACATCGTGGGTGGGGGCTCGCGCAACCAGCTGCTCAACCAGACGGTCGCCGACGTCACCGGCCTCCCGGTCGTGGCCGGCCCGGTGGAGGCGACCGCCCTCGGCAACCTGCTCGTCCAGCTCATCGCCCTCGGAGAGGTGGAGGACCTCGCCCAGGCGCGGGCGGTGGTGCGGGCGAGCGCCGGACCGGAGATCCGGCGGACCGAGCCGTCCGGCGACGACCGCGTGGCCCAGGGCTACGGCCGCTACCGCGAGCTGGTGGCGGCCGACCGGGCCGCGGCCGGCGTCTGACGGCGCCCCGGAGGAGGTGGGACACCAGGCCGGTAACCAGCAACAGGTGAACGGGAGAGGAGAACCCCCCTATGCAGTGGAAGCGGATCGCCCGACCGGGCCTGGTCTTCACCGTGTGCGCGGTGCTGGCCCTGGTCGGCTGCAGCAGGAAGGAAGAGGGCGGCGCAGCCGCCGGCGGCTCGAACGAGCAGATCAAGGTGGCCTTCGTCCCCAAGCTCCAGGGCGTGCCCTACTTCGAGGCCATGAACACCGGCGGCAAGCAGGCCGCCCAGGACCTGGGCCTGCAGTGGATCTACAACGGCCCCACCACCGCCGACCCCGGCGCCCAGACCGAGATCGTCAAGTCGCTGATCCAGCAGCAGGTCGACGTGCTGGTGGTCGCCCCCAACGACCCCGACTCGATGGCCCCCATCCTGGCCGACGCCAAGGCCAAGAACATCCGGGTCATGACCTCCGACACCGACGCCCCCAACTCGGTCCGTGAGCTGTTCGTCAACCAGGCCACCGCCGAGGGCATCGGCCAGGCCCTGACCGACGCCCTGCTGGAGCAGGCCGGCTCCAACGCCGAGTACGCGATCGTCTCCTGCGGCCAGACGGCGGCCAACCTCAACTCCTGGATCGAGGTCCAGAAGGCCTACACGGCCGAGAAGTACCCCAACGCCAAGATCGTCGACATCGTCTACGCCGGCGAGGACGAGGCCAAGTCCGTGGCCATGGCCAAGGACCTCATGAACGCCCACCCCAACCTCAAGGGCCTGGTCGGCGAGTGCACCTCCTCGGCCCCCGGCGTGGCCAAGGCGGTCAAGGAGTCGGGCAAGATCGGCGAGGTCTTCACCGTGGGGCTGGGCACGCCCCAGGCGATGAAGCCCTACCTGGAGGACGGCTCCTCCAGCGCGGCCATCCTCTGGGACGTCGAGCAGCTCGGCTACCTGACCGCCTGGTCGGCCAAGCAGCTCCACGACGGCACCCAGCTCCAGGCCACCAACAAGGTGAACGACAAGCTGACCGAGGTCGAGTACTTCGCCGACCAGAAGATGGTCCTGCTCGGCCCGCCGCTGCGGATCACCAAGGACATCGTCAACCAGTTCAACTACTAGGAGGCAGCTCGCCGGCGCCGCGGTCACGGGGCCAGCTCCGTGGCCGCGGGCGCCCCGATCGCTCAAGGCGGGGAAGCCCGTGACCGAACCCGAGGCGCTGTTGCGCCTGACCGGCATCCGCAAGCGCTACGGCGGCGTGCAGGCGCTGCGCGGTGTCGACTTCGACGTCCGTCCCGGGGAGGTGCACGCGCTGGTGGGGGAGAACGGCGCGGGCAAGTCCACCCTCATCAAGATCATCTCCGGCGCCGAGACCGCCGACGAGGGCGCCGTCCAGATGGACGGCCAGCGCCTGGCCGGCGGCAACACCTCGGCCGCCCTGGATGCCGGCATCGCCACCGTGTACCAGGAGCCGCAGCTGTTCGGCGAGCTGTCGGTGGCCGAGAACATCTTCATCGGCCGCGAGCTGCGCAAGGGCGCCCTCGTCGACCGGGCCGCCCAGGGGGCCAAGGTCGACGAGCTGCTCGACCGGCTCGGCCTCGACCCCACCCTGGCCGACGTCCGCGTCGCCGACATCCCCGTCGGCGAGCAGCAGCTGGTCTCGATCGCCAAGGCCTTCTCCCACGACCCCAAGATCCTGATCCTGGACGAGCCCAGCGCCATCCTCACCGACCGCGAGATCGACACCCTGTTCGAGGTGGTCAAGGGCCTGCGCGAGCACGGCGTGGGGATCATCTACATCAGCCACCGCCTGGACGAGCTGTCGGTGATCGCCGACCGGGTCACGGTGCTGCGTGACGGCGAGAAGGTCGCCGTCCAGCCGATGCGGGAGCTGACCATCCGCAAGGTCGTCGAGCTGATGGTCGGGCACGTGCCCGCCGGCCCCCCGGCCGGCCACAAGCTGGCCGCCGACGTCGAGCCGGCCCTCGAGGTGAGCGGGCTGGGCCGCCGCGGCGGCTTCCAGGACATCGGCCTGACCGTCCGCCCGGGCGAGGTGGTGGCCGTGTACGGGCTGATCGGCTCGGGCACCGGGCCGCTGGCCCGGGCCCTGTACGGCATCGACCCGGCCGACACCGGCACCATCAAGCTCGACGGCAGGCCGGTCACGTTGCGCACCCCCCAGGCCGCCGCCCGCACCGGCATCGCCCTGCTGCCCGGCAACCGCAAGGCCCAGGGCGTGTTCGGCATCAAGAGCATCGCCTTCAACATCTCCGTGGCCCACCTGCACCTGCTGCGGCGGCTGCGGCTGTGGGTCGACCGGCGCCGCGAGCAGCAGGTCGCCACCGAGCTCATCCAGCGCATCGCCATCAAGGCGCCCGGCCCCCACACCCCGGTCAACGCCCTGTCCGGCGGCAACCAGCAGAAGGTGGTGCTGGCCCGCCAGCTGGTCGAGCGGCCCAGCGTCCTGGTCCTGGAGGAGCCGACCCAGGGCGTCGACGTCGGCGCCAAAGAGGAGATCCACAACCAGATCCTGGCCCTGGCCGACCAGGGCACGGCCGTGCTGGTGATCTCCTCGGACCTGCTGGAGGTGCTGGAGCTGGCCGACCGGGTGCTGGTCGTCCGGGCCGGGACCATCGTGGCCGAGTTCGGCCGCGGCGCCTCCCAGGCCGACGTGCTCGCCGCCGCCGCCGGCGACGACTCCGGAGAGACGCACGTGCTGGATGCGGCCCGCGCGGCCGCCGCCCAGGAGGTGGAGTCCAGATGAGCGCCGTCGCCACCGCCGCCCGCCCCCGGCGGGTCACGGCCAAGGCCATCGAGGGCCAGGAGCTGGTCCTGATCGGGGTGCTGGCCATCCTCTGGCTGGTGCTGTCGTTCGCCGTCGACACCTTCTTCACCGCCTCCACCCTCCAGAACCTGATGGCGGCGGTGGCCCCGGTGGCGATCGTCGGGGTGGGGATGACGGCCATCATCGTCACCGGCGGCATCGACGTGTCGGTGGGCAGCGCGGCCGCCGTGTGCATGGTCGTGGTCGGCCAGCTGGTCCGCGACAGCGGCCTGCCGTTCCTGCCCGCGGTGCTCGTCGCCGTCGCCATCGGCGCCGTCCTCGGCCTGGTCAACGGGGTGATCGTCGCCTACGGCCGGGTCCACCCGATCATCGTCACCTTCGCCACCCTCAACCTCTACCGCTGGCTC
>Ga0081538_10006408_pt1 | contig 10370 bp, 8 predicted proteins | sample TabmetS5T2R1_FD_71022 | JGI IMG/M metagenome (GOLD analysis project Ga0081538, IMG submission 71022) | Tabebuia heterophylla rhizosphere microbial communities from the University of Puerto Rico - S5T2R1 | ecosystem: Host-associated > Plants > Roots > Rhizosphere ...
GGCTGCTAGAGGGAGTGTGGAAACCGGCGCGCGCCCGCTCCATGGCCGATCGCGATGCGATGCAAGCGCTGATCGACGATAACGGTGGTAAGTTCAAGCTCGCCGCCTGGGATTGGCACTACTATGCCGAAAAGCTGCGCCAGCGCCGCGTCAACTTCGATGCCGCCACCATCAAGCCCTATCTGACGCTGGATGGCATGATCGCTGCCGCCTTCGACACGGCGAGCCAGCTCTTCACCATCACGTTTACCGAGCGCAAGGATGTTCCCGTGTGGCATCCCGACGTGCGCGTATGGGAGGTGAAGGGCAGGGACGGCCGCGACGTCGGTCTCTTCTACGGCGACTACTTTGCACGCGCCTCGAAACGGTCCGGCGCGTGGATGACCTCGATACGGAACCAGCAGAAACTCGACGGCGTGGTGACGCCCGTGATCCTTAACGTCTGCAACTTCTCCAAGGGCACGGAGGGGGAGCCCGCGTTGCTGTCGCCGGCCGACGTTCGCACGTTGTTCCACGAGTTCGGCCATGCTCTCCACGGACTGCTTTCAAACGTGACGTATCCGTCGCTCTCGGGCACCAGCGTGTTCACCGACTTTGTGGAACTGCCTTCACAGCTTTATGAGAACTGGCAGGAGCGCCCGGAGGTGCTGCAGAAATTCGCCCGTCACTACAAGACGGGCGAGCCGCTCCCCGAAGACTTGCTCAAACGCTTCCTTGCCGCGCGGAAATTCAATCAGGGATTTGCCACGGTGGAATATGTTGCCAACGCGCTGATCGATTTCGAATTCCATTCTCAGCCCGCATCCGCCGCGACCGATGTTCGAGCGTTCGAGCGTAAGGAACTGGACCGGATCGGTATGCCTGGGGAGATCGCGCTGCGCCATCGGCCCACCCAGTTCGGACACATCTTTTCGAGCGATCACTATGCGGCGGGGTACTACAGCTACATGTGGTCGGCGGTCATGGACGCGGATGCGTTTGGCGCCTTCGAGGAAACCGGCAATATCTTCGATCCGGCGGTCGCGCTGCGTCTGCATGACAACATTTACTCGTCGGGCGGATCACGCGATCCAGAAGAGGCCTATGTTGCCTTTCGCGGCCGCCAGCCCGAGCCTGAGGCGCTCCTGCGGCGGCGCGGACTGCTCGACACGTCTGCCGCGGCCTAAGCGTCACTGATGGAGAAGATCCCGCAGCATCTCCTCTCCGACCGGGCGAGACGATCAAGGTTGCGGACGTCCGAATGAAAGCGATGCGAAGCCGCGAAATTGATCTGGTTTTATCCGGTCTGGCGCATCTTCAATACGATCCAATAGACGTGATATCAATTTATTCCTTAGCAATTCCTTGCTTCTCAGTGCTGTACGTCTATGCCGTACGCCGCGACAACGGAGCAGTCTCAGAAGTACTCAAGCTGAGCAATGCCATTTATTTCAGCATCGTCACAATGACCACGACGAGTATGGAGATGTATCTCCGAAGTCGGGATGAGCGAGATTCTGGTGAGCGCCCAAATCTTGTTTTGGTTCTTCTATAACGTGCTCTTTTTCCCCCTATCTTTGCGGGCCTGGCGGGCCGCAGGAGATCAAACTGATCCATAGCTCGCGGCGGTATCGTTCTCGTAATTCAGTTAGCATCGCTGTCACGGCAATCGGAGTCAGGGAGCGGAAATGACCGATTTACCGGTTGCGTTGGGCCTCCTGGCTCTCAGAAGCGACCTCCCATGGGACTGTTTTCACACGGCCAAAACCCGGAGTCGAGTTGTCATCGACTATCGCTTCTAGCGAGCGCCGCGGATTGAGCTTAGCCTACAGACGCAGCGCAAGGCGGGTTTGCCCGCGACTAGGATGCGTCATGGCGCGTGCTCGAAGTTACCATACCATTACAAGCGCGTCCGTTCCCAAGCGATGTCGAAACCTACATTGTCAGCGCTCGCTCTGGTTCGGGCACGCGCACCTAGCACCCTCGACAGATGCTCTTAATTTTCTTGTCGAGTGCGGCATTTTCCTTGGCAAGCAGATCCGGCAGCTTTTCGTTTTGTATGTCACCGGTCGCGTTCGGCACGTCGCTGGCCCGCGGCTGACGATGGCCGACTGGAGCCTCCGGGACGGTACCATTGATGCTTGAGCCAACGGTCGTTCCCTTGCTGCCGCTCTGTGCGATAGCCGCGGGCGTGCCAATCAGAGTCACCAACGCCATCGAGATGATCATCTTTTTCATGTCACTCCTCCTGCTCTTTCATGACGATCGGCGATGTCTTGGATGCGAGGCGATCTAGGGCCTTTCGCTCCTCCGCAATGCGGCGCTCAATGAAGTTTCGCTCAAGCGCTGTGAGCCTCGTTCTCAGTAGGCGACGGTAATGATCAACATTTTGATGATGCGCGGACAGGTGAGCACACTCTTGATCATCGATCATCTGAGCCTCAACTTCACGGAAACGACGTTGCGGCTTTGGCTTCCCAACGAGAGTGCAAGGAAGTGAACTCTTACGCTCTCATGATTGCACTAGGCCGGATCTACGACGCCCTCAATTGTCCAAAGGGGAATAAATAGGTCACAGGCGTTAACCTATAGCGGAAATATGTAATCGTGGACGCTAGGCGGCCGGCACCCAGCCCGTAACAGAGCCGGGGCCATTTCGTACGGCCGACGAATGAGGCTAGTGACAAGGACGGCTTGCCGTCCTCTCGCGAAAAGCAAGTGTTGTTTCGCCCAAGGCCGAGCCGGCAGAACCACCGGTAGGCCAAATTGAGGTGAACCTCGTCGGCCGATGCTGCCGTAAAACGGAGCAAGGTCCCGCCTGATCTCTTGAAGGTCGACGAACCTGTCGATCGACCTGAGCGGGTGGTCGGCGGGATGGATGCGATGTCCGGGCTACCCAGCGATCAACGAAAGATGATGATCACCACAAAGCGGATGGGGCAACAAGATGCGCTCTCGTGACGGCGGGCCCGAACTGAAATAACATCTACCAATTCGGGGAGGCGACCATGTTCAATCCCACACAAATTGTCATCCAGGCATTTATCGAGCAGCTTCGAGAGGCGTACGTTCAAAGCTATGGCGTCCTAGAGCCGGCCTATCCGGATATCATTGCTTTCGTGGGGCGCCTCGCTTTAGAGAACATCGCCGACAGCGATGCGGCCTACCACGATATGAACCACACCATCATGGTGACACTCGTGGGCCAAGAGATTTTGCGCGGGAAGCATACCAGGGAGGGCGGGGTTACGCCGCGCGATTGGCTCCACTTTGTCATTTCACTTCTTTGTCACGACATCGGCTATGTACGGGGGGTATGCCGAGGCGATCAGGAGGGGAAATATGTCTGCAACGAAAAAGGCGATCTCGTGCATATCCTCCCAGGAGCAACCGATGCATCGATGACTCCCTATCATGTGACACGGTCGAAACTCTTTGTCAGTGAGCGCTTCGGGAAAGCGAGCTTGACACACATCGATACGCTCGAAATCCAAGCAAATATCGAGCACACGAGATTTCCGGTACCTGAACACGAACAGCATGCCAGTACGGCAGACTATCCCGGCTTGCTCAGAGCGGCGGATTTGATCGGACAATTGGCCGACATCAACTATCTGCGCAAGACTTCGGCATTGTTCGCGGAATTTCGCGAAACAGGCGTTAGTGAGAAACTCGGCTATCAAAGTTCTGACGATCTGCGGGCAGCGTATCCGTCGTTCTTTTGGAAGGCTGTCCGTCCCTATATCGGCGATGCACTAAGGTATCTGCGGGTCACGCAGGAAGGTAAGCAGTGGATCGCCAATCTTTACGCCCATGTGTTTTCAGAAGAGCATCGCGGAGCGCTCGGGGCACATTTCTGACGTCCTTGACCAGGGGCGCCCGAGGCATCCAAGTCGCGATGGTCGCCGGTCGCTACCATCGGACGTCTGACGGGCGTGCGTCTGTAATTATGAGGCGGAGGTTTTTTTGAGCGCGATGGGCAACGCAGGTAAGGACAGTCGGCCGTAGTCAATGCCATATTCGCTGTGGGTCGATCCCGCCGAAGAGGTTCGCCCGCGACTGAGATGGCCGCAAATTGTAGCGCAAGCCGACCGTCTCTCAGATCGGTTTTGGCTGCGCATTGGGACCGGCTTAGTAAGTTCGAGCGTTCTGGGACCTTGCTGTAAGGACAAGCCTGTCGCGGGCACCGTTTGGTCCACATAATCGCAGTCGTCCAGCTCTCGAATGCGTTTGAATCCCAACGACTGTGCCAGCTGTGGCAGCCGATGTTCGGCTGTGCATCCATTCTAGTTTCGTCCCCAATATGGATGATTCGACCCTTGGGACGCGGTTACAATAGACGCACTTTGTTTCGGGAAAAAATGGCAGTTACCTTGTCCTACTTGACATGCAGTTGTGCCAAAGTTTTTTCGAAACGTTCATTTACATCACACGGCCTTTGGTCAAGTGCCGTGTCGATGTTCGGGAAAAGCAACCTTCTTGTCCTCGGCCAGATGGACAAAACCACCATGAAAACGCTACATGCGTCGTCGAATTCAGTGCCTGTCATCTTCATGAAGGAACCGGCAATTTCGTCGAGCGTTGTATCGTTCGGTTGATTGAGTGGTTTCTCGCACCATCCCGTGCCAACAGTGACGAGCGCCGATAACGACCAAAGCCAAGGGTGACAGGCGTCCGACGGGACCGACGTCTCAACGGCCAAGGGTCCAAAGGTCAGGGTCCAAAAGGCCAGTGCAAAGCGAGCATCAACCCTGCGGCAGCCGCCAGTCTGTCCGCAGCTAACTGGCAAGGTAACGCGAGCCGCTAGGCTTTGGGGACCATCGGTCGCTCCGGTGGTCCCTTTCGTTTGGGCGCGGTTCAGCGCTGTTTTCAAGACTTGCCGCGCGAACGGGTTCGGCCCTTCTTACGAGGATTTTCTACGCTCGGCCACAGCCGAACAGGCATGCTTGCTCGGTATGCTCACGCAGCGTCGATCACGCCGCGCGACGAGTTCACCTCGCAGCCGCCGCTCAGAACGGTTTTGTAGAGCCAACGCGAAGTGTGGGCCCTTCCACGACCTTGCGATCTGGCGCGCCGCGAGCCCGAAAACATCACCAAAGCCGCTGTCGAGCAACGAAAGTGCAGTTGAAGATACTGATTTGACCAATCTCATGACTTCCTCCCCCGCCCTTACGCGCGAACGAACTCAACACATTACGATGGATCTTTTCATCCCAGAGCGTGGAAGACCGACGCTTTCGGCCCGGGATGGCGAACGTTGATTTGGAACAATGCCGAGCCGCTCCGCGTCGGTGGCCTCTAACCCAGCTTCAATACCAGGTGGATAGTTTGTGGGTCGCGGTGAGGGGCAGGGCGAAAGCCGAACTTCCCGAACACCCTTAACATCGCGGCGTTTTCCGGCAGGACTTCCGCCGTCAGTTCATTCAACCCGGCGGCGCTCGCGATCTTGATCAGATGACGCATCAGGAGCGAACCGATGCCACGGCCCTGCCATGCATCGATGACGACAAAGGCCATCTCGGCTCGACCCGGCTCGAAGACAATATATCGGCCGCCGCCGACAATGACGTTGTGGCCGGCTTCGTCGGCGCTGGCGACAATCGCAACGTGATTTTTGAAATCGACGTCCATGAAAAAAGCAAGCTCCTTGTCCGAGAAGTGGCGTTTCATGACAAAGAAGCGACGCTGTAGCGATTGAGCGCTTGTCTTTTCGATCGCCGCGAGCATGTCGACCTCGTCCTCGCGCCGGAGGGCACGGACTTCGATCTGCCTGCCATCGCTGAGAAGCTCGCTTGTAGCGTAGTTGACAGCCTCGGACATTGGGCCTCGCGCGGAAGGCGACCAGTCTTCATCTGCACAGACGGATCAAGGCAGGACTGGATCGCTGTCCTTTGATCTGGATAAGAGCTCGCGCGAGTGCGCGCCCATGCAGCGTTGCCGAACCGAAACTCGAAACGTTGACCTAAATCAACGCTTCGATCTGGCGGCGTCGCTTGACTAAACCTAGGGACAATCGAGGTCGAAACATGCCAACGAACAGTGCAATTTTGCCGGGCGGGCCGATCTCAGGGCTTGTCGCCTCGGCCGTAGACTACATGGTGGATGCCGGGCAACGCAGCGTGCTGTTCCTCGACATCATGCGCCAGCGCGGCGACCAGTATCGCGAACATGTGGCGCAGACTGCGCCACATGTGTTGAGCTATGCGGCGGAACTTATCATCGACGGCCGCAAGCTCGAGCAGCCGGTTAATTACGCGCTGGTCAGGATCATCCCGCCCAAGGGCGTGGAAATTGATATGAAACGCCGGCCGTTTGTCGTGGTCGATCCCCGCGCAGGTCATGGCCCGGGCATCGGCGGTTTCAAGGCCGACAGTGAGATCGGGGTCGCGATGAAGGCGGGCCATCCCTGCTACTTCATTGGGTTCCTGCCCGAGCCCATGCCGGGCCAGACCATCGAGCGTATCGCACGCGCCGAGGCGATCTTCATCGAGAAGGTGATCGAGCGGCATCCGGAGGCCGACGGCAAGCCATGCGTCATCGGCAACTGCCAGGCGGGCTGGGCGGTCATGATCCTCGCTTCGCTGCGGCCGGAACTGTTCGGTCCGCTGATTATCGCAGGCGCGCCGCTTGCCTATTGGGCCGGCGTCCACGGCAAATATCCAATGCGCTATTCGGGCGGCCTGCTCGGCGGAAGCTGGCTGACCGCGCTGTCCAGCGATCTCGGGGGCGGCAAGTTCGACGGGGCCTGGCTGGTGCAGAACTTCGAGAACCAGAATCCGTCCAATACGCTGTGGACCAAGCAGTACAACGTGTACTCCAAGGTTGATTCCGAGGCCGACCGCTATCTCGGGTTCGAGCGCTGGTGGGGCGGACACGTCAATCTGAACGCCGAGGAGATTCAGTTCATCGTCGATGAACTCTTCATCGGCAACAATCTCGCTGCCGGCCGCGTCAAGATGTCTGACGGTACGGCGGTCGACCTCCGCAATATCCGTTCCCCGATCGTGGTGTTCTGCTCAAAGGGCGACAATATCACCCCGCCACAGCAGGCCCTGCACTGGATCCTCGATCTCTACGCCGACGTCAACGAGATCAGGGCATACGGGCAGACCATCGTCTATACGGTGCATGAAACGATCGGCCATCTCGGCATTTTCGTTTCCGGCGGCGTGGCCAAGAAGGAACACGCCGAGTTTTCCAGCAACATCGACTTGATAGATGTGCTGCCGCCGGGCCTCTATGAAGCGACGTTTGAGGCGAGGGGAACCGACACCGTCAATGAAGAGCTTGCTGTCGGGCAGTGGGTGATGCGCTGCGAGGCGCGGACGCTGGACGATATCCGTGCCATGGGCGGCAATTCGCCGGAGGACGAACGCCGCTTCGAGACCGCCAAGCGCGTCTCGGAAATGAATCTCGCGGCGTATCAGAAATATCTCCAGCCCTGGATCAAAAGGATGGTGACGCCGCAGATGGCGGAACTGATGCGCAACTGGCATCCGCTGCGGGTGCAGTACGAGGCGTTCAGCAGCCAGAACCCTTGGATGAAGACCGTGGAGGACGCGGCAGAGAGGGCGCGCGAGAACCGCAAGCCGGTCGCTGAGGAAAACCCATTCCTGGCTCTCCAGGAACGACTATCGAAACAGATCGTCAACTCGCTCGACCAATGGCGCGACTCGCAGGAGGCGCTCAGCGAAACGATGTTCCTGTCCATTTATGGTTCGCCCGCCCTGCAGGCCGCGGTCGGGGTCGATCCGCAGTCGACACCTTTGGGCCGCCGCGAGATGGATCCGAAGCCCCGTGAACGCCTGCAGGCCCGCATCACCGAGCTGAAGTCGAAGATCGGAGCCGGCGGCAAGAGAGAGGCCGGTATCCGGGCGCTGCTCTACGTCGGGTCGGCGCGAGGCATGGTGGATGAACGCAGCCTGGAGGCATTACGGCGGCTGCGCCAGGAGGACGAGTCAGCGCGGGTCACACTGCCGGAGTTCAAGATGCTGGTACGAGAGCAGTTCTACATGCTGCTGCTCGACCGGGAAGCCGCGCTTGCCGCTATCCCAAAACTCCTGCCGGAGAACATGGGGGAACGCCGCAAGACCTTCGCCGCCATTCAGGAAGTGCTTTCGGCCAGCGCCGAAATATCCGGCGAAGTGGCAAGGCGGCTGAAGCAGGTGGCCGAGCTGTTCGGGCTCGAAGGGAATGTGGCCCCTTTCGATACGAAGGCCAAAGCCTCATAGCGATTCGGAGCGAAGCCATGAGCGCGAAGCGAGCCGAAGCCGGTGACACTCAACCGGGATCAAAGTACGACCGCCTGATTGCGACTGCGAAGGGCGTCCCTTCAGTTTCAACCATCGTCGTCCATCCCTGCGACGAAAGTTCGCTGCGCGGTGCGATCGAGTCTGCGGAAGCCGGGATCATCAAGGCGATCCTCGTTGGGCCCGCGGCCAAGATCAAGGACGTCGCCGCCAAGCACAAGCTGAACATTGCCGGTTACGAGATCATCGATACGCTTCCCACGGAGGCTGCCGCTGCCGCGCGAGGCGTGGAACTGATCCACGAGGGCATGGGCGAGGTCCTGATGAAGGGCAGCTTGCACACCGACGAAATCATGCGCGCCGTCACGGCAAAGGAGAGGGGGCTGCGCACGGATCGGCGGATCAGCCACGTCTTCATCATGGATGTGCCGGCCTATGATCACACAGTGTTTGTCACCGACGCGGCGATCAACATCGTCCCGGACCTCGACGCCAAACGTGACATCATCCAGAACGCCATTGATCTCTTTAACCAGGCGGGTTTCGGCACAACGCCGCGTGTCGCAATCCTGTCGGCGGTCGAGACGGTCACCTCGAAGATCCCATCCACCATCGAGGCGGCCGCGCTGTGCAAGATGGCCGACCGCAAGCAGATCACCGGGGCGCTGCTAGACGGGCCGCTCGCCTTTGACAATGCGATCGATCTGGAGGCCGCGCGCATCAAGGGCATCAAATCGGAGGTCGCCGGCCGGGCACAGATCCTGGTCGTGCCTGACCTCGAGTCCGGCAATATGCTGGCCAAGAACCTTGCCTATTTCGCCAAGGCGGATGGCGCCGGCATCGTGCTCGGTGCGCGCGTACCTGTCGTTCTGACGTCACGGGCGGATTCCGCCCGCTCGCGCATGGCGTCGGCCGCAGTAGCGGCCCTGCATGCCGACGCACGCCGCCGCAAATCACCCATCGCCGCTGCGTGATCGCCATGGATACGATCCTTGTCGTCAATGCCGGTTCCTCCAGCGTCAAATTCCAGGTTTTCTCGGTGGAGGGCGAGGGCCGCTTGCTTCGTCAGATCAAGGGCCAAATGGATGGCATCGGCAGCCGGCCACAACTGCGGGCGAGTGGCCCGAGCGGCGGTCCGCTGGCCGATCGCGCCTATCCGATCGAGGCTGTCGCGGATGTTCCCACGGCCATGGCCGTCGCCGGCGCCTGGCTGCGCGAGGAAAACAGCATCACGCCGATCGCGGTCGGCCATCGCGTCGTTCATGGCGGGCCGGACTTTGCACGGCCGGTGCTGATCGATCATGCCGTAGTAACCAAGCTTGAGCGATATGTCTCGCTGGCACCGTTGCACCAGCCGCACAATCTGGCGCCAATCAGGACGTTGCTAAGCAACTTCCCGGAACTGCCGCAGGTTGCCTGCTTCGATACCGCATTCCATCGCGATCACGATGCGCTTGCGGACCATTACGCGATCCCGCACCAGCTTCATGCCGAAGGCGTCAGGCGCTACGGCTTCCATGGCCTGTCCTACGAATACATTGCAAAGCGCCTGCCGCAGGTCGCACCTGACATCGCCGGCGGACGGGTGATCGTGGCCCATCTCGGCAGCGGCGCATCGATGTGTGCGATCAAGGGCGGACGAAGCGTCGAGAGCACGATGGGCTTTACGGCCCTCGACGGTCTTGCCATGGGCACGCGGCCCGGCCAGATCGATCCTGGCGTCGTGCTGTATTTGATCGCCGAAAAGGGCATGTCGGCCTCGGAAGTGCAGAATTTCCTTTACCGCGACTGCGGGCTGAAGGGCCTGTCCGGCGTCAGCAACGACATGCGGGAGCTGGAGACCAGCGGGGATCCGCGCGCAGCGTTTGCGATCGATTATTTCGTCTACCGGATCGGTCTCAACGCCGGCATGTTGGCCGCCGCGCTGCAGGGGATTGACGGCTTCGTATTTACGGCCGGGATCGGTGAGAACTCGGCGTCGACCCGCGCGCGTATCGCGGAGAAGCTGGGCTGGCTCGGCGTCACGCTCGATACGGCGGAGAATGCCCGCCACGCTACTCGGATCTCGCGATCCGACAGTCGCATTCCGCTTTATGTCGTGCCCACCGACGAAGAGCTGATGATTGCGCAGCACACGCTGGC
>Ga0081538_10006409_pt1 | contig 10370 bp, 9 predicted proteins | sample TabmetS5T2R1_FD_71022 | JGI IMG/M metagenome (GOLD analysis project Ga0081538, IMG submission 71022) | Tabebuia heterophylla rhizosphere microbial communities from the University of Puerto Rico - S5T2R1 | ecosystem: Host-associated > Plants > Roots > Rhizosphere ...
AGTGGGCCGCCCAGCTGGCCCCGGTGGTCGCCACCGAGGCGGTGATGGCCTGGCTGGACGCCGGCCAACCCGACCCCGACCAGGCCGCCGACCGCATCCGCCAGGCCCTGGCCGGCGTCATCACCGCCGCCCAGTAGGGTTCCCGCGCATGCCGCCGGCCCAGATGGGGATCGTTCCGGTACTGCGTTGCTGTTAGGTCAAGTCCAACTGGTCCACGTTGCGGAAATACCTGCTCGTCCGGCACCGCCACCGCGACGGTCTTCATCTATCGTCAAGGGCGTCCCAATGAACCCGCTGAACCCAGCCCGATCGGCGCTGCTGGCCCTCGACTTCGAGAACTACGGCGTCCACCCGCAGGGCTATTGGGCCACCCACGGCGAGCCGGACTGGCCGGCCATCGCCCGCCCCGCGGTAGAGAACACGGCCAGGGTGCGGCCAGCGGGCTGCCGTTTCGAGCCGGCAGCTTCGACGTCGTCATCCACACCGAATGCTGGCGTTCTCCTGCTGGCCCGGACCGAGAAAGGTCGCCGGCGACGAGGGAGCGACGCGACCGCGCCCGCGTGAGCCTGACCGGGTCAGGAGCGGGCATAGGCGACGGCGTCCTCCAGGCTCATGGTGCGTCCCCGAGCCCAGGCCGTGTCGATCTGGATGTCGGTGAGGAACCGGCGGGCGGCATCCCGGGGGTGCTCGGTCTCCCACAGGCCCGACTCCACCGTCAGCCCACCACCGATGGACTCACGAAGGCGGTCGGCTGCCGCGGCCAGCACGACCCCTCGTTCGGGCCGTCCAAGCGCCACCGCCGCCTGCCCAAGACGCTCGAGGTCGATGGCCACGCCGGCCAGGTCCCCCAGCTCGCAGGCGATCTGGAGGCACTCCAGCAGCTCGACGTGGGCTTGCTGGTAGCGGGTCTGCCGCAGGGAGGTGAGCGCCAGGGTCCGGAGCACCTGGCTCTCGTACCAGGGCACCCCCAACGCGCGGGTCCCGGCAAGGCACTGTTCGCCATAGGCGCGGGAGCCGTCGAGGTCGCCAGCGAACAGCCGCATCATCTGCGAGGTCGCCAAGCCCAAGCCGATCGCGAGCGGGTCGGCGTGTTCGGCGATCAGGGCCTGGAACTGCTGCTCGATCGGTGCCGCCGCCTGGAGGTCGCCCCGGTGGCAGGCCAGCGTGAAGGCCAGTCCGAACAGGGCCTCCAGCTCCAGCCACCAGTCGTCCAGGCCCTGGGCCAGCTCGAGGGCCTGGCCATAGGCGGCCTCGGCCGCCTCCCAGTCGCCCTGCCAGTAGCAGAGGCCGGCAAGGCCGATCAGGGCCTTGACGCGCGGCACGCTGGCAGGCCCCTCGGCGGCTAGGAGGTCCTGGAGCCGGCGTCGGCCGTCGGCGAAGTGCCCCCGTAGCTGCCAGAACCGCCACAGCCTGGCGGCCATCAGCAGCGCCAGGGCGGGGTCGTCGGTCTCGCTGGCCCGGGCCAGCGCCGCCTGGAGGTTGGCATGCTCGGCCTGCAGCCGCTCCAGCCAGCGCGCCTGGTCGGCGCCGGTGAGCTCGGGCTCGGCCTGCTCCACCAGGCCCGCGTAGAAACGGGCGTGGCGAGCGCCGGTGTCCTGGTCTTCACCGGCGGCCGCCAGCTGCTCCAGGGCATAGTCGCGGACCGTCGCGAGCATCGAATAGCGCGGTCCGCCTGGTCCCACCGGCCGGCCGAGCAGGCTGGCCTCCACCAGTGTGGCGATGCCCGCCGCGACGTCCTGGACGGGTGGACCCTGGGCGACCGCCTCGGCGGCCGCGAGGGTGAAGCCCTGGAAGACTCCCAGGCGTCGCAGGAGCGCCCGGTCGGCGGGGCCGAGCAGCTGGTCGCTCCAGGCGATTGCGTCCCGGAGCGTCCGCTGCCGCGCGGCATGGTCGACCGGCCCCCCGCTGAGCTGGGGGAGGGCGGGGCTGAGCCTGCGGGCCAGCTCCTCTAGAGGGAACAGGCGCAGGTGGGCGGCGGCCAGCTCGATCGCCAGCGGCAGCCCATCGAGCCGGGCCACCACCTCGGCGACCAGCGGCGCGTTGTCGACGCTCAGCACGAACTGGGGATCGACCGCCGCGGCCCGGTCGGCGAACAGGGCCAGCGCGTCGTTGCCTGCGGGGTCGGCGGCCAGCTCATCGGGTCGAGGCGGCGGCAGGGGCGCCAGCGGGTACTCCTGCTCGCCGGACAGCCGCAGCGGCACCCGGCTGGTCGCCAGCACCGTCAGCTCCGGGGCGGCGTCCAGCAGCTGCGCCGCTGCCACCGCCGCCGGCAGTAGATGCTCGAAGTTGTCCAGCACCAAGAGCAGCCGCCGTGCCTGTAGATGGTCGTTGAGCGCCTGGGCGGCCGGCCGCTGGGGCAGCTCAGGGACTCCCAGAGCGGTGGCGACCGCAGAGGGGATCAGCTCCGGGTCGGCGATCTCGGCCAGCGAGACGAACCAGGCGCCGTGTGGGAAGGCCTCGAGCAGGCAGGCGGCGGCCTCCACGGCCAGGCGGGTCTTGCCCGCGCCGGGCGGGCCAGTTACACACACCAGCCGGCGGGTTTGCAGCAGCCCCTGCAGCTCGGTGAGCTCTGCTCGGCGGCCGACGAACCTGCTGCGACGGGTGGGGAGGTTGTGCCGGGGCGTTGGTGGCGGCAGCGGCGCGGGTGCGGCCAGGGCGGCGTCCTGGAGCAGGATCTGCTCTTGGCGGTGGTGCAGCCAGCGGCTGGGCCGGATGCCCAGCTCCTGGTCCAGGATCTGGCGGGCGCGGTGGAAGGCCTGCAGGGCATCGGCCTGCCGGTCCGACCGGTACAGCGCCAGCATCAGCTGGCCCCATAGCCGCTCCCGGAACGGGCGCTCGGTCAGCAGCCCCTCCAGCTCCCCGATCAGCTCGGTATGCCGTGCCAGCGCCAAGTCGGCCTCGATCCGGTCCTCCAACGCGGCCAGGCGTACCCCCTCCCGCCGGGCGCGCTCGGGCTCCAAGGCGGCCACCTCGCCGAGATCGGCCAGCAGCGGTCCCCGCCACAGGTCAAGCGCCGCAGCCAGCAGGTCAGCCGCCGCGTCCGGGTCGCCCCGGACGAGGGCGCGGCGGCCCTGCCCGGCGAGCTCGTCGAACTGCTCGGCATCGAGCTCGCCAGCCGATACCTTCAGCCGGTACCCCGGTGGACGGGTCTCCAGCCGCCATGCCTCCGAACCCAGCGCCCGGCGCAGCCGGTGGACGTAGCCCTGCAGGGTGTGGCGGGCGGTGCCCGGCGGGTCGTCGTCCCACAACTCCTGGACGAGACGGTCGTAGGAGACCACCTCGCCGGCCCGGACCAGCAACAGCCCCAGCAGCAGCCGCTGGCGTGGGGTGCCAAGGCCGAGGGGCTGACCGCTGGCCACCACCTCAAGAGGTCCCAGGACCCGGAACTCCACCGCTCCTCCCCGGATGCTGGCTCGACCTTACCGCCGCGACCCCTGCCTCCGCCTCGAGAATGATCGCTCCTCCTCGCTCGGATTACCGCAGCCAGCCGTCACGGTGGCGGCACCCAATCGCAACCTGATCGCAGACACCCAGCTGGCGTGGATCGGGCTGCGATCAGGCTGCGATCGGCGGCGCCCACGATCCGATCGACGGCGCCGTCGAGCGATGGGAGACGCCATGAGCACGGATTCGTACCTGCTGGCCAGCAGGGCCGGGGAGCTGGAGCGGCTGCAACTGGGGTCCCGAATGTTGGAACCGGCCGGCCGGCGCCTGCTCGCCGAGATCGGCGACGGGCAGGGGGCCCGGGTCCTGGACGTCGGCTGCGGCGCGCTGGGCTGGCTGCGGCTGCTCAGCGAATGGGTCGGCGAAGACGGGCAGGTCGTCGGGACCGACATCCAAGAGGAGATGCTGGCCGCCGCCCACCAGTTCGTGACCGCGGAGGGGCTGGGCAACGTGACGCTGGTCCAAGATGACCTGTTCGCCAGCCAGCTGGAACCCGCCTCGTTCGACCTGGTGCATGCCCGGGCGCTGATCTTCCCGCTCGGGCGCGGGCCAGAGCAGATGGCGAGCCACCTGCGGCTGGTCCGCCCCGGCGGGACCGTGGTCCTGGAAGAGGTTGACACTGCCTCGCTGCACCACCTCCCGCCTGCGTCCGCCTTCGACCGGCTGAAGCCGCTGGTGATCGAGGCGTTCCGCAGGGCCGGCGGCGACCCCGACGCCGCGGCAACGCAGCTGCAGTTGTTCCGCGGGGCCGGGATCGAGCCGAACCTCCGGGCCGAGATCCGGGCGCTGCCTCCAGGGCACCCCACCCTGCAGGAGCCGCTCCAGTACCTCACCGCGCTGGATGGGCTGCTGCGGTCACTGATCGACCCCGACGAGCTGGAACGGCTCCGCCGACAGGCCGAGCGCGAACTCCAGGACCCCGGCCGCTGGGGACTGGACTTCACCCTCGTCCAGTGCTGGGGCATGCGTGGCGCCTAGCAGGCGTCGATCCTGACGCGAGTGCTCGCACCAGCTGCTGAGCTGCGCCTCCCACACCGGTCTCAAATGCGTGATGCTCGGGCACAACCGAGAACCGGAACTGATGCGGGAGGTTCCATGGAGGTTGCTGAGGCGGTGGCGTCCAGCGGTCGACGTCAACCGGCTGTAAGGGTTGTCGAATCGGGCGCCTGCCGATCGTCTTCTTAACGAGGCACAGCCCCAGCAAGGAGGAGGTCAGATGGCACCGACGACCAAGCCGAAGCCGATCCCGGACGCCTACCGCCGTGTCACACCTTGCCTGGTTGTTCAAGGCGCCGCCAAGGCCCTGGAGTTCTACGCCGAGGTGTTTGGGGCGACCGAGCGCATGCGCTTCCCTGGGCCCGACGGGAGGATCGCGCACGCCGAGATCCAGATCGGCGATTCGGTCGTCATCGTCGACGATGAGTCCCCGGAGCGGGGGACCAAGGCGCCACCCCCCGGAGGCCTCGCCGGCTCACCGTCCTCGCTGTTCATCTACGTCGAGAATGTGGACCAGGTGGTCGCGCGAGCCGTGGAGCTCGGCGCGACGCTGGTTCGTCCTCCCCAGGATCAGTTCTACGGCGACCGGGACGGCCACATCATCGACCCGTTCGGACATGGGTGGACGATCGCGACGCACGTGGAGGAGGTGGCGGCGGAGGAGATGATGCGACGGATGGCCGAGCTGCAGAATCCCGCCTGACCGGTGATTCGCCCACCTCGTCGTCGACCCGTTCGGCACCGGCGAGCGCAAGCAGATGAGACTGCGTGAGGTCGAGCGCGGCGACCACCTCGTCTGGCGGTTGCTGATCTGGTCCATCTCGCTGGTGTCGGGGATGCGCCTGCCCGACGCGGCGCGGATCGTCCTCTACCACAAGCAGTTCTTCGGCGACCCCATGAGTCGCTGGACCCACGTGGCAATGCGTGGGGACAGCGACTGGACGGTCGGCGAGCGAGAACTGATGGCAGCCATGACCGCCAAGTGGAACGCCTGCGAGTTCTGTGTCGGCGCGCATGGCGCGATCGCGGCGCGGGTGCTGGGAAGACCGGTCGTGGACGCCGCCCTCCAGGACGTCCAGCTGGCGGAGCTTCCGGCGAGGCTGCGGGCGACGCTGGCGTTCCTGGAGGTCCTCACCCGAACACCCGACACCCTGACGGCGGGGGACGTGCGGACGGTGCTTGGTAAGGGAATCACACCCCAAGCCGTAGAGGACGCGATCGCGGTGGCCGCCCTGTTCAACGTCATCAGCCGCTGCGCGGATGCCCTCGACTACGACGTGCCGGAGGACACCGACTTTGACCGCGCCGCAAAGCGGCTGCTCGCATGGGGCTACACCTTCGGGAAGGGCAAGACCCCCGTCCACCCGAATCACCGCGCCCTGGCCGATGCCGTGCAGTGGCGCGTGCTGGAGAGCCCAGGGGAGACCGGGGCGGCCCTTCGCCACGCGATGGCGCAGCGGGCGGCCGGTGGCCGGCCCCTGGAGGCACCCTATGACGACCTGGCCCGGCAGATCGGCCAAGCCGCGTACAGGGTCACCGATGAGCAGGTGGCAAGCGTGGTCGAACGGGCGCGAGGTGAGCGGGCCGCGTTCGAGCTCATCGTGGCATCGGCCCTGGGCGCCGGTCTACATCGTTGGCGGCGCGGTCTCAAGGCGCTGGAGGAAGCAGCGGACGTCATCACCTAAGTCAGTCAGGATGCCCGCGTTCCGGTACAAGCGAAAGCCGCTGCTGGGCTTCGCCGCCCGCAAGGACCACCTGAGCCTGTTCCCGTTCAGCTCGCAGGTGGTTGCTGCGGTCAAGGGCCGGCTTGCCGGCTACGACCTGTCCAAGGGCACGATCCGCTTCACCGAGGCCAAGCCGATCCCCGAGGACGTCATCGGGGACATTCTCGACCTGCGCCTGGAAGAGATCGGCTAACCCGACCTGGACCGGGTCAGGAGAGGAAGGCTGGCTAAATGACGCAGACGGGAGAGAAGTAGACTGCGAGCGGGCCTCGATGTGATTGAAGCAGCTCAAGAGCCGTCTTCGTTCCACGGGCATCTCGTATGCGGAAGGGAGGTCCGGTCGACGACGCGGTCAGTGATCTACTCTGACGCAATCATCGGGTCCGCTGACGCGGTCCTCAGGTCCGGGCCGGGGCCGGCGGCATGTGGACCACCGGGTCCGGCCACAGGTAGACGCCGTCGACCCGGGCCGGCCGCCTGCCCAGCAGGTCGGTCAGGAAGCGCAGCATGGTGGCCTGGTGCTCCATCGGGCCCACCACGACCACGTCGACACCCCAGCGGGCCAGGTTGGCGGCCAGCGCACGGCGCCAGGGGCCGGTCAGCTTGGGCGGCGGCAGGCCGCTCTGGATCGCCCCGAACGCCCTGGTGGCCGTGTTGGGATTGACGTCGTAGCGGGGCCGTCCATTCCGGGCCGGCACGATGACGTACCCGGAGGGCATGCGGAACCACATATCGGCCTCGGCCTGCCAGGTCATCGTGGTGGCGATCTTGCGGTTGGCGAAGGGCAGCACCAGGGCGACGCTGCCCTCCGGCACCCGCCGCACGCTGCTGCGGAAGAACGGCGGCGTGTCCACCGCGATGGCCGGGACGGGCCTGGCCGGCAGCAGGGGCACGAGGGCCGCCACGGCCACGGCGATCGCGGCCGGCCGCCGCCAGCCCCCACCCCTCCACACGGCGTGCAGGTAGACGGCCAGCAGCAGCCCGGCGAACAGCGCCGTATACATCGCCAGCCGGCTCGGGATCAGGTTGTCGATCACCGGCAGCCGGTCGAACGGCGCCCAGAGAAGCTCGATCGTTGTCGCCCGCCCCCCCACGTGCAGGTAGGGGCCCATCGACAAGGTGGCCGCCAGCAGCAGCATCACCGCTCCGACCCGCACCACCGGCCGGCGCCAGTACCGGACAGCCACCACCAGCAGCACGAGCAGGAGCGGTCCGCCAAGGTAGGCGGCGTTGCTGCCGACAGTGCGCCGCGCCGCCAGCAGCTGCGGGGAGCCGGGGACGACGAAGCCGAGCAGGTCGTGGCCGAAGATCCTCTTGGTGATGTCACCCTCGATGCGCTGGGGGCCGGTGAACTGGACCGAGAGCGGCTTGGCGGCGATCGCGCCGCCGACGGCGGCGGCTAGGGCGAAGGCGACCAGGGCGTGCGCCACGCGCCGCCGGTCCAGCAGCGCCCTCGGGTTGTTCACCACCAGCACCAGCAGGAGCAGGATCCCGAACAGGACGGTCGCGGCCAGCAGCTCCTCGCCGATGAGCAGCTGGCAGCCGGCCATCAACCCGAGGAGCGGCCCGACCAGCCAGGGCGGGCGGCGCTGGCGGACCAGGATCTCGTCGACGGCGAGCAGCATCAGCGGCACCAAGAAGGCGAACGAGATGTGCGGGTGGTTGCTCTGCCCCCGGATCGCCGGGGAGAACCCAAAGACCAGGCCGCCGACGGCCGCGGCCAGATGCCCCGGGACGTAGCGGCGGATCGCCAGGTAGGCCGCCCAGGCGGAGAGGCCGTTGGCCAGCACCAGCACCACGTTGAAGGTCAGCACCGGCCCCCAGCGCGCCGTCAGCGGCGCGAGCACGAACCCCAGCAGCGGCAGCGAGGCGTTCCACATCAGGTTGACGCCGTCCGGGTGGTTCAGGTAGTCGCTGAAGAGCAACTCCTCGCCGTTGTCGAGGGCGAAGGGGATCCACCGCAGGAACCAGATGATGATGCCCGAGTCGCCGCGGCCGCCCCCCACCGAGCTGGTGGTCGGCGACGACCAGGCCGGGGAGTAGAGCAGCAGCGCCAGCCCGAGGAAGGCAAGCAGGAACAGCGGCTGCGGTGGCACCGCCCGCAGCCGGTCGAGCGACGCCCGATAGCGCATCGGTCGTCCGGCCTAGTCGGCCGGCGCTCGGGCGACGCAGAGCAGTGACTGGCCGAAGGGAGGCTCGAAGCGCCGCTCGAGGACGCAGACCAGCGGCACGACGAAGCGGTCATAGAGGCTGACCAGGATGGGTGTCGGCCGGGTCCGGCCTCCCACGCGCACCGCCGCCCACCAGGCCAGCGCGCCCGGCAGGTTCACCGGCTTGAGGACCTCCACGTCCAGCTCCGCGGCCTCGACGGCGCGGCGCAGCGAGGCCGGTGTGTACCGGCGGCGGTGGCCGACCACGCGGTCGAACCTCCCGTACAGGCTCGGATATCCCGGCACTAGGAGCACCAGGCTGCCGCCGGGCACGGCGAGGGAGCGGAGGGTCCCGAGGGCGCGCACGTCGTCCTCGAGGTGCTCCAGGACGTTGATGGCGACGACCGACTCCACCGGCCAGCCGATCGCCACCTCGCCCTCGAGGTCGAGCGTCTCCACCTCGACCTCGGGCCGGTCGCCGAGACGCTCGCGGAGCGACGATACGCAGAGCGGATCGCTGTCGGTCACGACCAGCCGCCTGCGCCCGGTCAGCTGCACCGCGAAGTCCCCGAGCCCGGCGCCGACCTCCAGGACCGAGTCGCCAAGATGCGGCTGGACCAGCTCGAAGAGGTAGCGCCGGTAGCGCACCGCCCTGCTGAGATCCTCCAGACCCAGCGAGTGGACGGTCCGCATAGAGTCGGCTAGCTTCATGCCGAAGACCTCCCCCGTCGCGACCGCGCCGAAACGGGACGTCGGATCCCGCTCTACCGTCGGCGCCAGCGGCTGACTAATTACGCAACGGCGTGCAACCGGCTATCAAGGACGCGCTGCTGGGCCGGCGAGAGTTGGCCTCGCCCCTCCTGGAGCCGCCAACGCGCGGACCCTTCGATGCCGCGCTCGATGGCAAGCTGAGTGCCTTCGACCAACAGCGTGATGGCCTGGTCGCTGCGGGTCTCGCCGAGCAACGGCTGTTCCTCGGCGATGCGGACCGCAATCCAGCCGTGCACCGGCAGGGAACCAGACCCGGCCTTGCGCTGCGCACGCCCAGCCCGCCGCCGTCGGGGTCGACCACGACCTGGAGCACGACCACGGGACTGCTGAGGCGGCGCGGGTCCTTGGCGAGGAGGTCCCGGAACCGGACCAGCGAAACCCTTGCCCGGCGGGTGCCGCTGCGCGGAGGGGAGATTGCCAGCGCCGAGCGTCAGCTGGCCGCGGCGGCCGGTCCTAGGACCCCTGACTTCGCCACTCGCCAGGGCGCGATCGTCGTGGCAGGGGGTCGGCGATGGCGGCGGCTCAGAACAGGCCGGTGGCGCCGCGGCGGGTGGCGACCTGGGCGGCCAGGTCGGCGTCATGGGCCAGGGCCGCAACCCAGCTGGGCTCACAGTGCGAGGGCACGTAGCGGCCGGTGGCCCAGCGTTCTACGGTCATCTCGACGAAGCTGCGAGTGACGGTGGCATACCGCACGACGACCTCGAGTGGCATCCGCCACAGCCTGGCCATGCGCTCCTCGTCGGAGCCCATTGATCCTCGATCCTCCCGAGCGGTGTCTGACCGGCCTACCACCGCTCGTGGCCGAGAAACACCGGGTCGGATGTGTGGGTGGTGGGGGCGAGCCTGCACCGCCCGGACCACCCGGCGTGACCGACCGCCGGTCAGGGTCAGGCCGGTGGAAGGGCAGCCTCGGGCCGGCGGTGCAGGCGAGCGGGGTCTGGGCCGGCCCACTCGATGACGGCGCGTCCGCCGTCAGGCGGTGCCCGCCCGAGGCTGCCAGCGTCGAGTAGCCTCCAAGCCCAGCGCCGAATCTGCTGACCAGCTGGTCACCGGTTGGGAGCCCAGTGGCAGGGGGCGTACAGTGATGGCGTAGTCCCTGTTTGCCGAGAGCGTCATCTGGATGGTGGCGACAGCCCGGACCACGACTTCGGTCCCGACCAGCGACGGCCTGTTGGCCCGCTCGGCATCCTAGGCGCCCCATTTCCTGGTCTGCTGATCGGTTCGCCAGACCCTGGCAACCCCAGAATGGCAGGCAAGCCATGCCGATCGACCCCACCGAGCTGGC
>Ga0081538_10006410_pt1 | contig 10365 bp, 11 predicted proteins | sample TabmetS5T2R1_FD_71022 | JGI IMG/M metagenome (GOLD analysis project Ga0081538, IMG submission 71022) | Tabebuia heterophylla rhizosphere microbial communities from the University of Puerto Rico - S5T2R1 | ecosystem: Host-associated > Plants > Roots > Rhizosphere ...
CCAGCGGCCAGGCCCGCATCGAGGGCCGCGTCGGTGAGGACGTGACACTGGGGGTCGGGCAGGCGACCGTCGCCTCGGGCGCCCAAATCGGCGGCGACCTCATCTTCGGCGCCGGGCGGATGCAGATGGACGGCGAGGTCGCCGGCAACGTCCTCGGCTCCACCGGCAACTACGCCGAGAGCGGCACGGTCGGCGGCAGCGAGCAGGTCAACATCCAGGAGCCCGAGCCCCAGCAGGAGCCCACCCTGGCCGACCGGGTGCTCGGCGGCCTGCGGCGGTACGTGAGCATCCTGGCCATCGGCGCGCTGCTGCTGTGGCTGGCGCCCCGGCTGCTCCGCGGCGCCGCCGACGCGGCCCGGGGGCGGGCGCTGGTCAGCCTCGGGATCGGGCTCCTTGGCTTCGTCGCCGTGATCGTCGCCCTGGTGCTGCTGGTCCTGGTCACCGTGCTGGTGGCGATCGTCCTGGCCCTGGCCGGCCTCGGCTCCCTGACCGGGCTGACGGTCTTCGGCGGGCTGCTGGTCGCGGCCGTGCTCGTCTTCCTGTTCATCCTGGCCGTGGTCTTCGCCGCCCCGGCGGCGGTGGGACTGGCGCTGGGGCGGCTGCTGCTGCGCGGCGAGGACCGCTCGTACCTCAGCCGCCTGGGCGCGCTGGCCCTGGGCGTGCTGGTGGTGGTGCTGGTCGCGGCCATCCCCCTGCTGGGAGGCTTCCTGGAGGCGCTGGTGGTGCTGGTGGGGCTGGGCGCGCTGCTGCTGATGGCGCGCGCCGGCCGCCCGCAGGTCGCCCAGCCGACGGCCTGACCGGTCGGTCCGGAGAAGGGAGACGCCGTGTCCGCAACCGTCCTCTACATGTCGATGTCCCTCGACGGGTTCATCGCCGGACCCAACGAGGGACCGGGCAACGGGCTCGGCGACGGCGGCCACCGCCTCCACGAGTGGGTCTTGCGGGGTGCCGACGGCGACCACAAGGGAGTCGGCCGTCCGGCGGGCGTCAACGGCCAGATCTTCGACGAGTTCATGGCCACCGGCGCGGTCGTCGCCGGCCGGGGGACCTTCGAGCCGGCGGGCGGCTGGGGCGGTGACCACCACGACGGCGTGCCGATCTGGGTCCTCAGCCGCCGCGCGCCCGGCATCGACGTGAGCCAGTGGCCGCTCGTCACCTATGTGGACGACGTCCGGACCGCGATGACCGAGGCCAAGCGGGCCGCGGGCGACAAGAACGTGCTGGTCCACGGCGCCGCCACCGCGCAGCTGGCGCTCGCTGCCGGCCTCCTCGACGAGCTCGAGCTCCACCTCGTCCCGGTGCTGTTCGGCCAGGGGCGCCGGCTGTTCGACAACCTCGCTCCCGAGCAGATCGAGCTGGAGCGCACCCGGATCCTTGAGGGGGAGGCCGGTGTCACCCACCTGCACTACCGGGTCCGGTACTGAGGTCGGCGTCGCCCCTCCTCCCCGGCGCCGAACCAGGCGGCCGGCTACCCGCCAGGCCCGCTGATGCTCACCTTCCACCGGCGAGGACCGGCTTGACGTCGACGATGGGTGTGCCGTCGAAGGCCTCGAGGTCGTGGACGAGCACGCGCTGCCCGTCGACCGCGGCGACCCGGACGCGGTGGAGCCCGATCGGGTTCGGGCGGTCCTGGGACCGGGTGCTGAACACCCCCGTCTCGGGGTTGCGCGGATCATCGCGCGGGTGGACGGCCAGCACGTCACGCTGCGCGCGATGCAGCCAGGTCAGGACGAAGACCTCGGCGCCGACGGCCAGGTCGCGGATGGCTTCCGCCACGCCTGAGTCGAACACCAGCCATGCGTCCGGCGCGCCCTCGAACCCTTGCTTGGGTGCGCCCTCGCGGTCGACAAGGGACGACTCGACGTACCCGACCGGCCTGACCTCGTAGGGGGGTGGCATCACGAGGGCTCCTTGGTCTCGTCGAATGGCACTGCTCGCCCGGGGCGGTGGTGGCCGCTGAGCCGGTGATGGTCGACACCGCCCCGTTCCAGCGGATCGGCGTGGACGATGGCGGCGGTCAGCCGCGGCACCCGGTGCAGGAGCCGATGCTCGGCCTGTTCGGCCACGTGGTGGCCTTCCACCACCGACAGCGTCGGATCGACCACGACCTCGCACTCGGCCCGCAGGCTGTGACCGATCCAGCGCAGCCGGACCTGGCCGAGGCCGAGCACGCCCTGGGTGGCCAGCAGCTCCGCCTCGACCCGGTCGACCAGCTCGGGGTCGACCGCGTCCATCAGCCGCCGGTAGACCTCGCGGGCGGCATCACGCAGCACGACCAGGATCGCAGCCGTGATCAGCAACCCCACCAGCGGGTCGGCGAGCGGGAAGCCGAGGGCCACGCCGGCCGCCCCCAGCAGCACCGACAGCGACGTCAGCCCGTCGGTCCGAGCGTGCAGCCCGTCGGCGACCAGGGCCGCGGAGCCGATCTCGCGGCCGACCCGGATGCGGTAGCGGGCGACCAGCTCGTTGCCGGCGAACCCGATGACCGCCGCCGCCGCGACCAGGCCGAGGGCCCGCACCTCCACCGGGTCCAGCAGGCGCCGAACCGCCTGGTATCCGGCCAGGGCCGCCGAGGCGGCGATGAAGGCCACGATGACGATCCCGGCCAGGTCCTCGGCACGGCCATAGCCGTAGGTGTAGCGGCGGGTGGCGGCTCGCCGGCCCAGGGTGAAGGCGACGGCCAGCGGGACGGCGGTGACCGCGTCGGCCAGGTTGTGCAAGGTGTCGCCGAGCAGGGCCACCGAGCTGCTGCGCCACACCACCACGGCCTGCAGGACGGCGGTGACCGCCAGGGCGGCGAAGGACACGGCCAGCGCCCGGATGCCCTTGCGACTGGTCTCGAGCTGGGCGTCGACCGCCACCGCGGCGTCGTGGCCGTGCGGAGCGACCAGGTGCTCGAGCCATCCAGGAAGCCTCATCAGGGGCCTCGCTTTGCCACTTCCAGGTAGCAAATGCACCATGGCCATGGCGACGTTCTCGGAAACCGTGTGAAGCCGACTGACGATACAGTTGGCGGGGGTGCCATGGCCATCGATCCCGAGCTTCCGATACCGGTCTACTTCCAGCTCAAGACGCTGCTGCTCGAGGAGATCCTGGAGGGCGGCTACGGGCTGGAGGGGCGCCTCCCCACCGAGCACGAGCTCTGCGCGCGGCACCGGATCAGCCGTACGCCGGTGACCCGGGCGCTGTCGGAGCTGGCCGCCGAGGGCGTGGTCATCCGCCACCGCCGGCGGGGGACGTTCGTGAACCCTCACTGGGTGCGCCGGCACCGGGAGGGCCCGGAGCTGCGGGTGATCGTCCCGGAAGGGCCTTGGGAGGGGCTCATCCGCCGGGCTGCGCCGGCCGACACGAGGCTCAGCGTGGCCACGGTGGAGCTGCACGAGCTCCACCAGGCCCTGACCCACGCGGTCGCCGAGGGCGTCGGCCCCGACCTGGCCGTCCTCGACTCGGTCTGGGTGCCGGAGTTCACGGCCGCCGGCTTCCTGGCGCCGCTGGAGGAGCTGGACGAGGGCTGGATCAGGGGGGAGTACGAGCGCGACTTCCTGCCGCCGCTGACGGCGACCAACAAGGCCAGGGGGCAGACCTTCGCCGTTCACGCGGAGGCCGACGTTGCCGGCCTCTGGTACCGGCGCGCCCCGCTCGAGGCGCTCGGGCTCGCCACACCGACAACCTGGGCCGAGCTACGGGCCGCCGGCCACGCGCTGGCCGCGGCCGGTGGCCGGGACAGCCGACCGGTGGTGCTGCCCGGTGGGTCCAAGGCGGGCGAGGCCGCCACCTACTGCCTGCTGGCGTTGCTCGCGTCCAACCGGGCGGCCGTGCTCGAGGACGGCGTGGTCACCCTGGACAGCCCGGCCGCCGTGGAAGCCCTGCGGTTCCTTCGCGGGCTGGTGGTCGACGGCGTGATCCCGGTGGAGGTGGTGGCCTTCGACTGGGACCGGCCGATCCGGCTGCTCGCCCACGGCAGCGCGGTCATCAGCTTCGGCGGCAGCTACGAGGGTCCCCGGCTCGCCGAGGCGGCCGGCCTGCCGCTGGCCGAGCTGTGGGACGACTTCGGGTTCGCTCCGGTCCCCGGCGGTCCCCAGGGTGCGCCCGCCTCCCTGGCCGGCGGCATGGTGTACGGCATCTTCCGGCAGGCCAGCAACCCGAAGCTGGCGATGCGGCTCCTGGAGGCGGTGACCTCGGCCGACGCCCTGGCCCGCATGTCCCGTGCCACCGGGCAGATCCCTCCCAGGCGCTCGGCCGTCGCCCAGGTCGCGGGCGACTCGGCGCTGCTGGCAACCACCGCGGAGCTGCTCCAGCATGCGGCCGTGCGGCCGGCCACCCCGGCCTACGCCCGCCTGTCGGTCCAGCTCCAGACCATGCTCGAGGCGGTGCTGACCGGGCGGCTGGAACCGTCGACCGCGACCGCCCGGGCCGCGGAGCTGATCGCCGCCGTCACGGGCCTGCCGTCGCGCCATCGCTGATCGGGCCGCCCACTTCAACCGGCCTTGACAGGCCCGTCCGACGGATGATTTGCTACTTCACAATAACAAATCACCCCCCGGACCTCGGAGGACGTGATGAGCATCCCCGCGCACCGTCGGCTCCTGACCAGGACGAGGATCGCCGTTCTTGCCTGCCTGGCCCTGGGGGTGAGCGCCTGCGGTGGGGGCGACGACGGTGGCGAGACGCCGCCCGCCGGTGAGGCCTCCGGTCAGCTCCGGGTCGTGTCCAACTGGACCGGCTCCGAGGGCGAGGCCTTCCAGGCCGTGATCGACGCCTTCCAGCAGAGGAACGCCAAGGTGACGGTGAAGATCGAACAGGTGCCGTTCGATCAGACCCAGGCGCTGCTGACCCAGCAGTTCGCCGCCGGCGCGCCGCCGGACGTCATGGTGGCCCTGCCAGGCATCATCCGGACCTTCGCCGGTCAGGACCTGCTGATGAACCTGGACGCCCAGTGGGACGCCTGGCTGAAGGACGGGTCCTACACCGACGCGCTCCGCCAGATCGCCTCCGGCCCGGACGGCAAGGCCTACGGCGTCTACTTCAAGGGCAACGTCAACGCCCTCGTCTGGTACACGCCGAAGCAGCTGGACGAGCTCGGGGTCGGCGTGCCGGCGACCTGGGAGGAGTTCACCGCCGCGATGGACAAGGCCAAGGCGGAGGGCCTGGCCCCGCTCGCGGTCGGCGGCAAGGACGGCTGGCCGCTGACCCAGTGGACCGACCCGGTGATCCTGCGCGTCGCCGGCGCGGAGAAGTTCAACCAGCTGGCCCGGGGCGAGATCGGCTGGGACGACCCGAAGATCGTCGAGTCGTTCCAAGTGCTCGGCGAGCTGATCGGCAAGTACTTCCCGCCCCAGTCGCTGGCCACCGGGTTCATCGACGCCACCTGCGCCCGGGCCAAGGACAAGGCCCTCTTCCAGAACCAGGGCGCCTTCATCAACCTGATCGTCCCGGCGGAGTGCGACAAGTCCCTGAAGCCGGGTGAGGACTTCACCTTCTTCCTCATGCCGAAGTACGAGGCCTCGATGCCGGACGCGCAGTTCGTCAGCGGCGACCTGTTCGTCGGGGCGGCGGAGAGCAAGAACAAGCCGGCGACGCTCGCCCTGCTCGAGTTCCTGGGCTCGGCGGAGGCCCAGGAGATCTGGGCCAGGCGCGGCGGCTACATCGCCCCCAACGCCAGGGTGTCGCCCGACGTCTACCCCGACGAGAACGACCGCAAGGCCGCGGAGCTGTGGCCGAAGAGCGCCGACGTCCCCGCCGGCTACGACCTCGACGACTGGATCGGCGGCGAGATCCAGGTCAAGTACCGTCAGGCGCTGGCCCAGTTCGTCCGTGACCAGGACGTCGACAAGCTCATCGCCACGATGACCCAGGTCGACACCCGCGCGACGGGCTGAGCCCGATGGCGCGGCCCACCACGGCCCCGCCGGCCGCGCCGGAGGGGGTTGCGGCACCGGTCGAGGCGCCAGCGCCCCCGTCGGCGCCCCGCCGGAGCAGGCTGGAGCGCTGGGCGCCGTACGTGTTCATCGCTCCGCTGCTCGCGATCTTCGCCGGGTTCTACCTCTGGCCGGCGCTGGTGACCGTGCTCAGCAGCTTCTTCGAGTGGGGGCTGCTGCGCCCGTGGTCGCCGGTCGAGCCGGAGCGGTGGGACTTCGTCGGGCTCGGCAACTACACGACGACCCTGACCGACCCCAGCTTCTGGAACGCCGCGCTCAACACCGCCATCTGGCTGGTGGTCTTCCCGCTGCTGGTCGCCGCGTTCTCGCTGCTGGTGTCGATCCTGGTGTGGTACGTCAGCCGCGGCGGAGCCGTCTTCCGCACGATGTTCGTCCTGCCGATGACCATCTCCCTGGCCGCGGCCGGGGTGATCTGGTCGTTCGTCTACAACCCCGACCCGCAGGTCGGCATGGTCAACGCCCTGCTGGACCGGCTCGGCATCCTCGGCGCCGACTGGCGCCTGGGCCCGCTCGAGCTGCACCTCGGCGCGTGGCTGTCCGACCCGGGGGTGCTCGACCTCGGCCTCGCCGAGATCCGGCTGACCAACCTGGCCCTGATCATCCCGGCGTTCTGGGTGTTCAGCGGCTTCGGCGTCATCACCCTGACCGCCGGCCTCACGGCCGTGTCGTACGAGCTGGTGGAGGCGGCCAAGGTCGACGGGGCCAACGCCTGGCAGGTCGCCCGCCACGTGCTCGTCCCGGCGCTGCGCGGGCCGCTGGTGGTCGTCGGGGTCGTCAGCGTGATCTTCGCGCTGCGCACCTTCGACATCGTCTACGTGATGACCGAGGGCGGGCCGGCCCAGGACACCATGGTGCTGGCGTTGCTGCTCTGGCAGCAGGCGTTCGTGTTCCTCGACACGCCGCAGGCCGGGCTGGCCACCGCGGTCGCCGTGCTGCTCTCGGTGGTGCTCGTCGCCGGCTCCTACCGCTACCTTCGGCAGCTCGTCGCGGGGAGGCCGCGGTGACCGGGGTCGGGTACAGCCGGCGGACGGTCGTCCTCCTCTACGGGTCGCTGACGGTCCTGGCCATCGTGTGGTTGGTGCCGGTGATCAGCACCGCGATGATGTCGCTGCTGCCCGTGTCGCAGATCCGCTCCGGATGGTGGAACCTCGGCCTCGCCGACCTGACCTTCGGCAACTTCGTGCGGGCCTGGGACCAGGGCCTGTCGAGCTATGTCGTCAACAGCTTCCTCATTACCATCCTCTCGGTGGTGCTGACGGTGGGCGCCGGCTCGCTCGCCGCCTACGCCTACGCGCGGATGGCGTTCCGCTTCAAGGCGACGACCTACTTCCTGCTCATCACCACGATGATCGTTCCGGTGCAGATCATCCTCATCCCGATGCTGCCGTGGTTCCGGACCCTGGGGCTGAGCGGGGGGCCGCAGGAGTACCTCGGCATCGCGCTCGTCCACACCGCCTTCGGGGCGGGCTGGGCCGTCTTCATGCTCGGCTCGTTCTTCGCCACGATCCCCGGGGACCTCCTGGAGGCGGCCCGGATCGACGGCGCCGGATGGTTCGACGTCTTCCGCCGGATCGCCCTCCCGCTCGCCGTGCCGGGGATCGTGTCGTTCGCCATCATCGACTTCGTCTTCGTCTGGAACGACCTGCTGCTCGCCCTCACCCTGGTGGGCCGGGACCACCAGCCGCTCACCGTCGGGCTCGCCAACCTCCAGTCGCCCCACCTGGCGCAGGACGACCTGGTGGCGGCGGGATCGATCATGGCCATCCTGCCACCGCTCCTGCTGTTCGTCGCCCTGAACCGGTTCTATGTCCGTGGCCTCTTCGCCGGAGCGACCAAGGGATGACCACCGACCGCGGCCCGGCCCAGGACGGCGCCCGATCCAGGGTCGAGGTCGTCGCCCTGCAGCTGCGGGCCCGACCCGGGGCGGTGGAGGCCAACCGGGAGCGGCTGGCGGCGGCGGTCCGCGGCCTGGACGGCGAACCCGACCTGATCGTCGCCCCGGAGCTGTGCGTCACCGGCTACGACCTCGACCGCCTCGGCGGCCACGGCCACCGGCTGGCCGAGACCCTGCAGGGACCCACGGTCGCCCTGGCGGCCGAGCTGGCCGCCGAACGCCGGGCCACCGTCGTCGTCGGCCTGCTGGAGGCCGACGACGGACGCCTGTACGACAGCGCCGTGGTCGTCGGCCCGGGCGGCGTCCCGGCCAGCTACCGCAAGAGTCACCTCTACCCGCCCGAGACCGCGGTGTTCGCGGCCGGCGACCGGCTGCTCACGACCCCCAGCACGGCCGGCCACCTGGGCCTGATGATCTGCTTCGAGCACGCCTTCCCCGAGATCGCCACCACCCTGGCCCTGGACGGCGCCCAGGTCCTGGTCATCCCCTCGGCGGTCCCGGTCGGCTACGAGCACCTGCTCGCCCTGCGGACCCGCGCCCGCGCCCAGGACAACCAGGTGTTCGCGGTGGCCGCCAACCTGACCGGGGACGGCTTCTGCGGCGGCTCGATGATCGCCGACCCGCGCGGCGAGGTCCTCGCCGCCGCCCGGGCCGAGGAGGCCGCCATCCGGGCCACCATCGACCTGGAAGCGATCCAGCGCGAGCGGCGACGCGAGCCGGCGCTGCGCCTGCGCCGGGCCGAGCTCTACCGGGCCGGCCCCCCCGCGATTACGGGCCTATCCCTGGGGTGACCGGACGGGATCAGTCGTTCCTGCCGAGGAGGAACCAGGTGACCAGCTCGCCCTTGCCCTTGACCTCGATCGGTCCCCGGCGCCGGAACCGGTAGCGGTCCCGCAGCCGCCGGTAGGCGCGGTCGGTGACCTGGATGCAGCCGGGGGTCCCGAGCGACTCCATCCGGCTGGCCGTATTGACCGTGTCACCCCACAGGTCGTAGCTGAACTTGTCCCGGCCGATGACGCCCGCCACCACCGGGCCGGAGTCGATGCCGATCCGGACCTGGAGGGGCTCGCCGCCCGGGTCGACGCGGCCGGCCACCTCGTCGCGCATCGCCAGGGCCATCTCGGCAGCCGCCTGGGCGTGGTCGGGCCGGGGCGCGGGCAGCCCACCGGCCACCATGTAGGCGTCGCCGACGGTCTTGATCTTCTCCAGGCCGTACCGTCGGGCGAGCTCGTCGAACGCCGAGAAGAGGTCGTTCAGCGCCTCCACGACCTGCGCCGGGCTGATCTCCCGGCTCCGGCGGGTGAACTCGACCAGGTCGGCGAAGAGCACGGTGACCTCGGGGAAGCCGTCGGCGATCGGTTCCTCGCCGGACTTGAGCCGGCTGGCGATCGGAGCCGGGAGGACGTTGAGCAGCAGCCCCTCGGACCGTTCCTGCTCGGCCACCAGCAGGCGGTGCTCCTGGTCGAGGGCGCGGCGGGCACGCACCGCCTCGCCCAGCAGCAGCACCGCCGCCAGCAGCGCCAGGTCCGAGACGGCCCCGCTGAGCAGCCGGGCCGTGTACTCGCCGGGGAGGTCGGTCGTGGCCAGGAACACCAGCGGGGTGAAGCCGAACCAGGCCACCACCGCCAGGGCCCAGCCGCGGTGACCGGCGGTCCAGGCGGTGGCCAGCGACACCGACAGGGGCACGGCGGAGAACAGGCCCGGGTAGTCGAACCCGTTGTAGTAGATCAGCACCGCCGCCGACGCCAGCAGCACGGCCAGGGGCCAGCGCCGCCGGAACAGCGACAGCCCGGCGATCACCAGCCCCAGCCCGTAGGCGAGCGCGTCGGGCTCCTCACCCTGCCCCGGCCCGACCGTGATCGCGACCGTGATCGCCACCGCCAGGGCCGCCGCCAGGCCGGCGTCGACCACTCTGGGGGGGAGGCGCCGCAGCCTCCCCCACAACCCTCCGTCCATGTCCGGAACCTTATCGGGACACGATCTCGCCAGGCCGAGTTGCCGGAGCCGGGACAGCGTGTCCTCCAGCGACCAGGCGCCGGCGATCCTGCCGTCGCGCGCCGGAAGGTGGGTGGCGGAGCATGCGATCGGCTCCCCAATTAAGTTGAACACGGCTGTATGAGTATGCTACACCTATAAGTCGAACATCCTTCCCATGCACCACCCCTTCCACCTCCACGGGGCCGGCCGGTTCCTGGTCCTTTCCCGCGACGGCGTCCCCGAGCCCAACCTGGTCTGGAAGGACACCGTGCTGGTCCGCACCGGCCAGACGGTCGACCTGTTGTTCGACGTGACCAACCCTGGGGGGTGGATGGCCCACTGCCACATCGCCGAGCACATGCACAGCGGCATGATGTTCAGCTTCACCGTCACCCGCGAGTAGCGCCGGCGCCCGCGACAAGGACCCAGACATGCAGATCGCCATCGTGCCGCCGCCGTTCGACGCCGGCCATCCGAGCAAGGCGAGCAAGACGGTCGTCGACGAGTTCCACAAGCGACACAAGCGAAAGGGGTAGTCATGAACGCCATCGCTGT
>Ga0081538_10006411_pt1 | contig 10365 bp, 10 predicted proteins | sample TabmetS5T2R1_FD_71022 | JGI IMG/M metagenome (GOLD analysis project Ga0081538, IMG submission 71022) | Tabebuia heterophylla rhizosphere microbial communities from the University of Puerto Rico - S5T2R1 | ecosystem: Host-associated > Plants > Roots > Rhizosphere ...
CATCGCGAAAGTCGTCGATCTCATCGCACCAGTGGAGGCGCTGGTCAGTTGCGGGGGAATGCTCAATCAGCAGCAGATGCTCGATGATCCGCTGCGTCAGGCTGAAGGCCGCCTCGTACTCGCTCTTGCCCAAATCCTGGATCTCCTCGGCGATGTGCGCGAGATCGAGCGGCACATTCGGCCGTGTCCGGGCGAGGCGGCGCAGCTCCTTCGCCTGTTCCCGTGTCCAGGCGTAGAAATCGGACTCGTGCAGTTGCTCAGGCCGGGCCGTGCTCATGACTCAATCAGCCGTGCCGGCGGTTTCACTGGCGAGGCGCTGGCGCAGCACGTAGTGCAGGATGCCGCCGTGGCGGTAGTAGTCGACCTCATCGAGCGTATCGATCGCGGCGACCAGCACGATCGACTCCTTGCTGCCGTCGGCCCGGGTGATGGTGCAGCGCACCGCCATCCGCGGCACGATCTCCTTCAGGTCGTGCAGGTCGATCACCTCGCTGCCATCGAGGCCAAGCGTCTTGCGCGTCGTGCCGTCCTCGAACAGCAGCGGCAGCACGCCCATGCCGATCAGATTCGAGCGGTGGATGCGCTCGAAGCTCTCGACGATCACCGCCTTGACGCCAAGGAGATGCACGCCCTTCGCGGCCCAGTCGCGCGATGAGCCCGACCCGTACTCCTTGCCGCCGACGATCACCAAGGGCACGCCGCGCCCCTGATATTCCATGGCGGCGTGGTAGATGGTCATCTCCTCGCCCTCGGGCATCAGCCTGGTCCAGCCGCCGCTCCGGTCGACCATCTCGTTCTTCAGGCGGATGTTGGCGAGCGTGCCGCGCATCATGACCTCGTGGTTGCCGCGGCGCGAGCCGTAGGAGTTGAAGTCGCGCAGCTCCACGCCGTGCTCGATCAGATAGCGGCCGGCCGGGCTGTCCCTGGCGATCGAGCCCGCGGGCGAGATGTGGTCGGTGGTGATCGAATCACCGAGCAGAGCGAGGATGCGCGCGCCCTTGATGTCGGCAAGGTCCCCGGGCTTGCGGTGCATGCCGACGAAGTAGGGCGGCTGGCGGACATAGGTGCTGGCGTCTTCCCACTGATAGGTCTGGCCGCCGGCGCCGCCGATCCTCTTCCAGCGCTCGTCGCCTTCGAATACGCTGCCATAGGCCTCGCGAAACATCTTGTCCGAGACGCCTGTCTTGATCTCCTTTGCGACCTCGGCCGGGCTCGGCCAGATGTCGCGCAAGAACACGTCCTTGCCATTCTTGTCCTTGCCGAGCGGCTCCCTGGTCAGGTCCTTGCGCAGGCTGCCGGCGAGGGCATAGGCCACCACCAGCGGCGGCGAAGCCAGATAGCTCGCCTTGACCTGCGGATGGATGCGGCCCTCGAAGTTGCGGTTGCCGGACAGCACGGCCGCGACCACCAGGCTGCCCTCGTCGACCGCCTTGGCCACGGGCTCGGCCAGCGGCCCGGAATTGCCGATGCAGGTGGTGCAGCCATAGCCCACCACATCGAACCCCAGGGCCTGGAGATCGTCCATCAACTTGGCCGCCTTCAGGTAGTCCGTCACGACCTTGGAGCCCGGGGCGAGCGAGGTTTTGACGTGCGGCCTGGGCTTCAGGCCACGGGCCGCGGCATTGCGCGCGAGCAGACCCGCCGCCAGCATGACGCTGGGGTTGGAGGTGTTGGTGCAACTGGTGATCGCAGCGATCACGACGTCGCCGTGGCCGAGCTCGTCGTCGCTGCCGGCAATCGGCACGCGCGCATGGGGCTTGCCGCCCTTGTCGAGCATCGACGGCAGGGCCTCCTCGAACGCGGCCTTGGCATGGCTCAGCGCGACCCGGTCCTGCGGCCGCTTGGGCCCGGCCAGGCTCGGCTCGACCGTGGCGAGATCGAGCTCGAGCGTGTCGGTGAACACCGGGTCGGGCGCGCCGCTTGCCCGCCACATGCCCTGATCCTTGGCGTAGGCCTCGACCAGGGCGATCCGCTCAGGGCTCCGCCCGGTGAGCTTCAGGTAGTCCAGCGTCTGCTGGTCGACCGGGAAAATGCCGCAGGTCGCGCCATATTCCGGCGACATGTTGCCGAGCGTGGCGCGATCGGCCAGCGGCAGATGGTCGAGACCGTCGCCGAAATACTCGACGAACTTGCCGACCACCCCCTTGCGGCGCAGCATCTGGGTCACGGTCAGCACGAGGTCGGTCGCGGTCGCCCCTTCCGGCAGGGCGCCGGTCAGCTTGAAGCCGATCACCTCAGGGATGACCATCGAGATCGGCTGGCCCAGCATCGCGGCCTCCGCTTCGATGCCGCCCACCCCCCAGCCGAGAATGCCCAGGCCATTGATCATGGTGGTGTGGCTGTCGAGCCCGACCACGGTGTCCGGGAACGCGACCTGGCGATTGCCCTCGGCGGCGGTCCAGACCACCTGGCCCAGATACTCGAGATTGACCTGATGGCAGATGCCGGTGCCGGGCGGCACGACCCGGAAACTGTCGAACGCGGTCGCACCCCAGCGCAGGAACGCATAGCGCTCGTGATTGCGCTCGTACTCGCGCTCGACATTGACCGCAAACGCGCCGGGGTTGCCGAACGAGTCGACCTGAACCGAGTGATCGATCACCAGGTCGACCGGGGTCAGCGGGTTGATGTCCTGCGGATCGCCGCCGAGGTCGACCATCGCCTGGCGCATGGCGGCGAGATCGACCACCGCCGGCACACCCGTGAAATCCTGCATCAGCACGCGGGTCGGGCGAAACGCGATCTCCTGGTCCGAGCGGCGCTCGTGCAGCCAGGCGACCAGCGCCTCGAGATGCGCCACGGTGACGCTGCGGCCGTCCTCGTAGCGCAACAGGTTCTCGAACAGGATTTTCAGGGAGTAAGGCAGGGCCGAGGTGTCGCCGAGCCTGGCCGCGGCGGCCTGGAGGGAGAAGTAGTCGTAGCTGGCCCCGGCCGCCTGCAGCTTGCGGCGGCAACCAAGGCTGTCATGGCCGGATACGGGCATGGCGATCTCCCTCGAGGGCGCCGGCCCGGGCAGCCGGCATCAGGCGGTCGGATCGGCGGAAAGACGCAGGTTGCGGATCTTGCGCTCGGTCAGCTCCGCGCGGGTGCGCAGAATATGCACCACCACGAAGTAGCACAAGAACGCGCCGAACATGACCAGCAGCGGCACCAGCATGCTGCTGTGCACCGCCGGGCCGCCGGCCCGCAGGATGCTGGACGGCTGGTGCAGGGTGTTCCACCAGTCGACCGAGAACTTGATGATCGGCAGATTGACCGAGCCGACCAGACAGAGGATCGACGCGGCGCGCGCACCCCGGCTCGGATCCTCGAAGGCGTCGTGCAGGGCGATGTAGCCGAGATAGAGGAACAGCAGGATCAGCACCGAGGTGAGCCGCGCGTCCCAGACCCAGAACGCGCCCCACATCGGCTTGCCCCAGACGCTGCCCGTGAACAGGGCGACGGCCGTGAAGGCGGCGCCGATCGGCGCCGCGGCGCGCGCCGCGATCTCGGCCAGCGGGTGGCGCCAGACCAGCCCGATCGCGCTCGCCACCGCCATCATCCCGTACACCATCAGCGCCATCCAGGCGGCCGGCACATGGACGTACATGATCCGGTAGGCCTCGCCCTGCTGGTAGTCGGGCGGCGCCACCACCAGGGCCAGGTACAGCCCGACCGCAGTCAACAGGGTTGCGCCACCGGCGGCCCAAGGCAGGATGCGGTCGGCAATGCGCTGGTAGCGAAGCGGGTTCGCGAAACGATGCATGATGCGAAGATAGGTCAGGGCGCGCCCCGAGAGAAGCACCCCGCCCTCATGGTCCCTTCTTCGTAGCGCGAGACGAGCGGGCTTTCTTGCCACCGACCGTAGCGTAATGCTCGCGGACCATTTCCTCGAACGAGCCGTGTGCCTCGACGAACGCGTTGAGCGCGGCGAGATCCTGGCAGATCTCCGCCCTCGCCTGATCCGCCAGGCCCTGCGCCAGCGCCCGCGCCGCGCTACTCGGCGGCGGTGTCATGCTCGCGCCTCCGCTGGTCCTGCATATGGCGGCGGAGCACGTGGTTGATCGAGTGCTGATAGCCCCGGCCCAGCCTCCGGAACCAGGCAACCACATCCTCATCGAGCAATAGCGATACCCGCTTCTTTTCCAGGCCGGGCGGCACCACCACACCGCCCTGTTGGAGTTGCTCGCGCCACCACGGATCATCCGGATGGACCGTATCCGGATCGGTTGCTGCGACCGCCGCGATCTGCTCGTCCGTCATGTCGTGCACGCGCTCCCCGTCAGTCAGATCCTCGAGCTGGTCGAGGTCTGCTCGGGACACCCGCGTAATACGCCTTGCCCTCATCCGCACTGGCCTTTCTTGCGCTGATCAAACGTCGCCTGCGAGCACGCCAAGTATACACCACGAACAGCACTGTTCGACCCACTAGGCCCAGAACGAGCTGCCGCCCTTCGCCGTAGTCGCTTCGCCGATCGTCCCACTCGACGACCCGACCCGCGAAGACACGAGCCGCGCGTGCGAAGTCGATGCCGTGCTTCGCGAGATTGGTCTGTCGCTTGCGTTCGTCCCACTCGAAACCTGCCGGAAAGGTGTCCCCGGGCTCGGGCATGTCAAGCCCGCTACTCCAGCGCCAGGCGCAGCGCGGCGGCGGTCGCGAACGGGGCCAGCGCCAGGGCGGTCAGCAGCATGGCGCCGAGGATCAGCAGCTGCGGCCGGCCGGACAGGCTCATGACCTCGCCCTCGACCGCGCCGACCCCGAAGATCAGCACCGGGATGTAAAGCGGCAGCACCAGCAGCCCGATCAGTGCACTGCCGCGGCGTGCGCCGAGCAGGAGCGCCGCGCCGATGCCGCCGACCAGGGTCAGGGTCGGCGTGCCGAGCAGCAGTGCTGCCGCCAGGATCGCGAACGCCTCGACCGGCAGCTGCAGCAGGACCGCCAGCAGCGGCGAGGCGATCACCAAGGGCAGCCCGCTGGTCAGCCAGTGCCCTGCGGATTTGGCGAGCACGACCAGCTCGAGCGGCAGATCGGCGAGCGCCAGCAGGTCCAGCGAGCCGTCCTCGGCATCCGCGAGGTAGAGGCGGTCCAGGCTCAGCATCACCGCGAGCAGCGCCAGCACCCAGATCACGCCGGTGCCGATCCGCTCGAGAACCTCGGGCGCGGGGCCGATGCCGAGCGGGAACAGCGCGAGCGCCAGGATAAAGAACACCAGGGGCTGCGCGGCCTCACCGATGTGGCGCAGCCCAAGCCGCAGATCGCGGCGCAAAATGGCAAGGAAGACGCTCATCCGCCCGAAGCCTTGAGGCCGAGCTGCAGCTCCACGGCATCGTCGATCGTGGTATCGCCGTGGGTTGCGAGCGCGACCAGGCCGCCTGCTGTCCGATGCTCCGCGATCACCTGCTCGAGACACGTGCGATTGGCGGCATCGAGGCCGACGCCCGGCTCATCCAGCAGCCACAACGGACGCTCGCCCGTCAGCAGCCGCGCCAGGGCCAGGCGCCGCCGCTGCCCGGCTGAGAGATAGCGCGCCGGCGTGTCGGCGAGCACCGCGAGGTCGAAGCGCTCGAGCGCGCCGTCGAGCCGATCCGGGGCGCCTTTCCAGAGCGCCACGGCGAGCGCCAGGTTCTCGCGCACCGTCAGGGCGCCCTTCACGGCATCGGCGTGACCGAGGTAGCAAAGATGCCGGCGATGGGTCGCCAGATCGATCTCGATGGGGGCGCCGTGCCAGGCGAGCCTGCCAGCCGCGGGCCGCAGAAAGCCCGCCATCATCCGCAACAGGCTCGACTTGCCGCTGCCGTTGGGGCCACGCAGCAGCAGCGCGTCGCCCGGCGCGAGCGCGAACGAGACGCCGGCGAAGACACGCCGTCCGGCGCGGATGCAGGCGAGCTGATCGGCGATGAACAGGGCGCTGCTCAGTCGACCGGGCGGCGGTCGTCGATCACCTTGCCATCGTTGGCAAGCTCGCCGGGACCGACCAGGGTGACGCTGCCGCGCAGCCCCGTGACCGCCCTCAGGCTGTCCTCGATTGACGCGGCCAGGGCGTCGTCGCGCTGCTCCGACTCGCACCAAAGCGTCATGCGATCGCGACCCTCGATGCGCTCGACGACCAGCCGGGTGCGACCGATCTCGCCATGGCGCTGGGCGACCTTCGCAACCTGGGCGGGGTGCACGAACATGCCCTTGACCTTGGTGCTCTGATCGGCCCGCCCGAGCCAGCCGCGCAGCCGCCGGTTGGTCCGTCCGCAGGGGCTCATGCCCGGCATGATGGCTGAAAGATCGCCGGTCGCAAAGCGGATCAGCGGATAGTCGGGATTGAAGGTGGTGACCAGCACCTCGCCGACCTCGCCGGCCGGCACCGGCTGGCCGGTACCCGGGCGGACCACCTCGACCAGCACGCCCTCGTCGATCACGAGGCCGTCGCGGGCCTCGGTCTCGTAGGCGATCAGACCGACGTCGGAGGTCCCATAGCATTGGTAGGCATCGACGCCATGCCGCTCCCGCAGCTCGTGGGCGAGTGCGTGCGGGAACGCCTCACCCGAGACCAGGGCATGGCGAAAGCAGTCGATCCGCAGTCTTTCGGCGCGGCCGCGCTCGAGCAGGGTGCGCAGGAACGATGGCGTGCCTGCGAAGGCGGCGGGCTGGAGCCGATCGATCACCTGCAGTTGCAGGTCGGTCTGGCCGGTGCCTGCCGGGATCACCGGACAGCCGAGCGCCCGCGCGCCGCTTTCCATCATCGAGCCGCCCGGCGTCAGGTGATAGGCGAAGCTGTTGTGCACCAGGTCGCCCGGCCGGAAGCCTGCGGCGAACATCGCCCGCGCGAAGCGCCAGTAATCCGTCCCGGTCGCCTCGGGCTCGAAGATCGGCCCGGGCGAGGCGTACACCTTGGCGAGCTTCGCGAGCGGCGTCGCGTTGAGCCCCCCGAAGGGCAGCAGCGCCCGCTGGCGCTCGATCAGGTCGCTCTTGCGCAGGACCGGAAGCTCGGCCAGGGCGGCAAGGCTGGTGAGGCGGTCCGAATCGATCCCGGAGAGATCCGCGGCGATCCCGGGCGCATGCTGCAGCGCGTGGCGCAAAAGGCCTGGCAGTGCCGCGAGCAGCGCGGTGTCGCGCTGCTCGGTGTCACGGACTTCCAGCTGATCGTAGAAACGGCCGTCAGTCGTGGCCATGGGTCAATTCCCTGCGCTTGCCGATCCGGCTGCTATGGCGGGTGGTCGGTGGCCGCGAGGCTCACGCCATAGCGCGCGCGCAGGCGCGCGACATGGCGGCGCAGCCAGGACGGCGATGCCTGCGCATCCCAGTCCCGCCACAGCGAGTTGAGGCTGCGCGAGGCGAAGGTCACCCGCGCGTCGCGCACCGCCTCGTCAAGCTCGGCAAGCTCCTGACGATGCACGCCGAACTCGGGGAACCGCGCCGCATCGAGCGGCTCCCAGTAGAGGTAGAGCAGGCTGGTGGGACGATCCGGAAAGGTGCGCCCGAGCGCGAGCGCGTGCTTCACGAGCGCGCCGAGATCGATGTGCTGCCGCTCGTCAGGTGCTTCGCGCAGCCCCGCGAGCTGGCGCAGCCACGGCTCGAGGCCCGGCGTCGCGGCCAGCAGTCGATCGTAGGAAGCCGCGACCGTCGATCTGCGGCGGCTGAGATATTCGGTGCAGCGCACCGTCACCGCGACCGCGGCATTGTCGCGCAACGCCAGCACGTCCAGATGCGGCGGCGTGCCGCGCAGGCCGGTCGGGCAGCGGACGACGAGCTGAATCGCCTCGAATCCGGTCCAGCGGTCGAGCGTCAGCTGGTCGGGCGCGTTCTGCCAGGGCAGGAAGCTGTTGATCGCGAGCGCCGCGGCGGAGTGCGGCTGGCGCAGCCGCGCCCGATCGAGCGCATCGGGCAGGCGATCCTGCTCGACGCCGTCGATCAGGAGGTCGCTCACCCGCCGGATCCGGCCATCGGGCTGCAACGGCTCGGCCCGGCAATCCTCGCGCAACGCCTGGGCGAGCGCAAACCCGGTGCGCTGCGCCAGGCTGACGGACTGCGCCGGCACCGCCATGGTCACAGCCAGCGCTTCCGGCGCTTGTAGCTTTTGATGTCGCGAAAGCTTCGGCGGCCCGTGGTCGAGAGGCCGAGATAGAACTCCTTCACGTCCTCGTTGCCGCGCAGCGCCGAGGCTTCGCCGTCCAGCACCACGCGACCGCTCTCCAGGATGTAGCCGTAGCGGGCGTAGCGCAGCGCGACGTTGGTGTTCTGCTCGGCCAGGAGGAAGGTCACCCCGGCTTCACGGTTGAGCCGCGCGACGATCGCGAAGATCTCCTCGACCAGCTGGGGCGCCAGGCCCATCGAGGGCTCGTCGAGCAGGATGACCTTGGGCCTTGCCATCAGGGCGCGGCCGATCGCGGTCATCTGCTGCTCGCCGCCGGAGGTGTAGCCCGCCCGCGCCCGGCGCCGCTCCGCGAGCCTTGGAAAGTAGCGGTAGACCATCGCCAGGTCCTGCTCGATCGCGGCCCTGCCGTCCTTGCGCGTGAAGGCGCCGGTCAGCAGGTTCTCCTCGACCGTCAGGTGCTCGAAGCAATGTCGGCCTTCCATGACCTGGACGACGCCACGCCTGACCAGCTCGGCGGTACCGAGCGCCGAGACGTCCTGGCCGGCGAGCGTGATCGTGCCCTTGGTGATCTCGCCGCGCTCGGCGCGCAAAAGGTTGGAGATCGCCTTGAGCGTCGTGGTCTTGCCGGCGCCGTTTGCCCCGAGCAGCGCGACCACGCCGCCCTCCGGCACGCTGAGCGAAACGCCCTTCAGCACCAGGATCACATGGTCGTAGACGACCTCGATGTTGTTGACAACAAGGAGGCCCTGGGCCGGTTCTGACCCAGGGCGCTCGATTCGCTCGGCCAGTGCCGCCGCCACGGCGCGCTACCGCGCGCTCAGCTCGCGCAGTCGCGCGGCGTGATGCCGTTCTCCTTGGCATACTGCTCGGCGTCGGCCTCGACCAGCGGCCGCACCACGTCGGTCATCGCCGGGATCCAGTCGGTGAAGATCGTCCATTTCTCGCCGTCCCAGCTCTGCAGCTTGACTGCCGGCTCGGTGCCCTCGTGGTTGCTGCAGGTGATCTTGGTCGGCGGCAGGACGCCGGTCAGGCCGAGCTCCTCGATGCGTTCGGGCGTGATGTTGAGGTTCTCGAAGCCCCAGCGCATCTCCTCGCCGCTCAGCACCTTGTTGCCATACTCCTGCATCGCCGTGTGCATGGCCTCGACGATGAACGCGGAGTTGGCGACGCCGCGGTTGTACAGCACCTCGCCGATCTCAGTTTCCGGCCCGGTGCCGTCGCCGGCAGCGTAGACCTTCTCGCGGATCTCGGCGAACACGGGCGCGGCGTCGCCGACGTCGTGGAAGTTGGCGCCGATATAGCCCTCGGCCGGCACGCCCGAGCCGCGCACGTCGACCTCGGCCGCCGACCACCAGTTGCCGATGAAGTGGTCCATCGGGTAGCGGATCAGCGAGGCCTCCTTGATCGCCGTGGGGTTCATCGCGCCCCAGCCCCACATCATCATCCAGTCGGGCTTGACGCGGCGGATGTCGAGCCAGATCGACTTCTGATCGGTCATCGAGCCGGTCGGCACCGGGTACAGCAGCAGCTCGAAGCCGTGCTGCTTGGCCAGCACCTCCAGGGTCGGGATCGGCTCGCGGCCGTACGGATGATCGAGATGAACCAGGCCGATCTTCTTACCGGCGAGCTTGTCGAAGCCGCCCTCCTGCTCGGCGATGTACTCCATGATCGAGGTCGCCTGCGACCAGTAGGTCGCGGGGAAGTTGAACACCCAGGGAAACACCGTGCCGTCGGCCGCCGAGGTCCGGCCATAACCCATCGAGAACAGCACGTTCTGGTCAGCCGCGGCCTTCTCGAGCAGCGCATAGGCGATGCCGGTCGAGAACGGCGATACCGCCGCGACCTTGCCGTTGCCCTTGAGGCGCTCGTAGCACTCGACGCCGACGTCGGTCTTGTACTCGGTCTCGCACTCGTCCCAGCTCAGCATGACGCCGTTGACGCCACCATTGGCGTTGACGAGCTTGAGGTAGTCGATCATGCCGTTGGCGAGCTGCGCACCGTTGGCCGCATAGGGCCCGGTGCGATAGACCAGCAGCGGAACGAACATCACCTTGTCTTGGGCCGACACGGTGGCGACCGGGCCGAGGCCAACGACCAGGACCAGGATGGCGAGCAGAAGCGTTCGTAGCAGCATGGGGACCTCCTCTCTTGTCAGTGGGGGAACGGCCACAGGCGGAGCTTTTCTTTGGTGAGCTGCCAGAGCCGCGCCAGGCCGTGCGGCTCGACGATGAGGAAGAGCACGATCAGGCCGCCGAAGATCATCAACTCGATCTGCTTGAGCGTGTCGGTGCGCAACCCG
>Ga0081538_10006412_pt1 | contig 10363 bp, 9 predicted proteins | sample TabmetS5T2R1_FD_71022 | JGI IMG/M metagenome (GOLD analysis project Ga0081538, IMG submission 71022) | Tabebuia heterophylla rhizosphere microbial communities from the University of Puerto Rico - S5T2R1 | ecosystem: Host-associated > Plants > Roots > Rhizosphere ...
AGATCAACCACGATGACGCCGGCCTCGTCCAGCCGCCGGACCGCGACCGGGAGCCAGGCCGGGTCGGGCATGGGCACACTGATCAGCCGGATGTCGCGGTCGATGGTGGCCTGGTTGCCGGTCAGCTCGACCAGCAGCTCGGCGGCCCGGTCAACGGCGGCTGGGTTGGCCGGGCGGACCTCCAGGACCTGGCCGCCGATCTTGGCCTTCAGCTCATCGGGGGTGCCGGTGGCGATGACCTGGCCGTGGTCGATGACGGCGATGTGGCCGGCCAGGTGGTCGGCCTCCTCCATGTACTGGGTGGTGAGCAGCAGTGTGGTCCCCTCGGCGACCAGCTCGCGGATCACCGCCCACAGCCCGTTGCGGCTGCGCGGGGCAAGGCCGGGGGGGGGCTCGTCCAGGAACAGCACCGGCGGCTGGCCGACCAGGCTGGCCGCCAGGTCCAGGCGCCGGCGCATGCCGCCCGAGTAGGTCTTGACCATCCGGCCGCCCGCATCGGCCAGATCAAAGTGCTCCAGCAGCTCGGCCGTGCGCTGGCTGGCCTGGGCCTTGCCCAGGCCGAGCAGCCGACCCAGCATGGACAGGTTCTCGGTGCCGCTGAGGCTCTCGTCCACGGCGGCGTACTGGCCGGTCAGTCCGATGAGCTGGCGGACCTGGTGGGGCTGGCGGACCACGTCATAGCCGCCGACCTGGGCGCGGCCGGCGGTCGGGGCCAGCAAGGTGGCCAGGATCCGGACCGCGGTCGTCTTGCCGGCCCCGTTGGGGCCGAGCAGCCCCAGAACGGTCCCCGACGCCACCTCCAGGTCGACCCCATCCAGCGCCCGGGTCTTGCCGAAGGATTTGGCCAGGCCCTCGGCCTGGATCGCGACACTCATTGCTGCCTCCCTTACCAGAGTGTCTGGCCCCGGTTGCTACGGCACCGAGCCGGTGCCCGACGTCCCGGCGCCGTCGGTCGCCCAGCAACACGACGACCAGGGCATTCAGCTCACCGCTGCAGCAACAGCAGCAGGATGGCCGCGAAGTTCCTCGAAGTAGACGTCATATGGCTCCCTCCACGACTCGGGATCATGGGCCTGTGGACAGGTGTGGCATCGCTGTGCGGCTGCTCGAGCTCGCCAGGACAGTCGGCGTCAGTAGCGGTAGGTGGTCGCTCGCGAGCGCCTCGTTCACGGGGTTGAGCTTCCTACCGACTCCTCGGGCTGGAGGTCCTGGACGTGCAGGCGGTTCACCTCCAGCTCCTCAATCCTGAGGTGGCGGATGATGGCCCGACCGATGGCCAGCCGGCCGATCGCCATGGCGCCGATGGCGCCCGCCCCAAGGGCCGCGGCTGCGACAGCGACCGCTCCAAGGCGAGCCGCTGGAAGCTGGACCGCTCGAGGGGTGCGCGCGCCGCTCATGGCGCGCCCGGCCCCGGTGCCGCTGAGGAGCTCATCAGCCGTTCGGTGGCCTCGTCCCAGGTGACCGGTAGGGCCGAGCCCTTGACCGTCCAGAAGCTGAACCTGGTCGGGCCCATGCGGGGGCGGAGCTTGCGGATGATGGCCAGGTGGGGCATGGCTCGGGCGAAGGCGTCGAGGTGTTGCTGGTCGGTCCATGCCGACAGGGTCCAGAACGTCTTCTTCATGGGCTGGGCGAGCAGGGTGTAGCCGACCAGCCCGTCGGTCCGCTCCAGCTGCCGGACCACCGACAGAGTGAGGCGCAGGAACCGTGGGACGCTGCGGCGCGAGCGCAGCGGCAGCCGTGAGGCCATCACCAGGTAGCTGCGGTCCGGGTCGGCCTGGGCCTTGGTGCGCCAGGGCAGTGGGGGCATGGTGTCCTCCGTTCTAGGGGCGGGCCGGTTGGGAGGCCGAGTCGAGGGGGCGGACCAGCCGTTGGTAGCGGGGCCGCAGGGCCAGCCGGTAGAGGACCCGGAGCAGCCGGGGCTGCTCGCCCAGCAGTTCGGCCCGCTCGCCGGGCGACGCGTGGTCGAGCACCCATGGGCCGGCGAAGACCAAGGACCGCAGGCCGACCAGCTTGAACGCCTCCTTGTTGAGGCCGGCGTACTCGGCGGCGGTGAAGTGGGCTGCGTAGCGGGGGAAGGCGACGGCCTCCTCGTCGCCGGTGTGGGTGTCGACGATCGCCTTGAGGGCCACCGCGGCCTTGACGGCCTCATCCCGTTCGTGTTCCCAGCGGCTGCCGCCGGTGGCGGCGGCCAGCCCGGGCAGGCTTTCCCTGGCCACCTGGAGGCGGTCGGCCAGCACCTGATGCTGGCCTTCCAGCTGGCCGTCGGCTTCGGCGAAGGACGGGTCGCGTTCCAGCAGGGCCGGGTAGATGACGGCCTCCTCGGCGTGGTGGTGGTCATGGATCGCCCCCTCGTAGCGGGCATACCAGCTGGCCAGGGCCCGCAGCCGCCCGTCCTCGTCGGGCTGGGCGGCGCCCACGAGCTCGATGAGCCGGGCGGCGTCGGCCCGCATCGACCGGTGCTCCAGGTAGCTGATGCGAAGGTCGGGCTTGGTGGCATCGTGCATGACGCCTTCCTGGCCTGGTGTCCCCGTCGGGTCACCTCGAGGCTAGGCGGGCCGGCATCGGTACACACCGGTGAAATCACCGGGTTCCTGGCCGGGATCAGTCGAGCTGGAGCTGGGCCAGCTGGGTCCGGGAAGTGATGCCGAGCTTGGCGAACACATTGCGCAGGTGGAACTCGACCGTCCGGGGGCTGAGGAACAGCTGGGCGGCGACCTCACGGGTGGGCAAGCCGCGGGCGACGAACCGGGCCACCTGGAGCTCCTGCGGGGTCAGCTGCCAGAGGGCCGAGGGGTCGCGGGGGCGGGCGGCCTGGCCGCTGGCTCGCAGCTCCGCCCGTGCCCGCTCGGCCCACGGCGCCGCCCCCAGGTGCTCGAAGGTGTCGAGGGCGGCCTCGAGATGGGCTCTGGCGTCGACCCGGCGCCTGCCACGGCGCAGCAGCTCCCCATAGGCCAGCTCGGTGCGGGCCCGCTCGAACGGGCGCCCGGCCCGGCGATGATGGCCGAGCGCCTCCTGGAACCGTCCCTCGGCCAGGTGGCCCTCGGAGAGCAGCCCGTGCGCGTGGGCCGCCCTTGCCCGCGCCCAGGGGGCGCCGGTCTGGGTGGCGAAGGCCTCCAGGACCTTGAGCTGTTCCATCGCCGCCGTTCGCCGGCCGGCGTGCACCGCCGCCTCGACAGCGTCCAGCGCGGCCATGCGGGCAATGACCGGATGGCTGAGCTCGCCGAGCAGCGTGGCCGCCGAGGCCGGCCGTTCCGTGCCCGACTTTTGGACCGCCCTCGCCCACTGGAGCACGTCGAGGACAGGGCTCTGGAACACGCCGAGGGCGTACGCCGCCGCCACCTGCTCGGTCTCGGCGACCCGGGACCAGAATGCGTCCTCCTCGCCCTTGAGCGCCGCCAGCAGGGTCAGCCAGGCCAGCGGGAGGGCGGACAGCGCGGACTGGCCGGTCTCAGCGGCGAGCCGGACCGCTTCGCCGGCGCTGGCGGCCGCCGCGGCCCAGCGGCCACAGAGCAGCTCAGCCTGGGCCAGCCGCGGGAGCGTGAACAGCAGCTCGGCGGCCTTCCCGCCGGCCCGGGCCGCCGCCGCCACCCGAACGTTGAGCTGGTGGGCGGCGGTGTCGTCGCCGACGTAGAACGCGTGATGGGCAGCCAACGACAGCAGGTCGGGGTCCTGCAGGCGCCCGGCCAGCTCGATGGCCCCGGTGAGCAGGCGGACCGCAGCCGCCTGGTCGGCCTCCAGGTTGGCCAGGAACCCGGCGGTCAGGTCGGCGAAGTAGCGGTCGTGGGGGCTGCTGGCCGGGTCGAGGCGGGCCGCGACCCGCCGGAGCTCGGCCCCGGCGTTCCGGTCGGACTCCAGCCAGGCCGCCTCGGCGGCACCGGCCAGGATCCGGCGAGCCCGCTCGGGGTCGACCGTCGCGGCGTCCAGGGCCGCCTGGACCAGGATCGGCTGGGCGGCGGCCACCGAGCCGACGCTCAGCTCGAACCAACCTCGCAGCCGGCCCACGTTGGCGCGGAGCAACGGCTCGGTCGCCAAGGGTCGCGCCGCCTCCAGCAGCCCGGTGGTCCGGTCGAGCTGGCCGGCCGCCCAGGCGTGTTCGGCCGCCGCGACCAGCCGCCTCGCCCGCGAGCGCGGGTCGGCGGTGAGCGAGGCCGCGCGTTCCAGGGCCGCGCATGCCGCCTCGAAGCCACCCCGGCCCGAGGCCCGCTCGGCGGCCGCGTCCAGCTCGCGCACCACCCGTTCGTCGGGCTCGACCGCCGCCGCCGCCAGGTGCCAGGCCCGTCGGTCGGCATCGCCCTCGCGGTCGGCCGCCCCGGCCAGCGCCAGGTGCGCCTGCCGGCGCTGGCTGGTGGTCGCCCCCTGATAGACCGCCGAGCGGACCAGGGGATGGCGAAAGGTGATCGTCCCGGCCCGGACCCGAACCAGCCCGGCTTCCTCGACCGCATCCAGCGCCGCCACACCAGCGCCCAGCGCCCCCGCCGCCGCGATCACGGTGGCCTGCCGGCCGCTGTCCTCGGCCGCAGCGATCATCAGCAAGGCCTGCGCGTCGTTGGAGAGGCGACGCACCCGCTCCAGGAACGCATGCTCGACCCCGTCGGTCAGCGGGAGCCGGGGCGGGAGCGGCTGTGTCCCCGACAGCTGGTCCGAGGTCAAGGCCGACGGCAGCTCGATCAAGGCCAGCGGGTTGCCATCGGTCCACTCGACGAGCCGATCGCGCACCTCCGGGTCGACCAGCACGGCGGCACGCTCAGCCAGCAGGGCGGCCACGGCGACCCGGTCCAGCCCTCGGATCTCCAGCTCGGGAAGCCCGACGGCGCCGAACCGACGCCGATCGCCGTCCCGGGCGGCGAACAGCAGGACCACCGCTTCGGCCTCCAGCCGCCTGGCCACGAAGACCAGGGCGTTGGCCGACGCCTCGTCGAGCCAGTGCGCGTCGTCGACGACACAGAGCACGGGCCGCCGCTCGGCTGCTTCGGCGAGTAGGCTCAGGACGGCCACCGAGACAAGGAACCGGTCCTCGCCCCGCCCGTGTTCGAGGCCAAAGGCGACCCGCAGCGCAGTGGCCTGGGGTCCGGGAAGCCCCTCGACCTGGCGCCCCAGGATCGGCCGCAGCAACTGGTGCAGGCCGGCGAAGGGCAGCTCGGCCTCCGACTCGATCCCGCGCGCCTCCAGGACCTGCATGTCCGAGGCCTGCTCGGCGGCGTCCTGGAGCAGCGCCGACTTCCCGGCACCGGCCTGACCGCGCAGCACGAGCACGCCGCTCCGGGAGTCCCGGGCGGCGTCCAGGAGTGTCGTCACAGCCGACCGCTCGGCGTCCCTGCCGTAGAGCATCGCCAGTCCAGGGTGCGGATGCCCGCCCGGGCCGGGCCCGGTCCCATCCTCTCTCGCTCGTGCGGCCGATTGTTTCGCATCTGGCCGCTCCCTGGGGAGGCTGCAAGAATCAACCGTTGCCTCGGCGCCCGTGGCCAGCCGCCCAAACCGCTCCGGAGGCCCCCGTGACCAGAGGCGCCCGCTACCGCCTGCTCGCCATCGTGTACGCCAGCCAGTTCGTTCCCCTGGCCTTCTTCCTCTATGGGCTGAGCGCCGTGCTCCGAGAGCGCGAGATGGCATTGGAGCGGATCGCCGTGGTCCAGCTGCTCGCGCTGGTCTGGGTGGTGAAGTTCGCCTGGGCGCCGCTGGTCGACCGCTACGGCTCTCGACGGCTCGGCCATTACCGTGGCTGGCTGCTGGCGGTCCAGTCACTGCTGGCCGTGGCCGTCCTCGCGCTCGTCCCGGTCGATGTCGTCTCCGACCTGCCGTTGCTGGTCGGGATCGGCGCCGCTATCGCCCTACTCTCGGCGACCCATGACATCGCGGTCGATGCAGCCGCTGTCCACCTGCTGGCGCCGTCCGAGCGCGGCGTCGGCAACGGTATCCAGCGAGCTGGCGGGTACGTCGGCCTGATGGTGGGCGGCGGCGGCGTGCTCATCGTCTACGACCGGCTCGGGTGGGGGGCCGCGCTGGCCGTCCTGGCCGTGCTCACCGCGCTGCCGTTGCCGGCGCTGCTGCACTGGCGGGAGGACGAGGTGCTCCCAGTCACCGCCCCGCGCCTGGGGTCGTCGTTCCGGAAGCTGGGCAGCTACTTCCGCCAGCCGGGGGCCGCGCGATGGGCACTGGTCGTCCTGCCCCTGTACTACCTCGGCATCGCGACGGCCTATCCCCTCGTCACCCCGATGCTGGTCGACGCCGGCTGGCCGCTTGACCGGATCGGCGCCGTCTCGGTCGTAGGTGGCGGAACCGCGGCGGTCCTTGCTTCGCTCGGGAGCGGGGCGTTGCTGACGCGCCTGGGCCGTCAGCCCACACTGGTCGCCTTCGGGCTGGTCGAGGTGGTCGCCATCATGGCCCTGTTTCCGCTGGCCCACGGCCAGAGCGGCACGCTGGCCGGGCTGGCCGTGGTGGCGCTGGTCAACATCGCCTACGCCAGCGCTGGCACGGTCGTGTACACGATCAACATGGACTGGAGCCGGACCGGCTCGGCGGGCAGCGACTTCACGATCCAGGACAGCCTGGTCCATCTCTGCTCCCTGCTCACCGGGGCGGCCGGCCTGGGCCTGGCGGGTATCCTCGGCTACCCGCGAACCCTCGGCCTGTCGGTCGTCCTCGGGTTGGCCGGCGTCGCCGCCGCAGCCTGGCTCTTCGACCAGCCGTCGGACCCCTCGCAGCGAGTCGAAGCGGTGCAGCGCTCGACGTGACGCTGCGCAACCTCAACGGCCACCACCTACACGCACGTTCACCCTCGTCATCCGCGCCGACCGACGCCAGCCCTGATAGGCGCTCACGGCTCGCAACTCAGCCCGCCTCTCATGCATCGTCATAACGGATGCAGCGTCGCCGTTCGCTCTACGCTCGACCCGTATTCGTCTGAGATCCCATGGCCGTTGGCCGCCGCGACGGATGAGAATGGCGACGCCCGGCCAAGCTCGGCTGTCATTGGTGCGTGCGAGCCCGTGTCTGAGATTGATGCGGGGGCCTTCCCGGCACCACGAACTGTTTGCTGCGAGCACGCGTTTCAGCATCGTTTCCTCGGTTGGCCCTGCCGGGCGCCACCAGTACAGGCGAGCTGGTAGGAGGTGGCAGGCGGTGGAGCTGGTCGTGGAACGGGCCGCGGGGCTGGATGTCGGCAAGGACGAGGTGGTGGCCTGCATCCGTGTCCCTGCTGCCGGGGTCGGTCAGGGTCGCGGGCGTCGCCGCCAGGAGGTCCGCACCTACCCGACGTTCACCTCGAGCCTGGAGACCCTGGCGGACTGGCTGCAGGCCGAGGGCGTCACCCAGGTGGTGATGGAGGCCACCGGCCAATACTGGAAGCCGATCTGGTACGTGCTGGAAGAGCGCGGGTTCCAGCTGCTGCTGGTCAACGCCCGCCACCTCAAGATCCTGGCTGGCCGCAAGACCGACGTCGGTGATGCCGCCTGGTTGTGTGAGCTGCTCCGAGTGTGGGCTGCTGCGCGGCAGCTTCGTGCCCCCGCCGGCCATCCGCCAGCTGCGCGACCTGACCCGCTACCGCAAGCGGCTGATCCAGGCCCACACCGCCGAGGTCCAGCGCATCCAGAAGACCCTGGAGGACGCCGGCATCAAGCTGGACTCAGTCGCCACTGACGTGCTGGGCGTGTCGGGCCGGGCGATCCTCAAGGCCCTGGTCGCCGGCGAGCGCGATCCCAAGACGCTGGCGGAGCTGGCAAGGGCAAGCTGCGCAAGAAGCTTCCCCAGTTGCGCCAGGCGCTGCGCGGCCGCTTCGGCGACCACCACGCCCTGCTGGTCGGGCTGGCCCTTGACCACCTGGAGCACCTGGAGGCCGCGATCGCCCGCCTGGATGCCCGCGTGGACGAGGTGATCGCCCCGTTCGCGGTGGCCCGTGACCGGCTGGACACCATCACCGGGGTCGGCAAGCGCGCCGCTGAGGCCATCATCGCCGAGATCGGCGTCGACATGACCGTGTTTCCGACCGCCGGTCACCTGGCAAGCTGGGCGGGCCGCTGCCCAGGCAACAACGTCACCGGGGGCAAGCGTCGTTCGGGCAAGCCCACCAGGGGCAACCGCTGGTTGGCCGATGTGCTGACCGAGTGTGCCTGGGCTGCTGCCAGAAGCCGCGACACCTACCTGTCGGCCCAGTTCTGGCGGCTGGCGCGGCGCATCGGCAAGAAGAAGGCCGCGATCGCAGTGGGCCACTCCATCCTGGTGATCGCCTGGCATCTGCTCAGCGACGACTGTGACTATGCCGACCTGGGTGGCGACTTCTTCATCCGCCGCGACACCGACCGTGCCCGCCAGCGGGCCGTCGCCCAACTCCAGGCCCTCGGCTACCAGGTCACCCTCCAACCCGCCGCCTAACACCCGGGGATTCACGTTTCAGGACAGCAGTGAACCGGGGTGCCCGTCGCTCTCGGTCGAGGGCGGCCAGGACGATGGCGTTGCGGCGATTCGTGGTCAGAGGCGATCACAGAGGGTCGTGCCATACATTTGCCAGAAACTACGCCACGCGCAACCTCACGCCGCCTCACGATGCAAGCCTCTACGGTGCCTCTCACCTGGGCGGTTGTGTGGTCACGGGTGGCCTTGCAGGATGGCGTGAACCCCCCGCGCATCGATGGCAAGGATGGCAAGGATGGGGTCGCCGGTTCGTTCCGGCGGGGGGCTCCACACAGAAACCACAGGCCAGGCCGGGTCCGACGCCCGGCCTGTTCCATGTCCAGGGATGGGCTGGCGGCCCCGCGTGCCATCTCCGTGCCATAGCGACGCTCATGCGCCCTCGATCAGCCGGTTCAGCTCCCGCCCCACCAACCAACCCGGCACCCGAGCCGACCCATGGTCGGCGGTTGATCCAGTCTGGCCGACCTCGTTGGCTTCACCGCTTGCCCCTGGTGCTCTCTCGGCATGCCACGGCGCCCACCGTCCCCCGGTTCCAAGGGCATGGCAGACCGCCCGGCCAGGCATTCAGGAGGGATGCACCATGACCGAGCCGAGCATGCGCTTCGCCGGCAACCTCACCGAAAACCCGGAGGTCCGCTACACCGAGGGTGGCATCGCCCGGGCGATGTTCCGGGTGGCCGTGTCGGGCCGGCGGGAGCAAGAGGCGTCGTTCTTCACCGTGGTCGTGTGGCGCGACCAGGCCAAGCACGCGGCCGAGTCTCTGGCCAAGGGCAGCCGGGTCGTGGTCCTGGGCCGGCTCCAACAGCGGGCATGGACGGCGGAGGACGGCGCCGCCCGCCAGGTCGTCGAGGTCGTGGCCGAGCAGCTGGGGCCGTCGCTGCGGTGGGCGACGGCGACGACGACCAGGGATGACAGATGGCGGGTCAAAGTGGGACAGTTCGAAGTAGATGACAAGGTGCCCTGATGACCGTTAGACAGCTGAGCATCGCAGCCACCGTGCTCGGCGTCGTCGCCGTGATCCTGTTCGTCCTCGGACGGTCAACCCTCGGCGTGGTGTTCATCCTCTTGTCCGGCCTAGCGTGGACGCTGACGCAGTTTGGCAGGCGTCGCAGCGGACGCGACGACGCCGAGCCGTATAAATAGCGGTAGTTTGTTGAGTCTGGGGTAGGCTTCGGCGGTCCTGTTCATGGTCTTGTTCGCCACCAGGAGCCAACGACCGCCGATGACGACCCGTCGCTCGTGCCCGCCCGCGCCGGGCCCACTGGAGGGCTACGCCGCCCAGTTCGACCCGCTGCTGGCGAGCGTGGCCCAGCGCCGCGGGTTCCGTGACTACCTGCAGGGCCTGCTGGCGCCCCGCGACCGCAACAAGACCCTGACCGGGCTGGCCGGCGCCGAACCTATTGCGGGTGCCCAGCATCGCGAGGTCCAGCGGCTGCAGTGGTTCCTGTCGGAATCGGCCTGGGACCACGAGGTGGTCAACGACCGGCGCGTCCAGCTGTTGCGGGAGGACCCGGCCACTGCCCCTAATGACCGGGGCGTGCTGGTGCTGGACGACACCGACGACCGCAAGGACGGCACCGCCACCGCCCATGTGGCCCGCCAGTACCTGGGCTCGGTCGGCAAGATCGACAACGGCATCGTCGCCGTGACCAGCCTGTGGGCCGATGAGCGGGTCTATTGGCCGGTGCACGCGGTGCCCTACACGCCGGCGTCGCGGCTCCCCGGTGGCGAGCGTGCTCGGGGGTTCCGGACCAAGCCGCAGCTGGCGGTGGAGCTGGTCCAGGCGGCTCGCGAGGCCGGCATCGAGTTCCAGGCGGTGGTGGCCGACTGCTTCTATGGCGACAACCCCGGCTTTGTGGAGGCGCTGGGTCGCGCCGGGGTGGCGTTCGTGCTGGCCCTCAAGCCCCGCAAGGGCACCTGGGCGCCCGCCGACCAAGCCCACACGCCAGTCGAGGCGGCC
>Ga0081538_10006413_pt1 | contig 10361 bp, 7 predicted proteins | sample TabmetS5T2R1_FD_71022 | JGI IMG/M metagenome (GOLD analysis project Ga0081538, IMG submission 71022) | Tabebuia heterophylla rhizosphere microbial communities from the University of Puerto Rico - S5T2R1 | ecosystem: Host-associated > Plants > Roots > Rhizosphere ...
ATTGCGCACATTCTCCGCGACCTCCTCGATTGCTCCCCTGCCAGTCTGACTCAGGAAGTGGTGGATGTAAACGCAGTCATCCACAGCCTGGAACCCTTGCTGGCACCCACGCTGCAGAGCGAGCAGATCTCCCTACGCGTAGTGCTGGAGCCAGATCTGCCGCAGGTGTGTATGGGGTCGGATCGTTTGAAGCAAGTTCTCTTCAATATTATTCGCAACGCTGAACAGGCCATGTCGGCAGGAGGGGACCTCGTCATCCAAACCATCCAGCAGGGTGACAGGATACAGGTGCGTATTACGGACACCGGAGGCGGCATCCCGCCAGAGCATCTGGGACAGGTGTTTGCCCCTTTCTTTACTACAAAAGGGCATGGGGGAGGCAAGGGACTGGGATTAGCCATCTCATATGGGCTCATCGCAAGTGCCAATGGGCATATTGACGTTGAAAGTGAAGTGGGCAAGGGAAGCACGTTTCGGGTGAGCTTGCCAGTGTGGAAGCGTGATGGAGGGCGAAGTAATGGAAGACCACCCGACCATTCTCCTCATTGAGGATGAACTGCAATTGCGAGAAAACCTGCAGATCCTGCTGCAGAGTGCAGGATACCAGGTGACCACAGCGGCGAATGGTGTGGAGGGAATCCAGCAGCTACGGGAGCAGGCATTCGATCTCGTGCTCACCGATCTCGTCATGCCTGGCATGGATGGATTCAAGGTCATGGATTACCTGCGGGTCCATAGCCCGGAAACGGTTGTGGTGGCGATTACCGGTTACGTTTCGGCTGAGTCAGCTATCACAGCTTTGCGCAAAGGAGCCTATGATTACCTCGCGAAGCCGCTCGACGTCGACCTCGTGTATAGCGTTGTGGCGCGGGCCCTGGAGAAAGTACGGCTGCAAAAGGACCTGCAACGCTCTCTCGCAGAGATTCAAGCGCGCGAGGAACAGCTCCTGAAAGCCCACAATGAGTTAGAACAACGGGTCGAGGAACGCACTGCCGCGCTGGCGCAAGCCAATGCTGCCTTGCTGGAACAGATGGCCGAACGCCAGCGGATGGAAGACGAGTTACTCAAAGCGAGGAAAATCAAATCGATGGGCGTGCTCGCGGCAGGGATTGCCCATGATTTTAACAATCTCCTCACGGGGATTCTGGGCTATGTTTCCCTGGCCAAAGTGGTGGCCCAGACGGATGCGCAAGTGGTGGCTTACCTGACCGCGGCGGAACAGGCGTGTCAGCGGGCCACGGCGCTTACCCAGCAATTGCTCACCTTTGCTAAAGATGGGGCCCCGGTGCGGCACACCGTCTCGCTTGTCGAACTCCTCAGGGAGTGCGTTGGCTTTGTCCTGCGAGGGGCCAATGTGCGGGGCGATATCCAGACTGCCGCGGACCTCTGGCCTGTGGACGTCGATGCGGGGCAGATTAACCAAGTCATCCACAACATCGTCCTGAATGCCATGCAAGCCATGCCTGGCGGCGGCACGGTGCAGGTACTGGCAGAGAATGTCGTGCTCGCGGCGGGCGTTCCTTTCCCCCTTCCAGAAGGTCGATATGTCAAAATCACGGTACAAGACTCCGGCCGGGGCATACCCAAGGAGGTGCTCTCCAACATCTTTGACCCGTATTTCACGACAAAAGCTGAGGGGAGTGGGCTCGGGCTGACCACTGCCTATGCCATTGTGATCAAGCATGAGGGCTATATCACCATCGCCTCAGAGGTGGACGGGGGAACGACCGTGGTCATCTATCTCCCTGCCTCGCAGCAGGCCACGGTGTCTGCCCAGACCCATGCCTCTATCCCTCTGAGCGGCAGTGGCAGGCTTCTCATCATGGACGATGAGGCCATAGTTCGCAACGTGTTACGCCAGCTGCTAGAGAGCCTGGGGTATACTGTAGAATGTGTCCAGGACGGGACCGAGGCCGTGGCGGCCTACCAACGTGCCCAGGCGGCGGGACAGCCCTTTGCCGTGGTGATTCTCGACTATACCATTCCGGGAGGTATGGGCGGGCTGGAAGCGCTGGCTCGCCTGCGAGCTATTGATCCGCAGGTCACAGCCTTGATTTCCAGTGGCTACGCCAATAACCCGGTAGTGGCTGATTGGGCATATTATGGGTTCAGTGGAGTGGTGGCCAAACCGTATACCATTGCACAACTCCAGGAGGCTTTGCACAATGTGCTCTCAGGATCGTCAGGCTAGTGCCATAAGGCGTCCCCAAGGGGATTTGAACCCCTGTTGCCGGCGTGAAAGGCCGGTGTCCTAGGCCAGGCTAGACGATGGGGACGCATCAGCAGGTGAGCCGTGCTGGACTCGAACCAGCGACCCGCTGCTTAAAAGGCAGCTGCTCTACCGCCTGAGCTAACGGCCCAAAGAGGGTGCTGGACTCTCCCAGCGGCAAGAAGTCTGTAGAGCATACTGAGTCAGGCATAGCTTGTCAATACAGGGTAAGAGAACCAGAGGGACAAGAAAAACTCTTGCGCCCGGCATGGCGCTCTGCTAGAGTGGTGCACCACACAGAGCCGAGATCACCACGCGGGCAAAGGCACGTGGGTCCTGGGGGGAGAATCGCGCCATGCAAGCCACACAAAAAATTTGGATGGATGGACAGTTGGTGGATTGGGACAAGGCCCAGGTACATGTGCTCAGTCATACGCTGCACTATGGGCTTGGTGTCTTTGAGGGCATTCGGTGTTATGACACGGTGCACGGACCAGCCATTTTCCGCCTCCAGGAACATATCGAGCGCTTGTTTCATTCGGCGCATATTGCTGGTATGAAGATGGCGTGGACGCAGGATGACGTACGGCGCGCGATCATTGACACGGTGCACACCAACCAGGTGCGTGAGTGCTACATCCGTCCGCTGGTCTATCTGGGCTATGGCGAAATGGGCATCAACAACCGCCACAATCCCGTCTGCACGGCCATTGCCGTGTGGCCGTGGGGGGCATATCTCGGTGAAGGAGCCCTGGACACGGGGATTCGTGTCTGTATCTCGTCCTTTACACGGCACCATGTGAACGTTATGATGACGAAGGCCAAGATCGTCGGCAATTACGCCAATTCGCAGCTGGCCAAAATGGAAGCGATCAACGCTGGCTACGATGAAGCGATCATGCTGGATGTCCAGGGGAACGTCTCGGAAGGCTCGGGCGAAAATATCTTCATTGTCCGCCGTGGTGAACTCAAGACGCCGCCACTCACCTCAATTCTTGAGGGCATCACACGCAATTCCGTGATCGATTTGGCCCGCCATCTCGGCCTGACAGTCCACGAAACGATCTTTTCTCGTGATGAACTCTATATTGCCGACGAAGTATTCTTCACGGGGACAGCCGCGGAGATTACCCCGATTCGCGAAGTGGACAACCGCACGATTGGGAGCGGACGTCCCGGTCCCATCACGCATAAACTGCAGCAGGCGTTCTTCCGGGTAGTGCAAGGCAAGGATGACACCTTCAAAGCCTGGCTGACTTATATTACGTAGGCGGCTAGGGAAAGCTCCGCAACCGTTCGCATACAATAATAACCCCCTGACCTTCTGTGAAGGCATAACAACGCAGGATACATCGGCCCTGTGCAGGGCGAGCTTTGTGCATTTTTCAGGAGCGGAGGCGGCGATGATCCAGGCAAAGGTGCTCGTGGTGGATCACGAGCAAGGGGCGTACGACGTGTTAAAACTCGGGCTAGCCAGGCGTGGGTATGAGATGCATACAACCACCACCATGGCCAATGCCCTGGCCCTGGCTGGTGCCCATGTTTATCAAGCGGCTTTCGTGTCGCTCGCGCTGGTGCCCGATAGGACAGTATTGGATGGACTCTACACCGAAATCCCTGACCTCCCAGTGATTCTCATCCACTCCCCAGAACACGCACACCGTATCCCACAGCAAATGCTGGAGGTGGCTGCCAATGCCATGGGTAAGCCGTTGGCCTTGGGACCGATGTGCCTGATGCTCGATCGCACCATGGAGTTGGTCTCACTCCGAGCCCAGGTGCGACAGCACCGCCAACTCTGGTGTCTCACCCAGGCAGCAGAGGCAGAGGCGGCATCTGCCTCTGCCTCTGGGGGGAGCACGCTGGTGCGTCTCGAAGATGCCCTGGTACGCCGCTTGCGCGCGCTCATGCCGAGCTTGGAGCTTTTGGGTCGGGGCTCGCTGTACCGCGCCGTCTTATCATACGTGGAAAAGCTCTTGCTGACCGTCATCTTACATGAGTGCCGTGGCAATCAGGTCAAAGCCGCCTTGATCCTCGGTATTAATCGTAATACGTTGCGCAAGAAAATCCACGAATTTGGGCTCTCGTTTCCCCACAATGATGCCTAAGAGGCTGCTATGAGCTCGTTGCCTCCCCCTTTGGCCATGATTGTTCTTGCGGCTGGCAAAGGCACGCGTATGCACTCGTCGCTTGCCAAAGTCCTCCACCCTCTGGCTGGCCGAGCCCTGCTTACCCACGTCCTCGACGTCGCTCTATCATTAGCGCCACAGCATGTGATAGTGATCGTGGGCCATCAGGCGGACATGGTACGTCAGGTCTGCGAGCCCTATGGCGTCACCTGTGTGTTGCAAGAGCCCCAGCTCGGCACCGGGCATGCCGTGGCACAGGCAGAGCCAATCCTGGCCGATTTTCAAGGAGATGTCCTGGTGCTCTATGGCGATGTGCCCCTGCTCCAGTCCACCACGTTACGCACCTTGTGGGACGTGCATCGGCGTCAGCAGGCCACGGTGACAATCGTCACGGCATGTCTTGACAATCCCACAGGATACGGCCGTATTCTGCGCGACGCGGCTGGACGGATCACGCGCATTGTGGAAGAGCGTGATGCCGCGGAGGCCGAAAAGGCGGTGCGTGAGATTAATAGTGGGGTGTACTGTCTGCAGGCCTCTTTTCTCTTTCCTGCCTTACAGCGTGTCGGACACCATAACGCCCAGGGGGAACAGTATCTTACTGACGTCGTGGCTCTCGCGGTGGCTGAGCAGCATCGTGTAGCGCATGTCACTGTGGCCGACGCTCAGGAGGTCCTGGGCGTCAACACCCACGCCGAACTGGCGCATCTCGAAACGCTGCTGCGGCAACGACAGCCTGGCAGGGCCAATTGAGGATTCAGATAGATGGCAGCGGTTTTGCAAGGACAACTCAACCCTCCGCAACAGGAAGCCGTGCAACATGGCGATGGCCCTCTCTTGATTCTGGCTGGTGCGGGGTCAGGCAAAACGCGGGTCATCACGCACCGCATCGCGTACCTCATCCGAGCCTGTGGCGTCCTTCCGGAGCAGATCCTCGCCGTGACGTTTACCAATAAGGCCGCTGAGGAGATGCGTGAGCGGGTGCATCAGCTCCTCGGCACCTCCGGGCTGCCCATCTGGCTCAGTACGTTTCATGCTGCCTGCGCCCGCCTCTTACGCCGTGAGGCCGAGGCGCTCCGACTCTCGCCGCAGTTCGTGATTTATGACACGGCTGACCAACTCGCCCTGATAAAACAGTGCGCCCAGGAGCTGAAGATCGACCAGGAGCTGTATGCCCCGCAGACGATCATGCGCCGTATCAGTGCACTGAAGAATGACCTGATTGATGCTGACACCTTTATGCGTGACGCTGGGGATTTTGGCCTCGATGAGGTGGTGGCCAGAGTCTATCCCCTCTACCAGCGCGCCCTGCGCGACAATGCCGCAGTGGATTTTGACGACCTGCTCATGCTCACCGTGCAGCTGTTCCGCCGTCACCCTGACCTGCTCGAGCGCTATCAGCACCGCTGGCGCTATATCATGGTGGACGAGTATCAGGACACGAACATGGCACAGTATCACATGTTGCATCTCCTGGCGGCGAAACACCGGAATCTGTGCGTGGTAGGCGACGATGACCAGAGTGTCTACCGTTTCCGCGGTGCCAACGTGCGTAATATTCTCAATTTTGAACGCGACTACCCAGATGCAAAGGTGATTAAGCTCGAGCAGAACTACCGCTCGACAGCGACCATTCTGGACGCGGCCACGGCGGTGGTGGCGAAGAACCCGGGCCGGAAGGAAAAAACCCTGTGGACGGACAATGCCCGGGGAGTACCGATTGGCTACTTTTGTGCCCAGGACGAGATCCACGAAGCTGAGACGATCTGCCAGAATATCGCTGGATTACATCGCACGGAAAGGCTCCCATATCGGCACTTTGCGGTCTTCTATCGGACCAATGCCCAGTCGCGCGTGCTGGAGGACGGGCTGCGTCGTGCGGGCATTCCGTATCAGGTGGTGGGTGGACTGCGCTTTTACGACCGCCAGGAGATCAAGGATACACTCGCTTATCTGCGCTTGCTAGTAAACCCGCGCGATACGTTAAGTTTGCGACGTATCATCAATGTGCCACGACGTGGCATTGGCCAGACAACGTGGAGCAAAATTGAAGCCCTGGCCGCCGAACGGGGTGTGTCTGGCCTTGCAGCCCTGGAGTTGGCGCTGGCCACTGATCTGGTGAATAAGGGGACACTGGGGAAATTGCGGGCGTTTCACGAGCTCTTGCGCGGCCTCAGGAGCGATGCACCGCACATGGGGGTGGCGGATATCACCCGAGAGGTGCTGACGCGTACCGGATACGACGCACAGCTCAAGCTGGAACGCACGCCGGAGGCGCAAACCCGGTTGGAAAACCTGAGCGAGCTCGTGAATGCTGCCGATGAATTCGACCGTCATATGCCTGGGGCGAGCCTCCAGGAGTTTCTGGAGCATACCGCCCTGATTTCTGACCAGGATAGCCTGGCAGACGACAGTGGGACGGTGGTGCTGATGACGCTGCACGCCTCGAAGGGGCTCGAATTTCCAGTGGTATTCATTGCGGGTATGGAGAATGGTCTGTTTCCCCACAGTCGCTCGTTCGATGAGCCGGTGCAGATGGAAGAGGAACGCCGTTTGTGCTACGTTGGCATAACACGGGCTGAGACGCGGCTGTTTCTCACCAGCGCAGCACGGCGGCGCATCTATGGGGTGGAGCAGAGTCACACACCGTCGTTGTTCCTGGTTGATATCCCGTCCGTGTGTATCCAGGATTATTCGGCGCAGCCTGTGCTCATCGCCTCGCGCCAGCCGTGGGCAACGATAACACCAGAGCCAGCCCCGGTACAGCCCGTGACTGCGTCAGCAGCGGTCCGCAGTGCAGCAGCCGCGGCGCTAGCCTATGCGGTCGGAACCCGGGTCTTCCATCAGCATTTTGGCCGTGGAGTGGTGCAAAAACGCGAGGGGGACGGCGAACAACTCAAACTCACGGTGCTCTTTCGTGACCATGGCGTCAAGAAACTATTGGCAAAGTTCGCACCGATGCAGCCGCTCTCCTGAAGCCTGAGGGGGAGAGATGTTGATTTCTGATGCGCAGGTGGAGCATGTCGCCCGTCTGGCCCGCCTGGCGCTGAGCGTCGAGGAAAAACAGCGCTTTACTGAGCAGTTAAACGCGATTTTGCGTTATATGGAGCAGCTCAACGAGGTACACACTGAGGGTGTGGAACCCACGGCGCATGTACTTGATCTCGTCAATGTCCTGCGGGACGACACCATGCACCAGACGCTCAATGCTGACACCGCTCTGGCCAATGCGCCGGAGACGGCCCATCACTTTTTTGTCGTGCCCAGGGTTGTTGAGTAACTCCCCATGACACTCGCTGGTTTGACCATACATGCACTGCACGACAAGCTCGTGAGCGGTGAGGTGAGTGCCATGGCCCTGACCGAGGCAGTGCTCACGCGCCTGGCAGCCGTGGAAGAGCGGCTACACGCTTACATTACCGTAACGCCGGAACTGGCGCGGCAGCAAGCCGCCGCCGCAGACGAGGCATTTGCGCGTGGGGAGGTACGCTCGCCTCTGCAAGGGATCCCGCTGGCGATCAAGGACAATATCTGTACGCAAGGGGTGCGTACCACCTGTGCCTCGCGTATTCTGGCCAATTTTACCCCGCCTTACGATGCCACAGTGATCCAGTGCCTGCGCAGCGCCGGGGCGGTGTTCGTCGGCAAAGCCAACATGGACGAATTTGGCATGGGGTCGTCCAGCGAGACGTCATATTTTGGGCCAACGCGTAATCCCTGGAACCTGGGATATATCCCCGGTGGCAGCAGCGGTGGCCCAGCGGCGGCAGTAGCTGCCGATACCTGTATCGCTGCTTTGGGCTCGGACACGGGCGGCTCGATCCGACAACCAGCGGCCATGACGGGAGTGACAGGGCTCAAACCGACCTATGGCCGGGTGTCTCGTTTTGGCTTGGTGGCCTTTGCCTCATCCCTCGAACAGATTGGTCCGCTCACCAAAGATGTACGGGATGCAGCCCTACTCTTGCAGGTGATTGCTGGGCACGACGTCCATGATTCGACGTCCGGTAACGCGTCGGTGCCAGACTATACTCAAACTCTTGAGCGCGGCGTGCAGGGGTTAAAACTCGGTGTCCCGCGCGAGTATTTTATCGCCGGGATGGATGCAGAGGTTGAGCAGGCGGTGCGGGCTGGCATTGAGACCTTGCGGGAACTCGGTGCTGCCTTGGTCGACGTGTCACTGCCGCACACGCGCTACGCCGTAGCGACCTATTACATCCTCGCGAATGCCGAAGCGAGTTCGAATCTGGCGCGCTACGATGGAGTGCGCTATGGGGTACGCACAACGCAGGCGACGAACCTGCTCGACATGTACATGCACACGCGCGCTGAGGGGTTTGGCGCCGAAGTGAAACGGCGTATTATGCTAGGAACCTATGCCTTGAGCGCCGGCTATTATGATGCTTACTACAAAAAAGCCCAGCAGCTCCGCACCCTCTTCCGGCAGGATTTTCACCAGGCCTTTACGCAGTGTGACGCCCTGCTAGCTCCCGTCTCGCCCACCGCAGCGTTTCGTCTCGGGGAGCGCCTCGATGACCCGCTCCAGATGTACCTCGCCGATGTGTTCACCATTCCGGTAAACCTGGCGGGTTTGCCGGCCATGTCCATCCCCTGTGGGTTCACGCGTCAGCAGCTTCCCATTGGCCTGCAGGTGATTGCGCCACCGTTTCACGAAACGACACTCTTACAGATCGCTGCAGCGTTTGAAGCAGCCACCGACTTCCATACGCACAAGCCACCGTTGTCGATGGGCTGTGACGCATGAACATGTGCGTCTTCACGATCCTGAGTTGTCTCGTGCTCTGGCTGAGTCACATCACACCAGCACTGGCCTAGGGAGCCGTGGCTCATGCGGTGATCGGTCAGTTGGCAATGGCCGTACAGATGATACACCAGCGGAGAAAGCGTAGGAGAGGGAAAGAGGGGAGAAACGCTTAGTACTGTTTTTTCTCCCCCTCACCCCTTCGCCCCCGCTCCCCTCTGAGAGGGGAGCGGGTTAGTTAAATGTCGAAATACAGCTTGAACTCATAGGGATGCGGCCGCAGGCGCACGGGATCGATTTCCCTGCCGCGCTTATACTCCAGCCAGGTCTCGATCACATCCGGCGTGAACACATCACTCTTGGTGAGAAATTCGTGGTCGCTCTCGAGGGCGTTGAGCGCCCCTTCGAGTGAGCCAGGCACCGAGGGCACTTTGCTCAGTTCTGACGGACTCAGGGCGTAGATATCCTTGTCCAGCGGCTCACCTGGATCGAGACGGTTCTCGACGCCATCGAGCCCTGCCATGAGCATAGCTGCAAAGGCGAGGTACGCATTGCAGGCCGGATCAGGGAACCGCACCTCGATGCGTTTCGCCTTCGGGCTCGGCGAATACATGGGAATGCGCACCGCAGCACTGCGGTTGCGGCTTGAATAGGCCAGGTTCACCGGCGCCTCAAATCCCGGCACCAGACGTTTATACGAGTTGGTCGTCGGCGCTACGAAAGCGCACAGAGCCGGAGCATGTTTGAGAATACCACCGATGTAGTGCAGGCATGTCTGGCTCACACCAGAGTAGCCATCCCCAGCAAACAGTGGCTGACCATCCTTCCACAGGCTCTGGTGCGTGTGCATACCACTGCCATTGTCGTTGAACAGCGGCTTGGGCATGAATGTGGCGGTTTGGTTGTGGCGGCGCGCCACTTGTTTGATGATGTACTTGTACCACTGGAGCTTATCGGCCATCTTCACCAGGGAGTCGAAGCGCATATCGATTTCCGCCTGCCCGGCCGTGGCCACTTCATGGTGATGCGTTTCGACCTGGATACCCACTTCTTCCATGAGCAGGACCATCTCAGAGCGAATGTCTTGCTGGCTATCCATGGGCGGGACGGGGAAATAGCCCTCTTTGTAGCGCGGCTTATAGCCCAGGTTGGGACCTTCGGAGCGCCCGGTGTTCCACTGGCCTTCTGCCGAATCGACAAAGTAATAGCAGGAGTTTTCCGTGCTGTCGAAGCGGATATCGTCAAACACAAAAAATTCGGC
>Ga0081538_10006414_pt1 | contig 10361 bp, 8 predicted proteins | sample TabmetS5T2R1_FD_71022 | JGI IMG/M metagenome (GOLD analysis project Ga0081538, IMG submission 71022) | Tabebuia heterophylla rhizosphere microbial communities from the University of Puerto Rico - S5T2R1 | ecosystem: Host-associated > Plants > Roots > Rhizosphere ...
ACGCGCCCCTGATGGAAGAACTGCTCGCGATCCAGGCGGCGAGTGCGATGGAGGACGGGTTGGTCAGCCCGGCGCACCTGGTGGTCGACACCTTTCCCAGTGAGCAGGGCAGCCAGCGCGTCAATGATGCGGCGACACTGTACAAGGCCCAAAAAAAGTCCTCCAGGTCATCACGTCCATAACTGAGGCGTGCGCCACCAAAGGTCCGGCGCTGCATGGGCAAGTCCAGCACCTGCAACAGGAACTCACGAAAATTATGCGCCGCTTCGGCCGCCAGTGCCGGGGGATGGGGAACGTGTTGGTGACGCTGGTGCGCCAGACCGAGACCCGATTGTTGGAAATGGGCGCGCCGGTCCTGCCCCTGGCGCAGGCCGCCCAGGCATCCCTGCACGGCGCGACGCACGTGTCGGCGGGCCAGCGGGTGCGTCTGGACACCCAACTCACGGCCGCCCTTGAAGCGCATCATCGGATCGCACGCCAATCGCGACGCCTGACCCAGGGCAAGGGCTTGTCCCACTGCAAGATCGTCAACGCCTACGATCCCACGATTGCCCCGATTTGCAAGGGCAAGAGCAACTGCCCCGCCCAGTTTGGCCGTAAGCCGGGCATTATCGCCGAGCCGGCGGCCGGCTTTATCTTTGCCTGGCATCTGCCCGTGGGGAATCCGAGCGATGCCAAATATGTGGAGCCCTTGGTGGACAACGTGGAGCAGGCGATCACGCGGGTCCGGACGCGCCCCGTCCCAACCATCCACTCGCTCGCGGGCGATCTGGCGCTCAATGACGCCGCCTTGCGGGAAGCGTTGCATGCGCGGGGGATTCTCACGGTGGGAATCCCGAAAAGCATTGATCCCCTTCCTCCCTCGCCTACGCCAGAGGACGTCATGAGGAGCCTGGACGAGGCGGACTTGCATCACATACGCACCCCGGCCCAGGTGCACCGCGCATACGCCTGTGGGTACAGCCGACCCGTGGTCGAAAGCATCATTGCCAGCCTGTTGTGTCGTGGGGCAGGGCGTCTCAGCTACAAAGGCCATCGTGGTGCGATCGTCCAAACGGGGATGGCAGTCATGGCGCACAACGCGGCGACATTGGTGCGCATCCACGAGTACCGTCTGTCGAGGCGGGCGCGCACGTTCCGCCGATGGTTGCGTTTGAGGTGCCGTAAAGTCAATCACTGCCATGCCTCAATAAATTAGCGGTCACTAAATAGAGAAGCCCAAGCGGCGCTCTCTGCACTCCAACCCGAGCGCAGCTGTACAGGCGTGATCACCCGCTGCCACTGACCTTTTGCTCTCTGTCAATTGATGAACCTTGGTAATTCGAAATTTGCCCTTATGAGACGCCTCTGGCATTACTTTTGCCCTAACTAGCGCTTTATGTTCGCTCTCCACTGAGATATGGGCTAAGAGCGCGCTGACTGCGCTCGCCATCAGCCCACTCATCGACACTGCCTTCTCGAGGAACCATTGAAAGGAGGTTAAGTATGGCCATGACGGGGCAATCGGTGCTCTCCGAGGCGATTCTGGCTCGCTGTGCAGAACGCGCTGCCGCCTATGATCGCGACAACCGCTTCTTCAGCGAAGACTTTGAGGAACTGCGCGCCGCCCGCTACCTCCTCTTAGCGGTGCCGAAGGAGCTGGGGGGCTTCGGGATGTCCCTCGCCCAAGTCTCTCAGGAGCAACGCCGCCTTGCCTATCATGCCCCCGCCACCGCCCTGGGGGTGAACATGCACCTGTATTGGACCGGCGTCGCCGCCGACCTCTGGCGCGCCGGCGACAAATCCCTGGAATGGCTTTTGACAGAGGCCGCCGCTGGCGAGGTGTTCGCCGCAGGCCACGCGGAGAGCGGCAATGACCTCCCCCTGCTCCTCTCCACCACGAAAGCAGAGCGTGTAGACGGCGGCTACCGCTTCACCGGCCGCAAGGCCTTCGGCAGCCTGACGCCGGTGTGGACGCGTCTGGGTTTGCACGCCATGGACAGCAGCGATCCCGCCGCCCCCAAAATCGTCCACGCCTTCATGCCCCGCGACACGCCGGGCTCTACGATTAAGGAAACCTGGGACGTCCTCGGCATGCGTGCCACCCGCAGCGACGACACGGTGCTTGAAGGGGCGTTTGTCCCCGATAAATACATCGCCCGCGTGGTGTCGGCGGGTGCGGCGGGGATCGACCACTTTGTGCTGGCCATCTTCGCCTGGGGGGTGCTGGGCTTCGCCACCGTCTACTATGGCCTGGCGCAACGCGCCCTGGACTGGACCATTGACAATATCAAAAAGAAGACCTCCATAGGCATGTCGCGCTCTATGGCCTATCATGGCGAGGTGCAGCACGCCGTGGCGGAGATGGTCATCGAGATGGAGTCGATCGGCCCACACCTCGACAAGGTTGTGCAGGATTGGTCTGACGGTGTTGATTACGGCCATGGCTGGGGCTCTAAGATCGTGGCGGCGAAGTATCGGGTGGTTCAGGGGGCGTGGCGGATCGTCGATACCGCGATGGAGCTAGCGGGTGGCTTCGGGATCTTCAAAGTGGCTGGGCTGGAGCGTCTGTTCCGCGACGCACGGCTTGGCCGGATTCACCCCGCCAACTCGTTCTTGACGCACGAGTTCGTGGCCAAGACGGCGTTGGGGATCAATCCGGATGAGCAGCCGCGTTGGGGGTAGCGCGGCTCAGGATCGGCGGAGGTCTCGGCTATCCATTCTGCTGCCGATCGTCGCCCCTAATTCGCCCGCTTGCCTCAGCGCCGCCTCCGCCTGAGGCAGCCAGTGCGTCAGCTCCCTGGCACGAAGGAGGTCGACGGCGGCGGACAGTTCGGCGCGAGCCTCCTGCTGTCGTCCGCTCCGGGCATACAGCCTGCCAAGTCCGAGGTGGCTGTGAGCCTGGAGCGGTGCCATCCCAAGTTCTGTAGCCAGAGCCAGAGCTTGTCGGTAGGCAGCCTCGGCCGGCTCGAGGGCGGGCGGGTGTTGTTGTGCATAGACCTCGCCGAGGAGTCGCAGGCTCCACGCCTCGTGGCCACGTTCCTTATGGGCACGGGCGAGATCGAGCGCGTGCGTCGCGAGAGACATAGCCTCATCACTGCGGCCGGCCAGCAGATAGGCCTCGCCCAACCAGGCCATCCGGCGGGCCTGGGTGCCCATGAAGTTCAGGGCGGCCCCCCGCTCAACGGCCTCTTCAAGCAGTGAAACGGCCTCGGCGACTCGACCAGCCAGGGCATACGCCGCCCCCAACGGCGCGGCCACAAGGGGGAAGAGCTGCGGGAGTCTCTCGGCCTGGCTCAGGGCCACCCCGCGTTCGAGCACTGCAATGGCCCTCTGAGACTCCCCTTTGTGAAGATGCAGCACGCCGAGACCGAGACAGGCCACGATGAAGCTATACCGGTGATCGACACTTTCGGCGATCTCTACGGCTTCTTCGCCGTAGCTCAAACCTTCGCCGAATTGGCCCTGCTCGGCGAGGCACCACACCAACCAGGCACGGGAGAGCACGGAGGCCAGGCCGGGCATATCGAAGCACTCGCGTTGCAGGTCGCCCTCGAGAGAGGCGACATTGCGCAGGAGGAAATCGACGGCCCGGGGATAGTCGCCTACGGCATGATAGCCCTGTCCCAAGTAGAAATGTGCCCAGATCTGTAGCCCGAAGTTCTTGAACTCAGCGGCAATGGTGAGTTCGTGCTGGCCTAACTCCACAGCCTGCGTATGTTGGCCTCGCCACCAGAGCGAGGACTCCAGGCTGAGAGAGACGCACATAAGGCTCAAATGAAAATAGCTGGGGGCTTTGCTCCAAACCTCACCCCGCACCACATGGTATGCCAGCCGATCCCGCCATTCGGCGAGCCGATCGGCATACAACGTTTCAATCGCTTCGATGATCCGTGCATGCAGGGCTCGCCGCCGCTCTTGCAGGAGGCTGCCATAGGCGACTTCATGGGTGAGGGCATGGGTGAACGCGTATTGGAGGTCGGGGAACAGGCCCATGTCATACACGAACTCGGCGGCCTGGAGATGGGCCAATCCTTGCCGCAGTGCGTCCCCGGGCTGATCAGCAACAGCCTGGAGCAGCGCCAGGGGAATCTGTTTGCCGATGACTGCCGCGGTTTGCAGCAGGTGCTTGTCCTCGGCAGGGAGACGATCGATGCGCGCGGCGAGCACCGCCTGGACGGTAGCCGGCACCCGAATCGTCTGCAGAGGTTTCACCAGGCGATGGGCACCCCGCGTACCGGCCAGAACCCCGCTCTCGGCCAGCATCCGGACACTCTCCTCCAGGAAGAAGGGGTTCCCTTCGGTGCGTTCCGTCAAGAGTTGCATGAGTGGCACTAGCCTGGGATCTGCCCCGAAAAGAGCGTGCAGCAGTGCCTCAACCTCCTGCCGAGTCAAGCGGTCGAGGGCAATCTGTGTATAGTAGGTCTTAGCAGCCCAACGCACGGCATACCCCGGACGATAGGTGGTCAGCAGCAGAACAGGTGTGCCGGCCAGGCTCTCGATGAGAAATGTGAGATACTCCTCGGAGGTCTTGTCGAGCCAGTGGAGATCTTCAATCACCAGGACATGCGGACGGCGCTGGCTTCCAGCGAGCGCCAGCGCGCGCAGCGCCTCAAAGGTTTTCCACTGTTTGATGTGCGGATGCAGCTGCATCAGGAGCTCATCCTCTAAAGGGAGACCGAACAGCTCGCCCAGGTAGGGGAGGAGCCCTTCGAGACTGGCATCGAGTTGGCGGACGCCCCGGCGCAGCTTCTCCCGGAGTTGCAGCGAGGTATCCCCGTCTTCGATCTGAAAATTCGTCCGCAAGATCTCCAAGAGCGGCAGGTACGGAGTGTTCTGGCCGTGGGCCACGCAGTGGCCTTCCAGCCAGACGATGGGCTCCCCCTCCAGGGCCTTGCGGAACTCATACAGGAGGCGCGATTTCCCGATGCCTGGCTCGCCAACGATGCCCACCACCTGTCCCCGCCCGGCCTTGACACGTGTCAGGCAGTTGTGCAGGAGGTTGAGCTCGCGCTCGCGCCCTACCAGGGGCGAGAGCCCTCTCTCGATGCTGACCTCCAGGCGACTGCGTCCGCGCCGGCGGCCGGTGACCTCGTACACCTGGACCGGCTCGGTTCGCCCTTTGACCTGTACCGGTCCCCGTGCCGCGCTGCGGATGTAGCCTTCCACCAGCCGCTGTGTGGCCTCCCCGATGAGAATCGTCCCAGGCTCAGCCAAACTTTGCAGACGCGCGGCCACGTTGGTGGTGTCGCCGACAGCGGTGTAATCCATGCGCAGGTCATCGCCGATGCGGCCGACCACCACCAGGCCGGTGTTCAGGCCCAGGCGCAGGCGAATCTCCACGTCACGCTCGGAGTTGAGCTGCTCGTTATAGGCGTTGATCGTTTCCTGGATCATCAACGCCGCCATGACCGCCCGTAGGGCATGGTCTTCGAGAGCTACGGGGGCCCCGAACAAGGCCATCAGGCCGTCGCCCAGGAACTGATTCACCGTCCCCTCATAGCGATGGATGGCTTCAGCCATCAGCCGCAGGGCTTGGTCCATGATCTGGTGGACGGCTTCGGGGTCCAGACGCTCCGCCAGGCCGGAGGACCCCACGACGTCACAGAAGAGGACGGTCACCTCTTTACGCTCGCCTTGCATGGCATCGCGGGAGGTCAGGATCTTCTCGGCCAGGTACCTGGGGGTGTAGGACCGGGAGGAAGGGGAGCGCGATCCGTCTGGGGTGCGGACAGCAGGGGTCGCGAGCGGCTGACCGCACTGCTTGCAGAACTTATGGTCGGGGGCGTTCGCGGTCCGACACCGGGCACACAAGAGCGTCAGCTTGTTGCCGCACTCGGGACAAAACGCGGCATCACCCGGGGCGTCATAATGACATTGCGGACATTGCATGGAGGCCCCTGCCTCCTTCCTCGCTAGTCGCCTTGCTTAACCTCGAAAATCTCGTCCGCGACATTCCCATGGGCCTCACGGTGCACCGCCGCGGCCGCCTCTTTGCTCGGGGCATCCACCAGACAGAAGACCTTACCCAGCTCTTTGTCGTACCAGTAGCTCAGGTACCTAACGCCGTATTTATGCTGCACCTCCAGGTCCTTCTGATGGGCAGCCACGGCGGCTTCATCGGTCAATCCCACCAGGTTGCGGTGGATATCCATATACAGCGGCATGTCGCCGTCCCTCCTGTGGGCACTGCCTTCGAATCGCCCATGCCAAAGCCTGGGCAGTCTCGATGCACCTTTGCGGGGCTGTCCCGCGCAGTGAAAGAAAGATGGAGAAGAGCAATTCGCTGCCCGTTCCTCCCGAAATGGGGAACAGGTATCCTCTGTGAGTACCCTAGCCGCTGCTCGTTGTCAAGTGCAATCGCCTACAGCTCCCGTGATGCGGACTGGTGGTGGCGCGGTTCCAGAGACTGCTATAGACTCCTGTGTTCTTACAGCCACCAGGGGGCGCGGCAATGCCCCCCACGTAAGAGCCACGGGAGCGCCGTCACAGAGGTATGGTATAACCATAGCGCTTGTTTACGATCTTTTGTAGCCTGTAAAACCGTGATTTAGATAGAGCAAAACGGAGGGTCATCACGGCGCCCTGAGGTGTGCGGCCGCACCATCAGAGAGGAGTGTTTCAGGCATGAGAATCTGCGTCATCGGTGGCACCGGCAATATCAGCACCAGCGTCGTGAGGTTGCTACTCGAGCAGGGCCACGCGGTCACCTGTTTCAATCGTGGGCAGAGTGGGAAAGTACCCGAGGGGGCAGATTTGATTCAAGGGGATCGCAGCGACCACGCCGCATTCGAGCGCACGCTGCAAGGCAAGCCCTTCGATGCCGCCATCGACATGCTGTGTTTCACCCGGGACGATGCCGCCAGCAGTGTGCGGGCCTTGCCGCACGTGCAACACTTCGTGCAGTGTTCCACGGTCTGCACCTATGGCATCGCCCACGACTGGATGCCCGTGACCGAGGATCATCCCTTGCGTCCTACCACGCCCTACGGGCGGCACAAGGCACAGGCTGATGCCGTCTTCCTGGAAGCCTACTACCGGCAAGGCTTCCCCGTCACCATTCTCAAGCCCTCGACGACCTACGGCCCCAAGCAAGGCCTGCTGCGCCAGATCGCCTGGGAGTTCGGCTGGATTGACCGGATTCGCAAGGGTAAACCGCTCCTGATCTGCGGCGACGGCAACGCCCTTCACCAACACTTGCACGTCGACGACGCCGCCCTGGCGTTTGCCCACGTCATCGGCAAGGCGCACTGCATCGGCCAGACTTATCATCTGGTCGACCGGGGCTTCATCACCTGGGCCGATTACCATCGCACGGCGATGCGCGTGCTCGGACGCGAGGTGGAGCTCGTGGGGGTGCCGCTCGCCGACCTGCTGGTGCTGAACGTGCCGTATGCCGAGATCTGCCGCGACGTGTTCGCGCATCACGGGTATTACAGCGCCGAGAAGCTGTTCCGCGACGTGCCACAGTTCCGGCCCGTGGTGTCGTTGGAGCGAGGCATGCAGGCGGTGATCGACGCCATGGACCGCGCCGGTCGCATCCCCAATGCGGACCTGGAGGATTGGGAGGACCGCATCATCGCGGCGCAGCGGTCCATCCGAACGAGCCTTGGGGCAGGCAACACAGGACACTCTCTATGAGGTGCACAGATGTTACGCATCGATCTATCGGGAAAAATCGCCGTGGTCACCGGGGCCAGTGGGCAGCTCGGTCGGGTGATGGCGCGCACACTGGCCCGATGCGGCGCTGACGTCGCGCTGCACTATTTCCGCCATTCTGAACACGCGGAGTCGCTGCTCGAAGAATTCAAGTCGTTGGGGGTGCGAGGCCTGACGGTACAGGCCGACGTGACACGGCCTGAGTCGATCCAGGCCATGCAAGCGGCAATCGTTCAGACGCTCGGGGCGCCACACATCCTGGTCAATAACGCCGTCATCCAATATCAACCGTGGACCAGCGTGCTGGAACAGCCTATCGCCGATTACGAGAGCCAGTTTCGCTCCAACGTGTTGCAGAATGTCCTCATGGCCAAGGCCTTTGTCCCAGAGATGATCCGCAACCGCTACGGCCGCGTCATCGCCATCAGCACCGAATGCGTCATGCAGCACCTGCCGGGGCAATCGGCCTATGTGTCCGGCAAACGCGGCATGGACGGCGTCTTGCGCGTGTTAGCCGAGGAAATCGGCCCCTATCAGATCACGGTCAACCAGGTGGCACCCGGGTGGACGATCACGGAACGGAGTCGACGCGAGGGCACGCAACGGCAGGCAGCCTATGAATCGGCTGTCCCCCTCAGGCGCCGGGGCGAAGATCAGGAAATCGCCAACGTCGTGGCCTTTCTGGCCTCCGACTTGGCCAGCTATATCACCGGCGCCTACATCCCGGTGTGCGGCGGCAACGTCATGCCAGCGATTTGAGTGGAAACCCTCCCTCAGCGCCGGTATTCGTCCCCACAATCCCCGATCAGCTGGTACAGATCCCGCGACTTGGCAAGAACGGCCTCGAGCCGGGCATGATCCTCGGAGTCCAGGGTGACGCCGAAGCTGCGGGCATTGTCCTCCCGATGCTCGGCCGCTCCCAGGCGTGTGCCGACGATCACTCCCGCCACGGCCGGGCGGTCCAAGATGTAGCGCACGGCGATATTGGCCATGCTCACCCGATGCTTGTCGGCGATGTGTTTGAGGGCGCCGAGCAATTCCTGGAACAGCCCCCAGCCGCCCCAGGCATCCACCATCTGCTTGTATTTGCGCAGACTGGCGGTGGTCAATGCACTGCGCGAGGGCTCTGGCTGTCCGAGATACGTTTCCGACAGCAGCCCGCCGCCGACGGTGCCATAGGTGAGGAGTTGGATGTCATGCGCCTGGCAGAATTGGCTCATTCGCACTTCAGGCCGGCGATCGATCAGCGAATACTGCACCTGGTTCGAAACAATACGGATGCCATGGTCGACGATGATGTGCAAATGTTCCGTATCGAAGTTGGTCAAAGCCAGATGGCGGATCTTGCCCTCGTCGCGCAGTTCGGCCAGATAGCGCAGTGCTTCCAGATAGTTGGCATCCGCGTAATCCCACCAGTGGAACTGCAGCAGGTCGAGGGTATCGACGCCCATACGCCGGAGCGAGACTTTGATGTTCTCCTCGACGATCTGCCGCGTCATCCGCCCCGGCTCCGGCACCCACTTGGTGAAGGCCTGCATCTGCGACAGCGCCTCCATGCCGCGTTCGGCGGCGAGCTGTCGTCTGAACTCGCCGATAAAATCCTCCGCCGGGCCGTAGTGATCGGCCAGGTCCCAGGTGGTGAAACCGGCATCGTGATAGGCGAACATGTCCGTGATCGCCGCTCGGCGGTCGATCGGCCCATGCGCGCCGGAAACCTGCCACAGGCCATTCAACAGGCGACAAATGTGCAGGTCAGGGGTCAACTGCGTCTTGGCTGTTCCGGGAAGATCCATGTGCAATGCCCTCTATTCGAGCGTGATGAACCGGGTGTACGCGGGTGGTATCCTTCCCATTCACTTTCCGACTCCAGAAGAGCTTGATTATCATACCGCATTCGCGTAGAAAAAAGATGGGAGGACGAGGAGGATCGCCATGGATTTCGCCTTGCAACCGCTGACGCAACCGGGCAAGCGCTTTGTGGCGCTCGCCGAACAGCACGCGGCGGACTTCGCCCGGCGCGCCGCCGAACACGACCGAGACGGCAGCTTTCCCTTCGAGAACATCGCCGCCATGCAACAAAGTGGCGCCATGGCCGCCTGTGTCCCTGAGGAGCTGGGCGGGCTCGGCGTCAGGTCGGTGCATGATTACCTGCTGGGCATGAGTCGGCTCGGCCGCGGCGACGGCTCCACCGCCATCGCCGCCAACATGCACATTTTCCGCCCCTGGCGCATGACGCGCCTGTGGGAAGCGGCCAACGCGGCGGGCGATGTGGCGTATGCGGCCGGGCTGGAACGGCGGCTGCGTCGCATCGGTGCCGGGCAGTTGCTGATGTGCGCCTGTGTCTCCGAAGCCGGCACGGACATCCTCCATCCGCAACTGGACGCGACCAAGACGGATGGGGGTTGGCTCCTGAACGGGCGGAAGATTTTCGCTACCATGTCACCAGCGGTCCAACTCCTCGACATCTCCTTTCATTTCAGGGATGCGGAGGGCGTCGAGCGCCTGGCGATGGCCAGCATCCCCCATGACAGCCCTGGCCTGGAGATTAAGAACAACTGGGATGCCCTCGGGATGCGGGCCTCTGGCAGCCACGATGTGGTGTTCACCGACTGCTTTGTCCCGGACACCGCGCTCCTAGACCTTGGAGTGTGGGGAGAGTGGTCGGAGCCATATCTCACCGGGAATCTGATTCTCGCCATGGGGCTGGCCGGCGTGTTTCTGGG
>Ga0081538_10006415_pt1 | contig 10360 bp, 12 predicted proteins | sample TabmetS5T2R1_FD_71022 | JGI IMG/M metagenome (GOLD analysis project Ga0081538, IMG submission 71022) | Tabebuia heterophylla rhizosphere microbial communities from the University of Puerto Rico - S5T2R1 | ecosystem: Host-associated > Plants > Roots > Rhizosphere ...
TTCAGGCCGAGCCCGAGGCGGTCGCCTCGATCCTGTTCGCGCTCGGCGACGGCTTCGGCATCCAGGTCCTGTGCGACTCCGAATGGGACCAGAACCCAGCCTTCGAGCTGGGCGTCGCGAGCGCGCGGCGGCTGCTGGGCGCCTCCTGAGCCAAGCTCGCGTGTGACCGCCGTCACACATGGCGTGCGCATCTTGGCCGATCTTTGGCTGGCCAGCCAACCAAGGAGTCGAGATGCAGACCGCCATGGACAGACTTGCCTCCTTCCTGGAGCGCCGTCGCTGGCTCGTCCTCGGCGCCTGGCTCCTGTTGCTGCTCGCCGCTGCGCCCTTCGCCGCCAAGCAAACCGACCACCTCACGAGCGGCGGCTTCGAGGTGCCCGGCTCGCAGTCGCAGACCGTCGACCGCAACCTCGACCGCTTCGAGCAGGCGCAGCGCGAGTACATGGCGGTGGTCGTCGCGCGGCGCGAGGGCGGCGACGCCGCGGCGGTGAGGCGGGAGCTCGACCGCGTGGCCGGGCTCGCCGACCGCCAGGAGCATGCCGAGGTCGATCCACGCGCGCTCGCGGCCGCCAAGCGCGGCGCCGCCGATGCCTCGATCACGGTGCTCGCGCTCGACGTGCGGGGCGATCAGGACGAGACCGCCGATCTGGCGGTCGACCTCCGCGACGAGCTGATCGAGTCTCCGACAGCGGGCACACAGCCCTACTTCGTCGGGCAGCAGGCGCTCTGGGCCGGCATGCAGGAGCTGACGAAGGAGGACCTCGAGTCGGCGGAGCGGATCGGCTTTCCGATCGTTCTGGTGATCCTGCTCGCGGTGTTCGGCTCGCTCGCGGCGGCCGCCCTGCCGCTCGCGCTCGGTTTCGTGAGCGTCGCCATCACGGGTTCGGCGATCTTCTTCCTGTCGCAGCTCACGCCGATGTCCGTGTTCGTCACGAACGTGGCCTCGATGATCGGCATCGGGGTGGCCGTCGACTACTCCCTGTTCGTGCTCGCCCGCTACCGCGAGGAGATGCGCGCCGGCCGCGTCGCGGCGGACGCGCGGCGCGTGGCGCTGCGTACGTCGGGCCTCGCGGTCACGTTCTCGGGCGTCACGGTGATCCTGTCGCTTGCCGGCCTCTGGCTCGTCGACTCCACCACGATCCGCTCGATGGCGATGGGGGCGATCATCGTCGTCGCCGTGTCGATCCTGGCGGCGGTCACACTGCTGCCGGTGCTGATGCGGCTGTTCGGCCGGCGCGTCTACGAGCGTGGCCGGATCGCCCGCGCGCTGGCCCGCTTCACGACCCTGCAGCGCCGGCGTCGCCGCCGCCGCGGCTCGACCGCTCCCGATGCCGCGCCCGCCGCGGGCTTCTGGGAGCGCTGGACGATGCGCGTCACGCGCCGTCCCTGGGTGGCGGCGATCGCGAGCACGGCCGTGCTGCTCACACTCGCCGTGCCCGCGCTGTCGCTCGACTTCGGCAACGGCGCGCTGCGCCAGTTCCCGGAGGGCAACGACACCCGCGTCGGCGCCGAGCTCGCCGCGCGCGAGCTGGGACCCGGCTCGACCGGCCCGACCCAGGTCATCGCATCGCTCGACGCCGGGGTCGCGTCCGATCCGGACAACCGGGCGGCGCTTCAGACCTACGCGGCGGAGCTGCGCGGTGACCCGGAGGTCGCCCACGTCGCGCCGCCCCAGGCGTCGCGCGACGGTCGCTCCGCGCTGTTCGTCGTGGCACCCCGGCACGACCCGGAGAGCGGCGCGGTCGACGCGCTCGTCGACCGCCTGCGCGCGGACAGCGGCGCGCTAGACGGGGTCGCGCGGGTCGACGTAGGCGGGGCGACGGCTTTCAACAGCGACTTCACCGACCTCGTCTCCGGATCGATGTGGAAGATCCTGCTGTTCGTGCTCGTGTTCAGCTACCTGGTGCTGTTCGTGCTGCTGCGCTCGGTGCTCCTGCCTTTGAAGGCGGTGCTCGTGAACCTGCTGTCGGTGGGCGCCGCGTACGGCGTGCTCGTCGCCGTGTTCCAATGGGGCTGGCTCGACGGGATACTCGGCTTCGATTCGCTTGGCTACGTCAACGCGATGACGCCGCCGTTCCTGCTGGCGATCGTCTTCGGGTTGTCGATGGACTACGAGGTCTTCCTGCTGTCGCGCATCCGCGAGCGCTACGAGGCGACGGGCGACACGACGACGGCGGTGGCGCAGGGCCTGCGCGCGAGCGCGGCGACCATCTCGAGCGCGGCGCTGATCATGGTGGCGGTGTTCGCCGTCTTCGCCGGCACCGGGACCCCGTCGATCAAGGAGATCGGGCTCGGCCTCTCCGTGGCGATCGCGCTCGACGCGACGCTCGTGCGGCTGATCCTCGTGCCCGCGACGATGGAGATCATGGGCCGCTGGAACTGGTGGCTGCCCGAGCGCATGAAGCGCGTGCTGCCGCGCGCGGACTTCGACACGGCCGCCGAGCCCGCTCGCTAGCGCCCCTTCAAGCGGGCCCGGTACCAGCCCTCGCCGGCGAGCGTGTTGCGGTGCGCGCGCTCGCGCTCACCGGCCTCGTCGCCGGTCTCAGCCCGCACGTTCGCCTCGACGTCCTCGCGCGCGAACGGGATCACCTGCACGAGCGGCGTTCCCTTGGGCAGGACATGGACGCCGTCCTCTCCGATCGGAACGAACGGGAAGTTGACCGGAGACGGGTAGCGATCGGTGTCCACCACTCCGCTGAACACCTCGATCAGCTCGCTCGGCCGGTTGAGTGGAGGCGTGAACAGGCAGCTCCAGCCCGCCGGCGTGCGGATCGTCCAGGGGTTGTGGAACTTGAACGTCGGCCGCGGCTCGCGCGGGTGGCCCGCGGCCTGAAAGGCGTTGTGGCTGCTGACCATCTCGGCGTCGAGCTCCCAGCCCGCCTGCACGTCGCGGCCCTCGTCGCGTATCTCCAGCCGGACCGTCGCAGCGAGCGGCAGGATCCAGCCGATGCTCAGCGCATCGAGGAACGGCACGCAGCGTTTGACGGTTAGAGCGTTGTTCGCGGCGCTCAGCTCGGCCCGGTCGCGCCCGCGCAGCTTCTTGAGCCAGGCCGGCTGAACTTCGCGGGCGGGCACCGGCTCAGCCACGACCCCGAGGTCTTCCGGCTTGCAGAGGAACTCGACGCGCGGCTGCGGCCGGCCCCGCCCGATCAGGCTCGCTAGCGGCACGAGCGCTTCTTCCGCTTGTTCGCCTTCCTGGACGAGTTGTTCGAGGAGTTGCTGGACGAGTTCGAGCTCGAGTTGCTGGACGAGTTGGAGCTCGAGTTGCTCGAGGTGTTCGAGCTGGAGTTGCTCGAGGAGTTGAAGCTCGAGTTCGAGCTCGAGTTGTAGGACGAGTTCGAGCTGGAGTTGCTCGAGGAGTTCGAGCTCGAGTTGCTGGACGAGTTCGAGCTCGAGTTACCGGCCGAGGCCGGCTCGGTGCCGAGTGCCCGCTCGACCGCGAGCTGTACCGAATCCGGCGGTCTCAGCTCGCTCGGCAGCCCGGAGTCGGTCATTGCCGCCGCGCCGACGAGCCCGCAGGCTCCGAGCGCCGCCGTGTATGCCTTCATGCGCCTGTCCATCGGGTACTCCTCCGTCGGGTGTGCTTGCACAGCCACGGTCCCCGGCGGACATGAGGGCGCTGTGAGGCTTGTCTGAGACTCCTTTCACGGAGTCTCGGCAGGGTCAGGCGGCGAGCTTCGGTGAGCGCCAGGGCGCGGCGAGCCGCTCCGCGAGCTCGTCGGCCACGTCGTCCATCGGCACGCGCACCTGCTCGAGCGAGTCGCGGTCGCGCAGCGTGACGGTGCGGTCCTCCACCGTCTGGCCGTCGACGGTGATCCCCCACGGCGTGCCGATCTCGTCCTGACGCCGGTAGCGCCGGCCGATCGAGCCGCCGGCGTCGTACTCGACGGGGATCCGCGAGCGCAGCCCCTCGTAGAGCTCGCGCGCGAGCTCCGGCATGCCGTCCCGGTTGACGAGCGGAAGCACGGCGACCTTGACAGGGGCGACCTTGGGATGAAGGCGCAGCACCGTGCGCGTCCTGCCCTCGACCTCCTCCTCGTGGTACGCGTCGCAGAGCAGCGCCAGCATCGCACGCGCGACGCCGCCCGCGGGCTCGATCACGTGCGGGACGTAGCGCTCCTGAGTCGCGGTGTCGACATATTCGAGCTTGTCGCCGGAGAACTTCGCGTGCTGGGTCAGGTCGAAGTCGCCGCGGTTCGCGATTCCCTCGAGCTCGGACCAGCCGATCGGGTAGTCGTACTCGATGTCGCTGGTGGCCGACGAGTAGTGCGACAGCTCGTCGGGCCCGTGCGGCCGCAGGCGCAGGCGCTCGGGGTCGATGCCGAGGCTCTCGTACCAGTCCAGTCGCGATTGCATCCAGTACTCATGCCAGCGCTCGGCCTCGGCGGGCGGCACGAAGAACTCCATCTCCATCTGCTCGAACTCGAGCGTGCGGAAGATGAAGTTGCCGGGCGTGATCTCGTTGCGGAACGACTTGCCGATCTGAGCGATGCCGAAGGGTGGCTTGCGGCGCGCATACTGCAGCGTCGTCTTGAAAGCTAGGAAGATGCCCTGGGCCGTCTCCGGGCGCAGGTAGACGGTCGAGCCGGCGTCCTTGACCGGCCCGATCGTGGTCTCGAACATCAGGTTGAACTCGCGCGCCTCGGTCAGGTCGCAGTCCGGGTGGTCGCCGGGCAGCTTCGACGGCGCACGGCCGCAGCGGACCTCGGGGTGGCTTGCGGTGCCCGCCCGCTCTTCCTCGAGGTGGTCGGCGCGGAAGCGCTGATTGCAGGTCCGGCAGTCGATCAGCGGGTCGGTGAAGCCGGCGAGGTGGCCGGAGGCCTCCCACGTACGCGGATGCTGGATGATCGCCGAGTCGAGCGCAACGATGTCGTCGCGCTCCTGGATCATCGCCTTCCACCACTCGCCGATCACGTTGTTCTTCAGCAGGACGCCGTAGTGGCCGTAGTCGTACGTGTTGGCAATGCCGCCGTAGATCTCGGAGGCGGGGAAGACAAAGCCGCGCCGCTTGCAGAGCGCCACGATCTTGTCCATGGTCACCACGGCCGCCACCTTAGATGGTTGATTCCACGGCCGCGTGTGGGCGGGGGCGCACGGAACCGAGCCGGGCGGGGGAAGCAGGGCGAAGCCAATACCCGGAGGTATTGGCGAGCCCGATGACCCCGATCCGGCGAAGGTATCCGTGCGTCATCCGCACGTGCGGGGTCGTGGAATCAACCATCCAGCCGGTACTTGCGTGGTTTTCCCCGGCAGCCGGGGCGTCGGACGCCCCGGCCTGGGGTACGGTGGCCGCGATGGTCACGACGGCCCTGCGCCCGTTCGGTCACATTGCCGCCTGGCTCGTCTGGCACAGCATGCGTGTATCGCTGCTGGGCGATCTCGAGCGGCCGCAGCCGCCCGCTGACTGAGTGCGTCCTCAGGCGGCGGCGCTCGCCTTCCGCAGTCTGTTCAGCAGCGCCTGTTCCTCGGCGCCCCAATGCTCGCTGCTCAGCTCCTTGATAGCGCTGCCCCACTGGACGATCAGCGCCGCCTCGTCCAATGTCAGCGACATCGCGACCAGGCGAAGCCGAGTGGCCTTGTTCTCGTTCATCCGTCTCTCTGTCTAGTTCTCGATTTCAGCCGGCCGCTGCCGGCTGCGGTGGTGAAGCAGCGGCCCTGGAAGGAGCCCGTGGGGGCTCGAAAAGGCTGCGAGGGGGAGTGCAGCGCGCCGCGGGGCCGGTCGCAGAGCGCGCCGAATCAAGGTAGCAGGGCCGAAATCGGCACTCCTATACTCAGAGTGCCATGCCCATTTACGAGTACCGCTGCGAGCGAGGCCACACGTTTGAGGTCATGCAGCGTATGACGGACGACCCGCTCACGAGCTGCTCCACCTGCGAGGCGCCCGTGCAGCGCGTCTTCCATCCCGTGGCGGTGCACTTCAAGGGCTCGGGCTTCTACAACACCGATTACGGCAAGAAGAAGTCGGGCGCTTCCAGCACATCGAGCTCCGAGGGCGGCGGCTCCTCATCCGACTCCTCGCCGAAGAGCGACTCCTCCGCGGGGAAGAAGGAATCCAGCTCGAGCTCGTCGAGCTCCTCGTCCAGCTCCGACTAGTCCCCCTCGAGCAACTTCTGGACGGCGTCCTGCTTGGACCCTTCGCTGACGAAGAGGTTCGTGCCGTTGTTGCAGCAGGTCGCCTCCAGCACCTCGGTGTCGCTCGAGTTGCCGGTCGCCATGTCCGCGAACAGCGCCATCAGCTGGAGACCGCCCATGTCGGTCTTGAGTGTCTTGGGGGCATTCCAGCTCACCCACGGCAGCCGGAAGAAGGTCGTCGGCGACTTGATCTGGTCGCCGATCGCCCGCAGCACCTCCTGCTGACGGGCGGCGCGGTCGCGGTCGTCCTCGCCCAGTGCGCACGAGTTCTTGCGCACCCGCGCGAAGCCGAGCGCACGCGTGCCGTCCAGCTCGTTCTCGCCCTTCTTGAAGCGGAGCCCCTTCCAGAAGTTGTCGAACGGGGGAGAGCAGATCCTTGACTTCGACTTGACCGTGATGCCCCCGAGCGAGTCGATGAACGCCGGGAAGTCCTCGAAGTCGACCTCGACCAGGTGGTTGATCTCAAGCCCGTTGCCGAGGAAAGCCTCGACGGTTTCGATCGTCAGCGCCGGGCCGCCGAGCGCGTAGGCCGCGTTGATCTTGTTGATGCCGTGGCCCGGGACCTCCACCTCGACGTCGCGCGGGATCGACAGCTTGCGCACGCTGCCGAGCGACGCGTGGACGAGCATGATGGTGTCCGAGCGCCCCGGTCCCTGGTCGCTCTCGTCGATCGACTCGCCGGTGCGCTGATCGGAGCCCAGGACGAGGATCGTGCTGCCGGTCAGCAGATTGCCACCGGAAGACAGGGCCCGCTCGGCGGCCGGCGACACGCCAGGCTGGGTCGCGGCGCTGATCAGGAACAGCGCGAGCGAGAGCAGCAGCCAGCCGGCGATCGCCAGCGCGATCCACTTGCCCACCCGGCCGGGTGTGATCGGCCGCTTCTCGCGCGGTGCGGCAGGCGGCTCGTCGCCGCGGCTGCGGGACAGCCGGCGCTTGAGCGCGTCGAGATCGCCACCGCGCGCAAGCGGGCGCTTGCGGGCGCGGTAGACCTTGTACTCCGGGGGGTCCGGAGGGCCGGGGGTGCCTTGGTTCACCCCCCTCTGTATATCTACCCGCCATGCCACCAAGGCGCGTGATCGGGATCGACGCGGGCGGAACCAAGCTTCTCGGGGGCGTGGTCGACGAGCACCTGGTCGTGCATCACCGCGTCCACCGCGTGTGGCGCGGGGCGGACCGTCAGGAGACGCTCGACATCTTCCTGGACTCGGTTGAGGAGGTGCGTGCGGCGGCCCCGGAGGTCGAGGCCGTGGGCTTCGGGATCCCGGCGCTCGTCGAGTGGGAGACCGGGGTGGCGCGCTGGTCCAACCACCTGCCGCTGCAGGACGTCCGCTTCCGCGACCTGATGAGCGAGCGGCTCGGCCTGCCGGTGGTGGTCGACAACGACGGCAACGCGTCGGTCCTGGCCGAGTGCCGGGCCGGAGCCGGCGCGGGAACCCGTCACGTCGTGATGGTCTCGCTCGGAACGGGGATCGGCACGGGCCTCTATCTCGACGGGCGCGTGTATCGGGGCTCCGCCGGCCTCGGCGCCGAGATCGGGCATTCGGTGCTCGACATACACGGCGGCGAATGCCCGAGCGCCTGTCCCGGCCGCGGCTGTTTCGAGACGCTCGTGTCCGGCAACGCCATCGGCCGCGAGGGTCTGCGGGTCGCGGAGGAGCGGCCCGAGTCGGCGCTCGGCAAGCGACTGGCCGCGGGCCGCGAGATCACCGGCGGGATCGTCACCGAGCTCGCCCATAGCGGTGACCCCGCCGCGCGCGAGGTGCTCACCGAGATCGGCACGCGGCTCGGCTACGGCCTGGTCGGCGTGATCAACGTCTTCAACCCCGAGGTGATCGTGATCGGCGGCGGCGCCGTCCGGGCCGGGGAGCTGCTGCTCGAGCCCGCCCGGCGGATCGTGTCCGAGCGCGCGATGCCGCCCGTGCGCGCCGGGGTCGAGATCCGCGCCGCCCACTTCGGCGACGAGGCGGGGATGATGGGTGCCGCCCTGCTCGCCTTCGATCACATCGTCGAGGCCGCCGCGTGAGCGGGCGCCTGGTCGTCTGCCCGACGCCGATTGGAAATCTCGAGGACGTGACGCTGCGCGTCCTGTCGGCGCTCCGGGAGGCGGACGTCGTCGCCTGCGAGGACACGCGGCGCACCCGCATCCTGCTCGACCGCTACGGGGTCAAGGCGAGGCTCGTCTCCTACCACGAGCACAACGAGCGGGCGCGCGCGTCGGAGCTCGTCGGGCGCATGCGCGACGGCGCCGTGGTGGCGCTCGTCTCCGACGCGGGGATGCCGCTGGTCTCGGACCCCGGCTACCTGCTGGTGCAGGCGTGCGTCGCTGCCGGGCTGCCGGTGGAAGTGCTCCCCGGGCCCTCCGCGGCCATCACCGCGCTCGTCGCCTCCGGGCTGCCCGCCGACGAGTGGCACTTCCACGGCTTCCTGCCGCGTAAGAGGGGGGAACTGCGGCGGGTCCTCTCGGAGCCCGGGGGCACGCTCGTCGCGTTCGAGTCCCCGCGGCGAGTCCCCGCCACACTCGCGCTGCTTGCTGAGCTCGACCCCGTGCGCGAGGTCGCCGTCTGCCGCGAGCTGACCAAGGTGCACGAAGAGATCGTCCGGGGAAGCGCCACCGAGCTCGCCGAGCGCTATGCCGGCGCAGCTCCGAAGGGCGAGGTCGTGCTCGTGATCGGCGCCGCGCCAGAGGCGGGTGCCGGTGAGCCCGCCGCCGTTGATGCGCTGCGCCGCCTGGTAGACGCGGGGGCTCACCCTCGCAAGGCGGCCGCTGTGGTCGCCGAGCTGACCGGGGCCAGCGCCAACTCCCTGTACCGGGCGCTCACGTCAGGTGACTGAGAACGCGGACGGGCCCTCCGGCGGGAGGGCCCGTTGTGATCCGCGGGGGGTGTTTGAACTAGTTGCCGTCGAAGCGGAACCCGTCCGACTGCGGCATCACGGAGGCCTTGCCGCCCTTGTCGGTCGTCACGTCGGCGCTGCCCTCGTTCGGGCCGCCGTCGTAGCGCGTGTCGGTCTGCGGGTTGACGGCCGACGCCTTGCTGCCACGGGACTGGATGTCGGCGCTGCCCTCGTTCGGCCCGCCGTCGTAGCGGTAGGGGCCGGCCTGGGACAGGACGGACGAGGCGCCGATCGGGGGCGACATCGTCACGTCGGCGCTGCCCTCGTTCGGGCCGCCGTCGTAGCGGGCCGCGCCCGGCTGGATGCTGCCGATCTGGTCAGCCTGCTGGGCCTGGCCGGGGAAGGCCTGCGCCTGGGTCGGACGCGCGGGCGTGTTCACGCCCGGGATGATGTCGGCGCTGCCCTCTTCCGGTCCGCCGTCATAGCGCGGGACCTGCATGTTGTCGACCACGCCGTCGAGCTTGCGCTGCGGCAGCGGAGCCGACTGGGCGCCGCCGGTTGCTCCGGGCGCCGCCTCGATCGTCGCCGGAGCGGGCGTGCTCGTGACCGCGGCCTCGTCGCTGTCGTTGGCGACGATCACGACGGTTGCGGTCAGTCCGAGCACTGCGATCAGTGCGGCCACCAGCAGTGCCCGCAGGTGAACGTAGTGAGATCGGAGAACCACCGCCGGATGCTGCTCAGGGACTGCCTTACCCATGACTTCCTCCTGTCTTCTTGGTGCCGGTCGAACGTCGTGGAGCGATCGTGCATGGGGGTGGTTGCGGGCTGGTGACAGCACGGCAACAGGGCGCTGCAACCCCCTTTCCGAGCGGGGTTTGCAACCTCCGCGTTACAGACCGTTACAACTCGGCGACGGCCCGGCCCAGAGCCGACCTGAGCCACTTACGGTGCGGCCATGCGCCGCTTTCTGCCCTTCACAACAGCGCTCCTGATCGCGCTCCTCGCGCCCGTCCCGCCGGCGCTGGCGGCGTGGACCTGGCCGCTGCAGGGCGAGCTGATCACGGGCTACCGCAACGGCGACGACCCGTACGCCGCAGGACAACACCGGGGGATCGACATCGCGGGAGCGGTCGGCACGCCCGTGGTCGCCGCGGCTGCGGGCGAGGTCCGCTTTGCCGGTGTCGCCGGTTCGAGCGGCTTGACCGTGAGCGTGCGCACAGATGACGGCTTCGACGCCTCCTACCTCCACCTGGGGGCGGCTCACGTGCGCGCGGGCGAGCGTGTTGCGGCCGGGCAGCGCCTGGGCGTGGTCGGGACGTCGGGCGTCCGCTCGGCCCAGGCGCCGCACCTTCACTTCGGCGTGCGCGAGGCCGGCAGCCGGCACGCGTACCGCGAT
>Ga0081538_10006416_pt1 | contig 10360 bp, 10 predicted proteins | sample TabmetS5T2R1_FD_71022 | JGI IMG/M metagenome (GOLD analysis project Ga0081538, IMG submission 71022) | Tabebuia heterophylla rhizosphere microbial communities from the University of Puerto Rico - S5T2R1 | ecosystem: Host-associated > Plants > Roots > Rhizosphere ...
CGGCCTCAAGACGGGCCGCGACGTGCTGGTCGCGGCCCTGCTGGGGGCCGACGAGTTCGGCTTCGGCACGGCCGCCCTGCTGGCCGAGGGCTGCCTGATGGTCCGGACCTGCCACCAGGACAACTGCCCGGTCGGCATCGCCACCCAGCGGCCGGATCTGCGGGCCAAGTTCACCGGCACCCCGGACATGGTCGTCCACTACCTCGAGTTCGTGGCCGAGGAGGTCAGGGAGCTGCTGGCCGCCCTCGGCCTGCGCCGCCTGGACGAGGCCGTCGGCCGGGTCGACCTGCTGGCCCAGCGCCGCACCGGCGACCCCCGGGCCGACCGCCTCGACCTGGGCCCGCTGCTGGCCACCGGGTACGACGAGCATGGTCCGGAGGGGTCGGGGGAACCCCGAGGGGATGCCCCGGTGAATCAGGCCCACCCGGTGACCCGGTTCGTCGCCTCCGACCCGATCCAGCGTCCCCGCTCCGAGCTGGGCGACCGGGTCCACGACGAGGCCTGGCCGGGGCTGCGCGACGGCGACCTGGTCCACCTCACCTACCCGATCGCCAACACCGACCGCGCGGTCGGGGCCCGGCTCGGAGTGGCCGTGGGCAGGGCCTTCGGGTCGCGGCCGCCGGCCGGCCGGGCCCGCATCGAGCTGGAGGGGACGGCCGGGCAGAGCTTCGGCGCCTTCCTGGCCCCGGGGATCGATCTCCGGCTGACCGGGGTCGGCAACGACTACGTCGGCAAGGGGATGGGCGGCGGCCGCATCGTCGTCCGCCCGCCCGAGGGCGACGCCGGCGACCCGGTCCTGATCGGCAACACCGCCCTGTACGGGGCGACCCGGGGCGAGCTGTTCTGCGCCGGCCGGGCCGGGGAGCGGTTCGCGGTCCGCAACTCGGGCGCCACCGCGGTGGTCGAGGGCGTCGGCGACCACGGCGGCGAGTACATGACCGGCGGGTCGGTGATCGTGCTCGGCCCGGTCGGCCGCAACCTCGGGGCCGGCATGACCGGGGGCGAGCTGTTCCTCCACGACCCCGACGGCCGGGCCCTGGACCAGCTCAACGACGAGCTGGTGCTGGCCCACCGGCCGGACGAGATCGAGCTGGTGTTCCTGCGGGAGATGGTCCTCGCCCACCACGAGCTGACCGGCTCGGCGGTGGCGGGTGGGATCCTGGACGACTGGGACCGCGCGCCGGCCGCCTTCTGGCGGGTCGCCCCAAGGGCCGAGGTCGCGGCCATCGAGCAGGCCCACGAGGGGACGGGATGATGCCGTCCGACGAGCTTGGGATCCGGCCTCCGGGGAATACCGCTTCCGGGCTACGATGCCTACCCGAGGTTCGTGGAAGGAGCAGGATGGCGCGCGTGCTCGTCGCCGAGGACGAGGTCCTGATCCGGGTGGACATCGTCGAGACCCTCACCGAGGGTGGGCACACCGTGGTCGGCGAGGCCGGCGACGGCGAGCAGGCGATCCGCCTGGCCCGGGAGCTCGGGCCCGACCTGGTGGTCATGGACGTGAAGATGCCCAAGGTCGACGGCCTGGCCGCGGCCAGGCAGATCACCGCCGAGGGCCCGGCCGTGCTGGTCCTGACCGCCTTCTCGGACAAGGAGCTGGTCGAGGAGGCGGCCGACGCCGGCAGCATCGGCTACCTGGTCAAGCCGTTCCAGCCGGCCCAGCTGCTGGCCGGGGTGAGCGTGGCCCTGGCCCGGGCGGCCGACCACCGCGACCTCCAGGGCACGGTCGACGACCTGGAGGCCAAGCTGGCCGCCCGCAAGGTGATCGAGCGGGCCAAGGGCCGGCTCATGGAGCAGTTCGGCCTCACCGAGGACCAGGCCTACACCCGCATGCGCCGGGCGGCCATGGACCGCCAGCTCCCCCTGGCCGAGATCGCCCGCCGGGTCCTCGAGGCCCAGCCGGACGGCCCCACCACCCAATGAGCTAGGCCTTCTCTGCCACAAGGATGTTGAAGCGGGAGAACGAGGTCTCCTCGACGACCTCGAGCCCGGCCTGCCGGCACAGGGCGTGCAGCTCGGAGCGGGTGCCGACGACGTTGCCCCAGGTGAGCTCGTACCACTGGGCCAGGGCGGCGAAGCGGGTCGGCATCGTCTGCAGGGCGGCGTCGGTCTCGGGGTAGGTCTCGTCGAAGATCAGGAAGTAGCCGCCCGGCTTCAACGCCCGGGCCACGGCGGCGAACGCCCCCGGCTTGGCCGCCGGGGCGATCTCGTGCACGACCAGGAAGCTGGTCGCGACGTCGTAGGCCCCGTCCTCGCCGAGCTGGTCGGCGCTCTGGACCCGGGCCTGGCAGCGGTCGGCCAGGCCACGCTCGGCGATCAGCTGCCTGGCCAGCTCGACCGAGTAGGGCTCGAGGTCGATCCCGACGCAGGCCGTCTGGGGGAACCGCTCGGCGAGCTGCACGACCGCCCAGCCCGCCCCGCAGCCCACGTCCAGCACCCGGCCGCCGCCCTCGAGCCGGTCCTGGAGGCCGGGCAGGCGGGGCAGCACCAGGTCGAGGAAGATGCGCGGGAGGGTCTTGAGCGCCTCGCCCACCTCGCGCATGAACGCCTCGCCGTGCTCCTGGTAGGAGCGGACCGTGCCGGCGCGGAAGTGGCCGGGGTAGTCCCGGTAGTCCTCGCCCACCACCATGTGCACCCGCGGGGCGCAGGCCAGGTAGAAGCTGGAGCCCGGGTCGCCGAGGATCTGGTCGAAGTGGGGGGCCATGCGCCAGCCGCCGCCGTCGCGCTCGAGCAGGCCGAACGAGAACGCCGTGCGGCACAGCACGTCGGTGTAGAAGGGGTCGGTCCCGAGCTCGGCGGCCAGCGCCTCGGCGTCGCGACCGGGCTGGCGCACGAGCGCCTCCCATACCCCCAGCTCACGGGCGATCTCGAGCAGGTGGGTGGCGTGGTAGCCGGCGATCAGGTCGTACAGCCTGCTGACCTGGTCGGCCAGGGTCGGCGTGGTCGCCGGCGGGTCGTTGGTGGCCACGGCCGGGAGCATACCAAGCTGCCCGGTGGTGCCATAGGGGACATCCCTGGTCCGACCCTGACCCGGGGCGGGCCACCCCCGGGCCGATACCCGATGCCGTTGCCGGGGCATCCCCCGTACGGTGGAGGCGACCAGTCGAGGTTCTGGAGGACCACAGAGATGGAAGCGTTTCGCCGCCAAGGGCTCGTCCGGCCACGCCAGGGCCGCATCCTGGGCGGGGTCTGCGCCGGCCTGGCCCGCCGCTTCGGCACCGGCCCATGGCTGATGCGGATCCTGTTCATCGTCACCCTGATCGTCATCCCGGGCAGCCAGATCATCGTCTACCCGATCCTCTGGATCCTGATGCCGTCGGAGTAGCCGACCTGCCGGAGCGTGAGATGAGCGAACAGGCGCCCCATGCCGGGGGCGAGCAGGAGCAGCGGCCGGTCGGAGGGGTGGAGGACTCCGAGGAGCAGGAGGTCGCCCAGGGGGAGCAGACCCGCGAGCGGGAGCGGGAGGTGAAGGCGGCCGAGGCCGAGCGCAGCCGGGGCGACTAGCCGCAGGTGAGCGGGAACGGCGCCAGGCGGCCGACCGGGCCGCTGTTGCGGCACAGCCGCAGGCCCTGGCCGTGCAGGTCGGCGATCAGGCCGGGGATGGCGCTGGGGAAGTTGGTCTGCAGGTGCCCGAGGACGACGCCGCTGACCTTGGCCGAGCGGGGCGCGGCCCGCACGATCGAGCGGATGCTGGTCGTGCTGCGGTAGCTCACGCCGTCCGGCCGCTGCCAGTCCAGGGTGTCGACGGTCCAGGTGCAGATGCGGTACCCGAGGCTGGAGGCGATGCCGGCCACCCGCGCGTCGTAGGCGCCGAAGGGTGGGCGCAGCCGGTTGGTGGCGACGCCGTGGCGGATCTGCCAGCTCACCGAGGCGTCGGGCAGCGTCGTCAGGTTGGGGTGGGACCAGGTGTGGTTGTGCACCCAGTGGCCCTGCTGGCGCAGCGTGGTCACGATGCCCGGGTACGCCTGGGCGTTCTGGTTGATGAGGAAGAACGCCGCCCGGATGTTGCGCGACCGCAGGTAGGCGCCGATGCGGGTGGCCCGATAGGGGTCGCCGTAGGCCCAGTCGTCGAAGGTCAGCAGCACCCGGCCGGAGGTGTTGCCGCAGCGGGAGTTCACGTAGGTGGCCGCCTGGGCCTGCGCCGGAGCGGCCCGGGTTCCCACCAGGCCGGACCCGAGCGCCCCCGCGACCAGGAGGACGGCGATGATCTTCGCCCGCACAACGGCCGAAGTATCACGCTTGGTGATGAACCGGTCAATGGCGCTCGACCCGGCGCCTAGGCGACCAGCTCCCGTTCCAGGGGGGTGCGGAAGCGGGGGGTGACCACGACCGGGCCGAGCCAGGCGGTCAGGCGGGCCGCCTCGGCCTCGATGGCCGCGGCGGCGTCGGCGCCGACGTCCTCGAGGAGGCGCAGGACGACCTCGCCGTCGCGGCGCTGGGCCCAGCCGCCCACGACCCGGCCCTCCCACCAGATGGTCGGGCCGGCGTTGCCGTTGCGGTCGAACAGGACGGGCCGGTGCGGGCCGAGGTAGAAGTCGCGCCCGGCCCAGCCCATGGTCGTGGGGTCGAGGGCGGGGAGCAGGGCCGCCCAGGGCTCGGGGGCGGGCACCGGGTCGAGGTCGTCGGCCAGGACCAGGCCCGGGGCGCCGTCCAGGTCGACCTCGACCGCGCCGGCGGCGGCCACGGCCTTGCGCACCTGGCCCATGGTCAGGCCCGTCCACCACTTCAGGTCGGCCAGGGTGGCCGGCCCGAACGCGGCCAGCCAGCGGCGGACCAGCTCGGTCTGGGCGTCCTGGAGCGACCAGCGGGGCAGCCCGTCGGGCAGCCAGGCGTCGACCACCCACCACCGGTACTGGCCGCTGACCCAGGAGCCGCGGGGCCGGCCGCGGACGACGCGGCCCTCGGCGGCCAGCAGCAGCAGGATGCGGGTGACCACGCTCTGGCGGCCCTCGTAGGGCTTGCCCGCGGCGACCACGATCTGCTGGGCAAGGCGGGGGTCGTGCCTGGCCAGCTCGGTCGCGGTCGCCCCGCCGGTGGCCTCGAGGGCGTCGACGGCCACCTTCTCCAGCTCCTCGACCCAGCCGTCCGGGTCGTCGGCCAGCCCGGCCCCGGCGACCATGCCGAGCAGCAGGCGCCGCTGCTGGGCGGCGATCGCGTCGGTGCAGGCCGCCTGGACCACCGGCATGAGCTCGACCGGCTCGATGAACATGGTCCGGCGCATGCCCAGGATCCGGACCAGCGACCGGTCCTCGTACAGGGCCCGCTCCACGGCCGCGACCTCGGGGTCGGCCATCCGGGCCCGGGCGGCCAGGTAGACCGTTGCCGGGTCGGTGCCGTGCAGGCCGACCAGGTCGTGGGCGGCCTCGACCACGCCGGCCCGGGTTCCGGCGGCCAGCCGGTGGCGGACCCCGAGCCGGGCCCGGCGCTCCTCGACCCCGAACCGTCGCATCCGGCTACTACAGCAGGCGGTCCCGACAGCCGACAACTTCCGGACGGGTCCGGTGTCAGCGAATTGACAGCATTTGCGCGGATCAGCAGGGAACCTTGGACCCGGTTGTGGCGTCTTGTAGGTACGGGCCGGCATCGCTGAGGCGGTGGTGGGAATGAGCGCGGGTGGGTCGGGAGCGTCGGAGGCCGCCGAAGCCAGGGACCGGACGGGGACGCCCCGGCGGCTGGTCGCCGTCCCCGGCGCCGGGAACGGGCCGCCCAGCCCACGCCCGGCCCGGGTGGTGGTCTTCCTCGGCGTCGCCGACGACGTCCGCAGCCGCCTGGCCGCGGCCCTGCTCGCCCACCGGTCCAAGGGGCGGGTCCTGGCCGTCTCGGCCAGCCCGGTGGCCGCCGACCCCGACCCGGCCGTGGCCGCCTGCCTGGCCGACCTCGGCGTCGACCTCGGCCGGGTGGCCACCCAGGCGCCGTCGCCGGCCCTGCTCGACGGGGCCGAGCTGGTCGTGGTCATGGGCTACGACCGCGACCACCTGGCCGACGGCCGCCACAGCGAGGACTGGTGCATCGACGACCCGCGGGGCAAGGACGCCGACGCCGTCCGCTGCATCCGCGACGCCATCGACCGCCGCGTCCAGCGCCTCCTGATCCGCATGGGCGTGGCCCTCCCCACCCGCCCCCGCTGACCGCCCCGCCGGGCACCACCCGCCCGGCGAGCGAAACTTGGCGTCGCCGACGACAATGGCGGGCATGCGCCGAACCCTCCGTGGCCTGGCCACGCTCCTTGTGCTCGTCCTGATGGTCGCCGCCTGCTCCGGGGGCGACCCCGAGCCGGAGGCCGGGCCGACGACCGGCGCCACCGCGACCACGGCGGCGCCCTCGACCACCGAAGCGCCCTCGACCACCGTGGCCGCCCGGACCGCCTCCAGCGCCCAGTTCCGGGCGGCCGAGGTCCGGCTGGTCCGGGTGGCCCAGCTGGAGCAGCCGGTGGCCATGGCCGTCCGGCCCGGCGAGCGCACCCTGTACGTGGCCGAGCAGGTCGGCCGGGTCCGGGCCATCCGCGGCGGCCAGCTCGACCCGACCCCCGTGCTGGACATCGCCGACCAGGTCACCGCCGGCGGCGAGCAGGGGCTGCTCGGCCTGGCCTTCTCGCCCGACGGCGGCTACCTGTACCTCCACTACACCGACCGGGACGGCGACCACCAGATCTCCGAGGTGGCCATGCGGGGCCGCCAGGCCGACAAGGGCTCGGAGCGCTCGGTGCTGCGGATCGAGGACCCCTTCGGCAACCACAACGGCGGCCAGCTCGCCTTCGGCCCCGACGACCGGCTCTACATCGCCTTCGGCGACGGCGGGGGCGGCGGCGACCCCCTCGGCAGCGGCCAGTCGCTCGACACCCTGCTTGGCAAGATCCTCCGCATCGACCCGCGACCGGTCGGCGGCCGCGCCTACGGGGTCCCGGGCGACAACCCGTTCGTGGGCCGCGAGGGCGCCCGGCCGGAGATCTGGGACTACGGGCTGCGCAACCCCTGGCGCTTCTCGTTCGACGCCGCCACCGGCGACCTGTGGATCGGCGACGTCGGCCAGAACGCCTACGAGGAGGTCAACGTCGAGCCGGCCGGCTCCGGCGGCCACAACTACGGCTGGAACCGGCGCGAGGGCCTGCACGACTACAACGGCGGGGAGCGTCCCGACGGCGCCGTCGACCCGGTGATCGAGTACGGGCGCGACGGCGGCGCCTGCACCGTGATCGGCGGGTTCGTCTACCGCGGCCAGCGCATCCGAGGCCTGCAGGGCGCCTACCTGTACGGCGACTACTGCGCCGGCTGGGTGCGGGCGGCCCGGACCCGCGACGGCGACGTGCTCGAGCAGCGCGACCTGGGCCTGGAGGTCCCCGGCCTGAGCTCGTTCGGGGCCGACGCCGCCGGCGAGCTCTACGCCCTCTCCCTCGGCGGCGACGTCTACCGCATCGCCCCGGCCTGACGCCTCAGGCCTCGGACACCAGCAGGGTGGCGCCCAGGGCGCCGGCGTAGTCGCCGAGCTCGCCGAGGCGGACCTCGAGCTGGTCGGGGGCGAGGAACAGGTGGGGGATCATGGCCGTGGAGACCCGGCGCACGAACGGCTCGCCGAGCTTGTCCCCCAGGCCGCCGCCGATCAGGACGGCCTGGACGTCGACCAGGTTGACGGCCGAGGCGATGGCCGCGCCCAGGGCCTCGACGGCCCGGTCGATCAGCTCGTGGGCAAGCGGGTCGCCGGCGTCCAGGGCCGCCTTCCACACCCCGCTCGACATCCGGGGCCGGCGCTGGCGCCGCTGGATGGCCAGCAGCTCGGTCGGGCGGCCGGCGGCGGCGGCCGCCCTGGCCGCCCGCTCCAGGGCGACCCGGCCGGCGTAGGCCTCCATGCAGCCGCGGCGGCCGCAGGGGCACAGCTCGCCGCCGTCGACCACCACCACGTGGCCGATCTCGCCGGCGGCGCCGTGGGCGCCGCCGCGCAGCTCGCCCCCGAGCACGAGGGCGCCGCCCACCCCCGACCCGGCGAACACCGTCAGCAGGTCGTCGAACCCCCGGCCGGCCCCGAGCCGGTGCTCGGCCAGGGTGGCGGCCACGACGTCGTTGCCGACCACCACCCGCCTGACCCCGAGGGCGTCGCCCACCATGGTCCCGAGCGGCACCGGGTCGCGGAACCCGGGCAGGTTGGCCGCCCCGTACAGGTCGCCGGTGACCTGGTCGACCCGGCCCGGGGAGCCGATCCCGATCCCGGCCAGCTTGCCCGGGGCGACCTTGGCCTGCTTGGCCGCGGCCTTGACCACGCTGGCGATCTCGGCCACCACCGCCGCCGGTCCGCCCTCGACCGGGGTCTTGCCCCTGGCCTCGCCCACCCGGACGCCGTCGCCGTCGACGACCACGCCCTGGACCTTGGTCCCGCCGAGGTCGACCCCTGCCGTATGCATGACCGGGATGATGCCAGCATCCTCCGAAAGGTGGAGAGCGGAATCGGCGCCGTGGCCGACGAAACCGCTTGCCGGGTCGCGTACCCTCGCCACCGAGAGAGCAAGCAAAGGGACGAGAAGGGGAGACGATCCCATGTCAGCTGCCATCGTGCCCGGCGACACCGAGACGCTGGCCGCCCGGGCGATCCAGGTGACCAAGATCTTCGGGCAGGGCCAGACCGAGGTGCGGGCCCTCGACGGCGTCTCGGTCGAGTTCCCGAGCGGCCGCTTCACGGCCATCATGGGCCCGTCCGGCTCGGGCAAGTCCACCCTGATGCACTGCCTGGCCGGGCTGGACCAGATCACCTCGGGGCAGATCTTCATCGGCGACGTCGAGCTCAACACGCTCTCGGAGAAGCAGCTCACCCTGCTCCGCCGGGACAAGGTCGGCTTCGTGTTCCAGGCCTTCAACCTGCTCCCGACCCTGACCGCGGCCGAGAACGTCGAGCTGCCCCTGGCCATCGCCGGCCGCAAGCCGGACCGGCCCTGGGTCGACCGGGTGATCGACGCCGTCGGGCTGCGCGAGCGCCTCGGCCACAAGCCGGCCGAGCTGTCCGGCGGCCAGCAGCAGCGGGTGGCCGCCGCCCGGGCCCTGGCCTCCAAGCCGGCGATCGTGTTCGCCGACGAGCCCACCGGCAACCTCGACTCGGCCTCCGGGGCCGAGCTGCTCGGCTTCATGCGCCGCTCGGTGGACGAGTACGGCCAGACCATCGTCATGGTCACCCACGACCCCAACTCGGCCGCCTTCGCCGACCACGTCCTGTTCCTGGCCGACGGCCGCATCGTCGACGAGATGGCCAACCCGACCGCCGAGAAGGTGCTCGACCTCATGAAGAAGCTGGGGGGCTGACGGCGGCCATGGGCAAGGCGACACTCAAGGGCCTGCTGGCCCACAAGCTCCGCCTGGCCGCGACCGCCCTGGCCATCGTGCTCGGGGTCAGCTTCGTGGCCGGCACCTACGTGCTCACCGACACCATCAAGGCCAGCTTCGACGACCTCTTCACCCAGGTCACCGAGGGCATCGACGTGGCCGTCCGCTCCGAGGAGACCTTCGGCGGCTTCGAGGGCGAGGTCCGCGACCCCATGCCGGCCGCCCTGCTCGAGCGGATCCAGGCCGTGGACGGGGTCCGGGTGGCCGAGGGCAGCGTCACCGGCTACGCCCAGCTCGTCGGCAAGGACGGCAAGGCGGTGACCACCGGCGGCGCCCCTAGCCTTGGGGTGTCCTTCAACACCGACACCGCGTTCACGGCCGGCTCGAGCATCCGCGCCGGGCGGCTGCCGAGCGGCCCGAACGACGTGGCCATCGACGCCGGAACGGCCGATGACACCGGCTTCAAGCCCGGCGACCAGGTCAAGGTGCTCTTCCAGGGTCCGGCCCGGACCTTCACGGTCAGCGGGATCATCGGCTTCGGCGAGGCCGACAACCTCGGCGGGGCCCGCCTGGTCGGGTTCGAGCTGGCCACCGCCCAGGAGGTGCTGAACCGCGAGGGCCAGTTCGACGAGATCGACGTGGCCGCCGTCGAAGGCGTCACCCCCGAGCAGCTCCGCGACCGCATCCGGGCCGCCGTCGAACCGAGGTACGAGGTCCTCACCGGCACCGAGCTGGCCGAGGACACGGCCGCGGCCATCAACGACACCATCGGGCGGTTCCTGGGCACGGCCCTGCTCGCCTTCGCCTTCGTCGCCCTGCTGGTCGGCGCGTTCCTGATCTTCAACACCTTCACCATCATCGTCGCCCAGCGCACCAGGGAGCTGGCCCTGCTGCGCTGCCTGGGGGCCAGCCGCCGCCAGGTGATGGGCTCGGTGCTGCTCGAGTCGGTGATCGTCGCCCTGGTCGCCTCGCTGGTCGGCCTCGGCCTGGGCGTGCTCATCGCCAGCGGCCTCAAGGCCCTGCTGAGCGGCTTCCTCGGCGCCGACATCCCCACCACC